>Ga0210389_10000860_pt1 | contig 25617 bp, 21 predicted proteins | sample IncBWH28OmetaG_FD_160127 | JGI IMG/M metagenome (GOLD analysis project Ga0210389, IMG submission 160127) | Forest soil microbial communities from Barre Woods Harvard Forest LTER site, Petersham, Massachusetts, United States - Inc-BW-H-28-O ...
CCGTTCCGGGGTGCGGGGGCCACCACCCCGCTCTAGTCGGGGCACCGGGGCCAGCACCCCGGAACCCTCCGTCGCCTATCCGGGCCATCGTGGCCATCACCCCGGGCAACTATCCGCTTGACCCGGTCTTCGCCGACCGGAATCCAGGGTAACTGCGCCACCACCCCGGCTCGGAAGGGGACCACATCCGGGGTACCCGCACCATCACCCCGGACTGAGTCCTGGGACGCGGTCGCGATGGCCCCATCGTGGTCGCCCCATTATTCACGCGTTGACACCACGACACGACGGGGGTTCTTCTCGGCGGCTAGCGGGCCGGGCGGGCGGCATCCCGCGGGAAGGTGAATACCCCGTCCGGTCCGGCCGCCAGCAGCACGGCGGCGATCACCGCGTCCGGGTTGAGCGGGCCGTAGATGTGCGGGAACGGCTCGTCCGAGCCCGGGACGTCGTCGTACTGCAGCGGTGCGGTCAGCTTGGCTGTGTCGATCACCAGGAGCACCAGCCCGGAAGCGTCCTTGTAGTAGGAGTTCGCGACGAAGGCGACCTGGGACTCGGTCGACGCGTGGATGAACCCCTGCTCGGCGAGGGAAACGCCCCTCGTGGAGGTGGTGTACGCGCCGTCCCCGAGTGCCTGCTCCCAGTCGGCCGCCGCAGCGATGTGATAGATCACGGACACAGCCGTATGGTAACGGCAGTGCCTCAGGGACGGCTGCCTCAGGGATGGGCCGAGAGCTTGCGGGCGCGCAGCGCGACCTGCAGCCGGAAGCGGCCGTCAGGATCATCCAGCAAGTCGCCGAACAGCTCCGTGAGCTGCCGCATCCGGTAACGGACAGTCTGCGGGTGGACGTGCAGCCGGCGGGCGGCCGTCTCCGCGTTGTCCGCGCTCTCCAGCCAGGCCAGCAGCGTGTCCGCCAGCCGGGCGGCGGCCTCGGGCCGCAGCCCGCGCAGCGGCGCGAGCACCCGCTGCGACAGCAGGCTCGCGAGCTCGGCGTCGGCCAGCAGCACCTGGGTGACGAGGTGATCGTCGCACCAGACGGCCCCCTGCCCCTCACCGGTGAGGCCGCTGGTCCCGCGCCGGGCCAGGTCAAGCGCATGCCGTGCCCAGCGCAGCGAGCTGCTGGCCCGGGCGAGCGGCATGGCGGGCCCCACCGCCGCCAGCCACGGGGCCCCATTGCCGGCAGAGGCCATCGCGAGCCAGCCCCGCAGGTCCGCCTCCAGCCGCCGGCGGCGGCCGGGACCGTCGGGATCGGGCACCAGCAGGCAGGGATCGCGCCTGGTCAGGTTGATGAGGACCTCTGGCGGGAACGGCGGCAGCGGCGGGAAGGGCTGTGCATCCCCGGGGGGACGCCCCCCCTGTCGGCCCCCCGGTTGTGCATCCCCGGGGGGACGGACGGAGTATCCCCCCTGTCGGCCCCCCGGTACCGGGTCACCGGGGCCAGTCACGTCCAGCGCCGCGAGCGCGACGACGGACACCTGGCGCGGCAGGTGCCAGCCCGCCTCCCTGGCCAGGGCGGCGATCGCCTGTGGCGGGGTCGGCGGCACGCAGACCAGCATGTCCAGCAGGCGGCGCCGGAGCTGCTCGGCGTCGTCGGCGAGCTCGGCGCGTGCCTGCGCGTACCCGGCGGCCGACGCGGCAGCGAGGTCGTCGAGGTGCCGGAAGAGGGCCTCGCCGAGCTGCGCGAACACCTCCATGTCGCCGGTCCCCGGCCGGGCCTTCTCGCGCATCCGCTGCCAGGTCACCCGGGCGCCCACCCGCAGGGCGGCGTGCAGCTGGTCGAGGCTGCGGCCAGTCAGCGCCTCAACGCGCCCGATGTCGCGGAACATTTTCTCCGCCCCGTCGGCCCCGGACACCCCGTCCGCTCCGGATGCGCCATCCGACCGGGATTTCGGATCCGCCAGGGCCGAGTCCGCGATCCGGGCGGCGAACCCGCGCACGGCGTCCCAGGCCGCCTGGCGGACGACCCGTGCGTAGGAATCGTCATCCGGCCGTGCGTACTCCGGGACCTCCCGGGCAATCGCCTCGGCAATCTCGTCGGCGATGGAGCCGAGCTCGGGCATCATCCAGCTGACGGCCTCTGCCGGGACGACCGGCCAGCCCGCCGCCAGTTCAACGACGCCGCGTTCCTCGGCACTTTGCCGCACACCCAGGATGTTACTTCCGGGTAACGCGCTTGTCATCGGCAAGTGAGTAAGCGGTTTGTCATTACTGGGACAAAATCATCCAGATATACGCTCACCTCGCTGAGCAGACCCAGCGCGGACGCAGACGTGTAATGAGGGCCAGCCCCACCCTCTTCACCCCCTGCCTTAACCACACAGCATGACAAGGAGGCGACGATGCCTTCACTTTCCGTCCCGCGCTCGCGCACCCGGCGGCTAACAGGCCTGCTGGCCGCGGTCCTCGCGACCTCGGCGGCCGGGGTGCTCCTCGCGGCCACCGCCTTCAGCGGTGTCGCGCAGGCGTCCACCCTGCCGGTCAACTACGACTTCATCGCCGCCGCTACGGTGACGGCACTGGCACCAAACACCCCGCCACCCGGTGCCAACAACTGGTCCTGCAAGCCGACCGCCGAGCACCCCAACCCGGTTGTCCTCGTCCACGGCACCTTCGCCAACATGGACGACAACTGGCAGGCGGCCTCCCCGGTCCTGGTGAACCACGGCTACTGCGTCTTCGCCTTCAACTACGGCGGCACCTCGTCAACCAGCCCCATCCAGGGTGTAGGTGACATCGCCGCCGGGGCGCAGACGCTGGCATCGTTCGTGACCACAGTGCTGGCCGCGACCGGCGCGTCCAAGGTGGACCTCGTTGGCCACTCGCAGGGTGGCATGATGCCCCGCTACTACCTCAACTTCCTTGGTGGTGCGTCCAAGGTCGCCACGTTCGTCGCGATCGCGCCGTCGAACTACGGGACCACGCTCGACGGGATCACCACCCTCGCCGGCCTGCTCGGCGCCTCCAGCGCGATCAACGGGACGCTCAGCAGCGTCTGCGTCGCCTGCGTGGAGCAGGAGCAAGGATCGGCGTTCCTGGCGAACCTCAACGCCACGCCCACGGTCTCCGGCGTCCAGTACACGGTGGTCGAGAGCGTGGACGACGAGGTCGTGACGCCGTACACCAACGCCTTCCTGCCGGCGGCGTCCAACGTCATGAACATCACCGTGCAAAAGCAGTGCATCCTGGACGGCAGCGACCATGTCGAGATCGCCGCCGACCCGATCGCCCTGGCGGACATGCTCAACGCCCTCGACCCGGCACACAAGGTCCGGGTGCCCTGCATCCCGGTCCTCGCGCTGACCGGCCCGGTCGGCCCCGTCCCGTCGTTCTGAGCTTGCGGCTTCCGTCCCTCGTCCCGTGGTGCGGCCGGCCTGAGGCCGGCCGCACCACCCCGTTCACCGCGTCACCACATCGCTGTGTCACCACATCACCAGGGCAGCTCGCCGTAGCCGCCGGCGTCACCCCACCGGTAGCCCCACAGCGTTCCCGTCGGCCCGTCGTCGGGGAGCGTGGCCAGGTGAACGCTGACCTCTGCACCTTGCGCCGCGGACCGGAAGCCGTTATGCCCGTTGAGGTCTGTCGCGCAATAGCCCGGATTGGCGGCGTTCACCTTGACGGCGGTGCCCGCCAGTTCCTTCGCGTACATCGCGGTGACCATGTTGAGCATCGACTTCGACGCCGGGTAGCTGATCGAGGCCGGCATCCCCCATGCCGGGCTGGACCGGTCGCTCATGAACGTGACCGAGCCGATCTCGGAGGAGACGTTGACGATCCGGGCCGCCGGCGCCCGCAGGAGCAGCGGCAAGACGGCGTTCGTGACCGCGATCACGCCGAGCACGTTCGTTTCCAGGATCTCCCGCAGCCCGCCGAGCGATGTCTGGCTGGGCGGGCCGCCGGATGTCGTTATGCCAGCGTTGTTGACCAGGACGTCCAGCGAGCCGAGCTCGTCGCCGATGAGCGCGGCCGCCGCCGCGATGGACGTCTCGTCGGTCACGTCCAGCTGGACGAGCCTTGCGTCGAGGCCGTCCGCGCGAAGCGCCCGCTCCGCGTCCGTGCCGCGGCCAGGATCGCGGGCCCCGAGAAAGACCGTCATGCCGCGGGCCGCGAGCTGGCGAGCGGTTTCGAGGCCGATGCCCTTGTTCGCCCCGGTGATGAGAGCTGTCGTCGTCATGCCACCAACCGTGGCCCGGCCGGGGGCAGCGGTAAAGCGGAGGAGCGAGGCTAGGACTGGCGGTACCAGCCTGAGCCTGGCAGGCGCGGCCGTCTCAGGTGGCAAGCTGGGAGCATGCTCAACCGTGAGGAACTGGCCAGCTTCCTGCGCACCCGGCGGGACCGGCTGCAGCCGCGTGACGTGGGCCTGCCCGGCGGGCAGCGCCGCCGCACACAAGGGCTGCGCCGCCAGGAGGTCGCGCAGCTCGCGGGCCTGTCGGTCGACTACTACATCCGGCTGGAGCAGGGCCGCGGGCCCCGGCCGTCCCGGCAGGTGCTGGCCGCGCTGGCGCGGGCCCTCATGCTGACCAAGGACGAGCGGGAGTACCTGTTCCGGGTCGGCGGAGAGGCACCCTGGGAGACGGCCGGCCCGGTCCGCGAGGTTCCCGACGGGATCCGGCACCTGCTGGAGCTCATGCCGGAGACGCCGGCCTACGTGGTGAGCGCCCGCTACGACATCCTGGCCCATAACGAGCTGGCGACGTACTTCGTCGGCGACCCGTCCCAGCTCGGCCCCGACGACCGGAACATGATCCGGTGGATGTTCGGCCTGCCGCCCGATGACGGCCATTGGTCCGACGCGGACGCCGTCGCGTTCGCCCGGTCAACGGTCGCGGACCTGCGCGTGGCCTACGCCAGGTACCCGGGCAACCGGGACGTGGAAGCCCTGGTCACCGAGTTGCTGGCGCTGTCGCCCAGGTTCGCGGACATGTGGCAGGCCTGCGACGTGGCCGAGCGCCACCCCATGGTCAAGCGCGTCAACCACCCCCTTGCCGGGCCACTGGAGTTCGAGTGCCAGGTGCTGCGCATCGCGGACACTGACCAGCGCCTCATCGTCTACGTGGCCGCGCCGGGCTCCCCGACCGCCGACGCGTTCCGCCGCCTGGCGGAGCTCGCCAGGGCACGTCGCTAGCGGCGACGAAACCGATCACAGGCCACGGAATTTGCACGGCCTACTTGACAGATACGCACGGACAGCTCAGAGTCCTCTATGTGAGCGCTAACAAAACTGGTGCCATGCCGGTCACGAAAGCCCTCCCGCGAGTGCGCAAGCCGCCTAGCTTAGCGCTAACAACGTGCCGCGTACGCGGCTCCTGGAACGCACCTGCCCCGGCCGGCCGGCCACCAGCCGCCGGCTCACGTCGGTCCTCGCCAGGAGGATCGCCCGTTAACGCCAAACGGATCGCATATACCAGCTGGCTTCCCGCTTAGCCGAGTTCTGCTCAGTCAGCAAAGGAGCTGATCCCGCATGTTCAGGCCTCCCATCTCGCGCAGCCGCCTGAGGGTCCTCGCTGCCGGCCTGGCGATCGCGCTCGTGCCAATTGGCGTCACGCTCGCCGCGGCCACGGCGCCGCAAGCGGCGCAGGCCGCGCCGGCGGCGGCGCAGGCCGCGCCGGTGGCTCAGGCCTCGCACGTTCCCCCGCCCAGGCCGCAGGGCCCGTGTGACATCTACTCCGCCGGCGGCACTCCCTGCGTGGCCGCCCACAGCACCACGCGAGCGCTGTACGCCTCCTATAACGGCCCGCTGTACCAGGTCATGCGCCTGTCGGACATGAAGGTCAAGAACATCGGCGTCGCCGCGCCCAGCGCTTGGCCGGCCCCGGATGCGGGCGGGTACGCCGACTCAGCCGCGCAAGATGCGTTCTGTGCCAACACGACGTGCGTCATCACGGAGATCTTCGACCAGTCCGGCCACGGCAACAACCTCACGCAGGCGCCCCGCGGCGCATTCAGCGGCCCGGCCGTCGGCGGCGCTGACAACCTCCCGCTCGCCGCCACGGCACCGATCACGGTCAGCGGCCACAAGGCCTACGGCGTCTTCATCGAGCCCGGCATGGGCCTGCGCGATAACGACACCAACGGCATCGCGACCGGCGACCAGCCCGAGGGAATGTACTGGGTCATTGACGGCCAGCACTTCAACGACGGCTGCTGCTTCGACTACGGCAACGCCGAGATCGACAGCCGCGACGACGGCGACGGCACCATGGAAACCTCCTACTTCGGCAACGCCACCGCCTGGTATCACGGCAACCCCCCAGGCCCGTGGATCATGACCGACCAGGAGAACAACCTCGTGGGCTGCGTCAACCCGGGCAGCACATCCAAGCTCTGCTCCAGCCTGCCGAACATCAGCTCGCGGTTCGTGACCGCCATGGCCGAGGGCCAGCCACACGAATGGTCCTCCCTCGGCGGCGACGCGCAGGCGGGCACCCTGGCGACGATGTTCGACGGGCCGCGCGTGGACTCCACCTACGATCCGATGCAGAAGCAAGGAGCCATCGTCCTCGGGAACGGAGGCGACAACAGCAACGGCGCGCAGGGGACCTTCTACGAAGGCGTGATGACGTCCGGGTACCCGAGCAATGCCACCGAGCAGCAGGTCCAGGCCAACATCGTGGCGGCCAAGTACGCCGTGCAGCAACTGAGCCTGACGCCGGCCTCGGCCACCGCCACGCCGCCGGGGCTCCAGACGTTCTCCCCGGGGTCCTCACAGGAATCCACCGTGACCTTCACGAACACCACAGGATCGCCTGCCGTGGGCGTGAAGCTCAGCATCTCCGTGCCCAGGCAGTGGAGGTCAGCCGCCCTCGGCACCACCCGCCCGTCGGTGACGTTCCGCGATCCGGTCGCGCCCGGCGGGAGCGTGAGCGCGACCTTCACGGTCACCTCGGGGCCGGTGCCGTTCAACGGTGACCTGATCGGCGTCGCCTCATGGGCGAGTCCGGCGAACGGTGGCAGGCAATCTGCGACAACCACCGAAAAGGCGCGGAATGTCAGCCCGATCGAGATCAACGAATTCCGCGCCGGAACCAGTACCAACTCCACCAACGCGTTCATCGAGCTCTACAACTCGGGCGACCGCACGGTCGACCTGTCGAACTGGATCCTGACCGAGCACCCGGCCCAGCAGCCCATCTTCTCGACGGTGACCATCCCGGCCGGAACGAGGCTCGCAGGCCACCATTTCTACCTGCTCGGCCTCTCCAACTCAGGGCTGGCGGCCCCCGCCCGCGCGGGCGACAGCACCGTCTACCTGAGTAACACGGCCGGCCTCGCTCCCGGCCAGCAGATCACGGTCGGGACCGGCTCCGCCGCGGAGACCCGCACGATCAGCCACATCACCAACTCGGGCGCGACCGGGTCCCGCGTACCGGGCAAGATCGGCAACGCCGTCAGCCTGTCGGGGAACGGCGAGTACGTGCGCCTGCCGAACGGCATCGTCAGCGGGCTGCACGACTTCACGATCTCCGCATGGGTCAACCCGTCCGCCAACCCGGCCTGGGCGCGGGTGTTCGACTTCGGCACCGGCACCAACAACTACATGTTCATGACGCTCAGCGCCGGCGGCGGCCCGCTGCTGTTCGCCGACATCCTCCCCTCCGGGGAAGGCAATGTGCTCAGCGGCACGGGCACGCTCCCGGTGAACACCTGGTCGCACGTGGCGGTGACGCTGTCCGGTAACACCGGGACGCTGTACGTAAACGGCCAGGTGGTGGCGACCAACACCAGCATGACCATAACCCCAGCCGATCTGGGCAACACCAACCAGGACTGGATCGGCCGTTCGCAGTTCGTCGCCGACCCGTACCTGCCGGCCACCGTGGACGACTTCCAGATCTACGACCATGCGCTGTCGGCCTCCGACATCGCCACGCTGGCCAGCGGGCAGCCCGGGGCCGGCAACGTCGCGGACTACAAGTTCGACGAGGACTCCGGTGAAGTCGCGCTGGACTCGTCCGGCAACGGCCGCAACGGAACGATCATCAGCCCCGGTAACTTCAGCACGCCGCTGTGGCAGCCGGTGCCCGACGGCCCGATCATGGTCCCCGCTGGCTCGACCAACGTGCCCGTTACCGGGACGTCGGGCTTCAAGGCTGGCGAGAAGGTGGCCATCGGCTATGGTCACCGGCTGGAGATAGCCACCGTGACCGCCGTGGGCCAGCCAGGGACGCAGGCCAGGCTCGTGGCCGCGTCGGCCGCGGGCGCGACGACTATCAAGGTCACCTCGACCGCCAACATCAGCGCGGGTGACATGATCCGGCTCGACATCGGCCAGAACGCCGAGACCGTCACGGTCGCGTCGGTAGGCACCTCCGGCGCGGGCGGGACCGGGCTCACCCTGGCCGCCCCGCTGCGGTTTAGCCACGCGTCCAACCTGCCCTTCAGCGACCGGGGCACCGGTATCACCTTCAGCCCGGCGACACGCTTCGCGCACTCGAGCAACGAACCGGTGCAGGCGCTGGGCAGCAGCGTCACCCTCGACGCGCCCCTCGGCGCCAGCTACGCGATCAACGCGCCGGTGGTCGACACCGCCGTGACCAGCGCGGGCTACCAAGGGTCGCCGGCCCCCGACCAGTGGTTCGGCGGCCCCGCCCTGTCCAGCAGCGCCGGCAGCATCGTGCTGCGCGACGCCCGCGGCCTGGTGGCCGACAGCCTCAACTACGGAGGCCTCGTCGACCCGTGGGCCGCCGAGGGTTACCAGGGCACGTCAGGAGCGGGCCAAACGGGCTGCTTCGCGCCGGCACCGGTCTTGACCGCTGGTGCCGGGAGGAGCGTCATCCGCCTCCCCGACGGCGCTAACACCGACAGCAATTGCGCCGACTTCGCGATCACCAACGATCCGACACCCGGTGCCGCCAACCAGGCCTTCACGCTGGATCCCGGTCCCCGGGTCTCACTGCAGGCCACGACGGCGTGCTGCACGGCGGATTACGTTAAGCACGACGACTCCGATGACCTCGTCGTCATCGCGCCGATCACGGCGAGCAGCTCAGCCACCGACAAGCAGGACGCCACCTTCGTGGAAGCGGCCGGCCTGGCCAACCCGGCTTGCGTCTCGTTCGAATCGGTGAACAAGCCCGGCGACTACCTGCGGCACCAGAACTTCCAGTTCCACCTGCAACCCAACGACGGGAGCGTGCTGTTCTCACAGGACGCGACCTTCTGCCCGGGGCCAGGCAATAGCGGGCAAGGCACGTCGTTCCAGTCGGTGAACTTCCCGGGCCGGTACATCCGGCAGTTCAACAACGTCGTCTACCTCGCCAGCGATGGCCCGCCCGGAACCAATCCCTGGGACACCGCTACCTCGTGGGCGGACGACACGAGCTGGGCGGTGGCATCGCCCTGGGCATAGCGCACCTGCCCCGGTTACCCGGTGCCGTCAATGAGGTCACGGATGCCGGCGCGGAGCTGGTCGTCCTCGTGGATGTATGCCTGGACGGTGCCGCTGTGGCCGATCCGGCTGTCCTGGGTGGCGAGCTCGCGGAGGCGGGTCACCACGCGGCCGGGCAGCTGGGGCAGGCCGATCTCGCCCACCTCCCGGATGGCGGCCATCTGGGAGGTGAACAAGGTACGGCCGAGGGGAAGCAGCAAGCGTTCGGCGAGTGTCGCGAGCGGGATGCCGCCGAGGGTTTCCGGGTCGATGCGCAGCAGTGCCTGAGCCGCTGCGGGGCACATCCACGGCTGAATCTTCGCACGCCGGACAGCTGCCGTCCGGCATGCACGCCAGCACCGCACCCGGTCAGGATCGGTACGGTCCCAGGTTAGTGATCCGGACGAGGCGCAGAGCCGCGATTGGCCAGTTCTGGGCAATTATCCCGATCGCGTGATCGGATCGGCCCGCCATCATCACCAGCAGGCCAGGTATCTCGTAGCCCGCGAAATCGACCGGGACCCCGTCCACGGGGATCACGTGGGCAAGGGGGGTGCCCGCCACCCGGGGCTGGAACCCGCGTCGCACGCTCCCTCGCCGCCGCGGTATCGAGGCCTGTTCCCGGTCGAACAGTGCATCCGGGCTGAGGGAACTGGCCGGAATGACGGTGACGACGCGCACGCTCTGCGCATCTCGGCGGTGATCGAGGCCTGCTTCAGTCGACTCAATGGTCACAATGCCCTGCGGCTTCGGCCCTGTGCTCGACTGCACCGTCCTCTGCCGGGCCACCATGCTTCGCAGGCACTCCACGTCGTGTGGCAGGTTTCGTTACGGCAATGTCTCTCAACGTTTAGTTACTGTTTCGTGGTGAATGGTGATTCTGAGGGGCTTTTCGGGCGGCTGATTGCCGGACCGGATCTCGATCGGGATGCTGACCAGGTCCCGGAGCCGATAGCGCTTGCGCAACACCGCTCTACCCACACGTCAATCAGTGAGGCCTGAGGTGGGGCGGTACAGTCGGGCGCATGTGCGATGATCACGAGCACCCGGCGGCGGAGGCAGCGTGGTCGGCCCCTCGCGCCGCCGGCGGGCGGGCCGTCGACCCGGTGACGCTCCCCGAGGTCGACGAGGTCACGGTCACCACGATGATCGACAACACTTTCGACTCGCTGCTTGCCTCCGCCGCCGGCGTCACCCGGGTGGGGACGGGCGCGGGGCGCGTCGCCGCACGGCAGTTCGCGGACGGCGAGACCATCGCGGGGCTGCGCGCCGAGCACGGCTTCTCCGCCCTGGTCACCGTCCGGAGCGGGAACATGAGCAGCACGCTGCTGTTTGACACCGGCACCTCACCGGACGGGCTGGCGGTGAACGCCGAGCGCCTCGGCGTCGATATCGGCGACCTGCAGGCCGTCGTGCTGAGTCACGGGCACTTCGACCACGCGGGCGGCTTTGACGGCCTTGCCCGGCTCCGCGGCCGGCCCGGCCTGCCGCTGACGGTTCACCCCGCGGTCTGGACCCGGCGGCGCCTGGAACTGCCCAGCGGCCGGGGCCTGGAACTGCCTGCCCTGTCGCGGGGCGCCCTGGAGCGGGAAGGGTTCACGGTGATCGAACGGCGGCAGCCATCGCTGCTGGCCGGCGGCATCCTGATCACCGGTGAGGTGGACCGCGTCACCGAATTCGAGCGTGGCATGCCGCCGCAGCACCAGGCCTGGGACGGGCACGGCTGGCAGCACGACCCCACCGTCATCGACGACCAGGCGCTCGTGATCAGGGTGCGCGGCCGGGGACTGGTCCTCATCACCGGGTGCGGCCACGCCGGGGTCGTCAACATCATCCGGCACGCCATGCGACTGACCGGCGTCAGCCGCCTGCTCGCCGTGATCGGCGGCTTCCACTTGAGCGGCCCCGCGTTCGAGCCAGTCATCGAGCCGACCGTCGCCGCGCTCACCGAGCTGGCGCCGGAGCTGATCGTGCCCGGCCACTGCACCGGCTGGCGCGCGCAGCACGCCCTGGCGGCGAGGCTGCCAGAAGCCTGGGTGCAGGCCAGCGTCGGGACCACGTACACGCTCAGCGCCGCCTAGGCGAGCGGCTTCATCAGAATGCGAGCCGCCGGGCAAGCCGGGACCTGCAGCAGGTCCTGGCCGCCAGGCCCGTGGATGCCCATGCGTGAACGTGGTCTGATGACCATACGGTCGGCTTCATCCGGCGCAAGCAGGCACATGAGGCGCTCATCCACCGGATCGACGCCGAGGTGACGGCGGGCAGTCGCACCCCGAGGGCACCTGCCACGACGAGCCGGACTTCAGCGTCGCCGGCAGCGATTCCGGGGCCCCCGCGTCGGCGCTCATCAGCGGCACTGCCGCCGATCTCGACTGCTGGCTCTGGCACCGCCCGCCGGCCGGGGCCATTGATCAGTCAGGTGACAGCCACGTGCTATCCGAGTTCACGGCGGCGATCGCGCCCGGCATTGGCTGACCAGCGCGCCGATTAGGCAGAACTGGTGGATCTGCACGCGGACCGCGGCAATGCCGGGGGCGGGAACGAGCGCGGCCGCGTAGGCTGGATTGCGTGAGCTCGCCCGCGCTTCAGCAGCCGCAGTGGTCCGACCGTGGTCACCTGGAGGCGGTGGTCCGCCGCTTGGAGGGCCTGCCGCCGCTGGTGCTCGCCGCGGAGTGCGACCAGCTAAAGGAGCGGCTGGCCTCGGTGGCGCGCGGAGAGGCTTTCTTGCTGCAGGGCGGTGATTGCGCGGAGACCTTCGCCGGCACCACCGCCGGCAGCATCCGGGGCAAGTTCCAGACGCTGCTGCAGATGGCCGTCGTGCTGACCTATGCGGCCAGCGTGCCGGTGGTGAAGGTCGGCCGGATGGCAGGCCAGTACGGCAAGCCGCGGTCAGCGGCCACCGAGGTGCGGGACGGCATGGAACTTCCGGTCTACCGGGGCGACGCGGTCAACGGCATCGAGTTCACCGCCGCGGCCAGGACGCCTGACCCTGGCCGGCTGCTCGAGGCGTATCACTGCGCGTCGGCCACGCTGAACTCGTGCCGGTCCCTCGCCAGCGGCGGCTACGCCGACCTGCGCCAGGTGCATGCCTGGAACCAGGACTTCGTGGCCGGCAGTCCGGCCGGGCGGCGTTACGAGCAACTGGCGCAGGAGATCGACCGGGCGATCGCGTTCATGCACGCGTGCGGGGCTGATCCCGGGGAGTTCCGCGCGGTGGAGTTCTACTCCAGCCACGAGGCCTTGCTGCTGGATTATGAGCGAGCCCTGACCCGGGACGATGCGCGGACGGCGCATGCCTACGACCTGTCGGCTCACCTGCTGTGGATCGGGGAGCGCACCCGCGATCCCCGCGGCGCGCACGTCGAGTTCGCCCGCCGGATCAGCAATCCCGTCGCCGTCAAGGTCGGCCCTGACGCCACCGCGCAGGACGTGCTCGACCTCATCGAGGCCCTCAACCCGGACAACGAGCCTGGACGGCTCACCCTGACCACCCGGATGGGCGCGCGGCGGGTCCGCCAGGCGCTGCCCTCGCTGGTGGAGAAGGTGGCCGCCAGCCGGGCCGCAGTGGTCTGGGTATGCGACCCGATGCACGGCAACACGGTGGAGGCAGCCAGCGGCCAGAAGACCAGGAACTTCGATGACGTGCTGGACGAGGTCGCCGGATTCTTCGAGGTGCACCGCGCGCTTGGCACTCATCCCGGCGGCATCCACATCGAATTCACCGGCGACGACGTCACCGAGTGCATCGGCGGTGGCCACCACATCGCCGAGAGCGACCTGGGCTACCGCTACGAGACGACATGCGATCCCCGCCTCAACCGCAGCCAGTCCCTGGACCTGGCCTTCCGCGTCGCCGACCTGTACCGCCACCATCTCGACCTCGGCAGCCAGTAAGCCGCCGCTGTTCGGCGCCAGCCCGGGCCGTGCGCCGTGGGTGACGGTGATGCCGCCGAGCAGTGCGATGGCGCCGAGGGCGGGAACGTAGAAACGGCCTTTTCCCCGTGACTTATCCTTCAGGGGGTGAGCACGATGGATCCGCCGGGGTGGGACGCGCTGGCCGACAGCGCGATCCGGTTTCTGGCCACCGCCCGGACGCTGACTGACGACGAGTTGCACGGTGCTTCGGCGCTGCCGGGCTGGACGCGAGCACACGTGCTCACCCATGTCGCACAGGCCGCCGACTCGCGCACCAGGCTGTTGCGGGCCGCCCAGGCGGGCCAGGTTGGCCAGCAGTACCACTCCGAGGAAGCCCGCGCTGAGGCCATTGACGCCGGCGCATGCCGGCCGCCCGCGGTCATCCGCGCCGATGCAGACCGCGCCGTCCAGGAATGCCTGACCGCGGTCCGCGAGCACCCGGGCCGGCTATGGGATGCGCCCGCGATCTGGCTCAGGGGAGGGCGCCGGACGGTCCGTGGTGTCGTCCCCAGCCTGCGCGGGGAACTGGAATTTCATCACGTGGACCTTGCTGCGGGCTATCAGCCTGCCGACTGGCCCGGCGATTTCGTTGCCGCCGAGTTGTCCCGGGTGACTGACCTGATGGACCGCCGCGCCGACGCCCCGCCCATGACTCTTGCCGGGCCCGCCGTGCTGCGCATCGGGGATAGCCCGCCGGTCGATGTCACCGGTTCTCCGGCCGCGATGCTGGCCTGGCTGGCCGGCCGCAGTGACGGCAGCGACCTGGACCCGGACAGCGCGTCCTTGCCGGCCATCCCGCCGCTGGCGTAGCCGGCGGCGGGATGGCCCCAGAAGCCCGGCCACCCGTCGGCAGCCGCGTAGCCATCGAGCGAAGTGACTCATCGCTAGCGCGCCCAGGCTCCCGGGCGCCGTCGCCAGGTCACGGCAACTCCAGTGTTGACAAATATGATCGTGCACAATAGTTTCGTGCACAAGACTTCTAGTGCGAGGCGGCGAAAGGACATCGTGGTGACCCCACTACAGGAGATCCGGATCGATTCGATCAACGACGAGCCGACCTCGCTCGGCGATTATGCCGGGTCGGTGCTGCTGGTCGTCAACGTCGCATCGAAGTGCGGGCTGACGCCGCAGTACGAGGCGCTCCAAGCGCTCTATCAGCGCTTCAGCAAGGACGGCCTGGTTGTGCTCGGGTTCCCTGCCAACAACTTTGGCGGCCAGGAACCAGGCTCGAACGAGGAAATCGCCGAGTTCTGCAGCACTAGCTACTCGGTCTCCTTCCCGCTGTTCGCCAAGATCAGCGTCGTCGGCGAGGACCAGCACCCGCTGTACGCCGAGCTCACGTCGCAGGCACCAACCGCTGACGGCAAAGAGGGGTTCCGCGCCAACCTGCGCGGCTACGGCATGACACCGACCGAGGACCCCGACGTCCTGTGGAACTTCGAGAAGTTCCTCGTGTCCCGTGAGGGCAACGTGGTAGGCCGGTTCGCCCCTTCCGTGACGCCCGACGACCCTGCGCTCGTCCAGGCGATCGAGCGCGAGTTGTCCGAGTAGCGCATCCTCCGCACGGTGAGTGCAGGCGCACGGTTCCGCCCGCGTGCTTGGCCCTCGTCGCCAGAGTAGGCCCGTATTCAGCCCGCACCGTCTTCGTGGAAGGCAGGCACTCGACATGACGGATCAAGTGACCCCGGAGCGGATCGAGGTATCCAGGGCGATCGCGGCAGAGCCGGCCGCCATCTTTGCCGTCTTGCGTGACCCGAGCGGTCATGTCGCCATTGACGCCTCCGGCATGCTCATGTGGGCATCTGGGCCGCAGCCGAGCGCAGCAGGCGACACCTTCGTGATGCACATGGACCGGGACGCGCTCCGCGACTTCGACCTAGGCGAGTACCAGGTGACCGTCATCTTCGTGACCTATGAGCAGGATCGGGAGATTGCCTGGACCGTTGGGCAGTCTGCTGACCACCGCTTCGGGCACGTGTACGGTTACCGCCTGGAGCAGATCCCCGAAGGGACGCTCGTGACCCACTACTACGACTGGTCCCAGGCCAGTGGGCGACTCAAGGAACGCGGCATCTTTCCGGTAATCCCGGAATCTGCCCTTCGGGCCACCCTGGGAATCCTGGCCCGCACGGTGGCACCAGGAGCGAGCCGGCCCGGCGCCACCCGCGCCCCAAGCCTCACCTAAGGTCCGCTGACGGCCGCCAGGCGCACCTGCGCTTCGCGGGACGGGCGCCGGCTGCTGGGCGTTCTGCAGCGGAGAGGGAAGCCGGGCCTAGGGCTGCGAGCAGTGCAATTCCTTGCGCATGCTGACGTGTTCGATGCCGGCTTCGGAGAACAAGTCGCCGTAGGCGGCGTAACCGAGCTGCTGGTAGAAGCCGCGAGCGTGCGTCTGCGCGTGCAGTTCGACGGCGGCGAGCCCGCACTCGGCCGCCCGCTGCTCGATCGCGTGCACGAGCAGCGTGCCCAGGCCCATACCGCGGGCGGCCTTGCCGACCGCGAGACGGCCGAGAATCCCGGCGGCCTTTGTCCCCAGGTCCAGGCCAGCGTCCGGCGCGGAGTCGATGACAAGCCGTCCCGCCCCTGTGGGGACCCCGTCGAGCAAAGCGAGAAAGTGGTCGGCCGCTAGGTCGAGCTCGTCGAATTCGAGTTCTTCCGGCACGGACTGCTCGTCCACGAAGACCTGGCGACGCACCGCGAACGCGGCATCCCGGTCGGCCTCGGTCTGCGCCAGGCGGACCTGCGCACGCCCTCCTCATCGTGGTCCCGGTCGCCGTCGGAGGACCGCGGCTCGCCGTAGCCACCGGCGTGGCCGTCGGCATCGTCGTAGCCGTCGTCAGCGCACTGACCCGCTACCCGCTGGGCCTGGTGAAGGTCCTGCCCTTCACCGTGCACTCCGCCGGTGACTACCTCGCGGCCGCGCTGCTGGTCATCGCGCCGTTCGCGCTGGGCTACGCCGGCACCGACCACGGCCTGTCGGCGTTCTACATCGCGGCCGGCATTGCCGTGCTCGCCGTGAGCCTCATCACCAACTACCAGTACAGCCCCAAGCGGGCGACCGCCCCAGCGCACCAGGCCACCCTGGCCTGATGCCCCCGGGCCACGGCGGCGCGGGAACAGCCAGTCCCGCGCCGCCTCTAAGTAACTACTAAGGTCAGATCGTCACCGGCGAGCGGGCCTGGCATGCTTGTCCGGTGAAACCCGAAGAGCATGCTGGCCCGCCCGGACGGTGCCTCCCGCAGGACGTGCGCATCGTTCATTTGACAGCGCCCGTGTTCCGCGCCCTGGCCAACGGTGACCTGACGGCTGCGAACTCGGCGAGTCCAGTGCCTTTGTCGGCATACTTCGCCGGTCCTGAGTGGAGAGCGACGTGGCAGAGGCGGAGCAACCAGGTAGAGGAGGATCCGGCAAGTGTGGCATGGGTCACCGGCGTCATCTGGGATGAACGGCACCAGGTGGCTGTCGGCCGGGCTGGCTACCACGGGCCGCCTGGTCCGTCGGGAATGGTAGAGATCGGTTACGCGGTCGATCCGGCGTACCGGCGGCGTGGCTACGCCAGGGCCGCGCTGGAGGCCCTGCTCCGGCGCGCTGCCCGCGAACCCCGAGTGAGCACGGTGCGGGTGGCCATCAGTCCTGACAACGTGGCCTCTTACCAGCTGGCATCGCAGTACGGGTTCACCGAGGTCGGTGAACAGTGGGATGACGAGGACGGCCTGGAGATCATCTATGAGGTCGATGCCCGGTTACCGGGGCGCCTCGATCCAGTCCTGGTAATGCGTGGGGGCCAGGTGCGCGTCCGGGCCCGCGGTGAGCACGTCGCCGGTGACGCCGGCGAACAGGCCGGCCTCCTCATCGGTGATGACGGTCCTGTTGTCGTGCTGTGCTGCCAGGGTGAGCCTCCCGATCTCGTCGAGGGGGAAGACGTCCGGGCCAGCGACGTTCCGGGTGCCTTGCAGCGGCGTGCCGGCGGAGACTGCGGCGACCGCGTCGGCGACGTCAGCGGCGGCGGCCGGCTGAAGGCGGGTGGAGGGGAGGCGGACGGTCGTGTCATCGCAGGTTTCGGACACGACTGTGGTCATGAATTCGAAGAACTGGGTGGCGCGCACGATGGAGTACGGTGCTGGCCCCTGGCGGAGCAGTTCCTCCTGCAGGGTCTTGGCACGGTAGTAGTCCAGCTGGGGCACCTGGTCCACCCCGACGATCGACAAGATCACCTGGTGCCGGACGCCGGCACGGTCCCCTGCGGCCAGCAGGTTGCCCATGGAGGCGCGGAAGAAGCCCAGGGAGGCTTGGTCAAACGTCGGCGAGTTCGCCACGTTGACCACCACCTCGGCGCCGTCCAGCGCTTGGTCCAGGCCCTTGCCCGTAACCAGGTCAAGGCCGGTGGACCGGGCCGCGGGGACAGCCTGGTGCCCCGCCGCGGCCAGCTTCCGGACCACTCGCGAGCCGATCAGCCCGGTACCGCCGACGACCGTGACCTTCATGCCTTTCCTTTCCCAGGGTGCCAACCCCGGTCCCGGAGCCCGGCTGCCAGAGGCGGGCACGGGAGCCGAGCCCGGCAAACAGCCGCACGAGCTTCAGTGCCCCTGGTGATTCTGCTCAGCGACCGGGCGGGAGAAACGACTCCGGAAGCCCGGTCCTGCGCCGCACCGCAGTGCCCCCCACAGGCTCCGGCATCACGTCAGCCACCCCTGGCCCGGCCATGGCGGCGCCAAGGGTGGCCTCCCGGTGTGTCCGCCCGGCGCTTAAGCGCGCCATCCGCGCCGCCCGCCTGACGCCTGCCCGGTCGCTGTGGAGCCCGCGAGAGGCTATCAGCGGGTTGCGGGGGAGGGCTTGCGCTGTTGACCTTCTTCCCGCAGCGCGCGGATAGGTGCGCGCCAGGGACTGGATCAAGCTGTCGCGGGTGGGCGCGCAGATCAGGCGGTGAGCATTGGTGGGTCCGGGGATGGCGCCCCACCAGGCCTGTGTCAGCTGGCCCCACCAGATCGAGGTCCCGGGGAAGGCCTTGCGGACCATCGTATTGCTCGCGATTACCGCGTCCAGTCCTCCAGGAGGCGCTAGCAGCGGGCCGCCCCTGGCGTGCCACTCGACGTCCGCCCACACCCATCGGCGGTTCGGGCGGCTGGCTGTCCCCCAGTCATCCGCCACACCGTCGACAAGCAGCAGTCCGCGCCCGGACTCGCCCCACTGGACCGCGTCCCCTGTTCGTTCGGATATCGCCGGGACCTTAGCCGAGCCCTGGTCCCCGATGACGACCCTAGCCAGGGTCGGCGCCCAGTCGATATCCACGCTGATCTGACCGCCGGCCTCCCCGCTCCGGCTATGGACGATGGCGTTGGCGCACAACTCGCTGGCCAGCAGCAGCACATCTGCACGGGCGGCGCAGTCCGGCAGCAGGTCCTCGAGCCAATGCCGTACCTCGAGAACCTGATCCGCGCTGCCCCGGAAGCGGCGGGTCCACCACGCGGTGAAGGGGGGCGGCCCCGGCGGCGCGAGAACCGGACTTTCTCGTCCCTCGAGATGATGAGCGCTTGTCATCTCCTTCGAGTCCCCCCCATGGTCGCCTGGTGCATCCTTATCAGGAAGCCACAGCGGCAGGGGGTTGCGCGCGGCTGCAACGAGCCGTTGCAGGCGTTGGCAACACTTTGCCTGCCAGCCCGGGCTCCCGGCAGGGCACGTGGCCCCCGTCAGGCAGCCCTGGGTTCGCTGCCGCTGCCCGGCCCGGGCGGTGACATCGGCGGTGGCGGTCTTGGTGTAGACGTCCGGGCCGAGCCCGATGCGTCGCCCGGGCGGAATAAGTTGAGTAGCTCAACTGTTGAGCTGGTCATGAGCATTGAGATCCAGGGGCCGGACGCGGCGCGGGCTGAAGAATCGGCACCGGCGCTGGACCGGGACATCCTCGACTCGCTCACCACGCTGGTCAAGCGAGCCGGGACGATCGGGCAGTCCATCGCGGGGGGGTTCGGGGTCGCGCCCCATGACCTGCTCGCGCTGTTCAAGCTCGACCGCGTGGTCACGATGAAGGAGCTCGCGCACCACATGGGGTGCGACGCGTCATTCGTGACGACCATTGCGGACACGCTGGAGCGGCACGGGTTCGCCAGGCGCGAGCCGAGCCAGCGTGACCGGCGGGTCAAGAACCTGGTGCTGACGTCGGAGGGCATTACCGCGAAGGAGCGGATGATGGCCCAGCTCGCGGCGAAGATGCCCTGGTGTTACGCGCTCGACGACGACGAGCGGCGCTGCCTGCTCTTCCTGTTGCGGAAGATGCTGGACACGCCAAGCCCGGGCACCACCGATGGCGCTGTCGCGAGCGATCAGTCCACGACTCACCATCACGACGAGTCGGTGCCAGGCCCGCACGGTGAAGTGCGCGGGGCTGACATGTAGCGGCACTCACGGGGGCGCTCCACATCAGAACGCCCTCCCGTCAAGGCTCGAAGCATGGCGGGAGGGAGCACAACGGGGAGACGTCCGGGTACTGTTTCGGTTTTATTTTCTTGTATTTCAAGAAGTCGACACCAAAGGGGAAACACCTGTGTCAGCAACTCGCGGGAAGGCGGAGAGCACGGCGCAAGCCGGGGTCGCCGTCGACACGCCACCAGCAAGGCTAGGGAAGCCAGCGCAAGCGCCGAGGCCACGACGGCTCGGGCTCGCGCTCCTGGTCATCGCTGCCGCGCAGCTCATGGTCGTGCTCGACGCGACCATCGTCAACGTCGCGCTGCCGCATATCCAGGACGCACTGCACTTCTCGGGGACGAACCTGGAATGGGTCGTCAATGCCTACACGCTCGCCTTCGGCGGGCTGCTGCTACTCGGCGGGCGATCCGGTGACCTGCTCGGACGGCGGCGGGTTTTCATCGCGGGCATCGCGCTGTTCGCGCTGGCCTCGCTGGCCGGCGGATTCGCCACCGACCAGGCGTGGCTGCTCACGGCCCGGATCATCCAGGGCATCGGCGGAGCGCTCGCCGCCCCCGCCTCGCTGTCGCTTATCGCCGTCACCTTCCCCGAGGGCAGGGAGCGGAACCGGGCCATGGGCGTGTACTCGGCGGTGTCCATCGCCGGCGCGGCCATCGGGCTGATCGCGGGCGGGCTGCTGACCAGCTACGCGGACTGGCGCTGGGTGTTCTTCGTGAACGTGCCCATCGGCCTGGTCCTCGTGCTGCTCGCGCCCCGGGTCCTGCGCGAGTCGGAGCGAGTGCGCGGCAACTTCGACCTGCCCGGCGCGATCACAGGGTCCCTGGGCCTGGGAGCCCTGGTGTACGGGCTTTCCGAGGCGGCAACCACGTTCGCCAACGGCCAGGCGATCTCGCACTGGGGGAACACCAAGGTCATCGTGTCGCTGGTCGCGGCCGTGGTGCTGCTAGGGGCGTTCGCGCTCATCGAGGCACGGTCGCGGCACGCACTGGTGCCGCCCCGGGTGCTCGCGTCCCGCAACAGGACCGGGGCCTACCTGATCAGCCTGGCCACCGGCACGGCGGTCTTCGGCATGTTCTTCTTCATGACGGTCTTCGTGCAGCAGGTCTGGGGGTACTCGCCGGTCCGCTCGGGGGTCGCGTACCTGCCGATGGTTGCCGCGATCATGATCGGGGCCGCGCTCTCCTCGCAGTTGGTCGCGAGGATCGGCGCCCGGCCGCTGATGACCGCAGGGCCGCTGTTCGCCGCCGCAGGCATGTTCTGGCTGTCACGGATCTCGGAGGCCAGCACGTACGCCGGCGGGCTGCTCGGGCCGCTGATGCTGACCGGCCTCGGGATGGGGCTGACATTCGTGCCGCTGTCCCTGGTGGCGCTCGCGAAGGTGCCGAACAAGGACACCGGGGTGGCGTCGTCGCTGCTTAACACCGGGCAGCAGGTCGGCGGGTCGATCGGCCTGGCGATCCTCGGCACGGTGGCCTGGTCGGCGGTGGCGTCGAACACGAAGTCGGCCATCGCCGCCACGCACGGGGCGCACCTGTCGGCGGCCGCGCAGACGGCGCTGAGCAACCACGCGCTCGCCTACGGGTTCGGCCGCGGGTACCTGGTCGCGGCGGGGATCTTGGTCCTCGCGGTGATCATCGCGCTGGCGATGATCCGGGTCAAGAAGTCGGACCTGCAGGGCATTGACCCGATGGCGGCCCCAACGGACTGAGCCGCACGGGCATGGATGTGCCGCGGGTGCCGCCATGGCGGCACCCGCGGCACATCCATTTTGAGGGGCACGTCCCGAACCGACTCGCGACGCCCGGCTTCGGGGCCATCGCCCGAACGGCTATCGGGCCGTAGTACCGCTATCCTGCCTTGTTTGCTGCTCGCCATCGTCGCCGCTGCCCCCGGCCGCGGCGAGCAGGAGGCCCATTTTGCTGGCTTCGGCGGTGCCGATTGCGGTGTAGCGGGTAAATGCTTCCCGCCAGTGGTGCCGGGCCTGAGGCGTGTTGCCGTCGGCCTGGTAGGCGCGGGCGAGGCCGCTGTGCGCGCGGGCCTGCTCCGGTTGGGAGCCGGCCTCGGACGCGAGCTGAAGTGCGGTGGCGTGGTGCGCGCCGGCCTTGCCCGCGTGACCTGCCTGGAGGGCGACGTTGCCGAGGCCGTTGCACGCTTCGGCTTGCTGAGCGAGGTTGCCGATTTCCCGGAACCTGGCTAGTGCCTGCTCGAAGGCCCCGCAGCTTGCTCATAGCGGCCGAGTTCCCGGTAGGCATGGCCAAGGGCGAGCAACATCTCAGATCGGCCTTGGTCTGCGATTTCATGCAATAGTGCAATGCCGCGCTCGAGGTATCCGGCCCCGGCCTGCGGGCGGCCCAGTTCCACGTCAACAGCGCCGAGCCTGGCGAGTGCGTATGCTTCGCCGTGACGATCGCCGATGTCCCGGCACATGTCCAGGCTCTGCTGGTGACAGGCAGCCGCCTCCTCGTAGCGGCCCTGCCGCCGCCGGACCACGCCGAGCTGGCCGAGCGTGCGTGCCTCGCCGAATTTGTCGCCAGTGTCGCGGTAGATGACGAGGGCCTCCTGCTGATGACGGGCGGCTTCCTCGTGAAGAGCCATGGCCACTTCATCAAGTCCCAGGCTGCCCAGCGCGTGAGCCTCACCAGCCCGGTCTCCGGCCGCACGGAACAGGGTCAGTGCCCGCCGGTGGCGGGCGGCTGCCTGCTGATAGCGCCCGAGCCGCCAGTCGACAAGGCCTGTCTCGTTAAGGGCCGTTGCCTCGCCCGCGCGGTCGCCAGCGCGGCGGGCGGCGTCGATCGCGCAGCCGAAGATGGTGGCAGCCTCGGGGAAGTGGCCGCCGTCCCTGAGGTAGCTGGCGATGGTGGCGGCTAGCCGGGTGGCGTGACCGGGCCACCCGTGCGCGCCGGCGTGCCTGACGGCCAGCACCAAGGCGGCGCGTTCCCGGTCCAGCCAGTCACGCGCGGCCGCCGGGTGGGCGAGCGGCGGCGCCGGGCTGGCCGGGCGGGGCACCGGGGGACGGTACTGACGCTCGGCGGGGAAGAGGATGTCCATCGCCGCCGCGGCGGCCTGCAGGTAGTGGTCGAGCAGGCGGGTCAGCGCGGGCCGCTGCTCCTGGCCTGCCTCCACTGTGGCGGCGAGCTCGCGGGCATAGCCTCGTAGCAGGTCATACATGCCGTGCCGGCCTGGGGAGGTGGGGGAGATCAGGTTCGCGCTTGCCAGTTCATCGAGTACTCGGCGGGCCTGCGTCAGGGTGGCGCCGGTGAGGGCGGCGGCTGCGTAGGGTTCCAGGTCGGGGCCGGGGTGCAGGCCGATCAGCCGGAAGTCGTGAGCGGCGCTGGCGCCGAGATGGCGATAGGACCAGGAGAACACGGCCCGCATCTGGGTGTGCGGGTCACCGCCGATGTTCAGCATGTCAAGCCGGGTGTCAAGCCGGGCAAGCTCGCCGGTCAGCTCGGCCAGCGACGCGTCGGGGCGGCGTGCGGCTAGCTCGGCTGCTATTCGCAGTGCCAGTGGCAGGCGGCTGCACCGGTCGGCCAGCTCGGCCGTTGCTCCGGGCTCGGCCGCTGCCCGTGGCCCGACCAGCGTCTGGAGCAGGGCGGACGCCTCCTGCGGCGCGAGCACGTCCAGGTCCAGGCGGGCGGCACCGTCCCTGGCCACGAGCCCGGCCAGGGCGTCCCTGCTGGTTATCACGACCGCGCAGGCCGGCGTGCCGGGCAGCAGCGGCCGGACCTGATCAGCCGACCCGGCGTTGTCCAGCACGATCAGCATCCGCTGGCCGGCGACCAGGCTGCGGTACCGGGCGGCGCGCTGGTCCGCCGACGGCGGGATGTCCGCGCCGGGCACGCCCAGCGAGCGGAGGAACCCGGCCAGGGCGTCCGCGGCCGACAGCGGCTGCTCTGGGTCGTAGCCGCGCAGGTTCACGTAGAGCTGCCCGTCGGTGAACCGCCCGGCCACCTGGTGGGCCCAGTGCACGGCCAGCGCGGTCTTGCCTACCCCGGCGGTCCCGTCGATCACCGAGACCGCTACCGCTCGCGGAGGCTGCCCACCGGCCCGGTCAAGCAGCCGGGTCAGCGCCTGAAGCTCGGCCGCACGGCCGGTAAAGCCCGGCACGCCGGGCGGCAGTTCCCGTGGCACGGCGCGCCGTGGCCCCAAGTCCGCGGGCCCGCCTGGCCCCCTGGCGGCCAGGGCCGGGTCGGCGGACAGCATCCGCTGGTGCAGGTCGCGCAGGTAGGGGCCGGGCTCGATCCCAAGTTCCTCGGCGAGCACCTCGCGTGCACGCTGGTAGGCCGCCAGTGCCTCCGCCTGGCGGCCGTCGCGGTACAGGGCCAGCATCAGCATGCCGTGCAGCCGCTCCCGCAGCGGATTGGCCCCGGCTAGCTGTCGCAGCTCGGCGATCACCTCTGCGTGACGGCCGAGGTGCAGGTCGGCCTCAACGCGGATCTCCAGCGCCCGCAAGCGCAGGTCCGCCAGCCGGGGCGCATCCCGCGCGGCAAGCAGCGGCGACTCCACGTCGGCGAGCGGCTCGCCGCGCCACAGGTCCAGCGCTGCCTGCGCCTCCGCCGCGGCCTTCTGCCAGGCACTGTCTGCGGCGGCCGCGCCGGCGGCACCCAGGTGCGCCTGGAAGCGGGACACGTCCAGCTCGCCGGGCTCCACCTGGATCAGGTAACCGCGCGGCCGGGTGCTGATCCGCGAAGCGTCGCTGCCCAGGGTTTTCCGCAACCGCATCACGTAATTCTGCGTCGTTACCCGGGCCGAAGACGGCGGGCTGGTCTCCCACAGGATTTCGGCCACCTCGTCGAGGGATACGACCTGGCCCGGACTGAGCAGCAGCGCCACCAGGACCGTGCGCTGCTTTCCCCGGGGCAACGGCACCGGCACTCCGGCGCGGCGTACCAGGAGCGGCCCGAGCAGACAGAACTGCATTTCCGTCGTCACAGGACTCCTCGCCGCCCGCGATAAAGGCCTATCAGCTCCGTGCTGATCACTTGCTAACGGCATGCTAACGCCCTCAGTGACGATGAACGAGCACGGTCCCGCCCAAGACGGTTACGGGCGCCGGCCAGGAATGGCCGGCCGGCGCCCTAGCCGGACACGACCTCACGAGGGAGAAAACCGCACGTGAAGCGCATCTTCACCGGCCGCAGGGCCGCCGTTATCGCGGCCACGGCATTGGTGCCGCTGACCCTGACCGCCGCATCCGCGCAGGCCGCGACGGCCAGCCCCGCTCAGGGGGGCCCGGCAGCGTCCGTAACCCCCGACTTCGCCTCCTGCACGGGACAGGTCCCCTACAGCACGTCCATCACCTCAGCCACGGCTTCCGCTACCGAGCACGGGTTCTACTACACCGCTAGCAATCCCTCTAAGGTCTGCGTCGGCCAGGCCGACCTGACAGAGACCTTCACCAGCAGCGGCGGTCTCGACGAGCGGGTGCGGGTGCACAATGGCGGTGCGAACGGCCCCCAGCTCATTCCCCAGATCATCAACAGCAGCGGGGCTGGCGAGAACAGCGGCACGCTCAAGTTCACCACCCAGGTGAACACGCTGTTCAACGTCAGCCAGGTCACGGTATGCGTGACACTGGTCAGCAACTCGGATCTCAACGGCCCAGCCGTCGACGGCGTCAGCCTGTGCAAGACGCTCGGATGACAGCGGGCCTCGCGACGTGATCTGACCCGAAAGTCAGGATGCCCGCCACCGTGGTGGCGGGCATCCTGACTTTCGGCTGTTTCGACCTTGACTTTACCGTGGCGCACCCGGCTTGACGTATGCTGATATCGGCATATGATGAGGTCCATGGCACGAGCAGCGACGACGTCGGACGTCTTCAACGCGATCGCCGAGCCGCAGCGCCGGGAGATCCTGGTGCTGCTGCGGGCGGGTGAGCGGCCGGTGACCGAGTTGGCCCAGGAGCTGGGGATGGCCCAGC
>Ga0210389_10000861_pt1 | contig 25614 bp, 27 predicted proteins | sample IncBWH28OmetaG_FD_160127 | JGI IMG/M metagenome (GOLD analysis project Ga0210389, IMG submission 160127) | Forest soil microbial communities from Barre Woods Harvard Forest LTER site, Petersham, Massachusetts, United States - Inc-BW-H-28-O ...
CAGGAACGTGGCGCAATCCTAGCAAACGGCGAACGCAGCTTTTCCAGCCCGGAAAAGGTTAGCGGCACGGAGGTTGTTGATCCCAAACTCTTGCATGAAGCTCGCGTCGTTCGTGATGCTGAAGAAGTGGCGCGCGCCGCTGCGGTGTCTTGAGGCCACCGTCGGGCCGGCGAGCCGCCGGAACACGCCCGCGGCTCTTTATCCTTACTGCCGCTTGTGCCTTTGAAAGAGAGCTGACTGACCTTCTGCCTCGGCTATTTGCCACTCAACACGGCGTCTTGGGGAGTTCTATCGGTCGACGCCCAACGTAGAGACGACCAGAACTTTAGATCGCTCGTCAGAAGTCGGTTGCCAAATCAGGCCGCAAAAGTTTACGGCGCTGCTTGTGGGTTGCATTTCAGCTTGGGAAGCTGGAATTCCTCTGTCGTCTTTGTCTCGGCGTTATAGATTTTGACCCGCAGCATCGGGAAGCGTTTTTTTAGCTCCTCAGCTCCCGTCCAAGCTCCCTCCTTCGTTTCAAATTCGGTCTTAAGACGGCCATCTACTTCGAGCGCATAGCCCGTATTCGGCAGTTCGCGGGCCACTGCAACCATTCTGCCCTTCTCCTGATCGTCGACTCGCTCGTCTGCTTATTCCTCAGTCTAGCGTGAGTCTCCTTCGGCGTGCCAGCGCGACAGCGGCTCTATCCGCAGAAGCGATCAATATTCCCTGGACTTCCAAAAAATCCGATCGTGCCGACACTCGGACCTTGCCTCCCGATCACGAGCCCGACCAGAAGCTGCTGGTGGCACTTGTCCGCGCACAGGCCTGGTTGTCTGATCTTGCCAATAGCCGCTCGCCTTCCATCGAACAGCTGGCAATCAAGGTGGACATCCACCCCAAAGTGATGCGCGAGGCACTCAAGCTGGCGTTTCTGGCTCCCGATATCGTGACATCAATATTCGCAGGCGAAGCTATGTTCGAACTGGTGGATCTGCGAAATGTCTCAGCCCTAAGCTGGCAAAGCCAACGAGAAGAACTACATCAGAGGCTGACGCAGCAGCCCAATTGAACCTCCTCATCCTTGAAGAAACTCGTGCTCATTTTTCTGCTTCTGTTGATAGGACCGATCGCTGTTTCCACGGCCAACTATCTGCTCGGCGATCGCCGTGAAAACTGGCAAACGGCAGATCGCTCGAGCGTCGGGCTGCTCCCCAAGCCGACGGATCATCCCGACGCGCTCATCCGTGTTTTCGCGGCCCGAACAGTTCGCTGGCGCGGGATTTTTGCGGTTCACACCTGGATTGTCGTGAAAGAGCGCGGCGCGTCGCGATACTCCCGCTACGACTATACAGCATGGGGTGAGCCAATTCGAATCGATGGGTTTGCACCGGACGGCCGATGGTTCGGTGCCATTCCTGAAACGGTCGTCAGCGTGGACGGAGACGAAGCGGAGCAATTGGTCCCCAAAATTCGCTCCGTTGTCGAGAGCTACAAGTTTCGCGCTTATGGTGACTATCGCCCTTGGCCCGGACCGAACTCCAATACATTTATCCAAGCAATACTGGACGCTGTCCCGGAGCTGAAAGCCGTACTGCCGCCGACCGCTATCGGCAAGGACTATCCTTACCGCGGGAACTGGTTTGGCCTCACCCCCTCGAGAACTGGCGTGTTTGTTTCACTCGGTGGTTATCTCGGTCTGACGGTCGGGTGGACCGAGGGTATCGAGCTAAATTTCTTCGGCGGGGTCCTTGGGCTCGACATAAGGCGACCGGCATTAAAGCTTCCAGGAATCGGCCGTCTCGGGATGCCTCTCATTCAATCCTGATCTCGCTGCGGAACGTTGGTACTGGCCAAGATTCCAGCAAGGTACCTTCGTCAAGGGCTTCGTGCTCACAGCCGCGCAAAGCTCGCGTTAGATCGGAAAGATGAGTAATTTCAGCGTCGCCGGGAGATTTTAAGTCCCTTGCGTCTACCAATTCCGCCACGTCCGCTTTGATCGCAGGATCAAATAGTTAGCGCATTTTTTGGATCCGGCAAATAAGCCGGCCCCGGCCAGGGGCGCGCCATCCAAAGCTTTAAGCGAGAGCGCCAGACAAGGCAAAGCCTCAATCCGGACATCAGTCCCTGCTTTACGCAACCTTGATGTTGTCGGTTTAACAGGGCTGCATGATTGTTTCGCATCTTCGCTTCCGCGCGCTACCCCGCGTTCTTGCGGGCGCGGTTCTGCTCGTGTTTGGCGCATCATTGTCCGGCTGTGCCGACATGAGCGATGGCATGACCTCGGCCTTTGCCGACCCTTCGAGATACAATCTCTATGACTGCAAGCAACTGGAGACCGAACGCAAGTCTCTCGCGGCCCGCATGGCGGAGTTGCAGGGCCTGATGAACAAGGCGCAGAGCGGTGTTGCTGGTCCCGTGGTGGCTGAGGTCGCCTACCGCAACGATTACATCGCGCTGCGCGGTCAGGCGAAGAATGCGGAAGAGGCGTGGGTGCTCAACAAATGCCGTGAGACGCCGCCATCCAAAGCTGTGGCGGCCCCAGTGGCGCCGCCGCCTCCTGCAGCCGACAAATCCAGCCGCGCCCCGAGGTCGGGCAGCGCGGTCTACTGACGTAGTAACCGCGAGGCGGCGTCCTCTTTAGCCCCGCCAGTCGTAGATCCAGTCCTGCCGCGACAGCATGCGGCCCGGTCCCATTGCCCTGATAACGAGATCGCGTGCAAGCGCCAGCGGCCCCGCGAGGTGATAGATCCGTCCTGCCTGACGTGCGCTGCGCTGGACCCGCGCCACACGTGGCCGGCGCTGCCGCGCATAACGTTTGAGCGCGGCGGAAAGCGCCTCGGCGCCATCGTCTGGTCTCTCCGAGAGGCATTTGGCAAGCACGGCCGCATCCTCGATCGCCATTGCTGCGCCCTGGGCTGCGAAAGGCAGCATGGCGTGGACGGCATCTCCCAACAGGGCAACGGTTCCGTCGGCCCATTGTCCGCCGGCCGAAACGGTGAACAGCGCCCACTTCCGCCAGCCGTCGACGGCGCTGATCAGCATCCGGGGGATCGCATGCCATCCCGCCGCAACGAACGTGGACTTGATGTCGTTGCCTTCACCGGGCTCGCTCCAGCCGGGCCGATTCCATTGTCCCGGCACGACCGCAACCACATTGATCTGGCGCGCTCCGGAAATCGGATAGGCAACGAGATGGGCGTTTGGCCCCATCCAGAGCTGGACCCGGCGCGAGGTATATTCGCGCGGCAATTGGGTGGCGTCGAGTGTTCCGCGCCAGGCGATCAGTCCGGAGAAGCGTGGCTGCACGTCGGGAAGCAGGTGATGGCGGACCGCCGACCAAATTCCATCGGCGCCGATCAGCGCGCCCGCGATTTCCTCCTGGCGCGCGGTGCGGCTGCGCTGGATGACGGTCAATCCCTTGGCATGGGGACTGACATCCTCGAATTGGCAGCCGAGCCGCAATTCGATGTCGGAACAACTTTCGACCTCGTCCTTTAATGCTGCTTGCAGATCGGCCCGGTGGATGACCCAATAGGGCGCGTCCGTGGCGGTTGCCGCCTGGCCAAGCGAAATGCGGGTGATCTCGCCACCGTTGGTTGCGCTCATCAGACATATCGCTTCCGGCGTCACCGCGCGGGAGAGCCGCGGCCGCAGACCAAGATCGATCAGCACGCGACTGGCATTGGGCGAAAGCTGAACACCTGCGCCTGCTTCCTCGAGCCGCTCGGATTTCTCAAGAACGATGACGCGAAAGCCCTGCCTGGCCAGCGCCAGAGAGGCGGTCAATCCCCCGATCCCGGCACCCGCGACGATGATCGTGCGTGAAGCCGCCATTAGTGCCCGCTTTCCGAACTTCGTTGCTCCACCTCAGCGCCCACTTTCACGAACTTCGGAAAGTGACGGGCACTAGCATACTTATCGATTCTAGTGCCGCTTTGCTATTTGAAGTTCCTGGATCGAATTCGCCGCTTGTGGCGCAGGAACTTCAAACAGGCGGCACTAGCCCGATCAGGCGACCTTGTCGGTCAGCACGCATTCCGGCGGGCGGGCTTCGCCGGCCTTGAGGTCGGCGGAATAACGGTAGAGCGTCGAGCAATAGGGACAGATGATTTCGTTGTCGTTGCCGAGATCGAGAAAGACATGCGGATGATCGAACGGCGGGTTGGCGCCGACGCACATGAACTCCTGCGAGCCGATCTCAATGACGGCCACACCGGCATCGTTGTGAAAGTGCGGGACGACATGATCGGACATCGGATTCACCCTGAGTAGCAGCAGCAGACGACACCGACACAAAGCCCTGCCACCTGAGATAGCGGCATCACCATAAAGACGGTTGCCGTTGATTCCTAGTGGAGCGGATTTGACATTTTTCCGGACGCGTACGGTAGTCCCGGCCATCGGCTTCATTCTTACAAATTCGACACAATCTTGTTGTCCCAGAGAAGCCCTTCTTTCGTCGGGGCGGTTGTGTCGTAAAAGCGGCGCATTACTTCTTGCTGGCCTGGTGTCCTGGTTCCGACATTCGTATTGCCGTCGCGGCAGGCTCTTTTACGAATGTCAGAACCAAAGAGACACTAGCAAATATAAGTTTCTAGTGTGGTTTTGGATTTGACATTCGCTTTGAGGACCCGCGGCGATCGTGAAGCGAATGTCAAATCCACCACACTAGTACGATTAGGGATTTTTGATGAAACGGCGGCGGACCGGTTTGGCTTTGGCGGCGATGGCGGTAAGCGGTGCCGCGCTTGCCGCAGCGTGGCCGCATGCACGCGAAGCCGGCGCCATTTTGGCGGCGCAGGACGATCCCGTGGAATTGTCGGATATCCAGGCTAATTCTGCGTTGCGGAATAGCCAAAGCATAGTCGCTACCCAAATCGAGGCCGCGCTGACCGCGCACGATGCAGACCTTGCCCAGAGTTTCCTCGAACTGGCCAACGCCAAGAACATTCCGCTTCCGGACGATCTGCTACAACGGGTGGACGAGGCGGTGAAGGACCAAAACTCCGCATCGCATTTTGCCAAACGCTTTGCCACCGGCCTCGTGACCGGAAATGCCGACGACGCCGGCAGCCTGTCGGGCACCGTCGCCGGCGATCTCTTCGTCTTTGGCGATATTCGCGACGTCGTGCGCGAGAGCAAGCATCTGGTGATGGGCGAAGATACCGACCGGCTGGTGCTGGGGCTTGCCACCGCGGGGATTGCGGTCACGGCGGCGACCTACGTTTCCGTTGGCGGCGTGGCGCCGGTGCGCGCCGGCCTGACGCTGGTCAAAGATGCGCGCAAGGTCGGGCGTCTCGGTGGGGGGCTCACCGAATGGGCCGGCCGCTCGGCGCGCGAAATTGTGGACACGCCGATGCTGCAGAATGCGGTCGCCTCGAGCGCGGTGACCCGCCCAGGGCAAACCGTCAGCGCGATCAAGGCGGCTTTCCATGCCGAGAAAGCCGGTGCGCTGGTTCGGATGGCCAAGGACGTCGGACGCGTGAGCGAGAAGGCGGGTATGCGTGGCGCGCTCGATACGCTCAAGATCGCCGAAGGACCTGAGGATGTCGCGCGCGCCGCCCGGCTTGCGGAAAAGAGCGGCGGCAAGACACGCGCGCTCCTCAAGCTGCTGGGCCGTGGCGCGTTGCTGCTGACGGCAGGTGCTTTCGATCTGTCGTTATGGCTTTTCGGCGCCTTGTTCGCCCTTTTTTCCCTGCTCATGTCAATCAAGGCCACCACCGAGCGGTTGACGCAGTCGTGGCTCGATCACGGCAAACGGCGGCGGCTGCGAAAACAGTTGGCAGCTGTTGCAAATCCGGCGATGGCCGGCGCTGCCGTAACCGGCTAATTTCCTCTTCCTGAACGCGGAACGACCGATGCCGAACTTTCATCACGGCGGTGTTGAAATTGCCTATCTCGACGAAGGCGAGGGCGATCCGATCGTGCTCGTGCACGGCTTTGCCTCGAGCAAGAACGTGAACTGGGTCTATCCGACCTGGGTCTCGGAGCTGAAGAAGAGCGGCCGGCGGGTGATCGCCTTCGACAATCGTGGCCACGGCGACTCCAGCAAACTCTACGACCCCGCGGAATACGAGCTCGCCATCATGGCGAACGACATCGCGGCGTTGATGGATCACCTCGAGCTCGAGCGCGCCGATGTCATGGGTTATTCACTGGGATCGCGGATGACGGCGGTATTGGCGCGAAGCGCGCCGCATCGTCTGCGCTCGGCGATCCTCGGCGGTATCGGGATCGGTTTGATCGAAGGTGGCGGCCCCGGCGAGAATGTCGTAGAGGCGCTGGAAGCGGATTCCCTCGATGAGGTGGCCGATCCGGTCGGGCGGACGTTCCGCGCTTTCGCCGATCAGACCCGGTCCGATCGCCGCGCGCTCGCGGCGTGCTTGCGTGGTTCGCGGCGCCTGATGACGCGGGAAGAGGCGGCCGGAATTGCGGTGCCAGTGCTGATTGCGGTCGGCACGGTGGACGAGATCGCAGGTTCGGCGCATGCGCTCGGAGAAGTTATTCCGAACTCCGAGGTTCTCGACATCCCCCATCGCGATCACATGCGGGCCGTCGGCGACAAGGTCTACAAGGCAGGCGTGCTGGATTTCCTGTCACGACGCCCTTGAATGGTCGCGCGGCCCGTCGTCGCGTTGGGAGCGCTTCAGCCGTGCGATCAGGAGCGTGCAGGGTGCAATCCAGACAAGGCGCGAGCCATAGCGATCGTGCGGTCCCGATATGACGCCGCACACGACCGCGTTGCCGAGCAACGCCAGACATACCGTCGCCGCCAGGAGCGTCACGTCGTCGATCCGCCGCCGGAAGACTGCGGCAATCAGCATGGCGAAAACCAGCACCGTCGAGATCAGAGCCACCGGAACGTGGATCAGGTTGATCGGACCGAAGGTGATGGCGCTCTTCTGCTGGCGTGCCGCCTCCATTGGCTTCAACTGTTGCCGCAGATAGTCGCGGAAGATGCCATAGGTGTGGGTCAGCGATGGATGGTCGGTGTTTTCGCCGGTGGCGACCTTGAGCATCTGTTCGCCACTGTTTAACAGTGCTTCTTCGGCCTGCCACAACGGATATTCGGTCAGCGCGTGGACGGCGATATATCCCATTTCATCGCTCATGCCTTCAAAGCGGCCGAGCTTGTTGAACACGGTCTCCCGGCTCCAGAGAAAATCATCCGCCGTTTCCGGCAGTTCGTTGCGATAGGGGCAGAGCTTGAACTGCTGCGTGGGACAGTGGTCGTTCAGGTAGCGGGTAACGATTCCCTCCTCGAGCATGCGCGCAAACGCGATGGAAAAGCCGCCGGGCGTCCAGGAGACCTGTCCGGACAAGGCGTAGTTGGCGGATAGGAGCATGATCGCGCCGGTTGCGATGGTCAGCGTGCCCTGCGCAAGCGAGGCGGCCTTGATCCGCTGGCGCAGAAAAGGACGCGCGATCCATCCGACGGCGCACAGCCCCAACAGAACAGCCATGGTCGCGCTGTGGGTTGCCGCGGCAAAGGCGGTGAAGACGAATAGCGCGGCCTTTTCGCCAGTCGAGATCTTGTCGCCAAAGAGCACGAGCAAAAACAGCGACAGCACCGACAGGCCGGCAAAGATATCGGTGAGAAGCATGCTGGTGAGCCAGGGCAACGCCGTCGTCAGCGTCAACACGAGACACAGGCCAAACAGGCGCCAGGGTCTCGCCAAGCCAAACACCCGCAGCGTAAGCTGCAAAATCCACATCGTCGCCAGGGCCTGGATTGTCAGGTTCAACCAGAAACCCGTGTGTTCGCCGTAATGCAAATAGAGGCCGAACACCGTGGACCGGCTGGGGACGAGGTAGCCTTCATACCAGCGCGCCAGATAGCCGCCGGTATCCGACTGGAGCACGGGATAGCCATTCCAGAATGCCGGCGCGAGCAGCATCAGGGGAATCGCCGCAGCGACCACCCAGGCCCAGACCGGACTAGCAGCGCGTGCGTGCAAGGTGCTTATGGTGGTGCCCGCCATTCGGCCCGACCATGCCCGCAGACGAGGGGTTACGGAAATCCGCCAATAGTCGGACGGTAGCAGCTTGATTTATGCTGGATACCGAACCACGTAGAAGCAACCGGGCTGGCGGTCCCTCCTGCCGGCGTTCACCTTGGTGTGAGAGCCAAGGGACAACAGGGGGGTTACCGTGTTAAACTGGCCGAACTGGGCTGGCTGAAATCTTGATTGTCGTGATATCTGAATAATTTGCGGGCGAACCCTATGGCTAAGCATCAGACCAATCTGCAAAGTGGCGCGCAGCTTGCGGCGCTCGATCCGGTCTGGGAGCGCGTGCGCACCGAAGCCGAGGACATCGTGCGCCGTGAGCCGGAGCTCGCCTCGTTCATCTATTCGACCGTGCTGCATCACGACCGGCTGGAGCAGGCCGTCGTGCATCGGATCGCCGAGCGTCTCGACCACTCCGCACTGTCGGGCGACTTGATTCGTCAGGCCTATGACGAGGCCCTTCGCGACGACCCCGATCTCGGCAACGCCTTCCGCGCGGATATGGTGGCCGTTTACGACCGCGATCCCGCCACCTCGCGCTTCATCGATCCCTTGCTCTATTTCAAGGGCTTCCATGCGCTGCAGACCCATCGGCTGGCGCATTGGCTGTTCAAAAAGGGCCGCAGGGATTTCGCATATTACCTGCAGAGCCGCTCGTCGGCGGTGTTTCAGACCGACATCAATCCCGCTGCCATCATCGGCCGCGGCATCTTCCTCGATCACGCCACCGGTTTTGTGTGCGGCGAGACCGCGGTCATCGAGGATGATGTCTCGATCCTGCACGGCGTCACGTTAGGGGGCACCGGCAAGGAGAACGAGGACCGCCATCCCAAGATACGCCACGGCGTGCTGATCGGAGCGGGGGCGAAAATCCTCGGCAATATCGAGGTCGGTCATTGTGCCAGGATCGCGGCCGGCTCGGTGGTCGTGAAGCCCGTGCCCCACAACGTGACGGTCGCGGGCGTTCCCGCCAAGATCGTCGGTGAGGCCGGCTGCGCCGAGCCCTCGCGCACCATGGACCAGATGATCAACGCGATCGGACTGTGAATTTCGAGCGGTTCTTGCGCCAAGACACGCGCTTTTGACGTTTTTTTGCCGGTAACACCAGCAAAGGGGCCTGCAGGTAATCGGGACTTCAGATCGGCGGGCCTAGTGGTATAATGGCTGGCGGTTCTCGCCGTATCGTCCTAAAACTTCCCAAAGACATTGAATTCGGAGACTGCCGTGGACGTTCAGGAAGTCAGGAAACTCGACGCCTACCTCAAGCGCCTGTTCGGTAACCCGAAGATTCGCGTGGTTCCGCGGCCCAAGAAGGATGACTCTGCCGAAGTCTATATCGGGGAGGAATTCATCGGTGTCCTGTTCGTCGACGACGAGGACGACGACCGCTCGTTTCAATTCCAGATGGCCATCCTGGAAGACGATCTGGTCGAGCAGGAGTGATTTTCGAAAAAATCCTTAGACGGGTGAAGAGCGCTATTTCGGCCCGTGCAACTGCTGTGTCAGGTGGTCCATGGCCTCGGTGACGTCGTGCCACTGCGCAAGCCAGCTGCGCGGAAAGCGAAAGATCAGATCGGCCCCCTCGACACGGCGTTCGCTGAGGCACATTCCGGGCGTGGCAGCCTCGCGGGTGCAACGGGCGGTCATGGCAGGTAGCGTGGCGGAGAATAGATCCTCGCCGCCGTAAGGTGAGCCGTCGCGAAAGGCGCGCATCGTCAAACCGTCTTCGACCGTGGAGGTCTGTTCGAGATAGCGCGGAAAGATGGTTCGGGCGCGGATTTCCGGCGCCATCGCGTCGTGGTGCGCCTCGATCGACAGGAAAATCCGGTCGATCGGTTGGACGGCGTCATCCACATTGGCCGCGCTGACATGCTTTGGTGCTGCCGGTGGGTCAAGCGAGGGGAAGGTGAAGCTCAGATCGATGCGTTCCTGCGGTCCGGAGTGGTGCTGGATTTTCATCCGGATCGATCCGGTCGGAACGTTGAACAAGGTCGAGCCGACACTGACCGGCAACCGCGACGGACCGCTGGCGACGTCCACCTCCCAGGTCGGCCACAACAGGTAGGCGACGAGGGCAATGGCGGTGGTCGCGATAACGCCCGCGAGAACGACCGGAAGTAGGTGGTGGCGCAGATCCTTGCCCGTGTGGCGGGCGATGTTCTGGGCTGCTGAGATGAAGGTCATGAACGGGGCAATCGGGGTACGGCGCGAATCAGGGCGCAATATGCCACGCGAGATTGTGCTTCCGTAGGGCGGCAACGCGATCCGACGGTCTTGAGCCATGTGCGGGCCGCGGTTCCCGCGCGCTCGATTAACCTTTCCTTAAGGATGTTGTGGCGGCCGGCCGCCAATTTTGCGAAGCAGGGGCCGTTCCAAGCTGCTGTTGCGTGAGTGAGCTCAAGATGCCGCCCGAAGCGTTGAATTCCCTGTTCTCATTGTGCATTGGTTTTGCGCTCGCCGGCGCTCTCACCAGCGGATATCAGGCCGTCGTGCAGCGTCCCGCCGGCTTTGGACTGCTTCAGGAAGGCGTTGCGCCGAGCACGTTCGCCGCGGTGCCGTTTCTGGTGTTCGCCGCGCCTTTTATCATCATGCGCAACACGCTGCGTGGCGCGCGGATCGAGCGTCGCCGCTTCGAGTTCGTGATGATGGCGACCGTACTGGCCGGATTCTGGAGTCTGATGTCCGGAACGTTTTTTGTGATGACGTTGCGCGCCGCCGGACTGCTGGCCTGAGGTTTTTATTTTGACGCGTTTTCTTGATGCGAACCGGTATCCACCCTCGGATCCCGTCTCCGCCGAGGTTTCGCCGGACCACTGGCTCACCCGGCCGCCGAAGCTTTAGCGAAGTCGGCAGGTTCGAGGCTATGCTTTGCTTGAAAACGCTTTGATGGCTGTGCCAGAGTCTCCCTAAAGGAGACTTTATTTTCATGGCGATCTACGAGCTTGACGGGCAGGCGCCCGAACTTCCCAAAAGCGGCAACTATTTCATCGCCGACAGCGCAACTGTGATCGGCAAGGTGCGCTTGCTGGAAGGCGCAAGCGTCTGGTTCGGCGCGGTGTTGCGTGGCGACAATGAGTGGATCGAGATCGGCGAGAATTCCAACGTGCAGGACAATTCAACCTGCCATACCGATCTGGGATTTCCCCTGACGATCGGCAAGAATTGCACGGTCGGACACAACGTCATTCTGCATGGCTGCACGGTCGAAGACGGCGCGCTCGTCGGCATGGGGTCGATCGTCATGAACGGCGCGCGAATCCGCCGCGGCAGCATTGTCGGCGCCGGATCGGTCATTACCGAAGGCAAGGAATTTCCCGAACATTCGCTGATTATCGGCGCGCCCGCGCGCGTGATCCGCACCCTTGAGCCGGCGCAGGTGGCGTCGATGGGAAGTGCGGCAAAATTCTATGTCGGCAACGGACCGCGGTACAAAAAAGGTCTGAAGAAAATAGGCTGATCGCTGTCATGATTTTGCCTTGCGGGATGGCTTCGGCCCGCCACCTGTCTTAGCCGGGGCAGCCGCGAGCCGGGCGCTCTTGCGTAATGCATCCCTCAGGTCGATGGGAATGCCGTGCTTCCTGAGCAGATCGGCAAACGCCTCATCTGCAAGCTCCTGAAAAGTCGCCATCCGGTCACGCGCCAGCTGCTTGAGCTTGTCGAACGTGTCGTCGTCGAAGGCGATCAATTTGCGCATGCTCGAAGCCCCATGGTCCGTTGACGGTTATCAGGGATCGGTGGGCCTGCCAACGCGGCGAAAAATCAGCCGGCCGCAAAAATACGAAGGACGCGCTGTTGATCGGCGTGATCGAGGTCAGGGCGAAACAAGCCGCGGCTACTGAAGGTATTGCCTGACGCCGTGAACAGGCGCGCAGATGGTTCCTCGTGCCGGCCATTTCTAAAGTGGTTTTTAATTTCCCGGGTACCCAGCTTCGACGCGCGTTGCATCGTGCTTCGTGGGGTTCGCGCGCCAGTCGCGCAGCGGTGAGCCGGACCGTGCTGCACCGCTCAATCACTGCGCAATCGCGCGTGCGGAAGCGCGGGACGATCCTCACAGATGAACAATAGCTGAATACGGAACAAGCCGCAGCCGATCTCTTCGCAAGCGTACATGCGCGGTCGCGCTGGGCAGTAAAATCTCCATGTGTGATCGCGTCATTGGGAATGGACTTCCTGACAAACGCATGCGTCGATCCGCCGCTAGTCACGTCCTCGCGACGTTCAGGAACGCGACAGCAAGGAACGCGTAGTCCTTGTGAGCGGGGGCGCGTTTTCGCAAAGGTGGGAGAGAAGAGATGTTGCGCAAAACAATGATCGCGCTGTGCGCGATAGCTTCAATCGCGATGTTGGTGCCAGACATGGCGCTGGCCCGCGGTGGCGGCGGCGGTGGCGGTGGTGGCCGCGGCGGTGGAGGCGGCGGCATGGGCGGTGGCATGGGCGGCGGTGGCCGCGGCATGGGTGGTGGTGGTATGGGTTTCAGCGGACACGCTGCTAGCTTTGGCGGCGGCAATTTCGCCGCGCGAGGTATGGGCGGCAATTTCGCCGCGCGAGGTATGGGCGGCAATTTCGCCGCGCGAGGTATGGGCGGCGGAAGCTTCAATAGTTTCGCCCGCGCAACGCCTGGCGTCGCCGTACAGGGCAACCGGTTCGCAACTGGCAACTTCGCCGGCAACCGCTTCGCCAACGCGAACTTCGGCCGAACCGGCTTCCACCGTGGCTTCCATCGTGGTTTCCATCGCCGGAACTTCTTCTTCGCTGGCGGCTTTATTGGACCCTATTATGACTACTGGGACTACCCGGACTACGCCTACAATGACTACTACGACGATAGCGGATGCTATATCGTCCAACGTCGTGTGCACACGTCGTATGGATGGCGCGTAAGGCCGGTTCAGGTCTGCGGTTGATAAATCCTGACGAGTTTATTGACGCAAACTCAATCTGCTCTGAAAGAAAAAACGGCTCCGGTGGAAACACCGGAGCCGTTTTCGCAAGAGAAGGTCGGTTTCCGATCAGCCGAGCACTTTGTATTTCTTGAACCATGCCTGCATCGAGTTCCAGCCATCCTCGGCCGCTTCCTTGCGGTAGCTGGCGCGATAGTCGGCGTGGAAGCCGTGCGGGGCGGCCGGATAGATCTTGAACTCGGCCGGCTTGTTGGCCTTGGCGAGCGCTTCCTTCAGCGCCTCGACGGTGGCAACGGGAATGCCGCTATCGGCCTCGCCATAAAGTCCGAGCACCGGCGCCTTCATTTCGCCCGCAAGTTGCGTCGGACTCTTCGGCCAGAGCGGGTTCGGTGCATCGACCGGAGGTCCGTAGAAGGAAACGCCGGCCTTCAACGCCGTGCTGTGGGCGGCATATTCCCAAACCGTGCGGCCGCCGCGGCAAAAGCCGATGATCCCGAGACGGTCGGTATTGCCGCCCTGCGCCTTGGCCCAGGCAACGGTGCTGTCGAGATCGGAGAGAAGCTCGGAGTCCGGCTTGGCGTTCACGATCGGCAACAGCTGCTGAATGTCGGTGATCCTGGTGAGATCGACGCCCTTGCGGAAGTAATAGTCGGGCGCGACGGCGAGCGCGCCGAGCTTGGCCAGACGCCGCGTCACGTCCTTGATGTATTCGTGCAGTCCGAAGATCTCCATCGCGACCAGAACCACCGGTGGATTGGCGACGCCCTTCGGGCGCGCGAAGTAGCCGGGCATCTCGCCGTCGGCGACCTTGATCTTGATATCGCCGGCCTCCAGGCCGTCGGTGTCGGTCTTGATCACGTCGGCCCGCACGGGACCGGCGGCAAGGGTGTAGCCAGCCGCGACCGCGGCGGATGCGGTCATAAAACCACGCCGGGACAACGGCGCAGCCTTGGTCAGACCGATGACATCAGGCGTCAGTTGGGTGTGGACGTTCATGTGGATTCCTAAAGGGTGGTGGAGGGTAGAGTTCTAGACACCAACATCCAGCCGATATTCCATCGTCGAGGCAAGTCACCACCCTGCGAGGCTAGCCGGGCCATCTGGCGCTCAAAAAAACAAGGCCGTCGGCGGAGTATCGACGCCCACGGCCTTGCCAGCCCCGGATATCAAATTGGCTTACGCCGTCCGGTGAACCTCATCTTGGCTCATCCAGGGTAGCGGGTGGTGTGAGCCACTTCACAAAGTTCCCAAAAAAGTTGCGGCCAGCCTTTGGGGGAAGGCTGGCCGCGCGCGATCCGGTCTGGGACGGGGAGGGGTGGGGATGTGACCGGCTCGCGTAGCTCTCCTCTTGCCGTCAGCGATCGTGGGCGCTGGCGGTCGAAATTGCAGGCTTCGGGTCGCCGAGGGAGACCCAGACGTTCGGGTCGCCCTGCGATTGGCGCTTGACGAAGCGGTATCCGGTCTCGGTCCAGGCCACGACGTTTTCGTTCTGGTTGTCCAGAATGAACTCGCCCTTGTCGGACTTCACGGTCAGCACCGCATGACCTTCACCCATCTTGTCGCGCACCACCGTGATCAGAAGCGCCTCGCGCGGCCATCCCGCATCGATCAGCATCTTGCGCTTCAGCAGTACGTAATCTTCGCAGTCGCCGTAGCCGTCGGTCGGCAGCGACCATTTTTCAACGACGCCCCAATGATCCATGTCGGTCATCGGCTTGACGGTCTCGTTGACCCAGCGGTTGACCTTGAGCAGATCCCGCCAGGCCGCCTGCGACATGACGATGTCGCGCGGCTGCGACGGCCCACCCCGGCACTCGGTCGGATTCTCGGTGCAGAATTCCACCCAACCGATCGGCGCACGCGTGGTGTCGCCGAGGCTTGCATAAAGTGTGCGTTCGTCAGCGGCGCGCGCTGACGCACTCAATCCGAGCAGGATGGCGATGACCGCCAACCCCTTTCGCTCCCTGAACCCAAACATTGTGGCCCCCGCTTTTTTTGTTGGGACCACGTTTCGCACAAAGGTTTTGCGGCACCGCTAAGTACACCAAGTACAATTGAAGCGAATACTCATAAATACTTCGGAGAATTCGATCTATATTTGAGTAAAATTCGAATACAATTTTAGACAGCTGCAATTGATCCAAATTTTAGCTATTAACCGGCCACGGCCCGAAAACGCGGCCGATATGGCCGCTACATGCAGCCTGCATTAACCGTGATCCGAAGAGCGCGGCCGGCGCTCGAATGGGCCAACCGGCCGCCCCATGGTGAAGAAAGCGGAAAATTCGGCCCTTCGACGCTTTACCGTGCGGTAACACTGTCCTCGACCGGGTGGAAATCTTGGCAAGGGCCTAGTGGAGTGGATTTGACATTCGCTACCCTGCAGCCGGAAATGCGTGAATAGCGAATGTCAAATCCACTCCACTAGAAACCTTTATTTGCTAGGGGGCCTACCAGCGTCCATGCATCCATGCCGCACAAAAAAAGGGAGGCGATCATGAAGAGAATGCTCTTGGGCGTTGCGGCAGCCCTATGCCTAACGGTCGGCGCGCCCGTCGCCGCCGAGGAGGCAGTCCGCATCAATCCGACCGACCCGCAGCCGACCTGCAACATGTGTCCGGGGACCTACATTCCGGCAGCCGAGCTCGAGCGCTACACGCAGAAGGCCATCGCCGAGAAATTGATCGACCAGCAGGTCCGCGACATCGACATCGGCAAGGCGCGGATCGGCATTGGCATGGTGCATCGCGGCCGGCTGGAAAAGCCGGCGCCCGATTCAGTCGCCGAGCATGACCAGATCAGCGAGGTCTATCATGTGATTTCCGGCGCGGCGACGCTGGTGCTCGGCCCCGATATCGTCAACCGCCAGCGGCGGCCCGCGACCATGCGCACGGTGAGGGAATTCAACGGACCCGGCAATAACGGCTCGGATGTGAAAGACGGGATCGCCTATGAGATCAAAGCTGGCGATGTCGTGGTCATCCCGGCCGGCACCGGCCACTGGTTCACGAAGATCGACGACCATATCGATTACCTGATGATCAGGATCGATCCCGACAAGGTGACGCCGCTCAAGGGTGAGGCACAGTCGATGGACTATCTGTCGAAACCGGCGGCGAAGGGCGAGTGAGACTCACCGTCACCGCGCGGTGACGCTTTCTTCGAGCGTATCGGCCGTCTGCTCGTGAACGAATTCGAGCGCGAAACCTTCCTCCAGATTGCGCACCACGCGCGACTGGACCTTGCCGAGCATCACGAGCGACTTCATCGGCGGGCGGTTCTCGGCGGCGATCGCCGCGCCTGAGCGCGACATATCGATGATGCGGCAGGTCATCTTGGTGCCATCCTCGAGCGTCAGCAGCGCGATCGGGTTGCGCGGGATGATACGGTCGTGGCGGCGGTCTTCGGGCAGGTTGAGAATGTCGCGGTTGGCAAGCCAGGTCAGCTGGGCGGCGAGCTTGTCGCGCTTGCGGGCGGTCGCGCCCACCGTCATCGCAAAGCCGTTGTCGATAATGCGGGTGATCTTGCCCTCGACCCGCCCGATATGGTCGAGATAGGCGATCACGCGGTCGCCGACATTGCCGATGCCGGGTGCCAGCAGGGCCAAGCCGCCCGGCGACATATTGATGATCTGGCAGGGAAATTCGCGCCGGTCCGGCAGCATGTAGCGGCCCAGCAGGTGAACCTTCACCCGCTGAAAGCGCCGCCGCTCTTCGGCGGACGGAAGAATCGATTTCTTGTTCGCTAACGCCATCTTCGCCGCCAGACCACCGGCTTTCCAGTGTCCGGAAACCGAAGTTCGCCACACACTGGTGCCGATTTGACCCTACGGCCGGCAAGGTTAATGAGCCGTTAGCGATGGCGGGCATTCACGTCGTGCGCGGACTGGTCCTCGAAATCCGGCCAAATCCCCACAGCAACAGCGGACAGGTCAGCGCTAGCGCGGCGCCAAAGTCGAGGGCTGTCGCCGCGCTGCCGGTCCATTTCGCAAGTGCCCCGCCGATCACCGGCCCCAGCATCATCGTGCCGTAATAGAGGGTGTAGAAAATGCCCATGCCGATCGCGCGCGTCTCGGGCCGCAGCACGCGTGCGGGCAGTCTCATCGTGGGTCCTGCCGGCAAGCCACTGATCGTGCCAAGCACAAGGACGATCGGGATCACGGCGCCAGTGCGAGGCAGGGCGACGAGCAACATCGCGGAAATAACGCAACCGGCCACGAAAACAAGCGAAGGTCGCCCGCTGCGATCGGCCAGAAAGCCGCCGAGCGGCACCGAAACCGCCGTAAGCCACAGCACAATGCTGATGACCGAGCCCGCAGCCGCCATCGGCCAGCCGTGCTCAACCAGCATGGTAGGCCCGAAACTGAAGATCATGGCGAAGGCGATGTTGAAGAACCCCCAGATCAGCCCCGCCGTCACCACCGCGCTTGCCGTCCTTCGATCGAGCCGACCGGAAGTCCCGCCGGCTCCGGACACCACTTTCGCCGGCGGTTGATAAGCCACAGCAAAGAGCACCAGCGCGACGGCGATCACGGCTGCGACCGCAAGATAGACCGCCTGGACGCCGTAGCTGGAGCCGATCAAGGGAAGAGCCAGCAGCGAAAGGGCGATACCGGCGGGCCATGAGTTGACGAAGGTCGCCATCGCGGTCGCGATTTCCTTGCCGACGAACCAGTCGGCCACGATTTTGGTCATCTGCACGTTGAGCATCACGCCGCCCGCGCCGCTGACAAGCCTTCCACCGATCTGTACCGACCAGGAATCCGACAGCGCCATCGCAAGGCCACCGATCAGCATCAGCGACAACGCCGCAAGCACGGTCTGCTTGTCGCCGAATTTCCGTCCGATCGCTCCGCCCGGCAACGCGAGCGCCACGCCGGGCGCGAAATAAAGCCCGATCAGCATTCCGATATCGGCAAGTCCGACGCCGAAGGCCTGGCCCAGCAGAGGCGCGACCGCGGCGACGCTTTGAAATTGAAACGCCATGGTGAGGCGAACCGTGAACAGCACGGCAAGGATAGTCCAACGGTTCTGCAACGCCCTCAGCCCCCAATGAACGGCGGCGCAGCCTGAGGCTGTGCGGCATTCCTGTCAATCGTCATGCAAATTCGTTTCCACTAGTGGTCCGATTCTAACATTTGCACCCCGGTGTGGCTGGCACATTTGCAAATGTTAGAATCAAAGGACCACTAGTGTCCCGATTCCGAAGTTCGTACCATCTTGCGGCCCCACGTTTACGAACTTCGGAATCGAAAGGACACTAGCAAACCTACTGATTTAGTGTGGCTTTGGTTCAGAAGTCCGCATGACGAACTTGCGGCAGCAATGATGCGGACTTCTGAACCGCCACACTAGCAAATATAGGTTTCTAGTGGAGTTTTGGATTTGATATTCGCATCACGCGTTCCCGGTTACGGGGTAGCGAATGTCAAATCCACTCCACCAGAGCCGCACGTTGGCATCCCGCTTCAGTTCACATACGCTTGCTGCCGCCCAAGCACGCCATCAAACGCGCAAGGAACGGAGCCATGGAACAGATCCGCGTATGCACCTATGCCGGACCGGGCGCAGAGCCGGTTATCCGCACCGTGCCATGGCCGAAAGTCGGCAGGAAAGGCGCGCTGATCAAGGTCGGCGCCTGCGGCGTTTGCGGCACCGATCTGCACATCCTCAGGGGTCATTGGCCAAAGCCTTTGCCCTGGCCGTTCACGCTCGGCCATGAGATCGGCGGGGTGCTCGTCGAGGTCGGCTCCGACTTCGCTGAAGATTTCATGAGCAAGCCGCTGAAAGTCGGCTCGAAAGTGATGATCCCGCCGCTGATGCCGTGCGGCCATTGCTATTACTGCATTCACTACCCGCAAAGCGCCAATAAATGCCTGACGCCGGTCTACTACGGCCGCTATCTCGGTTTCGACAAGGCACCGCATCTGTGGGGCGGCTGGGCCGAATATGTCTATGTCGATCTCGAGATGCTGCCGGGCACCAAGATCTACAAGTTGCCGGACGATATGCCGTTGCGATTGGGTGCGCTGTCGGAGCCTTTGACCTCTTGTATCCGCGCTTTCAACCGCGCCACCCGGGCCGGCGGGTTTACCTGGGGGGACACCGTGGTTATCCAGGGCTCCGGTCCGATCGGGATTCTCGCGGTCGCGGCTGCGCGGGAAATGGGGGCGGGCAGGGTCGTCTGCGTCGGCGCGCCGGAGGAGCCGCGTCTAGCCCTGGCGCGGAAGTTCGGCGCGGAGGCAACCGTTGATATCGAAGCGGTCAAGGCACCTGGCGAACGGATCAAGCGCGTACGCGATATCGTCGGCGGTTTCGGTGCGGACCTGGTGATGGATTGCTCCGGTCATCCGAGCGCCGGGCCGGAGGGCATCGAAATGCTGCGCGACGGCGGCACCTATGTCGAGATGGGGCAGTTCACCGATGCCGGTTCGATCGAGACATCCTGGCACCGCATCTGCACCAAGGACCTCAACGTGCTGGGATCATGGGGGTTCACCGGCAACGACCTGCCGCTCGGTGTCGACATGCTCTATCGCACCCGCAACAAGTATTCCTGGACAGACATGCAGACACTCTACCCGTTTTCCGAGGACGGTATCGGCCGGGCGGTCGCGGACGCGATGGCGATGAAGACTGTGAAATCCACCATCGTGCCCTGGCCGGAACTGGTGGAGTAGGCACTTCCGACATTGACGCAGCCGGCTGGCGCGCCCTAGCTTGCCGCCTGGGCACAAAAGGGTGGGGCACCATGTCCGAGCAGGATAAAGTATCCATTGAGCGCGATCTCCGACTCGACCTATTCCGCGGCGTCGGACTGTGGATGATCTTTCTCGATCATATCCCGCACGACGTCGTATCCTGGCTGACGCTGCGCAATTACGGCTTCAGCGATGCGGCCGAGTTCTTCGTATTCATTTCCGGCTACCTCGCAGGCTTCATCTACGGCCCGATCATCCGGGCCGGGCATTTTCTGGCAGCGCTCAAGCGGCTCTGGAAGCGGGCGATGGAGATGTACGTCGCCCACATCATGCTGTTTCTGGTCTTCACGGCCCAGATCGCCCGCACCGTCAGGAAATTCGACAATCCGCTGTATGAGGACGAGTTCAACATCCACAATTTCCTGCTGCACCCGGATATCCTGATCGGGCAGGCGCTCACGTTGCGCTACAAGCCGGTCAATCTCGACGTCCTGCCGCTCTACATTACCCTGATCGCGGCCGCGCCGTTCCTGCTGTGGGTGATGGTGCGCCGTCCCGGCCTGACCCTGCTCGGGTCGGCCATTCTTTATGTTTTGGCGCGCTGGTTCGACTGGAACTTCGCTTCCTATCCGCCCGGCACGACCTGGTACTTCAATCCCTTCGCCTGGCAATTGATGTTCGTGTTCGCCGCCTGGTGCGGCATCGGCGGCGTCAACCTGCTGTGGCCGATCATCAAATCACGCCTCGCCTTGGTCGCAGCGGTGGCCTGGATCCTCTTCGCGTTCCTGATCGTGATGACCTGGCACGTCGCTTTCCTCGACGCGATGGTGCCGAAATGGATGATCAAGCTGATCTACCCGATCGACAAGACCGACCTCGACATGCTGCGCTTTACGCACTTCCTCGCGCTCGCTTTGATCGTGTCGCGCTACGTGCCGCATGGCTGGAAGCCCCTCGGCTCCAAATGGCTGCGCCCGATGATCATGTGCGGCCAGCATTCGCTGCCGATCTTCTGCTTCGGGGTGTTCCTGTCGTTTGCGGCCCACTGGGTCCTGATGCAGTACACCAGGGGCGTGTGGGAGCAGCTCGTGGTCAGTGCTGCCGGAATCCTGGTCATGATTGCGATTGCGTGGGTGCTGGATCGCGCCGACAAGGTGCCTGACCTCTTCGTCGATGCCGCCGAGGTCGAGGGCGGCAAGGCCGCGCTCGAGCCCGGCAAAGCCTGAGATCTATCTTAGAGCTTGTGCCCCTTCTGGCGCAGCGCCTCGGTGAGGCGCTGGCGCAGTTCCTCGGCCGCCTTGCGGCTGATCTCCTGGCCGACCGCGAGGGCTTGCTGGCTGATGGAGGGCATCTTCTCCAGCATCTTTTGTCCGATCGGCTGGCGATAGAACGCCTCGATTTCGCGCAATTCGGCGGCCGTGAAATTGTTGGCGTAGACGGTGGCGATGCCGTCGACCATCGAGGCATAATAGGGCGTGAACGCGTCGGCGATCATCGGCATCATGGCCTCATAGTCGCGCTCGATCTCCGGCCTGTCCTGCACCAGCGCGGGTTTGAGGCCGAGCAAAATCGCGGGCAGCATCGCCTTGTATTGATCGGCAAGCTTCATCGTGGTGACGAGATTGCGCGCCGCCGCCATGGCGTCGGGCGCCGGTGTCTGGGCCTGTGAGGCCGCAGCCGAAAGCAGCAGCAGACATGCGATCATCAAAAGTCGTCGGGCCATGGTTTCCTCCGGTGAACAATCGCCTTGGTCATTCAAAACGGGGTTTTCGCGCAAGCGGCCGCCGAGCGTGCCTGCATGGGCAAGTTTTGTCCAGCCGGGAAGGGGACGACGCGAAGATGAGAGACTAACGCAGGCCTTCATAGACCATCAGTCCGCGCGCCAGCTTCAGTTTGCGCAAGGCGCGGGGAACGAGGCGCTCGGTCGGTGGGTGGAGATAGCGCCACGAGGTCAGTTTGAAATCCCGCAGGCGGCTATGTCCGGTCTCGAACGGGGCGAGCAGGCCGGTCAGGCTCAGCGGCGTGTGGGCGCGATGGTTGAACGGCAAGAGCAGCAATTCGAGATGTGCCGTGCCCTCGGCCGAGGTTGCGGTGATGCCGGCAACTGCCGGGAGCATTTCCTCCGTCACCACGGTGATGATGTCCTGGATCTCCCGCCGTCCTTCGGCAACGAACAGCTCGGAAAAACCCTGGTCCTTCAGATCGCGCCCGAACAGGGCGCACAGCCGCGTGCCGGCGACCCGAAACGGATAGCGGTTGGTAGCGTCGCAGGACAACACGAAGATGTCGCCGAGCAGCTCCCGCACCGCGTCGGGTTCGACATCGCTGCGGTCCGGCGCGCGGGCTTGCCCTCGCTTTTCGTCCCAATACGCGAAAAATTCCTGGTTCGACGGATGTTTCATGCCCTGACTATCCCCGCGCTGCGTATGAGTGGGACATCCTGTCCCGTTTTCGCGCACGCGCGTTCCCTAAGTTGTTGTGCAGAAACAGCCTTGCAGCGTCCATGCCGAAGCTGCGTCTCGCTGCGGCTTTGCGGCGTTAACGTTAAGTTAACGATCGCCTTGGCGTGGGGAGTGAGCCTGCTAGTGTCCGCTCCATCAGATTCCCTCGTCGGATTTCTCCAGACCCGGCGAGGTACAGGCGGCGTCGAACAGATTGGTCGGCTGCGCGGGGAGGGGTGGGGATGATATCCCGATACCCTGCGCTGCTAAGGCCAGCTTCCAAAGGGGAGGGCTTCTCAGAGCCCTCCCTTTTTCATTTTCATGAGCCGTCAACGGCTTAGCCAGCCCGGCTCTTCTATTGCAGAGCACCATCTGAGCCAGCGTCAAAAGCGAGCCGCATGGCGGCTGCAAAATTGCCTTAAGCCAGTCATCGTTCGGTCGGAGCGCCCGGGCAACCATTCGCAACCAGTACAGCGTGTCGAGTGGAGCAGCGCCCGTGAGTGATCTTCAAGCCAAACTAGAGAAGTATGAGCGCAAGGCCGCGCAGTATCAGCACGCTGCCCAGCAAGCGACGAGCGAGGCGGACCGTGCATTTTATCAGGGGCTGGCCCGTTACACGGACGACCTTGCGGCAAAATTCCGGCAGGTCATCGCGAAGCGGGCTGACACACCACTGGCAGCCGAATGATATTGCCATAAGGCCATTGCGGACAGGCTGACATCGTCAGGACCTTGGATGGCTTTGCGGCCGATTTCCGTTCGGCCGGTGGCACGCGACCCTGATGTCGCAGATGGGGGCTGACGTTGTGGAAGGCCGGCTAGGCCGCCGGTCTGCCAGACGCTGATCTCAGTCCGTCAACGTTGCTTTAGAAGCTGCGCGCGCATGCTCGATGAAGAGCTTGACGGCGGGGCTGAGCGTTCGATGCTTCAGTGCAACGATTGCAACCGGCAGCTTCTTGCCGAGATCGATGGGCAGGATATTCAAAGACCATCTCTGCGCATTGTAGCCGACGAGAGATCGTGGAAAGGCCGTTATGTACTTTCCGCTCGAGAGCATTTGCAGGCGCAATAACATCGAGTAAGTGGTCAGGCGGGGCGATGGAGCAGAAAATCCTTTGAGATTGCCGCCCTTGTGGCCATCAACATTCTCAGGAACTCAGTGAGTTCGCTGGCCCAGATCGAAGCGACGCCGTGAGTCCAACCTCGACACGAGGGTTGCGACATTAACTTCAGTGCCAAACAGGTCTCACCTAGAAGCGCCGGCGGGATTGGAATGCGTATCCATGAGTCCGACAGCCTGCTCGGCCATCAAACCCGCGCCATCGCGTATGCGCAACTGCTCCGACGGCTTTCGATTCATGTGATGCAGAGCGCTGCGGATCCCTGTTGCAGCGAACCGGACAAGACCGCGCGAGGACACCTCCAGGACCAACTCATGGTGTCTGAGTCCCTTGCCACCCTTAACCAATCCAAGGTCTCGGATCAGGCAGTATTGTCCGCTGCTCATTCGAGCGAGTCTGATATTTGCAAAACGCCACATTGCGCGCAGCTTGCATTGCGCAGCGAAGGCGTCAATTCTTGACAAGGTATTTCGTACGCTGCGTTGCCGACTACCGATTCGGCCGAGCGACACCCCATCGGCGCTGATGGCAATTCCGCTTTGACCTTGAGAACGGACATCAATGATCTCGGATGGATGTCCGCCGAGCGCCACTTCGGGAAATCCGCAAAATCGAAGAAACATCAGGTCGGACTCGTGCAGCGCAGCAAAAAAAAGGCGTCGTTGCACCGATTGCCGCGGCCGAAAGGCTCCATTACAAATTGTTTCCCGCGTAACTCAGGGAGGAAGTATTTCAATGAAAAATAGATTAGGCCCAATTGCACCCATATGCATCGCCCTTCTGTTGGCGGTGCTGAATCTAACGCCCGCGCAAGCATGGGATCGGGGTAACGTCGATCTGTTCGCGGTGCTGCCGCCCGGATCAACAGGCCCCGAGGGCCTGGCGGTCGGACCAGACGGCAATGTTTACGTCGCCACCTTCGGATTCAATACCACGGGGGCGGCCACCGGCCCCGGACAGCTTTTTGTGTTCGACGGCAACAACGGGAAACTGATACGGCAGGTCAGCGTCGCTGGCTCGTCCTCCCATCTTATCGGCATCGGCTTCCATCCGACGACACACGCGCTGCTGGTCATCGATTTCGGCAATGGCAGGGTGCTCACCGTCGACCCGAAGACAGGTCTGTCTTCCGTGTTCATAACGGTTCCGAATCCGGCCTCCGCCGGCCTCAATGCGCTAACTTTTGACTCCGCGGGACGCGTCTATGTCTCGGATTCGTTCAATGGCATCATCTGGACGACGGGCGCCGGTGGTGGCCTCGCCACCGCATGGGTGACAGATCCTCTGCTGACCACCACTGGAGTGCCACCCTTCGGCGCCAATGGACTCGGCTTCAACAAGGCGGGCAACGCCATGTTCGTCGCCAATACCGGCAACGATACCATCGTGAAAATTCCGGTGGCCGGCGGCAATCCCGGGCAACCCGTGGTGTTCGTCAACAGCATCAACGGAGCCGACGGCCTCGTGATCGATTCAAACGACAACCTTTGGGTCGCAGCCAATCAGGCCGACGAGATCGTCGTTCTCGATCCGACCGGCAAGGCGATCGCGAAGCTTGGTGATTTCAACGGCGTCGATAAGAAGGGGGTGCCGCAGGGGCTGCTTTTCCCAGCCAGTCCGGATTTCAGCAAAGACGGAAACTTCCTCTATATTTCGAATCTGGCGCTTGATCTTCGGGTCATCGGGCTCCAGCAATCGGTCGACTCGCAATGGACCGCCCAGGTCCAGAGCTATACGATTTCGCGGATCAAAGCTCGCATTCCGCCTATCGACGGCCAACAGTAACTGATGACGGAGGCGGCGCACTTCCGTGCGCCGCCCGCCGGCCACTACGCGAAATTAATACGGCTTGTTCGGCTGCGACTACCAAGGCCGCTTTGTGTCACGTGTGGACGTCGACCCGCCAGCTGCCCTTGTCCGCTTAAGCGCCGAAGCCAGACATTTGCCGCGGTCAGCATCGCACGCCTTTAGTTCGCGGTCCCGCGGCAACCCGGGGAATTAACCAATCCCCATGGTTTGTCCGTATTTCCCGAACCTCTCACGAACAATTTGAGCAGTGTAACCTGCAAACGGGGATGAGCCCTCATGTCCTGTGGAGGGTGAGTTTTACGTTGGCGGAGCCGCATCATTAGCTGGCGCCCGTCGCAAGTCGCCGAGTTAGAGCGACCAACAATCATGCATCATCAGCTTGATGCGGCACATTGCGACCGCATCGTCGCAGATCGAATTTGTAGAGTTCGTAGTGGAGTTTGGAGAATGCGTATTTCAGCTCACCGTGCGTGCCAAGTGGTCGCAATGATGGCGACTGCTGCATTCATTGCGGCGAACGTGTCCTACTCCAAAGCTGACGGGGGAAGCGGACGAGGCGGCGGCTCCAATGGCGGCGGCGGCTTCAATAGTGGAGGCGGAAACGGCGGTGGTGGCGGCGGCGGCGGACCCGGACCCGGAGAAAATAGCGGG
>Ga0210389_10000862_pt1 | contig 25552 bp, 24 predicted proteins | sample IncBWH28OmetaG_FD_160127 | JGI IMG/M metagenome (GOLD analysis project Ga0210389, IMG submission 160127) | Forest soil microbial communities from Barre Woods Harvard Forest LTER site, Petersham, Massachusetts, United States - Inc-BW-H-28-O ...
CCGCCGAAGCCAAACGAGCTGACTCCAGCGACCCCTCGGCCGGCTTTCTCCGGCCACGGTGTGAGGGTCTGCGCGACCTGCAGTGGCAGGGTGTCGAACGGGATCTGCGGGTTGGGCTCCGCGAAGTTCAGGCTCGGCGGGATCATCCGGTGGCGCAGCGCCAGCGCGACTTTGATGACCCCGGCCACCCCGGCCGCCGCCTCCAAGTGGCCAATGTTGGTCTTGACCGAGCCGACCAGGCACCGGCTGCCCGGCGCGCGGCCCTCCGCCAGGATCGTCCCGAGGGCCTGCGCCTCGATCGCGTCGCCCAGAGACGTGCCCGTGCCGTGCGCCTCGACGTAGTCCACCGCACCGGGCGACACATCCGCGCGGCGGTAGGCCTCGACCAACACGGCTTCCTGCGAGCCCCGGCTGGGTGCCATCAACCCGTTGGTCCGACCGTCTTGGTTGGTGGCGCTGCCGCGGATCACCGCGTAGATCGGGTCAGCATCGGCCAGCGCGCGACTCAACGGCTTGAGGACGACGATGCCGGCGCCTTCGCCCCGTACGTATCCGTCCGCCCGGGCGTCGAAAGTCTTGCAGCGGCCGTCCGCCGCCATCACACCGGCTTTGCTGAAGTTGATACCGAGCGCCGGCGACAGGATCACGTTCGCGCCACCGACCAGCGCGAGCGTGCACTCACCGTCGCGCATGCTCCGGCATGCCAGATGGATGGCGACCAACGACGACGAACAGGCGGTGTCGATCGCCATGCTCGGCCCGCGGAAATCGTAAAAGTACGAGAGCCGGTTGGCGGCGATGCTCAACGCGCTCCCCGTACCGGTGTAGGCATCGATGTGGTCAGGGTGGCCAAGCTGGAAATGTCCGTAGTCATACGTGGAAAGGCCGATGAATGCGCCGGTGCGGCTGCCGGCAAGCTGCTCCGGCACCTGCCCGGCATCCTCCAACGCCTCCCACGCCACCTCCAGCAGCAGGCGTTGCTGCGGGTCCATTCGCGCCGCCTCCCGCGGCGAGATGCCGAAAAACTGGGGGTCGAACTGGTCGACCTGGTCGAGGAAGCCGCCCCAACGGGTGGCCGCGGTCTCGGAGGCGTCCGCGTCCCAGCGGTCCGGCGGTATCTCGGTGATGGCGTCCACGCCGTCGGAGAGCAGTCGCCAGAAGGCTGCCGGCCCGTCGGCACCCGGGAACCGGCAGCCGATGCCAATAATCGCGATCGGCTCGTCCGCGCTGGCGGCTCGCCTACCACCGTCGACCTCAGCCGCTGCGACGGGGCGTTCGTCGGCGGGTCCGTCCCCGGCTAGTTGTTTGGACAGCAGGTCGATCGTGGGGTACTCGTAGGCGAGCGTGGGCGAGAGCTCGCGCCCGAGCCAGGCTTGCAGCGCGGCGGTCAGCCGGATGGCACGAACCGAGTCAAGACCGTAGTGGGCGAACGATAACGATGTGTCGATCTCCGCCGGTGATAGGCCGAGCTCCTGAGACAGCCGGGAGACGAACCACTCCGCGATGTCCTCCGCGCCGCGTCTTTCGCCGACCGGTGCCTGATCGGCAGCCGGTGCGGCCGGGCGGGGATCGGTTAGCAACGGTGCGTGCCACTCGGCCAACACGTCGAGGTCGCCGTCGAGAAAGCGCTGCCGACAGCTGCTCCGCCGGATCTTTCCGCTCGACGTTGTCGGGATCCGTAACGGCTCCAACAGCGCCACGGCGTCCGGCTGGATCTCGTGTTGTTCGGTGATCGCGGTGCGGATAGCGTCGATAACCTCGCTGACGTCGACGTCAGCAATCCGATCACTGTCGACCTCCTGCGCGACGATGAGCGGTTCGGAGCCACCCGACTGCGGCGTGCCCGAGAAGGCGGCCCCCCGACCGCGCAGCAGCGCCGGATGGCTGTCCTGCGCCGTCCTCTCGATGTCTTCGGGGTAGTAATTGCGGCCGCGGATCACGACGAGATCCTTGAGCCGTCCCGCGACGAACAACTCGCCTTCCAGTTGAAAGCCCAGGTCACCGGTGCGCAGGAACGGTCCGCGCCCGGTGTCTGCGAGGAACGCCGAGAATGTCTCCTCCGTTTCGGCCGGCCTGCCCCAGTAGCCCTGCGCCACGCTCCCCCCGGCGAGCCAGATCTCCCCGACCTCGTCGGCCCGGCATGGCCGCCGGGTCACCGGATCCACGATGATGATCTCGTGGCCGCGCTGAGAGCGGCCGCAGCCGACGAACGACGTGGCGGCGGGGTGATCTGGCGTGACGGTCACGACATGCTGTTCGCGGAGTGCGACGCCGTCCAGGTGTTGCACCACCGGCACGGCCCAATCCGATCTACCGGAAACCAGCAGGGTCGACTCGGCCATCCCATATACCGGGTTGAACGCCTCCGGCCGGAAACCGGCCGGGCCGAAGGCATCGGCGAACCGCTGCAGGGTGGCGGCTCGCACCGGCTCCGCACCACACATGGCCGTCGTCCAGGTGGACAGATCGAGCGCTGCGCGTTCCTCTGCACCGCTGCGTTCGACACAGAGCTCGTAGGCAAAGTTCGGCGCGGTGGTGATCGTGCCGCGGTGCCGGGAAATCGCTTCCAGCCAGCGCATTGGGCGCTCAATAAACGCTTCCGGCGGCATAAGGAAGGAAGTGCAGCCGACGTAAAGTCCTTCGAGGACACCGCCGATGAGACCCATGTCGTGATGGAGCGGCAGCCAGAACACGCCGATCGCGTTGTCGTCTCCGCGTCCCCACGCGCTACGGATCGCATCCAGGTTGTGCAGCAGATTGCGATGCGTCACCACAACGCCTGTTGGCGAACTCGTCGAACCCGAGGTGTATTGCACGAGGGCGGTTGCGCTCGCGTCGACTTTTGGTTCGACCCACTCGACGGCGGCGGCTGGGCTGACGGCGTCCGCGGCACACCACTGCAGGGAGCTCCCGTCGGCCAAGTCGTCCATCACAGCCTTCAACTCCGCTTGCAACTCGGCAGTGGTCAGGACGAAGCGCGCTTGTGCATCCCTCACAATCGACGCGACGCGGCCAATTACCCGGTTGCGCACCGGCGGGTGCACCGGTACCGCGACGGCTCCGGCGTAGATACACCCGAAGAAGCCGGCGATAAAGTCCAAGCCCGAGGGGCACAGGACCAAGACACGTTCGCCCGCAGCGCCCAGTTGTTGCAAAGTGGACGCGATTGCTCGGGCCTTGATGTCCAGCTCGTGATAGGTGAGCCGGCTATGTTCTTCCCCGCCGGGGGAATAGTGGCAATAGTCAAAAGCAACCTTGTCTCGATAGCGTTCGGCTTTCTGCCGCACAAGGTCTAGCAAAGTTGGCGGCGTCAGCCCCGTATCTTCCCGCATCTCGTCACCTGTTCTTGACCTCAACTAAGGGACGCCGGCGACGTCGCCGTCCTTCCCGAGGACGCGATAATCCTTCGCTGCGAGAAGAAGCCCGCTGCCCGCGCCAGGGAGTGCGCTAAAACGCCCTCTTTCTTCGCTCGCACTGATGCTCCACTCATTCCACGTTCCGCAGATACGTCAAAAGCACGCCTCAACGATGAAGCTCTGTCGTACCCGGCACATCGGTACGGATACCTGCGGACCATGCCTGCGATCCGGGTACTCCGCCGGGAAAGGCCCGGCTCTTAAAGATTGGGTTCGCGAGTGCTTATCGAGGTCTTGCCGCCGGACGACGTTGGCGAGCGTCGGCAGCCACCCCTTACCTCCTCAATCCGGCGACCTATCCAACGACTCTACAGATTGACAAAGGGGCCCTTTTAAGCGCGGCCTCACGTCCCGGCCGGCGGCCGCCGAGCGGGCGATTTCGCCGATGAGCGCTGGTACGACGCCGCCGATCGCAGCGCCCAGGCGCAGGCTGCCACCGACCTCGGCGAACACGTCCGCAATCGGCCTTCGCGGGCACTACGGACAAATTTGGCAAACTCGTGCTGCGCTACGTCGGCAAGCGCTTCACCTGGGCATCTTGCCCGCCGACTCATCAGTTCGGTTGCGCGCGGACAGCACGACCGGGGCCCCTCCTGCTCGTTGAGTTCGAGGAACATGGTCAAGCAGTCGTGGCTGCGTGATCCCGTCCGTCGGCGCTCCGCGATCTCCTCGAGGACGATCGCGTCGACCGCGGCGGCGGTGCGCGCCAGTTTGAGGATCGGCAGCCAGCGGCCGCGGGGCGCCGTCGAGAGGATGCCGACGCCCAGGAAGCTTGGGCTTTCGGTGACCGCGCAGTAGGCGAGCATCGCGCGCTCCAAGCGCTGCATCCGCTCGGGCTTTGAGACGCCGAAGATCACGGTCATCATCACGTCGAGCGAGAGCTGCCCGCCGATCGCGCTGAACTCGACAGGCTTGCCGAGCGGCCACTCCGCGATCTTGCGCTTCTCCTGACATGAGCTTCGCCCTCAAGAAAGATGAACGCGTCGCTGCAGAACAACTCCTCGTGAGGCGTGAAACGCCGGAGCAGCTGATCGAACGAGAGCGCGCCGTCGCGGTCGGAGAAGACCGCCTTGGCGTCCTGAGGGGACGAGGTTGCGACCAGCTTCGGGCCCAACGGGATATCGATCAGGAACCGCCCTGCCGAGCCCCCGCAGCGACCGTTGTGGTGCTGGCTGGATCGGATGGCCCCTGCCGCTAGGTGAAATGGGTGAGAGGCCGCGACAACCGGGTGCCATCGACAAAAATGTCGAGCTTCTCGTTGTAGAAAGCGATCATCCCGGCGATAGGCGCGACCTCGCGCAGCGGATAGTCGTAGGTCCAGGCGAGATCCGGATACACCGCCTCTCCGACTCTGACCGTCCAGTACTGCGAGGTGATTCCTTTGTAAGGACAGACGGTTTGCGTTTTGCTTGTCTCCAAGTGCGAGAACGCGACGTCGGTGCGGTCGATGTAGTAACGGGTCGGCAGTCCGGTCTCGAAAAGCAGGACCGGGCTGTCTGTCTCGGCCAGCACCACGCCATCCAGTTCGACCCTGATGTGGCGGTGAGAGCGCAGTGCGTCGACACGGATATAGGGGTTGCGCGGATGACCGATGATCGGTTCGTCCTCCTCGAACCAGGCGAGTGCGTCCCATTCGAACCGGACGCTTCCCGCGACGGGACCCGAGTCGTACAGGCGGGCCGCCGACTTCCATATGCGCTCCGGCGAAGTCAGCGAATACAGCCGCGAAGAGCCGAGCTGTAGCTTCTGGACGTGGTTTTCGTCCTGCAGATGCTCCATACGGACGTCGGCCATCGGAATGTAATACTGCGGGTAGTACGTGATCTCCCAGACGTAGTGGGCGCGGGTCGTGTCGAACACGATTGTCTCGCCGAAATAGCCGCGTACCCGACGGGGCGCGGGCTCCACAAGGCCTCGCTCCCCCACCATCTGCGGGTAGTCCCGATCAGGGGTCTGTGACTCAGGAATCGTCGGTCCCCCAGAAGGGACCTTGGCGGACACAGTCATGTGCAATTCTCCCTATCCGGATGCAGGCCCGACAATTGACATCTGCGCTCGGATCAGGCCGAGCTGGAGGCTCTCGCGACTGCCAGGGTGAGCCGCGCGATGCGTTTGGCCGCCATCGCCGCGTTGCGCGCGGGCTCGGCCGTGCCGGTGGTGGCCAGCGCCCCGTCATACAGCACGGTCAGTGCGTCGGCCAGCGCTTCGGAGTCGGATACCCCTGTGTCGGCGGCGAGTTGAAGAAACGACTGGCGCAACCAGGTGCGGTACTCCTTAATCGCCATCTGCTGGGCCTCACCTGCGGGCACTTCGGCGGCGGCGTTGTGGAATGGGCAGCCCCGATACTCCGGAAGCGACACATAGTCGGCGATCGCATCGAAGACCGCCAGGATCTTTTGGTCCGGGTCGTCGGCGCCAGCCTGGGCCGCCTCGACTTGCTGCCGCCATTTTTGCAGCCGCCCACGCAGGTAGGCAGCCACCAATTCGTCTTTGCCACCGAAGATGTAGTACAGCGAACCTTTTGCCACGCCAGCCTTCTCGATGACGGCGTCGATTCCGGTGGAATGTACACCGTCGCGGTAGAAGAGCTCATCAGACGCGGCGAGCAGCCGTTCCCGCGGGGACGGCCGTTTCGCTGTCTGCTCCGGCATGCGACCAGTGTATCAGACAGAGTTGTCTGAAGAATGGCTTCGGTGACCCCCGCAGGCGACGGGTTCCGGGAGGTGGCCCGCGTGTGCGTCTTGTCGGCGCGACCTCCCGAATCTCGGCGCGTTTTGCGGGGACGCGCATCGAGAGGCGCAATTGGAGCCCTTTCCGCCATTCATGCGCTCACAGCACGCCCTCGGCTCACGATGACCCCGCTGGGTCGACCGGAGATGAGACACTTTCTCCACCAACAGGACTGAGGCCACCCAACCGTTGTGTCCTGGGCGACCGAAGCACAAGCAGGAATGACCGACGACGGGGCCACTGTGGCCCACGCTGGCACTGGGAACCCCCGGTGATCCGCGGCAGTCGCTTGCCCTGCCTTTCGTCCTGACTCGTTGACCGACCCGCTTGACAAGACGCTCGCCAGCGGTATTGTTTGAACTGGTCTGTTCAATAATGTGTCCGAGGAGCCCGGCTATGGGGACAGCAGCCGCGGAGCGTGACAAAGCGTTTGTACTGGAGGCGTTTGACACGTTGGTCAACCGGCGTGACTACACTGCGGCGCAACGGTTCTGGTCGCCTGACTATATCCAGCATAGTGCGCACATCCCGCCGGGCCGAGAGGGTCTGTTCAACCTGGTCAATGGCCAACAGGATCACAGTGGACATCGTGCGCCTGCAAAACGGGCTGATGCCGAACACTGGGACGTGGTGCAGGACGAGGCCACCGCCGAGGAGTCCAAGAGCGGGCTGCCCATGTTCGGCGACAGCTTCCCCACTAGGGCCTGACGCCATGCCGACGAAGATAAAGATCTCCGCCCAGTTCGCCACCTCGCTGCGGTCCCCGGAGCACATCGCGATCGCCGAACAACTCGGCTACGACCGGGCCTGGCTGTTCGACACGCCGCACGAAAGCCCCGACGTGTGGATGATGCTCGCGCTGGCGGCCGAACGCACCACCACGATCGGCCTGGGACCGGGGGTGCTCGTGCCCACCCTGCGCCACCCGATGGTCAACGCCTCCGCCGCAGCGGCGCTGACGGCACTGGCGCCGGGCCGGGTCGCGATCGCGTTCGGCACCGGATTCGCCGGAGCCCGCGCCCTCGGAAGCGCGCCGGCCAGCTGGTCGTATCTGCGGGACTACGTGGCAGCGTTCCGCGCACTGCTCGGTGGTGCGACCGTGGCCTGGCACGGCACCCGGATGCGGATGATGCACCCTGACGGGCACGCGCCCGCGCGCCCGATCGACGTGCCCATCCTCATCTCCGCGTTGGGCCCCAAGGGCCTGGCGGTGGCCACCGACCTGGCCGACGGGCTATTCACTGCCACCGGCCAGACCCGCTTCGCCTCCCGCTTTGACTGGGCCGCGCTGGCTGCGCACGGTACCGTGTTGGCCGACGATGAGCCTCTGGACTCGGCGCGGGTACAGGCGGCCGCAGGGCCCGGAAATGCAGTGGCCTACCATGCCGCCTACGAGTTCGGTGGCGATTTCACCGCCCTGCCGGCCGGCGACGCGTGGCTCGAGACCATCAACCAGACCCCACCACAGGATCGCCACTTCGCAGTGCACGACCAACATCTAGTGGCGCTTAACCGCGCCGACACCGCTGCCTGGGCGGCCGGCAGCTGGAAAGCCATCCCCCAGACCACGCTGACCGGCACCGCACACGACATCGGCCGCCGCATCTGCGAAATCGCCGCTCAAGGCATCACCGAGATCATCTACCAGCCCACCGGGCCCGATATCCCGGCTGAACTCAAGGCCTTCCACGCCGCGGCACGCAGCCCCGCATCCGCCCCCTGATCACAACCAAGCCGGTGTGAAGGAACCCGCTCCGTCCCTTAGGGCACTGCCGCACAGGAGAATTGACCATACCGAACTGGCCCGTCATCCCAGTTGCCGACCGCACACAGTTTTAGACCATACTGTCTGATCTTTTGGGCATATCTCAACGTGGGCGCCCCAACCGTGCTGTGACAGTCTCGGCGATGACGCAGATCACAAGAAAGACCCTGATGAGCTAATTGCATATTCAGACTGATCGGTCTAAATTTGTGGCTAGGAGATCAGACAGATCGGTATAAAGAGTCAGGAGTGGACATGGCAAACCCCACCGCGGTTCGGGATCTGGACGGTAAGGTCGCGCTGGTCACCGGTGCGACGTCGGGAATCGGCAGGGCCACGGCGGTGCAGCTGGCCGGGCAGGGGGCCACGGTACTCGTGCACGGACGTGACCTCAGCCGGGGCGCTGCGGTGGCCGCCGAGATCGAAAACACCGGGGGCTCAGCCCGATTCGTGGGCGCCGACTTGGCCGATCCTACGGAGGCGCTGCGGCTGGCCGAGGAGGCCGGCGACGTCGACATCCTGATCAACAACGCCGGATTCGCCTGGTTCGGTCCGTCGGCAAAGCTGGCCGTCAACACCCTGGATCAGCTGTTCGCCGCCAATGTGCAAGCCGCCTACCTGCTGGTGTCGGTGCTGGCCCCGAAAATGGTGGCCCGCGGCGGCGGCGTGATCATCAACCTGGCGAGCAGGGCCGGCACCGTCGGTCAGCCCGACAGCGCGGCCTACGGCGCCACCAAAGCCGCACTGGCCTCTCTGGCCCGGTCCTGGGCCGCTGAATATGGACCCGCCGGCATCCGGGTCAACGCCATCTCGCCGGGACCCGTCTACACCAAGGCAGCCAATCGCCAACTGTTCGAGGCCAGCGCCCAGACGACGCTGTTGGGACGGGCTGCCGAGCCGCAAGAGATCGCCGACCTCATCGGCTTTTTGGCGTCCTCCCACGCCGCGTACATCACTGGCACCAACATCGCTGTTGACGGCGGCCTCGCCGCCACCCAACAGCACCGCGAGTTGGACGCGGCTTCATGAGCATCTCGGTACTGGCACTCAGCTTTGACGCCCGCAACGCCGCTCGACTCGCGCAGTTCTGGGCCCACGCCCTGCACCGGACCGTCAACGACGGTGCCACCGAGGATTTCGCATCAATAGCCGCAGACACCGACGGCCGGCTCGGGCCCGTCCTGATGTTTCACAAGGTGCCCGAAGGCAAAACGGTCAAGAACCGGCTGCACTTCGACCTCCGGGCCGCCGATGTTCTAGCCGAAGCTGATCGGCTGACAAGCCTGGGAGCCCAGCAGATCCGCTCACCGGCCGAGAACAAACAACCGCTGGATCAGTTTCCTTGACCCCGAAGGCAACGAGTTCGACCTCGTCGCAAGCAGATGAACCAATCACAGGAGAAAGCCATGACCGAGACCGAGCAGCACCACAGGGCGCTGGTGCTAGAGGCGTTCGACACGCTGTTCAACAGGCGTGATTACGCTGCGGCACAACGCTTCTGGTCAGAAGACTACATTCAGCACAGCGCCCACATTCCACCGGGACGCGAGGGTCTTTTCGAGCTTGTCAAGGCCTCACCGCCCGACATGCGCTACGAGAACGCGCTGATCACCGCCAACGGCGATTACGTGATGCTGCACGGTCGATTCTGCAATGTCGGTCAACCCGCCGACTGGATCGTGGCAGACATCGTAAGGATCCAAGACGGTCTGCTGGCTGAACACTGGGATGTCATTCAAGACGAAGCCACCGCCGAGGAGTCCCAAAGCGGGCTGCCGATGTTCGGCGACACCTTCCCCACCCGGGACTGACACGAAATGCCCTCGCACCACAACCTTTCCGGGTCAACGACGGCGTTCCCGGAGAAACGGACGCCGCACGAGCACGTCCACCACTCACCACGAAATTGGAGGATCGACTGATGTCACGACTGAATGGCAAGGTCGCCGTGATCACCGGCGGCAGCAGCGGTATCGGCCTTGCGACGGCGCAGAGGTTCGTCGAGGAAGGCGCGCACGTCTTCATCATGAGCCGCCGCCTGAGCGAGCTGGACAAGGCTAAAGCGTTGATCGGGGACGGACTGACCACCGTCGCCGGTGATGTCACCAACAGCGCCGACGTGGATAGGCTGTTCGCGACCGTCCTCGACAAAGAGGGCGGCTTGGACATCCTCGTGACCAGTTCGGGCCGGGTGGAGCCCGAAGAGCTCGGCAAGATCACCGAGGAGAACTTTGACCGCACCTTCGAACTCAACGCCCGCGCAACGCTGTTCACGGTGCAGACGGCGCTTCCACTGATCCGCAACGGCGGCTCGGTGATTCTGGTCGGCTCGATCGCGGGCTACGTGGGCATTCCGGGCTACAGCACCTACAGCGCCACCAAGGCCGCGCTGCGTTCCTACACCCGCACCTGGACCCGGGAGTTCAGCGATCGTGGCATCCGGTTCAACACGTTGAGCCCGGGCCCGATCGACACCCCCATCTTGGACGGTCAGGCCGACTCGGTGGAGGCAGCCGACGAGCTCAAGGCACAGTTCGCCGCGGCGGTCCCGCTCAAACGGTTGGGCCGCCCGCAAGAGATCGCGGCCGCCGCACTGTTTTTGGCCTCCGATGACAGCAGCTTCGTCGCCGGTGCCGAGCTGAGCGTCGATGGCGGCATGGCCCAGGTCTAGCTGCCGCGCCAGCTCTGTCCGTCAGCCCGCGGTGGAGCGGCTTTGAATGCGGTTGACCCGCCCATCCCTCATCACCAACCTGGAAGCACATCATCACAGTGTTTCGCACCGCACATCACCGATGTCTGATCATCGAGTCTGACCGGCTCAGCAGTCTCCGAAACTTCGCTGCATCCCCCGACCAGCGATAGCCAATCCGTTCTCCCCAGAAGGGCACGCGGGGCTGACATCCCCGAGCCCGACCTGGCCAATATCGCCGACATCCTGCTGCGCGTCGCCCTTGGCATCATCGTGTTTCCCACCGACCGCCTCGACACGTCGGATCCCGCGGCGGTGCGCGAGGACGCCGCCCGCTATCTGGTCCGATCATCGGCAAAGCCGGTCAACTAGCACGTATTCGACTTGTCGGTGCCCTGAACTAGCCTGTAGCCGTGGCGCTGGTTCTGCGGACCCGGTACGCCAGTTGCGGCGAGGTCGACATCGCCTATCAGGTCTTCGGCGATGGCCCGACCGATCTGCTCGTGCTGCCGGGGCCATTAATCCCGATCGACTGCGTCGACCTCGAGCCGTCGATGTACCGCTTTCATCGACGCCTGGCGTCCTTCAGCCGGGTAATCCGGTTCGACCAGAGCGGAATCGGCCTATCGTCGCGGGTCCCCTCGACGGACATGATCGGGCCGAAGTCCTGGGCACAGGACGCGATCGCGGTCATGGACGCGGCTGGATGCGAGCAGGCGACGATCTTCGCCCCCGGTTTCACTTCGTTTGCCGGACTCGTTCTCGCGGCCGATTACCCCGACCGGGTGAGCAACCTGGTGATCTTCAACGGCGGGGCGCGTACCCTGTGGGCGCCCGATTACCCAATCGGCGCCGAGGTGATAGACGCGGATCCGTTCACGACGGTCGGCGTCGAGCCGGATGCCGTCGAGCAGGGCTTCGACGCGCTCAGTATCATCGCTCCCTCGGTAGCCGGCGACGAGGCGTTTCGCGCGTGGTGGGATCACGCGGGCAACCGCGCCGCGTCGCCCAGCATGGCTCGTGCCTTCATCAGGAAAATCAGAGAGGCCGATGTCCGCGACACACTCGAACGCGTCACCGTGCCGACGCTGATCCTGCATCGCGACAACCCGGCCTTCAGTCCGGTCGGGCATGGTCTCTACCTTGGCGAGCACATCGCCGGTTCACGCTTCGTCGAACTACCGGGCGACGATGCGCTGTACTGGGTCGGCGACACCGCACCGCTGATCGACGAGATCGAGGAGTTCATCACCGGCATCCGGGGTGGCTCCGATGCCGAGCGCCTGCTCACCACGATCGTGTTCACCGACATCGTCGGCTCCACCGAACGGGCCGCCCTGCTCGGCGACGACCGGTGGCGCGACCTGCTGGACAACCACGACTCCATCGTGCGCCACGAACTGCAGCGATTTGGTGGGCGTGAAGTCAACACCGCCGGGGACGGATTCGTTGCGACGTTCAGCAGCCCCAGCGCCGCGCTTGCCTGCGGCGACGAACTCATCGACGCGGTGCGGGTGCTGGGCATCGAGGTGCGGGTGGGGATTCACGCCGGGGAGGTCGAAGTGCGCGGTGCCGACGTCGCCGGGATGGCCGTCCACATCGGTGCGCGGGTGGCAGCGCTGGCCGGCCCCAGCGAGGTGCTGGTGTCTTCGACGGTGCGCGACATCGTCACCGGATCACGGCACCGGTTCGCCGACCGCGGTGAACACGCACTCAAGGGCGTGCCGGGCCACTGGCAGCTGTGCGCCCTGGTGAGCGAGCACGCGATCGTCAGGCGGTAACGACCACACATTTCGTGCGATCGGAGCCCCCACCCGTACGGCGTAGGCTGCCAACATGGGCGTCGCGGGGGAGCATCGGAACTAACGCCCTCTCGTGGTTCCCGATTCGTTGAAGGAATAGGCATGACCGAAGTGCACACCTCAATGCCTCCCGCGCTGCGTCAAGCGCTGGATCTACTTATTGATCCACCCGAGAATCCGGATGTAAGTAAGGGCTATCTCGATCTGCTGAGCACCGGGTCCGACACAGACGACACTCTCCCGAAGAACACCGGCGCGATCCAGGCGGCATGGGAATCACCGATGGGGTCATTGCTGTACGACCATGCCCAGAACATCTCACGACAGCTGATTAGGGCATGGCAATACCCCCTCGACTGGTTGAACATCCCGCCTGGCGGAACAGCGCTGGACGTCGGCTCAGGTCCGGGCAACGTCACCGCGTCGCTGGCACGCGCCGCCGGCCGCGGTGGACTGGCGTTGGGCGTCGACATCTCCGAGCCAATGCTGGTACGCGCCGTCCGCGCCCAATCGGGAGCACGTGTCGGCTTCATACGGACTGATGCGCAACGACTTCCGCTGCGCGACAACACGGTCGACGCGGTGGTCTCACTCGGTATGCTGCAGCTGATTCCGAATCCGTCAGCAGCCTTGGCGGAGATGGCGAGGGTACTGCGACCGGGTGGAAGGCTGATGATTATGGCCCCCATCTTCGGGAACATGGCCAGGTTTCGGCGGAACGTGTCCAATGTCGGGGTGTATGTGTTCCACAACGACGAAATCGGCGACATCTTGGAAGACAACGGTTTTGCCACCGTGCGAGTTAAGAACTTCGGCAATCTTCAGTGGGTGCGCGGCAAACGCGGGTGAGTCATGGCCGCGTCCACCTGACCCGGTGCCGGATTAGTTGCTGGCAAGCTCGCGGTGTTCGATCAACTCGCCCAGCCCCGACACACCGAGCCGCTCACGAAACGCCTGGGCCGTGTAGCCGACGACTGTCGCGTCGGTGCGGGAGCGCACCGTCGCCGAACGCGGTATATGAAACAGCACACCCATTTCGCCGAAGTAGTCCCCCGGCCCGGCTATCTTGACCAATTCCTCACCGCCATTGGCCAATTCGCGCACGATGTCGAGTTCACCCTCGGACACCACGTAGATCAGATCGCCCATTGTGGACTGCTCGAACAGCACCTCACCGGCTTTCAGTCGCACAGTTTCGGGCGGCCGATTCGTCGTCGCGACCTCGGGTCTCAGCTCGACGACCCGATCGGCGAGCGGCAGGATGCGGCTGTCGTGAGTGGCGACCACCACCACACGGTCGCCCTGCGCGAGCGAGCGGATCAGCCGCAGCACCTCCTCCACCTGGATGAAGTCGAGGTGCGCGGTCGGTTCGTCGGCCAGGATCAATGGCGGATCCAGCGCGATGGCGCGAGCGACCGCGACGCGCTGCTGTTGCCCGCCGCTCAGGTCACCCGGGCGGTGCTTGAGACGGTCTTCGAGGTTGACCCGCGTCAGAAGTTCCTCGGCGCGCTCGCGCGAATCCGCGCGGGACATCCCCGCCGCGCGCATCGGAATCATCACGTTCTCGAGTGCGGTGAGGCTCGACACGAGGTTGAACGCCTGGAACACGATGCCCACCTTGTCGCGCCGGTACTTCGCCAGCGCGCTGCCGTCGAGCGCCGTGATGTCGAGATCGTCGAACGTGATTTGGCCAGACTTCGGGCGCAGAATTCCGCCCAGGCAGGACAACAGTGTTGTCTTCCCGCAGCCGCTTGGCCCGAGCAGGATCACCAGCGACCCCGCCGGCACGTCGAGGTTCAAGCCGTTGATCGGCCGCAAGGCGTAGCCGCCGCTGGAGTACTCGACGACAAGGTCTTTAATGCTCAGATCACCCATGGCTCAAGGACCTCCGAATGCGAGCGCCGGATCGACGGCCACCGCGCGCCGCAGGCCAGCAAGGCTGGCCAGCAGACCGATCGCAATCGCTATCAGCGGCAGCGAGATGTAGGCATACGCAGGCACCACGACAATCATCGGGAACAACGGCGCCAGCAGCTGGGCAAGGATGACGCCCAGCACCGCCGCCAGCAGCGCGACGATGACCGCCTGTAGCGCCAGCCCCGCCAGAATCGACCGCGCCGGCACGCCGATGGCCTTGAACACCGCAAAATCGCGCAGGCGCTCGAGCGCGGAGAGGTACACCACCGATCCGACGATCAGCACCGCCACGATCCACAGCAAGACGGCCACGATCGTGATCGAACCCACCGCGACCTTCACCGGGCGCAGCAGGTCGTTGACACCGGCCGCTTTGTCGATGGTCTGGTAGCCGTCCGGTAGCTGTTTGGGTGTGCCGACGATCCCGATCGACGTGATGATCGGCTGCCCGTTGTACGAGAGTTGCTGCAGGCCCTCGGTCGTCAGGAAGATGTTGGGCATCTTTGCCAGTGCGGTGGAATTGGGCACGATGCCGACGATCCGCAGCGTGCGCGCACCGACCTGCACATCCTCGCCCACGTGCCGGCCCAGCACGCTCGACACGGCGACCTCTTCCGGCGTCGACGGTGCCCGACCCTCTGAGGTGCTCGGCATGCCGGGTCCGTGCTCGGGGGCCCCGAACGCCGTGGCATTTCGCCTGGACGCGCCGTCCCGGATCGTGGTCGCCGCCGTCGCCAGCGGTGCCGCCGCCACGACGCCGGGCTCACCGGCCACCCGGGCCAGGTCGGCTGGGGCGAATGGGGTGGCACCCAGGAACGGTCCGGCCGCGCCCGCCTTGACCACGAAGGCGTCGAGACCCATGGAATCGACGGTTCGCTGGGCCTCGACCCGAAAGCCGTTCGCAAGTCCGGTCAACACCAGCGTCATAGCGAAGATGATTGCGGTGCTGACGACCGCGATGACAAGGCGCCGCATTCGCCATTGCATGTCGCGCAAGGCTGCCAACAGCATGCCGACGACGTTACCGACCTCGAGGCATTCCAGGGAAAGGTTTCACCGACGTTTTTCTGTTCGGGGAGACGCGGCAACGTGGGCGCCGCTTCGATCGAGCTGCATCTTCAGGGCAAACAGGCCCACTGGAGCGTCGTCGGAACCAACTCCCGCGACGCCGAAATCCGAGAACCGCAAGATCTAGCGGTCTCAGTCGCGTTTCATGGCCGGGTGGTTGCGAGTCAGGAAAGGCAACAGCAGCTCGGGTGGGGCGACCCGGAATAGGGCCGAAGCGACACGGTTGACACGCCCAGGGACCACTACAGCCTTCCCGGCTGCCAAACCGTCGATTCCGGCCTGGGCCACCTGGCCAGCGGGAACCCACATGACCCGCGGCAGGCTATTTTCGGCTTCCTCCTTGGTGAACCCGGCGGCCTCGCCGAATCCGGTGTCCACTGGCCCTGGACACAGAGCGGTCGCGGTGACCCCAGTACCGCCCAGCTCACCACGCAGGCTGTGCGTGTAAAACAACACGAACGCCTTAGCGGCGCCATACGCAGCTTGGCCCGGGAGGGGACCGAACCCGGCCAGCGACGCCACGTTCAGCACGGCGCCTCGATGACGGTCGACCATTCCGGGCAGGAACCTGCTGCATAGATCCACCACGGCGGCCACATCGACCTCGACGAGGTTAAGTTCTTGTTCTGGGACCGATTTCGCGACCAGTCCGAGCGTCGAGAGCCCGGCGTTGTTGATCAGGATGTCGGGAACCAGACCGAGTGCCGCTACCCGGTCCGGCAGGCTCGCTCGGGCGGTTCGGTCGGACAAGTCGGCGGGCAGTGGGTGCGCGTGTGGTCCCAACCGTTGGGCGGACTCTTCGAGGCGGTCAGCACTGCGGGCTACCAGCACGACCTGATAGCCACGCTGGGAGAGTATCCGGACGAATTCCTCGCCGATGCCTGACGAGGCGCCGGTGACGATGGCGGCGCGGTCGTTTCCGGGTGGTGGAAGAGCCATGTGGTGACGGTACCGGCCCTCACAAACTAGCTTCCCCCGCTACCCATCGGGCGACCGTGCGAGCACAGCCAGGCGGTCCATCGACTCGCGCAGCTTGTCGGGCGTCATCGCGCGAGCTACCGCCAGCCGGCTGCTGTCGGTCAGCTCCGTCCAGTCGTAGGTGTGGGTGACGCTGGTGAGTGTGGCGTTGATCGGGTTGAGCTGCCAGCGCCAGAGGTGGCCGGGCGGCTTTTTTCCTGGTTCTGCCGGACGCCAGGCGATCTTGCTACCTTCGATGAATTCGACGACGTGGTTCTCCCGCACAGCACCATTGGTCAACGTTGTTTTGAACACGTCACCGACCTGGTGGATGCGCTGTCCCGGAGCGGCCGAGGCGAGATTGTTGTTGCCGTCCCAGCTCGGCTGGATAGACGGATCGGCGATCAGGTCGAAAATCCTCTCGGCGCTGGCAGACATAACGCGGGTGGCGCTGACAATGCCTTCAGGTGGTTCGGGTTCCATGAAGGCAATCCAAACACCTTGGTGCGGGGCCGTCTCTTGTCGGCCCCGCACCAAGGTCACTTTCCGCTGTCGGCAACCGTCTCAGCTCACTCGCAGAGCCTCGACCGGCCCGGATAGAGACGCCTTGACATAGCGGGTGAGGTCGTCGGCCAGCACTTCCGCGTCTCCGCGCTCGATGCCATCGGCGATTTGCCGTGCCACGTCGCGCGGGTCGTTCTTCGGCACGTCGAAGTCAGACACCATGTCGGTGTCGGTGTAGCCCAGGTGCACCCCGGTGACCAGCGTGCCCTGCTTCTCGAGCTCGATGCGCAGCGAATTGGTTGCCGACCAGATGGCAGCCTTGGAGTCGCCGTAGCCTCCGAAGCCGCCCGCCCAGGACAAGACGGAAGCGATGTCGACCAGCGCTCCGCCGCCGTTTTCGGCCAGGATCGGCGCGAACGCCTTGGCGACCCGCAGCGCACCGAAGTAGTTGGTCTCGAACACCGCCCGAACTTCCTCGATGTCACTGGTGAGCAGCTGCGGCGCACCAAGGGTGCCGGCATTGTTGACCACGATGTCGGCATCTGATGCTGTAATAGCCAGCGCTGCAACTGAATTCTGCTGGGTGACGTCGAGCTCAACGCTCACGACGCGGGGGTCGTCACTGGGCTTCGGCGCCCGGGCCGTGGCGTACACCTTGGCCGCGCCCCGCCGCAGGAACTCGTCCACGATGGCGTTGCCGAGCCCGCGCTGCCCACCGGTAACCACCACTGTCGAACCCTTGATGTTGACCACGATCAGTTCTCCTTGACTTAGGTAAAGTAGCTTTACCTCTGTCAACCTAATTGACCGATATGACATAGTCAAGTAGTCTTTGCATATGTCTTCTGCATGGTGTGCGTCACACCGTTATCGACTCACGCCGGCGCCCGGCGGCCTGGGGTTGGTCCACGACTTCCTCAATACCGTCGCTGTTGGCAGCTACGGCCCGGACCTGCTGTCCGACACCGCGCTGGCGCAGGCTTGGGCGGACAGCGCGGTACGGACCTGGTCGGAGCTGCGCGACCTCGACCCGCAACCGCCGGAACTGAATGACTCGGATCTACCGAAGCTTCGCGCCCTGCGCGACACGATCGCGAAGATGGTCGCCGGCGAACCACCGGACAGGCGAGGGATCGGCCCTATTTCCGCGTCCTTTGCGGTGTCCGACGCGGGCGAGCTACGACTGGAAGCCGCGGGTAGCGGCTGGCGATGGTTGGCCTCCGCGCTGTGGGGTGAGATCTTGTTGAGCCAGCAGAAGGGCACCTGGCGACGGATCAAGCAATGCCACAACCACCAGTGCGGGTCGACGTTCTACGACCGCTCGAAGAACGGCAGCGGCGTGTGGTGCAACGTCAAGACGTGCGGTAACGCCGCGAATCTGCGAGCTTCCCGGGCCCGCCGACGCGAACGAGAAAGCCCAGCGGAAAGCGTCGAGCACGGGTGACAAGGTAGGCGGTGCTGTGGTTCCAGGCACGGTCAGCAGCGCTCAGCGCCTTTGCTCATGAGCCGCGGATCAGCGCCCAGCTTGCGCGGCTTGCCCCTCAAAGCGGCATACAGCGCATCGCAGGCACGCGCCTTAATCGGGGCGACGGCGTCGAAGTTCGTAGGGCTCTGTCGCGTTGGCACAGCTTCGTTCCTTCGTTAGTGCGGCCAAAGGGTCGCCTAATCTAATTCCACCGTGACTCCTTTACGACCGCACCGCGCTGGGGTAAACGCCACGAAAATCGTGTTGTGGCGTGCGACACACCTCGGCCCCCACGGCGAGATCGTCACAGATTCTGCTCGCTGCGCAGTGAATGGAACCGCCGCATTGGTGCAGACGCCGGCATGACAGGCTCGTTGTTTGCACCCGCACTGATGGAGGACCTGTGGCGCACTCTTCTGAATTGGCGGCCGGCGCCGACCTCGACGACGCCTTGCGTGAAATCCAAACTCCGGCCGGACTGCTGCGCTACTACGACACCGGCGACGGACCGCCGCTGCTGTTTTTGCACGGCTCGGGGCCCGGCGTCACGGGCCACCGCAACTTCCGCGGGGTGTTGCCCGCATTCAGCGCCCACTTCCGTTGTCTGGTCCTGGAGTTTCCCGGCTTCGGCGTGAGCCCCGACGCCGGCGGTCATCCGATGATCGCCGCGCACGGAGCAGCGATGTCGTTCATCGACGCCCTCTCTCTCGACCACTTTGACGTCGTCGGCAACTCGATGGGCGGCAGTGTTGCAATCAACCTGGCAATACAACATCCCCAGCGGGTGCGCCGGTTGGTCACCATCGGTGGCATCGGCACCAATCTGTTCACCCCCGGGCCCAGTGAGGGCATCAGGCTGCTTCAGGAGTTCACCGAGGACCCCACCCGCCAGCGGCTGATCGACTGGCTGAATTGCATGGTGTACAACCCCGCGCTGATCACCGATGAATTGATCGAGGAGCGTTGGAGCCTGGCCACCGACCCGCAGGCGTTGCAGACCGCCCAGCGGATGTACAGCAAAGCCTCCTTCGCCAAGATGACGGCCGCGATGGCCAAGTCAGACGCCCCGCTGCCGTGGGCGACGATGCACAAGGTTGCGGCCCCCGCCCTGTTGACGTGGGGACGTGACGACCGGGTGAGCCCGCTGGACATGGCGATAATCCCGATGCGCACCATCCCCAACGCCGAGTTACACGTGTTCCCCAATTGCGGACACTGGGCCATGATCGAGGCCAAGGAAGCGTTCGAGTCGACCGTTCTCGCCTTTCTGCAACGCCAATAGCGTTGCGACACTTGTCCGCAGCGTGGTGTCCCAGTGAGCGGTCCGTGCGACCCAATGCGGTGACCGGTGTTGTTAATCTGGCGAAATGGGCCCTGCCAGCGAGAAACCGACGAAGGCTGCGCTTGCCGCCACCAGTTGGGCGTTGCTGGGCATGCTGTCCTACGAAGAGGAAGTGTCCGGCTACGACCTCAAAAAGTGGATCGACTGGAGCGTCGATCTCTACTACTGGAGCCCGTCCTACAGCCAGATCTACACCGAGCTGAAGAAGCTGGAAGCCCTGCGTTTGGTGACGTCACGCGTCGAGCATGACGAGGGCACCCGCAGCCGCCGCCTATACAAGATCACCCCCGCCGGGATGGAAGCCGTCACCGAGTGGACCAACGAGGCACCCGTGGACCCGCCGGTGCTCAAGCACAGCGTGCTGCTTCGGGTGGCGTTTGGTCATCTCAGCAATCCGACCCGACTCAAGGAGTTGCTTCAGGAGCATGTGGCGTACGCCGAAGCCAGGCATCGCACGGCGGTCGAGGACGCCGAAGGGGCCGAGGCCGAACCCGCGTGGGCGTATTCAGTGATCGCGTTGCGCTGGGCGGCCAAGTACTACGCGGCGGAGCGGGAGTTCGCCCTGGAACTGATGAAGGAGATCGACGAGGCCGACGCGATCATGCAGAAGGCTCCCAAGGGTGGTTTCGGGAAACCGCGCACCACGCCGGGATATTGGCGCGAGGTCGAAAAGCAGGTCGAGGCCAAACGCGAAGCCGACTAGCCCTGATGGTGGCGACCCGCTTCGCCCGGCCCCGGCCCGCTCGCGATCGCCACTAGCCCCGATGGTGGCGACCCGCTTCGCCCGGCCCCGGCCCGCTCGCGATCGCCACTAGCCCCGATGGTGGCGACCCGCTTCGGCCGGCCCCGCCGCGCTCGCGATCGCCACTAGCCCCGATGGTGGCGACCCGCTTCGCCCGGCCCCGCCGCGCTCGCGATCGCCACTAGCCCCGATGGTGGCGACCCGCTTCGCCCGGCCCCGCCGCGCTCGCGATCGCCACTAGCCCCGATGGTGGCGACCCGCTTCGCCCGGCCCCGCCGCGCTCGCGATCGCCACTAGCCGGTGCGGGCCGCTTCGTGGGCCGCGATGTAGCCGTACACCAGGCCCTGCGCGATCGTCGCGCCCGCGCCAGGGTACGTCGCGCCGAAAGCATTGGCGGCGGTGTTGCCGATTGCGTATAGCCCGGCGATGACGCTGCCGTCCTCGCGCAGCACCCGCGCCCGCTCGTCGGCCTTCAGCCCGCCGCAGGTGCCCAGATCGGACAGCACGACTTTCACGGCGTAGAACGGGCCCTTGATCAACGGACGCAGGTTGGGGTTCGGCGTTATCGTCGGGTCACCGTAGTACCGGTCATAGGCGCTGCGACCTCGACCGAAGTCGGGATCTTCTCCGGCAGAGGCGTTTTCGTTGAATCGCGTCATGGTCTGGGAAAACTCGGCCGCCGGAACGCCGATCTGGGCCCCCAGCTCGGGGAGGCTGTCAGCCCGTTTCGCGATGCCCGCGTCGTACCACGCCTGCGGTATGCGCATCCGCGGAAACAGCGCAGCGCCAAAGACATAACTGTTGCGATATTGCTGGTCGAAGATGATCCACATCGCTTCCACAGGGCTACCCGACCGCTCGAGTTCGAGCAACCGCTGACCGAACGACATGTAGTCCGCCGACTCGTTGGCGAACCGGTGCCCGTTCTCGTCCACGATGAGGGAGCCGGGAAGCGACCGTTCGGCCAGCATCACCCCGGGCAGCTTGCCGGGCAGCGGCGCGACGGCGGGGAACCACCACGCCTGGTCCATCAAATCGATGTCCGCGCCCAATTCCTGGGCCGCACGGATCCCCTGGCCGGTATTGGCCGTCGCGCCCAGGCTCAGGTTGGCGCCCAGCGACTCGGACTGGAATTTCCAACGCATATCCATGCTGTGGTCGAAACCGCCCGTGGCCAGCACCACGCCGCGCCGGGCGGTGATCGTCACCTCGCGTCCGCCGTGGTCGACGACCGCACCGCGCACGCGGTCACCGTCGCCGTCGAGGCGCAGCAACGCGGTCTCGGTCCACACCGGGATGCCGGCGTGCAGCACACCCGCGAACAGGCCGGCCGCCAGGCCCTGGCCGCCCGCCGCGTAGCGCCGGCCCAGCAGCAGGCCACCGACACTCTGCGCCGTTCGCTTGACGAACGTCGGAATCCCCTTGCGCGGCACTCGGAAAACCAGATTCATCCAGCGGTAATCAGCGCCCGTCGTCGTTGGTATCGGGACGCTGGCCTCCATCAAGGCCGGCTCTAACCTGGTGCGGTATTCGCCCAGAATCGACGTGTCGAACGGGTGGCACTCGCAGGTGCGGCCCGCCGCACTGCCGCCCGGCTCCTCCGGGTGGTAATCGGAGTACTCGCGGGCCCAGAAGAACCGCAGCGCGGTCGTTCGGCGCAGCATTTCGACCGTCGCGGACGCGTGTGTCAGAAACCCAGTCGATCGCTGCCGGGGTGCCGACCCCGCGACCACCGAGTCCAAGTAGGTGGCGGCGCGCTCGGCGGTGTCGTTGGCGCCGCCGTCGGCCAGCACCGGGGAGGCGGGCAGCCACAGTGCACCTCCGGACCGGGCGGTCGAGCCGCCCACGAACGACGACTTCTCCACGATCATTACCGACAGCCCGAGTTCGTGGGCGGTCAGCGCCGCGGCCATGCCGGTACCGGAGCCGACCACCAGCAGGTCGACGCTCGTGTCGGCCACGGGAAGGCCGACAGGGATCGTCGTGCTGTGCGAGGTCACGCCTGGTAACGGTAGGCCGCGACAGCGCGCGGAAGGAAGGACCGTCCTGATGAGTGGAACACTTCCCCCCACAGGCGCGCTCGCAGGAGTTAAATCACCCCTATGACTTCGCATGACGCCGACGAAATTCGGCTCATTGAAGCCCAAGCCGCGCCGACGCGGTTCGCCCGCGGCTGGCACTGCCTGGGCCTGATCAGAGATTTCGGTGACGGCAAGCCGCACGCGATCAACGCCTTCGGCCAGAAGCTGGTGGCCTTCCGCAGTGGAGACGGCAAGGTCAACGTGCTGGACAGCTACTGCCGGCACATGGGCGGTGACCTCTCGCAGGGTGAGGTCAAAGGCAACGAGATCGCGTGCCCCTTCCACGACTGGCGCTGGGGCGGCGACGGGCGATGCAAGCAAGTTCCCTACGCTCGGCGCGCGCCTCGGCTGGCCCGGACGGCGACCTGGACCACCCTCGAGCAGGACGGCATGCTGTTCGTTTGGAACGACCCCGAGCGCAAACCACCCCCGCCGGAGGTGACGATCCCACGCATCGAGGGCGCCACCAGCGACGACTGGACCGACTGGCACTGGTACACGACCGTCGTGCACAGCAACTGCCGCGAAATCATCGACAACGTCGTCGATATGGCGCACTTCTTCTACATCCACGGCGCGTTGCCCACCTACTTCAAGAACATCTTCGAGGGACACGTCGCGACGCAGTACATGAACGGCGAGGGCCGCCCCGACATGGGCGGCACCGAGGGCGCGCAGATGCTCGGCAACACATCGGTGGCGTCCTACTACGGCCCGTCCTTCATGATCGACGACCTGACCTATCACTACGAACACGGCGACGCCAAAACGATCCTGATCAACTGCCACTATCCGATCGACTCGAATTCCTTTGTGCTGCAGTACGGCATCATCGTCAGGAAGTCGGAGGCGCTGCCCGGGGACGAGGCGATGCGGACGGCGATCAAACTCGGCGACTACGTCAAGCTGGGCTTCGAGCAGGACGTGGAGATCTGGCGGCACAAGGCGCGCATCGACAACCCGCTGCTGGTCGAGGAGGACGGCCCGGTCTACCAGCTGCGACGCTGGTACCAACAGTTCTACGTCGACACCGCCGATGTGCAACCGGATATGGTCGACCGCTTCGAGTTTGAGCTGGACACCACCCGGCCCTACGAGGCGTGGATGAAAGAGGTCGAGGCGAACATGGCCGCCCGGGCAGTCAGCGCGGGCTCGGCGTGATGCCACTCGATTCGGTCGGGGTCGACAACCGCCTCGACGAGATGCCCATGGTGCCGGTGGCGTGCCGCAACTGCGGTGCGCGGGTGCTGGCCCGCAAGAGCACCTGGAACCAGACCAGTGTGCAGTGGAATGCCGACGCGACGGCACGGTGCGTCGAGCGGCGCGAAGCGCAGAAGATTTCGGCGCCGGGCGGCCGAGGTCTGTTCCTGATGTGCTCAGCGCTGAGCGAGTCGATCCTCGACGCGGTGCGCCACGGCGACGTGTGCATCGTCGACGAATTTGTCGGCGGGGCACCTTAATTCGTGGCATTCCGCCGCGACATGCGGGATTTGGCCATCCCGGTGCGCGCGATGGCTCGTCACCGCGAGTGAGCCCGCCTAGCATCGACTTTCATCACCGAGTGAAGGGATGAAATGGCTGTCGAGCGTGGCTTCGACTATGTCGTCATTGGGGGCGGATCCGCCGGTTGCGTCGTGGCGTCCCGCCTAACGGAGAACGCGGGGATAGTGGCGTTACTGGAAGCCGGTCCGAGCAGCGGTCCGGCAACCATGTCCAGTGCGAACAACCTCGACGCGATGCAATTGTTGGGGTCCCCGGTGGATTGGGCATTCACCACCACGCCACAGACCGCGTTGGGCGGTGCGGTTCTCGGTTGTCCGCGCGGGAAGGTATTGGGCGGGTCCAGCAGCATCAACGGCCTTGTCCACGTACGGGGCCACGCTTCGAGCTACGACGCCTGGGAACGGAAAGGCGCGACCGGCTGGAATTACCAGACGATGCTGCCCTATCTGAAGCGCAGCGAGCACACGCGCGGTCGTGACCCCAGCGTTCGGGGGACGGCCGGTCCGATGCGGTTAGAGGAACCACCCGCGGCGAATCCGCTTGCCCAAGCGTGTTACTGGGGCGCCATCGAAGTCGACGGGTCGGTCATGCCCTCACTGGTGTCGGCGCTACCTAATGCGACCGTACTCGGGATCGCCGAACGGGCGGCCGACCTCATCGGCGGGTCCCAGGTGGTGCCTCGGGCCAGCTAAATCCGGTGTAGCGACGGATGGCGTTGCGCTGCAAGTACATTCGCCCGTTCCGCCATGGCAGCCCCGACCGACTGCTGGGTGAGCAGGTAGAAGCCGCCCTCGGCGGCCTGCTCGAAAATTGTGGCGGCAGCCGCCAATGGATCCATGGCCCTGGCCTTGACCTCAAGCATGGCGCGACGCTGCTGTTCGGCGATCGCGGCGTCGGTAGCATCGGAGTCCACCCCGCCCGCCGATTCGAAGATGTTGGATACGACCGCGCCGGGCAACACGGCCTGCACGTGAATGTGGTGGTCGTGCCCGGCCGACTGAACATCGAGATACAGGCACTCTGTCAACGCCAGCACCGCGTGCTTGCTCATGATGTACGGCCCCTGCAAGGGCGCCGCCAGCACCCCGCCGACCGAGGACAGGTTCCATACCCACGCCTGCTCGGTGCTGGCCATCATCTTGGGCAGAAATGCCCGCACACCGTGGAAGACTCCGGACACGTTGATGTCGATGACGCGCCGCCAGTTGGCCACGGGCGTGTCCCACAGATAGCCGAACTGTTCGACTCCGGCGTTGTTCACCAACAGTCGCACCGGGCCGAGGTCGCGGTAGATCCGGTCGGCAAGTTGCTGTACCGCGTCGGGGTCGCGGACGTCGCAGATGACGTCCGCCGCCGAACCTCCTGCCGCGCAGAGCTCCTCGCGCAGTGCCGCGGTGGCGTTGACGTCGACATCGGCCAACACCACCGTCATCCCCAGCTGACTGGCGTGCCGCGCCAACCCCGCGCCGATCCCCGCGCCCGCCCCGGTGATGACCGCTATGCCGCCAGAGAACGTTTCGCGAGCACTCACCGGTCACCACCGTGCGCGATGTCGTTCGTCATGACGCCGA
>Ga0210389_10000864_pt1 | contig 25528 bp, 25 predicted proteins | sample IncBWH28OmetaG_FD_160127 | JGI IMG/M metagenome (GOLD analysis project Ga0210389, IMG submission 160127) | Forest soil microbial communities from Barre Woods Harvard Forest LTER site, Petersham, Massachusetts, United States - Inc-BW-H-28-O ...
CGAGACCGCATGCGAGCTGCTCGAACCGATAGCCGAGGCGTTGTCCGCCTCGGGGGAGACCAACGGCTGGAGATACCGCTGCCAAATGTCCCTCACGATCGCGCTGGCCATACGGGGGCTAGCAGATCAGGCGGCCGACGCATTCGCCGCGCTGGAGGCGGCCCGACACCCTGGCTGGAAATACCTGGATTACGAACACGCCATCGCCCGGGCCTGGCTATCCGCCTGCCAGGGCGCCGTCAGCGAAGCGGTGGAAATCGTGCTCTCGGCGGCCGAATCTGCCAGAGCCAATGGACAATTCGCCCCGGAAGTAATGTGTTTGCAGACCGCCGCTCAGTTCGGAGACGCATCGCGCGCGGACCGTTTGCGAGAGCTCGCGGTCGTCGTGGAGGGGCCACGTGCGGGTCTGGCGGCCCGGTTCGCCGAAGCATTGCGGGCAGGTGACGGTGCGGCATTAGCCGGCGTGTCACAGGATTTCGAGTGCATGGGCGACCTGGTGGCGGCCCTGGATTCCGCCGCCCACGCAGCGATCGCATACCGGCGCAAGGACCTGCGCGGATCGGCGCTTGGATGCTCAACGCGCGCCGAAGCTCTGGCCCAGCAGTGTGACGCGAGTACGCCCGCGCTACGTCAAGCCAGCCAGCGGTTGCCGTTGAGCGATCGCGAGCGAGAGATCGTGATGCTGCTGGGTCAGGGGTTGTCGACTCGCGCCGTCGCAGACCGGTTGCGTCTGTCGGTGCGCACCATCGAAGGTCATATCTATCGCGCGATGTCCAGGACCGGCGCTGCCAGCCGCGATGAACTCGCAGCCCTGCTGCACCCCGCTGATAAGTAGAGTCGCGTCGGCGCGTGGTCCGCTGGCGCCGGCATGCTAGCAAGGCTCCGGCGGAACGCGAGACCCGACGCCACACAACCGGGCCGCCGACTGTGTTCTGCAGCACAACGACGCCAACGGAAGCAAACGCGACGATCAAATTGTTCACGCAGCGTTCTAGACGAAGCGGAAACAAACCCATGACATCCAGTTATTCGGCGCGCGCCGTCCATTCCAGTCTGTCGGTCCAAAGCGCGACTGACCGGTTGGCGATCCGGGAACTCGTCGACGCCTATGCCTACTGTGCGGATCGGCGTGATGCCGCCGGTCAAATGAGTCTGTTCACCGAAGACACCGACTTTCAGGTGTACATGGACAGCAGTGATCCGACACCGACCCAGCACCTACGGGGCCGCGCCGCACTCGCGCCGGTGTTCGACGAACTCAACGTGTACAAGGCGACGATGCACTTCAACGGCCAGAGCACGACGGTGCTCGACGGTGACCGTGCGGAGGGCGTGACCTACTGCATGGCCCACCACGTCAAGGTTGACGGACCGGAGCGCAGTCTGATGATCGCGGCGATCCGCTATCTCGATACGTTCGTCAAACGGGACGGCATCTGGTTGTTCAGCCAGCGCAAGCTCATGGTCGATTGGACCGAAACCCGGCCGCTCAACGCGGAATAGCGCTCGGGTTCGGGCTCGAAAACGGGCGCGAAAAAGGCGATCAAAGCGCCGTGCTCGTCGCCTCAGCACAGCCGGAACCCAGGTTTTGCTCGGTCGCTCATGCCGCCGGGGCCGCCTCGATCTACGCTCTGACATCATGGCGTCCCCTGGCATCGACACTCAGGTGCAACAAATCGGAGTGGTGCTGTTGAGTCGCGTCGATGAACTCGCGTGCCAGGTCACCGCCTCGGTGAAGGCCAACGTCGACTTCTACCGGACCACAACAGTCGTCTCCGACGACGAACTTCTGGAAAGCACCACCCAAAACCTGGCCTTCCTGTTTCGCGGTCTGCAAACTGGCGCCCCTTTCGACACATCCCCGGCGGTGACGACAGGCAGCAAGCGTGCCGCCGCCGGCGTGCCACTGCCGGCGGTGATGGATGCCTTCCGCGTCGCCACACACCATATTTGGGACGTCATGGCGCAAATAGCCAACGCCCAACCACCGAGTAGCCGCGAAGCACTGGTGCGCGCGACGACCATGATGTGGAACGCACAAGACGTCTACACCGACGCGATGGCTGCGTCGCATCGGGCACAAGCCATGCAGCAGGCTCTCGAGGACGAGGCCGAACGGTCCGCGCTGACCGAGGCGCTGCTGCAGGCGCGAATCAGTGACGATCGCAGCCTGTGGGAGGTCGCGCAACTCCTGCGGATACCGCAGAAGGGACCCTACGTAGTCGTCGCGGCCAAGTGCCCAGCGGTCGGCAAGCAGGCCCTTCCATTGATCGAGCCGATGCTGCGCAGCATCGATATCTTCTCCGCGTGGCGACTGCTGCCGGACCTGCACATCGGGATCGCGCAGATCCCTTCGGACACCGAACATGAAGCGCTGGTGGCGCTTCTGCAGCGGCAAGCCACTACCCGGGTGGGGGTCAGCCCGCAATACGACAATCTCGCCGACACTGCCCAGGCGCTGCGGTTCGCACGTGTCGCGGCGAACGCGCGACGGGCTTCGCCCAGTGGTGTGACGGTCTTCGGAGACTCCCCGCTGGCGGTTGCCGCGGTCAGCGCTCCGGAGGTCACCAACAAGCTGGCGAAAATCATCCTCGGTCCGTTCGGCGACTTGTCCACCGACGAGCGGGACGTCCTGTTAGACACCTTTCGTGCATGGGTCGACAACAACGGCTCGGTGACCGACGCCGCGGCACAGCTTTACTGTCACCCGAACACCGTGCGCTATCGCTTGCGCCGCGTCGAGGAACGCACCGGCCGCTCGCTATCGGTGCCCCGTGAGCTCGCCGAACTGTGCCTCGCGGTCGAGATCTATCAAGACAGCTGGTAATCGACGGAACGTCGCTGATCGCGAAACCAATCCGATTGCGTGGCAGCACGTTTCAGCTATATCGCCGGCATTCGACAGTGTGGCGGGTACCGGGCCGACGGGTTTGGCGCCGTCGGCCCGGTCCCACACGTTCCTGGAAGGCTCGCGGTCAGACGGCCTCGGCGTCAGCCTGGGCGCGCGCCGCGACGGCATCGAGCACCGCGTACTCCGCCTCGTCGATCGCGGCCTCCGCGAATTCGATGGCGTCGAGCGCGTAGTTCTCGGCCCTGTCGGCGTCCTTCGCCGCTTCCTTCGCGTCGAGCTCGGCTTTGCGGGTCGCGACGTCGGCACGCACCTTCGCGACGTGGTCGTCCCAGTTCCCGCGGATCTCCTGCCACCGCGAAGACGCTTCTTCGTGGGCGTCGTCGGCCTTGCCCTTCAGTTCTTCGGCCGCTGCGCTTGCCTTCTCCCGCGCCGCGGCGACATCGGAGTCAAGCTGATCCTTGGTCTTTTCACTGGCGGCTTTGAGTTGGTCGGTCGCGGTTTTCGCTTTTTCGGAGACCTTCTCAAACCGTTCGTTCAGATCGGTGTTTGCCATCGGAGTTCCTTCTATCACGTTCCGGCGGGCTCTCCGCCACGGTGTCGATCGTCGACGGCTGGGTGGGCGCCCGTCATTGTCGACCCCGACATGATCCACGTGGCGAATTTAGTAGCGGTGACAAAGCGTCAGCCGCACCATCAGGTGGTCGACTTGATCGTCGGTGTGCGACTTCAACTTCGAAAGGCGAACGCGGATCAGAGTTGACGAGGTTCGGCCAGGGTTTCCTGCACACTCAGGCCGTGGAGATGAACGCCGGCCCCAATCCAGATGGCCAGCAATGGAATCGCGCGTGGACGCCGATCGTCACGTCCCTGCGGACGTTGGAGCGCGCCGACCGGTCAGCACAGTGCGACGGCTGTCACACGCGTTTGAGTCGCAGGCGTCATTCGGCGCCCTCGAGTTTGGTCAATTCGTCGTCGAACAGTGCGGATACGTAGCGGACTTCCTTCCTGACCTGGTCGACATACTCCGGTCTGAGTCCCAGCCGTTTGACAATCTCTTCGGCGACGTGGCGAGAGTGATCGGATGGCTGCGTGGTTCCGCAACCGCAGGCTTGTTCGGCGTCGTCGGCCGGATCGTCGTCGCCGTGATGGTCGATGATTTGGCGGATACGTTCGATGAGATCGTCCATCGACCAAACCTAACCCGGCCGGCAAGTCGCCGCCGCGGACATCACGGCAGCCTATAGCTCCGAGTCGGACGGCCGTGATGTTCGCCACAACACGTACGACGCACCAACATTGGTTGCCATCACAACGACGACCAAAGTGGCCGACGCGACGATTAAACGGTGCCGAAAGCAGTCTCGGCGGAGCCGACATGGTTGGTCTTGTGTCCAGTTGTGCTGGGATCGCCAACCATTGCAGCCACGTGTGGCTCGCCGCGACGGCCCGGCAGGTGAGCGCGGTTCACGCGCGCGCAGAGCGCGGGCGGCGTATCAAGGCGGCGATGAGAGCCTGCGGCCGAGTGATGGCCATCATCATCGTGGGCGCGCTCGCGAGTGTGTTCGTTGATCGCGTGATCCTGCGGGGTTTCGCGTTGACCGCCCGGCCCGCCTCCGGCGCCACCCGGGCCGACGATCGCGGATGACGGCAAGCGGGGGAGCGGAGCGGCAGCGCCTCGATCGCTTCGGCCGGCTCGATATGGGCCTGCGCCAGGCCAGCGACTGGTATTTGTGGGGCCCGTATCTGAGCGAGCGGCAATGGGGGACGGTCCGCGAAGACTACAGTGCCGACGGCAACGCCTGGGCCTACCTGCCGCACGATCACGCACGCGCGCGCGCCTATCGCTGGGGTGAGGACGGACTGGCCGGCTTCTGTGATATCGAGCAGCGGCTGTGTCTGGCGCTGGCCTTGTGGAACGGCCGTGACTCGATCTTGAAGGAGCGTGCGTTCGGGCTGACCGGGGCCGAGGCGAATCACGGCGAGGACGTCAAGGAGTACTGGTGGTACCTCGACGCGCTGCCCAGCCACGCCTGGAACAGCTGGCGCTATCACTACCCGCAGCAGGCCTTCCCGTATCAGCAGCTTCTGGACGAGAACCGCAAACGCGGAAAGCTCGACTTCGAGTATGAGCTTCTCGACACGGGGGTCTTCGACGACGACCGCTACTGGATCGTCGACGTGTGCTACGCCAAGGCCGACCCGACCGACATCCTGATGACGATCAGGGTGACCAACGCCGGGCCCGACACCGACACGCTCCACGTGCTGCCCAGCCTGTGGTTCCGCAACACCTGGTCGTGGGAGACCGAAACCGCCGCGCCGACACTAGCTGCCACCTCAGCAAACTCGGTATCCGTCGACCATCCCTTCCTCGGCCCGCTCGAGTTACTGGCCGGTCCGGACCCGGGCGGCGCCAATCCAGAGCTTGTGTTCTGTGATAACGAGACGAACTTGACTCGTCTCTACGGAATTTCGGGTGGACCGCGCTGGCCCAAGGACGGCATCAACGACCACGTGGTTTCAGGGGCCGACACGGTCAACCCTGAGCGTCGGGGCAGCAAATGTGCGGCGTGGTACCGGCTGACGGTGGCGCCCGGGGCGACCGCCGAGGTGCGGCTGCGGCTGCGGCCGGCCGGCGCCGCACCGGACCCGGCCACGCTGGCAGCGGACTTCACGGCCGTCGTGACCCAGCGCCGCGGGGAGGCCGACGAGTTTTACGCCGAACTCACTCCTGCCGCGGCGTCGGCGGACGAGGCCGCGGTGATGCGGCAGGCATTCGCCGGCATGTTGTGGAGCAAGCAGTTCTACCACTACGACGTGGCCCGCTGGCTCGACGGCGACCCGTCCCAGCCGCCCCCGGCGGCGCAGCGGCGGTCGGGCCGCAACGCCCGTTGGCGCTGCTTCCAGGCGTTCGACGTGATGTCGATGCCCGACACCTGGGAGTATCCGTGGTTCGCGGCCTGGGACCTGGCGTTTCACTGTGTCGCCCTGGTGCATGTCGATCCTGCGTTTGCCAAGTATCAGCTGTCGCTGCTGTGCCGCGAGTGGTTTCAGCACCCCACCGGGGCCCTGCCCGCCTACGAGTGGGACTTCTCGGACGTCAACCCACCGGTTCAGGCGTGGGCCGCGCTGCAGGTCTTCGCCGTCGACGGCGGCCGCGACCTCGATTTCCTGAGCAGGATCTTCGACAAGCTGCTGGTGAACTTCACCTGGTGGGTGAACCGCGAGGATCCCGAAGGCCGCAACTTGTTCGAGGGTGGGTTCATGGGCCTGGACAACATCGGGCCGCTGGACCGATCACACCTGCCGGTGGATGGGGTTCTCAAGCAGTCGGACGCCACCGGCTGGATGGCGACCTATGCGCTGTCGATGGCCACCATCGCGGCGATCCTGCACGGGTCGCGGTATCGTCCCGCGCTGGATTTGGTGCAGAAGTTCCTCGAACACTTCGCCGGTATCGCCGATGCGCTCGAGACGCTGGATCTGTGGGATGACCACGACGGGCTTTTCTACGATCGGCTGATGCTGGCCGACGGCAGCGACGTGCCGGTGCGCGTGCGTTCGATGGTGGCGATGATCCCGCCCCTGGCCGCCGCGGTGGTCAACGAGGAGGCGCTCGACCAGACCCTGATCACCGACAAGCGGTTTGCCGATTATCTGCGCCACCACGGATTCAAGAGCGCCGAGGACCTGGCGGCCGCCGGAGTCCTGCGCGGTGCACCCGGGAAGCGACGACTCCTGGTAGGCGTGGCCGGGCTGGATCGTGTCCGACGCCTGTGCCACACCTTGTTCGATCCGGCCGAGTTCCTGTCAGCCCACGGACTGCGCTCCCTGTCGGCATACCACCGGGAGCATCCGTACGTGTTGGAGGTGGAAGGCACGCGCGCCGGCATCGGATATGAACCGGCAGAATCGACCACCGCGATGTTCGGCGGCAACTCCAACTGGCGCGGTCCGGTGTGGTTTCCGCTGAACTACTTGGTCGCCGACGCGCTGGAGCGCTATCACGAATTCTTCGGTGCCGACCTCACGATCGAATACCCCACCGGATCGGGGAACATGGTCACCCTCGACGTCATCGCCGCCGATCTCTGGGAACGCCTGGTGTCGATATTCCTGGTCGACAAGGACGGTCGCCGGCCCTGCTACGGCGGGGTGCAGCGGATGCAGACGGATCCACGGTGGCGCACAAATCTGCTGTTTTTCGAGTACTTTCACGGCGACAACGCCGCGGGCCTGGGTGCCAGCCATCAAACCGGATGGACCGGGCTGGTGGCCGACGTGATCCGGCGCCGCCACCGCGCCTACCCCGCGGTGTCTGAGGTGATCCAGCGGCTGGTGCCGACGGAGGAGGAGCGATAGCGAGTCGTCCGGCACCGAATTGCGTCAATCGATCCGTCCTAGCACGAACTATCTGACAGGGTGAACAGATGAGCGAAGATGCGGCCTACTACCGAGCCGATGTGCGGGGCCTCAACCCCGGAGACGCGGCGACCCGCACACTCGACCCACTCGATGACAAGGAATACACCTACGCAACAACCCGGCTGGAGGTAGCTCGCGGGATCGCCGCAAGGCATCCCGATCTATCCGTTTACCAGGTCACACTCAACGAGCCGGTAGAGGAAGACCCCGATGCCGCCGAAGACGGCGTGGGTCAATTCTTCGTGAGGTCGCCGTGGGGCGTCATCCTGCAAGCCGTGAGTGGAAACGAAGCCTGACGATCGTCGTGAAGCGCCCGACGGAGGTCGACCACGCGGATTGTCAGCGCCGTCGCCACGGGTGGTCACCGAGCATCTTGGTGACCACCTCGGCGACCTCGGAATCGGTGCTTTCCTCCCGGATCGACAGCTGGTCGGTCGCGGCCGAAATCCGCTGCAGAAACGCGCCGTAGGCGCTGGCGGCGGCCGTGACATAGCGGTCGGCAGCGTCGACCTGCCACTGTGCGCTGTATCGCGACGGCAGATCGCGCAGTTCCTGCGACAAGTCGTTTGCCCGCTCCAGCACTGTCCTCGCCAAGCTGCGCACGAGTTCCACATTGATCGGGCCTCGTGTCTCGACGTCGCTGGCGAGACCGGCTTCCAACACGTAGTCGATCCGACGCACCGAAGAAAGCGCATCTTCGATGGGGCCGGTATGCGCCCGCACTCCCGACGAAGGGATAGGAATAGTCAAAAGCCTCGCCGCCGCGGCCGGCGCCGCGGTGGCGAGGCGAGCCTCGTCAGCCTCCGCGCGCGCACGTATCACTTCGGCTTGGGCGGCGCGGCGCACAGCCACAATCGCACCATCGGCCTGCTCGCGCGCGGCCGCGATCTCCGCCGCGTCGGCGCGGACTCGTTCAACCTCGGCCTGAGAGCGGGAGATGGCGTCGTCGGCCTCCGCGCGCGCACGCGAAACCTCGGCTTCAGCGGCCCGAAGTGCGGTCTCAATCTCGCCACTGGCCTGCTCGCGCGCGGCGGCAACCTCGGCCGCGGCGTCGGCGCGAACGCGCCCTAGCTCGGCACGAACCTCTTGCAAGGCTTGCTGGGCGGCCCGGCGTTCGGCCGCCCGCTCGGCGATCCTTTCTTCGGCGCGCGCCTCCGCGGCGCTGGCCTGTTCCCGAGCTGCGGCGACTTCGGCCTCGGCATCGGCCCGGACGCGGTCGAGCTCGGCACGCATGTCCTCCAAGTCCTGTTGTGCGGCCGCTCGTTCGCCCGTCCGCTCGGCAGTCCTTTGTTCGGCGCGTGCGTCCGCGGCGCTCACCTGTTCCCGGGCTACCGCGGCCTCGGCGGCCGCGTCAGCACGGACCCGTTCGAGCTCCGCGTGCACTTCCTCTAAGGCTCGTTGCGCCGCCGCTCGTTCGTTGGCTCGCTCCATGTCTTTCCGCGCGGCCTGCGACTCGGCCGCACGGGCCTGCCCACGCGCCTCCCTGGCCGCGCGCGCGGACTGTTCGGCTTCGGCCCGCGCCATCGAGCCCGCCGCCTCCGCGTCGAGCTTGTCCTGTTGGGCCTCACGCGCCCGGCGCTCGGCCACTATGCGCAAGTGATCCGCCTCGACGAGCCGCATCAGCGGCGAGAGGCGCTTTCGCCCTAGACCGAAGCGATTACGGTGCTCGACAAGCTCGTGCTCGGTCATCGCGGCCACGGCGACCAACACCGCGGGTGGCTTTCGCCCGAGTTGTTCAGCGGCTGCGACCGAGGCCACAGCGGCGCGCTTAGTCAACGCGGCCCATGCGTCGCTGTCGAGGTCTTCGATGTGTTGCAGTGTGGTCGTCATTGGCGCCGACGCCTCCCTCCGGCCGCGAGCTGTGTGGTGGTTGCGGATGTCTCGTCGGTCACTGGCGGCAGTACCGCACGGGGCTGCTCCGTCGCCGCGTGTTCGACGGGCTTTGGCTCAATCGCCGCGGGGGAGGCCGCGGCAAGGTCGGCAAGCAGACTGCCCTGCTGAGCGAGCACCAGCGAGAACTGCGCCAGGTATACGGACACGGCCTTGGCGAGTGTGTCATCACCGAGCTTCTGCGCGTCGCGCAGCAGACCCCGCAGCAGCTCCAGAGCCAATTCCGGCCCGAGGCCCAGGGTCGCGCCCTCGCTGGCCGCCGGCTCCACGCCCGCGGTTTCGACCACCCACACCAGCCGCTGCCAGCATCGCGTCACCGCGGCCTCGTGTTGCTCATCGTGGCGACGCTCCCGGTACTGGTGTTGTTGCTGCTCGAGCTCCACCCGGTGCCGCTTCGATGCCCGCTGAACGACCAACACCGCAACAAGAGCCACGATGATGGCTGCGACCAGCGCCGCAGCACCACCGAACCCCGCCGAGATGAGGAAGTCGCGCGCTGGGGGCAATTCCGGCATGCCTTGGGGGAGGTCAAAGCGTTCGGCAACAAGACCGGTGTCTCGCATACTCATGGCTCGGACCGTACCGCAGCAGCGGGGGTGCTGGGTTAAGGAACTGACCACGGTATGGACACATGTCCAATGACATCCGCCACAGGGACTTCAACCGGCATTCAACCGGTCTTGAAGGGGCCTGCGCCGAGTTCATCCGCCACCGTCAGGCCAGACAACGCAGCCCCTTTTCGGTCGCCCAAACCAACGGGGGTGGGGTCAGCGCGCGGACGGGTGCCGTCTGATCACCGGCGGCGTCGTCGACTGATTTGCCTTTGCCGCGGGTTGATCCGTGATGTCCTCGACGTCCCCAGACGCTGTGACTGCGTGCCAGACCAGGTCGGCGATGGTTCGACAGTAATCGTCGTCGACCGGCTCACCGGTAAACAGCGCGCGCATGTTGATCGGTGCGAACAGCAACTCCAGCACCGTGTTGGCGTCGACACCACCGGCCAGTTCACCGCGCTCTTTCGCGCGGTCAACGACGATCCGTAGTCTGCTCGCGCGTGCTCTCCAGACCGCCCGCCGGATCTGCGCGCTGGGTAGATGGGGGTTGCCTATGACGTGAGTAACCTGCAACGTCCGGCCGAGCCCGGATTGGACGTAACGGGCCATCCCCATCGCCAGAAACAGCAGATCGGTACGAAGCGAGCCCGAGTCGGGGAGTCGCATCTCCTTGCCTGGCCACGACGAAAGCACCTCGACCACGAGGCGTTCCTCGTTGCCCCACTGTCGTCGAATCATCCCGGGGTCGAGTCCATGGCGGTCAGCCAGCGACACGATACTGAAACGGTCGATACCCCACCGGGTTAGCTCATCGTAGGCCGCGGCGAGCACGCGCTCGCGAAGGTCCTCTAGCTCTGGGCCCTCAGCTAAATCTGACATCCCGACCTACCGCATCCAAGCTAACCCGGACATGCAACCCCCTACGCAGACCCCACTCCGGGCACCATTGGCGCCCGAATGCGACGCGAACTCCAGCCCGGCCCACCCAGCTCCCACACAGACACCGAGTCAGGGCCGCCACACCCCTACGATCCTAGGAGCCGTGACGAAGATGACACTATGGGCGCAGGGCACTGACCTCAGCCCCTGACGTCATCATTGCGTCATCTTGACGCAAATACCTACGCCGCGCGTCGACAGGTAGGGGGGAGACAACTCATCGGGTGTCGCGGCGTCGGCGCCGAGATCGTCGAGGTGACACGGTAGTGCGTCGTGGTCGGCGGTGCAGCGCAACTTGACCTGCGGTGATGTGGGGCTTGGGGCGCGAGTGTTTGGTGGTGGCCGGTTTCTGCATGTGACTGATGTGGCGGGCTCGATTGCGCGATCGTGGCGTTGAGACGCCGTGGCGCCCCGGAGATCTGCGACCTGGTTACCTGCGCTGATCTGGAATAACTCGGTCGCCGGCCATTACCGGCGAGATCAACATCACGCTGGGTGTGTTGGCGGCGGTCAGCGATGGCTGCGACTCTGGATATATGCAAGAAAATGCGTCAAACGAGCATCCCTGCCCGATGTACCGCTATTGCCATTGCGCGTACTGGGATTGTGCACGTGGGGCCGAACACTCGGCGAACCAGCACGACGTTTGTGCCGGCAGCAAGTGGACGCCGCTGACCGACCCGAAATCGGCGTGTTGGAACTAGCGGGGATTTGAGACCTGGCCCACATTCAACCGGCGACGGGAAATATGCGGACCCGGCGCTATGTTGCCTTGCTCAGCTAACCAAATGCCGGACCTGTGGCAGATGAGAATTTGGCGCCTCAGGGAAGCACATGAGAAGGCGGAGTGTGATGACATCACTATCTCAATCCCGCATCCAGGCGTGGGACCCGTCGATACCCGTTAATGGCCAAGTGCAGCAGCTGGTCACCATCCTGGCCGGCACACTCGGCGTCGTCCTCGTCATCCTGATGACGTGGCTCGTGCTGCTCGTCGTGCGGTGACCGGGTTCGACCGGTAGCTCTAAGCAACAGGGCGGAGCTCAAGGCGTTTCTTCGACGGCGGCTGGTACGTCGGAATGCTGGACATAGGCTGCTTCGCGCACTGCTTCGTCGGGTTCCAGTGCCGCACCCAAGGCGCCGCCGACCATCGCCAGGGAGCACAGCAGCCAGGCCAATTCGAAGTAATCCCTGACCGCAGCCGGATGACCGACCGCGTCGCGCAACACCGACGGCACGACAAACCAGAACGCCGCGATCAACGCCAGCACATATAGCGCGGCATAGAGCGCGGTGACGCCGATGAGGACGGTCACCACGGTGGCAATGTTGAACATCACCACTTGCTTGCGCACCTCGCGTGAGACTGTGGGCTCCCATAACTCAGCTCCGACGATCAAAGTGGCTGTAGTAGCGCCGATGGAAAGGACAGCCGTGCTGGTGAGCCGTTCCCATCCGAACACATCAGCCAGCCGCCAGATGTCCGAGGTCACCAACGCAAAAAGCCCGGCGGCTACCGCCCCGGTCAGCGCACGCGACAAACTCAGCGACAAGCGCCACGGCCGGTTGGCCGCGACCATCCCGGCCAAGAGCACGAGATTGCCGGTCAGGACGCGCGCGGTATAGGCGAACGCTCCGTCGGCCGGATCTGTACCCAGTTCTCGCACCCGCTCTACGGACAGCCGCCGTGACGGGCTGGCTTCAGGTTCGGCATCGGCATCGCGCTGCTCGGGCAATCCGATCAGCCGCTCAAGCAGGCGCGCGATCGTCTCGCGAATCCGCTGGCGCGTCCTGACCGCACCGACAGCGGGTACAGACACGACTGCCACATTGCGCACCGGATTGGCATGGGCCACGACCGGACGTCCGTGAACGTGCAGCGGCTGATCGGTCAGATAGACCACAACATCCCAGGCGCTGTTGAGGAGCGAGCGTCGCGCGGCGCTCACGATCGCATTGTCAGTGGCCGGTGGCTGCACCAGGCGGCTCTCCACCAGCTCGATGCACCACCGGGCACCGGGTAACCGCTGCTGCAGCTCCTCACTCAAACCCTCGTCAACGAGCTCGCTGGCCAGCGAAAAAGCCGCACCAGGATCCCCGACCAAGCCCAGCACGATGTGCGGGTCGTCGTCCGCGCGTGTCGAATCCTTTGCAGGCGCCATGCGTTGATCGTCACATCCGCCGCGCGAGCGCGCTCGACGCCTGCCTGAAATGTGAGCTTTGGCGCAGAGGCGCCACGTCTGGTGGATGGTCGCCGGCGAGTCACGGCACCGACAGACAGCCGCGCGGGCATCACCTTCAGCTGTCAGCCCCGATCATCCCAAATCGGGATGATCAACTCCTCTTCGCGCCGCGTGCTGGCCGCGAGTTTGTGAGAGCGGGTTGGGATTGATGGGCGGCGGCAGCGTGTTCGTAGTCCAATCGCGCGGAGAATTTCGCGATCTCGTAGGCATTGACGTAGACGGCGAGGGTGTTGTTTTGTGCCTTGAATCCCCGATTTTGGGTGTCCTGGCTCAGGCTGATGCCGGTCCCTTCGCCAGACGATGACCAGTTAGTGGAGCCTTCAAACGCGACGATGCCGTCCAGCACTCCGCCTTTCGTGTGGCTGATCTGATGGGTGTCGGATTGCCCGACGACGAAGTCGGCCGCAAATCCGGCGGGATCGGTCGCGACATCCGAGTTCAGGATCTGCTTCTCGTGAGCGCCACTGGCCTGTGACTTATCCAACGTGACCTGCACCATGACACTGGGGTCTTCCGCGAGACCCAGCAGGATCTGGTTGAGCTGGTCGTCGTCGTAGCCAAACATGTTCATTTTCACGCTCAACCGGGCGCGGGAAAACAGGTGCACGAGCACGCCGTGAACGTCGTCGCGGCCGACGTAGAAAACCCGGAAATCCGCACTGGCGGTAGGTCCGAATGCGCCTTCACGCGTGTACTGGGCGAGGTCGTCAAGTGTGAATGTCTGCAAGGTATCCGAAGCGCCAGGACCTGAAGCCGTGGCCGGGTACGAATACGGCGTACTTAATGCCGGTGCTGCTGACATGATGAACCTTTCACCGCGGGACGTAATGCGATCGATGTGGTACGAACGGTGCATCGCCGCCAAGCGGCGACGCAAGGTCGCGTTCCGCTGACCGGACCGACTGTCTGATAAATCGTTGGTAAGGGTTGCGAAGTCAGAACTTGCGCGGTTCGGAGCCGACTAACCCGAACTTCGCTGCGCTGGTGCATGATTGGAGCGCTGAGCCCGCTGTCACACTGACCTGTCGCCGCCGGCGTTACAGGGCGCAAAGCTCACCGCCGGTCAAGCGGCGGCAATATACGGGACCGCGAAAACGCTGGCGCCCATGACGATTCACTGAAAATTGCAGCGAGAGCGCGGATGTGGGGCGTCATTGAATTATCAGCTGAGCTTGGACCGTATCGATGGCGGCCTGGTACTCCGGCCGGCTCCAGTAGCCTGAATGCGCGCACACCGGGTAGCGCAGTTGCCGCGGGCCGGGGTCGAGGCTCTGCGCATCGAGCAGCCGGCAATCCACGACCCGCAACGCATCACTGAGTGTCCGGTTTTCATCGTTGAACACCCAGCCGCCGATCGGGTCGCTGAGCGCCCACAGGTTGATCCAACGGCCTTTCTGCACTTCACGAAGCCGGTTCAATGTGGCGAATCCGAAGTAGGCAGGGAAGTTTCGTGAGTAAAGCCGTCGCAATGGCGATCCGAAGGTCAGCAACCCCGTACGGCTGGTGCCACTGTGGCCGGATTGGAGCAGCGTCGCTGCGGCAATGATGCTGCCCTGGCTGTGGGCGCAAACCACGACCGCGTGGTCGGGCTGGTCGGTCAGGTCGTCGAATTGGGCACTGAGATCGGCGACAACTTGGCTGCCGTAACTCGGCGGGGTGAGGGGGTGATTGGCGCGCGGCCAGAACGTGATGACATCCCACAGAATGCCGACGGTTCTGCGCGCCTGGCGGTTGCGATATGCCCACACCGTGAGGGCTACGAGGCCCGCGGCCGCGAGCGATATCACCAGCACGCACGCGTTGGTCAGGTTGGCCAGATGGCGATACAGGAAGTCACGCTCGCTTCTGCCGTACAACACGAGAACCACGGCAAACGCCAACAACGCCAGCCCAGTCAGCGCGGCCAGCACGCCCGGAACCAGGTCAGGCACCGTCGCCCAGGCCCGCGCTGACGCGATCGCCCGCTCGCGCCCGATCCGGTAGTCAGCCTCGTCGGGATCGGTCGGCGACCCCGGGTCGGGGTAGTCCGCGCCGACGAGTCTGAAGGCGGTGCGGCGACGCCGCAATGCGACGACCACGATGGCAATGGTGGCCAAAACAAGCGCCAGGAAGAGACCGACAAATGCCATCGCCGCCCAAAAATAGGGTGCCGGAACCAACAGCGGCGCATCGAAATTCACGAAATGCACCTGATCTTCGAACGTGACAGGATCGGGCATCTTCTGATGCCACACGCCGTCGCAGGTCGCCGGCACCCTGCCCACCCCACCGATGACCGCGGCGGTGATGTCAACCTCACATTTCGCCATCTCCGGCGCCGGCACCGGATTGCCGAGATACTGAGCCGCTGCCAATCCCACGCCGGCACTGAAACCCCCGCCCACGAGCCACGCGATCGCGGCGACACAAACAGCGGTGAACCCACGCAACGTAGGCCGAAATGCGTTGTGGCGGGGCCGCGGCTTGTCGGAAGCGGCGCGCCGCTCGCGGGATCCCCACAGCGACACGGCCGTCGAGACGAACAACAAGACCACCAAGCCGACTTGCACGAGCAGCACCGAATAGATTTCGAAGCGCAAACCCGGCAGGTCGCTTGGCCCCGCCGGATCGCGTGTCACACCACCGCGGGTGGCCGCGACCAACGACCCGACAAGCACGACCATCGACAACCATTGCAGCAACGTCAGCGGCATCGTCGCCCATCTCGCGCCGGGACCCCCACGGCCGGTGAGTCGACTCCACAGCACCGCGCCGACAACGAGGATGAAGATGGCCGCGTTTGTCCACATCATCCACTTCGATGCTGCCGCAGCCTGGTTCACGGACGCCGCGTAGAGGATCACGAATCCCAAGCCCGACATCCACGCGGCGACGTGGCAGCGGCGCAGCCGTACCAGTGACTCATCGCCGACCCAGAAGTCGGGCTTTGCCAAGGGCGCATCCTCGCCGACGACCGCCGCGGGAGGCGGAACGCGGTCGCGGTCGGCGGGCGCCGGGTGATCTCGCCCGAACACCAACAACAGCAGCGGCAGGATCGCCACCGGAATCGCGGTGCATGCAAGGCTGAGACCAGCGGACCGGTCATGCAAGAACCGGAGCGGCCCCAGGCGGGCGGCGCAATGCGGCAGTGCCGCGCACTGCCAGCCCACTACGTCGACGGCGACCTGGGTGAGCGCCAGCATCAGCGTCAAAGTCAGCGACAATGCCAGCGTCCTCAGCAACACCGCCGAGGTACGCGACGCCCACCACGATGGGCCTGACTGTGCTCGCGCCGGCGGCAGCATCCAGTGGGCCAGGTTGATCAGCACGAACGGGAGAACGAGCAGCCAGACCGCGCGGCTGGCTGGCCCGGACGTCAATGCCCCCCACGAGTACGCCTCCAGGACGTGTCGCGGATGCCCGTCCGCGGCTTCGAAGGGCTCTGGCTCCCGCGGTGTGTAGATCCCCGCGCCATTATCGACGCTCACCTCGTCAAGCAGCTCCGCCGGACAGTGCAACAGGGCTTCCGGCGATGTGCCAGAGACGCCATGAATGCGCAACTCGGTAAGCACTCCGCCAGCGGCGGCACCGTCGGCGCTCGTGGCCGTCACAACCGCTCCATTGCGATGCTCATACGCCAGTCGCCTTTCGTGTCGAGAACGCAGCTGCGGTAATCACCGCCAGATCGGGGCACCGCCACCGGCCGCGGGTCCCGCCCCTTTGTCATCGCACACACGCGTCGCAGCGTAGGTCTCGCAGGGGGCCAGCGTACGAGTAGCGGGCTACTCGAATTCGGGGGAGCGATCCGCCTCCCGCACCAGAAGTGTTTGCAGCAGCCGACGGCATCCGGCTCGGACGCAATGACATCGCCGACAACGATCGTTAACCGGCAATCAATTGCACTGTGTCACAACATGACTCGCGACACTTATTGCCGAAGATGCTGTCGCAATCCTTCGACTGGCGCGCACGCCTTGCGGCGCCCGTCGAAGGACGTGCCCCGCAAGGCGTGCGACGCAACAGGTCAGACCTTCTTCGCGGCCTTCTTTGCAGGTGCCTTGGCGGCCTTCGTTGCAGGTGCCTTGGCGGCCGGTTGGCGACCGGCGGCGCGGCCACCGACCTCCAGGAGACGCAGGGTCAGGTCCCGCTGTGCGGCCAGCAGTCGGCTGGTCAGCTCAAAGTTGGCCTCGACGACCTCGCTCGGCTTTGGTAGCCGCTCGGAAAGCACCTCGTTGAGCTTGGTCAGGGCCTCCGGCGCGGGGAAGTCGGGCAGCTCGACCTTTTCGCGAGCGTCGTTGACGTTTTCTGCCAGCTTGGCGATGCTGTCCTCGACGGTCTTGAGCGCCGCAACCCATTGGTCGCCGACCTTGCGAGTGATCTCCTGGTAGCTGCTCATTTTGGTTCCTTTCCTTTGTGGTGGGGTCGCCTTCTGGCGAGGTCGTCGGTTCAGGACCCGTCGACCATGGTGTCGTACATCTGGATCAGCGCCGACTTCTGGGCCTGCGACAGCCGCTCGTCAGCCGCGATGGCGTCAGTCACACCAGTCGCGACCGCGGCGCCGCCGTCGTCAGACAGCCAGCCCATCCGGCGGAACAGCGAGTCCGGCGAGACGCCTAGCCCGCGCGCGATCGCACCAAGTACGTCTGGCGACGGCTGGTAGAGCCCACGCTCAATCTGACTTAGGTAGGAGTCCGAAACCTTCGTCATCCGGGCCAGATGCCGCAACGAAACCCGGGCGATCTCCCGCTGTGCCCGAATGTATCGGCCGAGGTCGGCGAGGACTTCTTCCCGGTCGGTCATCGCTGCACCTCCAATTCCACCAGCGCATTCAGCCAACCACGCAACTGCTTGGTAGATCAAGCACCGGGGCCAATGAACTCGGTCGCACGCGCCTGCGCCAAACATGGCGAAGCGTCACGAGTTGGGGGCGCGTTCTGGGTCGGCCGTGGAAGCCGGCCGGCCGAGTGTGACGAACTTCAACAGGTAAAAGTGACGTACGTCATAGCCTGAACAGCACCTATTAGGTCATCCTTACCCATCGTTTGGACCTCGAAGGGCTGGGAGCGCGATGGCCAACCTTGAATTTGCCTATAACTTGACCCTCGACGAGGCGCGTCGGCGCAGCGCCGTGCTCGAAGCGATAGGTGACGATTGGGACCCCATCGCCGTGCTCGCCGAGGAACAGAAGGCCTACGACATGCTGTACTCGGATTTGGACGAGGAGCAGCAACGGGTCTACGACGAGCTGGTACGCGCTGGCGTCCTGCCCGAACGGACGACTGACCGTGTTGCCGATTGATCCGACCGCCGACCGCAGCCGCCGCGCATGGCTGCCGTGCCCGTGCTGCGATCACGGCGCCAAATGTGGTGATTGCCGCGACAGCAAAAACTGCGACACGCATTGGCAGTATCTGCTGAGCAACAAGGGGACGTTGGTGCACCTGCAGTGCTCGGATTGCGGCTATCTCTGGTCGACCGACACGCATCGTCGCACCCGCCGCCTGAGCCGCGGGGCATAGCCGATCCAACAACGGTCAGCTCCGTACCCTGACACCCACTCGTTGAGTTGAGTGAACCGCTCGCGGTCCATACCGCGGCGCAGAATATAAGCCGGAGCGTGACGCCGGCGGTATTGAGCATCGTCAACTCTGGCATTATTCCGAGGCGAAAGATCTGAAATGCGTTGCACCGCAACAGCTGCTGGTAAACACGGTAAGTCGTCGCTCACTCAAGGCGCAACAGAAAGAGGACTGACACGGTGAGCACCAAACTTCCGGCGTTCACGCCGGCGCAGGAGAGCCTATTCCTCACGCTCGGTGGCAGGGCGCTGGACAGCCGCCTGCCGCGCCCGTTTCTCGGCGACACCATGGCCGACGAGATCCTCACAACCGTCGGCTACGACCTCGCTAATTTCCCGTCGCTGAACACAAAGCTGCTTGACGCCAAGTCCACGGTCTTCGACATCGCCGTGCGGGCCAAGAGACTCGACGAGGTGGTGCGCCGGTTCGTCGTTCAGCACCCGGATGCCGTCGTGCTGGATCTGGGCGCCGGCTTGGACAACAGGATGTTCCGCGTCGAGCCGCCACCAACGGTTGAGTGGTACGACATCGACTTCCCCGTGGTCGACGGGCTGCGGCGACAAGTGTTGCCGCATGCCGCCAGCGCCCACAGCGTCGGCGCGGATCTAACCGATCCGGACTGGCTCGACGAGATCCCCACCGAACGGCCGGCCGTGATAGTCGCCGACGGCCTCATCGCGTTCCTCACCGAGGAAGGCTTGGTGTCCTTGCTGAACCGACTTACCGGTCATTTTCCCAGCGGAGAGCTGGCATTCAACCTCTACACCACGTACGCCACCTGGGCACTTAAGCACTCCCGTGGTCTGGCCGCCATCGCCGACGGCGTCGTCAATCCCGGATTCAACGATCCTCGCCAACCCGAACGCTGGGTGGGCGGCCTCAAGCTCATCGAAGAGATCTTCCTGACCCGCGCCCCCGAGGTCGCAGAGCTGCCGCTATTCATCCGGATGACAGCCCGACTCGCGGCACCGAGCGCGGCTGTGTCGCGGATGGTCGGCACCGTCGTGGTCCGTTACAGCTTCTGATTGGGGCACTTTGTCGCTAATCAGTGCCTGAAAGATCTTGATCCGCAGGTATCGACAATTGCTCCACCCCCGAAACACCTTGCGGCACCCGTTAGTGCGGTTTGGGCCGCGCGGCGTGCACTGGGCGGTTGTTGCGGGTCAGAACCGCGTCTGAACGTGCGGCGAACTCGTCTGCGGGTGGAGTCGTGAGTTCGGCCAGGCGTCGCCGGAACGCATCGGTCAGTGTGCGGCTGATGTCGAGTAGCCGCACTTGGTCTTCGTCAGAGAGATCGTCGAACGCGACGGAGATAGTGCGCTGATGCTGCTGCCACACCTGGCGCTGATGAGCCAGGCCGGCCTCGGTGATCTCGATGATGGTGCTGCGCCCGTCGGTGGGGTGGGCGTAACGTGCCACCAGCCCGTCCTCGGCCAGGGCGTCTACCAGAACGGTGACCCGTCGACCCGTGACCCGTAGTGCGACGGCTATCCCTGACATCGTCAACCCGTCAGGGTGGCTCGCTAGCGCAGTGAGTACCCGCAGCCGAGCGTAGCTCACCGCGTCATCGGGGACGCTGGCCTGCACCCAACGAATCCACGCCGGCCCCATCTCAGAAAAGGCTTCAGCGAGCGCAATCCGTCGCGCGTCACGATCCGTGCTTGACATGGAGTACTCCGCTGGTAGTTTGTGTATATGTCTGGTAGTTAATGTACCTAACTCATTCTAGCTTGAGGAGCGGCGGGGAACGGTCCCTCGGGACGTCGAGTCCGCCGCATCCACGAGACTTTGACCGAGTCGGGAATCAGAACACGGGCGGGGATGCCGATCGTGAATGCACGGAGTGACCGATACCGCCTTGCCGACAAGATGGTGTGGCGGGTCGGGTATGGCGCGATGCGGTTGGCCGGCCCCGGGGCACTCGGCTCGCCCCTAGACCACGATGAGGCCATCGCCGTGCTGCGCGCGGCCATCGACGCCGGGGTCGATCACATCGACACTGCCCACTACTACGGACCTGTGGTGGTCAATGAGCTTATCCGGGAAGCACTTTCGCCATATCCCGACGATCTGGCATTGGTCAGCAAGGTCGGTGGCCGCCGGGACGAGGCGGGTGCCTTCCTGCCGTACAACGACCCCGATCAGCTGCGCGCAGGCATCGAGGACAACCTGGTGACCCTCGGTGTCGAGCGACTGACCGCCGTCAACCTGCGCCTGCTGGATGATGCCCCGGTAGATGACCGGTTTGCCGACCAACTCGGCGCCCTGATCGCCGCACGGGATGAAGGCTTGATCGCCGGAATCGGGATCAGCAACGTCACCCACCGCCATCTGCTGCGGGCCCTTGAGGTTACGGAGATCGCCTGCGTACAGAACGCGTACAACCTCGCGGATCGGTCCTCGCAGCCGGTGCTTGATGAATGCCGTGCCCAAGGGATCGCTTTCGTCCCGTTTTGTCCGCTCGGCGGGTCGACGGACCAACACGACGCGATTCGCAACCACCCGGCCGTCACTGACATCGCAGCGGGCCATGGCGCCACACCCGCCCAGATTGCGCTGGCCTGGCTACTGGCCATCGCCGACAATGTGCTCCTGATCCCAGGCACGAGCAGCCGCGGCCATCTCGCCGAAAACTTGGCCGCCGCATCACCGCTGCTAACCAATGACGAAATTGTCAGTCTCACTTCAGCATTCGGCACTCCGTAAAACATCCGGGGCCGCCGGCCCCCCGCCATGAAAGTAGGAGCAATGACCGATATCACCTTCGAGACGCCCAACGGGAGCATCGACGCGGTACTGGAGATTCCGGCCGGAGAGGGCCCCTGGCCCGGAGTCGTCGTCCTTCATGACGCGTTCGGCTTGCGTAAGCCTCACCGCGAGATCGTGCGTCAGATAGCCGGCCACGGATACCTGGCGCTCGCACCCAACCTTTTCGCCCGCGGCGGGATGGTGCGTTGTATGCCAAGACTCTTCAAGGACCTGATGGCCTACGAGGGACAGACTTTCGATGACATCGCGGCGGCTCGCGAGCTGCTGTCGAGCCGACCCGATTGCACCGGTGCGGTCGGTATCGCGGGCTTTTGTATCAGCGGCGGGTTCGCACTTGTCGCCTCGACGAAGGGCTTCGGCGCATCGGCGCCGTTCTATCCGCCACCGTTGCAGAGCAAGTACGCCGAGATCGTCGACGGCGCCTGTCCCATCGTCGCCAGCTTCGGCCAGCGTGATCCCCTCAACCGGGGCAGCGGAAAACGTCTTGAAGAAGTGTTGACCGAGAAGAACATTCCGCACGACGTGAAAACCTACCCGGATGCCGGACACAGCTTCGCTGACCGTGCTCCCCTACAACCGCTGTCGCGCATCACCGGATTCGGTGAGAACAAGGAGGCCGCCGCCGACGCATGGCAAAGGGTGTTCGCCTTCTTCGGCCAACACCTGCAGTAAGCCGATCGCCGGCGAATCCTTCGACATCGGAGGCCGGCGGGGCGTACTGCTCGTGGTTCGTCGACTTCATGGCCGCCTTGCGGGCGTCTATTTCCGCACTTATGCCAGCGAGTTGATGTGGTTGATCGCCAATTGCGACGCAACGGTGGTGTTCGAGGGTGCAAGCGGCTGAGAGGTCGTCCAGTAAGCGTTGTGCGCGCCGGATGGTATGAACACCTGAGTGATGATCTCGCTGACAGCCGCAAGGCCGGCCTGCAGGTCGACTCCAAGGTTTTCGATAAAGCTGGTCAACCCGCTGGGGGTAGGGTCTGCGGTTTGGTTCAGGTAGTCCCAGATGTTGTTGAGGACTGCGCCGACCGCTGGGCCGCCGGTAGTGGCGTTACCCGCGCAAGCGGCGGGATCTGCCGGGTTCGCAAAATCCCACCACAGGGGTTCGGTCTTGGTGAGTTGGTCCGAGTTGATGCCCGCGCCGCCGGGGTCGGCGCAGCCGGGGAATGTATGACCGGCCTGCCGCCTGGGGTTGCCGAATGTGACACCGGCCCGCAGCCGTGACCGGTAGGCAGTCAGTGCGCCGGTGCGCAGCTCGTCGTAGACGTTGGAGATGACGTCTGCGCCTTGGCTGATGCCCACCAGGACGAAGTCGGTTGTAGTGCTGGTGATCAGGTCGGCCATCATCGATACGCCGGTGTTGATGCTGGTTTCCATCGGGTAGACCCACCCTGGATAGCCGACCTGTTGCCAGGTGAACCGGTCAGGGTTGAGAGCATTAGCTAGCCAGTTGCTAGTCGCAGGGGACGGGAATTGGAAGCCCGGGAAATTGAACCCGGTGCCGGAGAACTCGTAGACGGCGATGACGTTACTCAACTTGCCTTCACCTTCTCCTTGATCCCCGCGCAAGGGTTGCGCTCAAACCGAACAGCGCCGGAGCTCCTGCAGCCGAGCGGTCGAGGGATTTGCCTTCGGCCAAGCGCAATTCCGTCATGGCACCATCGATTAGCGGATGGTCGGCGTGGCCCTGGCAAGAGGTCGGTCCACTGAGCGGACCGCCCGCTCGTCGATCACCCGATCGGGGTCAGACCAATTCCCTCGCCCAATTGCGGTCCACTCAGCGGACCACGATCTTGCTCTATGCATCGATGCGTGGGCGAGATGAGGGCTGTGATCTCTTATCTACTGCACCTGGCGCCGTAGGCCGGAGCGGCCGCCGATCAGCCTGCGCCTCGGCTCGGCCTAGCGAATCCCTCCGTAGCGCGTAGCTCGGATTGGAGTAGGGCACTACTCGCGTGCTTCGTGCGCAGCGCGGCAAAAGTGCTGTTGGAACACGTGCTCAAAGGGCGAGGAAAAATCTTCAGATCGAGAGGAACTTCGATGAAGCACCGTTCGGTGATTTCGGTGGCCGGCGGGGCGATCCTGGTCGCAGCGCTGGCCGGTTGCGCGGGCAACCCATTATCGAACATCGGCACGCTATTTCCCCACGCGGCGTCGGCCGCCGGAACCCAGGCCTTGGGGCAGGTCAGGTTGACCGTCGGCGGCGAAGACCAAAACGCCCCTAACGATGCCGAATGCGGTCCTACCCTGGACGGCGGCTTTCAACTCGACGAGAAATCCAACGGCCAACTCCACAGTTGGCTAGTCACGCTCACCAGCGGAGACTCGCCGAAGGTCCGGACGGTCATCCTCAGCGACCAGCCTGTGGTTGGAGCGCCACCAAAATACTGGTTGCACTACGACTCAAACACTCGCGACGGGGACGCGGCAGCAGCCAAGGACGGCAACAGCTACAAGATCTCCGGCAACGCGCCGGGTGTGTTGAACCAGCAGAAGTTGACGCCGTTCGAAATCGATGTGACCTGCCCGTAGCGACGGCCCGTCGAAGACAGGTCGCGGCGGTAGCCGCATTGGTCATCCCGTGCGATTTTCTTGACGAGGGACCACGTGTCTCGAGAAGATGGGCCACGGCGTCGACCGGTCGCCGACCTTCGGAATATCCGCTCCAGCCGGGGTTCCAGTGGCGAAGGGGATTTGCCCCCTCGGTCGTGACTGCCACAGGCCATCTTCTGACACCGCGTCGCTGGAGGACGAGGGTGTTACGAGGAGGCTTGTCTATGACCAAGGACGCCAGTTTCAAGAAGGTTGTCCGCCGCCACGCTGAGGAGACCGGTCAGCGATACACCGCAGCGCTGACGGATCTTGAAGGTCTGAGTTCGCGGATGGATCACGAGCCCGCCGGCGATCGGCTGCTCGTTCATCTCCGCGATCGCTACGGCATCGACGCGACCACCGCAACGAAGCTAAGCGTGCACAAGACCTACGTCTTCCGCATTGACCGAAACGACGGCAGCCCGTGGAGCACGACCCCAACGTCCTCAACCGCGTCGGCGCCGCCTTGGCCACGATGATCGCTTCAACAAACCGGCACTAGAGCTGCACCGGAAAACCAGGTGGTTTTCTCTGGTCAAATGGATTCGAAGTCTTTGCGAGGCAACAAAATTCACCCAAGGTCCGACGACTGGGGGTCAAGTGGTCGCAGTTTCAAATCCTGTCAGCCCGACGACTGTCCTGAAACCAGACACTGTCAGCCCGACCACAAAAAGGGTCTCTGAACTGCTGTTTTCGGCAGCCGAAACCGCGATCAAGGTTGAGCTTCTCTTTGTCTGGAACCACGTCTTCGGATGCGAGGCGTTCTTCGACCGCACTTGTCCGATGGTCAAGCGAGCCGATATTCAACTTGCCTTACTGCCATCGAGGGGGTGCGTTCGGGTCGATGCTCAGACAGCTGGGGCGACCCGAAACACGGGATAGTCCTGGATGATCCCCTCGAAGTCGCTCAGTGGCGCCCGGCGGTCGATCGGAAAGAATGGACGGGCGCCGCCTGCGAGCTCGAGATAGCGGCGCAAGATCGCGGCGCGATTGTCGGAGAAATCCTCCACCAACGACACGTTCTCGCGGGTGCCGTGCAGCAAGACAGCGCGATTGTTGGCGCGCAGGTTGCGCACCCAATTCGTCTCGTTGCCGAGCATGGCCACCAGGTAGCGGTCACCCTCGTAGGCCACGACGGCTACGGGAAACGAGATCGTCCGCCCGGTCTTGCGGCCTCGAACCTCGATTACGGCAGCTTGGTTTGGTCCGATGCCCGCCGCGAAGGCGATGCCGAGCAAGCGGCTCAAGACGCGTGCCGACCTATTCGGACGCCCGTCGCGGAACTGCCACCTCTGAAACGCGCTCACAGCGCCGAATCGCATGACACCAACCTTCCGTTACCAGGTACGACAGGGTTCGCGCCCGCGTCGGGTGAGGTAGCTAGCCCCAGGCGAAACGTTTTCACGATTTGCCTTTCACATTCATGCTGTGCCTTTCATATTCGCAGCGGCGGCCGATACGCCGCGCCGCACCTGGCCCGACTGGAGTCGTCGGCTTAGGCCGTCACCGAAGTGTGGGCCCCGTGTGCGAGTTTCTGTCGTTATCGTCGATGGGACCCACACGACGTCGCCCGGGCGCAAGCGCCAGGCAATGGCGCTAGACCTGCGCCATGCCGCCGTCGACGCTCAGTTCGGAACCGGCGACGAAGGAGCTGTCATCGGAAGCCAAAAATAGTGCAGCGGAGGCGATTTCCTCCGGGCGGCCCAT
>Ga0210389_10000865_pt1 | contig 25521 bp, 19 predicted proteins | sample IncBWH28OmetaG_FD_160127 | JGI IMG/M metagenome (GOLD analysis project Ga0210389, IMG submission 160127) | Forest soil microbial communities from Barre Woods Harvard Forest LTER site, Petersham, Massachusetts, United States - Inc-BW-H-28-O ...
CAATGCCCCCGCCATGCCGGGGGTGCAGGGGGCTTCGCCCCCCGGGGTAAACCGTGCCAGCGCCGTGTGCGCGGCGTGTCAGCGGGCGCTGGCACTCTCGGTGGCATGACGGAACTAGCGATTGAAGCCACCGGGCTGACCAAGTCCTTTGCCGAGACCAGGGCCCTCGACGGGGTGGACCTCGCGGCGCGCCGGGGCAGCGTGCTCGCCGTGCTCGGGCCGAACGGCGCGGGCAAGACCACCGCCGTGCGCATCCTCGCGACGCTGCTGCGCGCGGACGCGGGAAGCGCCCGCGTCAACGGGTTCGACGTGCGCAAGCAGCCGGACAAGGTACGGGAGAGCATCGGGCTGACCGGCCAGTTCGCCTCGGTCGACGAGGACCTGACCGGCACGCAGAACCTGGTCATGATCGGCCAGCTGCTTGACCTGCCCAGGCGCGCCGCGCGGCAGCGGGCCGACGAACTGCTCGCGTGGTTTGACCTGACGCAGGCCGCGCACAAGGTCGCCAAGAACTACTCGGGCGGCATGCGGCGCCGGCTCGACCTCGCCGCCTCGCTCGTGGGCAGGCCCCAGGTGATCTTCCTTGACGAGCCCACCACGGGCCTCGACCCGGCCAAGCGCGAGGACATGTGGGACGTGGTGCGCAGCCTGGTCAGCGACGGGTCGACGGTGCTGCTCACCACCCAGTACCTGGAGGAGGCCGACGCGCTCGCCGACGAGATCACCGTGATGGACCACGGGCGGGTGATCGCGCACGACACCCCGCACGGGCTCAAGCGCGTGGTCGGCGGGCAGCGGCTGACCGTCCGCCCGGCCGACCCGGCGCGGCACGACGACCTGCTTGACGTGCTGCGCGGCATCGGCGGCGAGCACCCGGAGGACGACGGGCGCGGCACGGTGACGGTCCGGGTCGCCGGCGACGAGGTGCTGCCCGACGTGGTGGCGCGGCTGCGCGCCGCCGGGATCGCGGTCGATGAGTTCTCGCTGCACCTGCCGAGCCTGGACGAGGTCTTCTTCACCCTCACCGGGACCAGGTCCCGCGACGACAACCAGGAGGCACTGGTATGAAAAAGCGATTCTCGCTGCGGCACGCGCTCGTGCTCTGCAAGCGCAACCTGATCAAGCTCACCCGCACGCCCGAGCAGCTCATTGACGTCACGCTGCAGCCGATCATCTTCCTGGCGCTGTTCCTCTTCGTGTTCGGCGGGGCGATCAGCCACGGCTCGCGGCACGACTACCTTCAGTTCCTGCTGCCTGGCCTGATCGGCCAGACGATCGCGATGAGCAGCATCTCAATCGGGCAGAACATGAACGCCGACATCGCGAAGGGGGTGTTCGACCGCTTCAGGTCGCTGCCGATCGGCCGCTCGGTTCCGCTGGTGGGGGCGGTGCTCGCCGACTTCTTCCGTTACCTGCTGCTGTGCGTGATCATGGTGGGCTTCGGCTACATCCTCGGCTTCCGCATCACCACCAGCCCGCTGCTGCTGCTGGCGGCGCTCGGCATCTCCATCTGCTTCGCCCTGTCGTTCGCGTGGGTCTCGCTGTGGGTTGGCATGACGGTACGCACGGCCGGCGCGGTGCAGGGCGTGATGTTCCTGCTCATCTTCCCGCTGTCGTTCGGCAGCAACGCGTTCGTCCAGGCCTCGACGATGCCGGGCTGGCTGCAGGCGTTCGTGAACGTCAACCCGCTGTCGCACCTCGTCAGCGCGGTGCGCGGCCTGCTGCTCGGCGGGCCGGTCGCGGCGCAGATCGGCTGGACGTTCGCGTGGATCATCGGGCTGCTGGTGGTGTTCTTCCCGCTCGCCATGCGCGGTTACATCCGCAGGACCTGATCAGCCAACCCCGGCCGGGTCAAGGCGCTCGATCGCCTCGGCCCGGCTGAGCGCCTTGCCCGCCTGGTACGCGGCGTCGAAGCCGTCCTCGCCGAGTGACTCGCGCAGCAGCGGCGCCAGCTTCACCGCCGTCGGGTCGGTCGGGTCATCGATGCCGCGCACCACGGTCCGCGCGCCAAGCAACTCGGCGGCCCGCTCCGGGTACCCGAGGGCGAAGGCGAGCTCGGCGAGCACACCCGACGCCATCGTGAGCAGCGGCATGTCCTGCGCGGCGACCGCCGCCCGGTAGGAGCGGACGGCCTGCCTGCGGGCGGCGGGCACGTCCTTGTCGGCGAGGGCGATCAGCGCCCCGGTCGCCGCCACCATGGCCTCCATGTGCTCGCGGGCCGGATGCCCGGGACTGAACCGCGCGAGGTGCCCTTCGGCCGCCTCAAGCAGCGGGCGCGCCGCGTCGATCTCTCCCCACCCGACCTCGGACGCCGCCCACCACGCGGCGGCGACGCCCCGGTCGATGGCCGATCCCGACGACTCCGCGACCGACCGGGCCGACGCGGACAGCTCACGGGCCCCGGCGAGGTCGCCGCGCCGGGCGGCGATCTCGGCGAGGCGGAGCTTGACCTGGGACAGGTCCTCGCGGTGCTCGAGCTCGCTGAGCAGGCGTCCGGCCTCGTCGTACGCCAGCTCGGCGCCGCTCAGGTCGCCGTCGAGCAGCAGCACGTTGCCCATGGTACGCAGCGCGTTGGACAGGCCCCAGCGTTCGCCGAGCGCGCGGAACCGGCGCACGCCCTCGGCCGCGGCGGAGCGCATCTCGGCGAGGTTCCCTTCGTTTTCCGCCAGGCTCGCGGCCATCATCCAGGCCGCGGCGGCCGTCCACTCGCCCTGGCCGGCGCGCGCCTGGTCAATGTACTCGCGCACGCGCTCGTCGTTCTTGGTGAACACCGCGAACACCGGGCGCAGCAGCCCGGCGAGCGGGTACTTCTCGATGTCGAGCGCGTCTAGCCGCTGAACGAGACCGGGGTCGGTGCCCTCTCGCTGCCCGCCTTGCGGGTCCATGACGCTGGTCAGCACGTGAACCGCCTCGGCGATGACCCGCAGGCCCGGGTCCGCCCCACCAGGCACCGCGAGGGCCTCGCCGGTCCACTCCGCCATGTCCGTGTCGCTGCCGAGCAGCAGCGCCATGATGCTGAGCGACACCGCCAGGCCGAGCGCGTTGTCCGCCTCGCCCGCCTCGCACCAGTAGCGCAGCGCGGCGAGGACGTTGTCCCTGTCGGCCCGCAGCCGCGTCACCCAGCTCAGCTGGTCACGGGTCAGCAGCTTGGGCGCCGCCTCGCGCATCAGCGTCGTGTAATGCCGGGCGTGCCGCCGCCGCAGTTCGCCGGCCTCGCCGCGCCCGGCGAGCCGCTCCGCGCCGTACTCGCGGATCGTCTCAAGCATCCGCAGCCGCGTCCCGTCGGCGAGCGGCTGCAGCAGCGACTTGTCGACCAGGGACGACAGCAGCTCGTCGATCTCGGCCGCGGCGAGGTCACCGAAGGCGCACACCTCGGCCACCGAGGCGGGGGTCGCCCCGGCGGGGAAGACGGAGAACCGCTCGGCGAGCAGCCGCTCGGCGGGGGTGAGCAGCTCCCAGCTCCACTCGACGACGGCGCGCAGCGTGCGGTGCCGCGGCAGCGCGGTGCGGCTGCCGCCGGTGAGCAGCCGGAACCGGTCGGTCAGCCGCTGGGAGATCTCGGGCAGCGGCAGCGTCCGCAGCCGGGCGGCGGCCAGCTCGATCGCCAGCGGGAGGCCGTCGAGCCGCCTGACGATGTCGGTGACGAGCGGGCGGGACCCGCCGTCCAGGGTGAAAGCCGGGCTGACCGCCGCCGCCCGGTCGGCGAACAGGCGCACGGCGGGGTCGGTGTCAAGGGGCGGGACGACGAACAGCGACTCCCCGGTGATGCCGAGCGGCTCCCTGCTCGTCGCGACGATCCGCAGCCGCGGGCTGTGCGCGAGCAGCGCGTCCGCCAGGTGGGCGCACGCGTCGATGAGGTGCTCGCAGTTGTCGAGGACGAGCAGGGCGTGGGCGTCGGCGAGTCCCTCGAGCAACCGGGTGCGCGCGTCGCGGCTGGTGACCCGCCCCGTCCCGTCGGGCAGGAGGCGTGATTCCCGCAGGCCGACCGACCCGAGCACCGCCTGCGGCACGTCGGCGGCGTCGGTGACCGACGCGAGCTCGGCCAGCCAGATCCCGTCGGGCACGCCGCCGGCCGCGGCGTCCCGCACTCCGGCGGCCACCTCGGCGGCGAGCCTGGTCTTGCCCGCGCCACCGGGTCCGACCAGCGTGACGAGCCGGTAGCGGTCCAGCGCCTGCCGCACCCTGACCACTTCGTCCTGGCGGCCGACGAAGCTGGTGAGCTGAGCGCGCAGGTTCGTGCGGGCGCGGTCTCGCGGCGCGGGCGCCACGGCGATCTCGCCGCGCAGCACCTCCAGGTGCACCACCCGCAGCGGCAGGCCAGGATCGATGCCGAGCTCATCGGCGAGCCGGTTCCGCAGCGCCTCGTACGCGGCGAGCGCGTCCGCCTGCCGGCCGGCGGCGGTAAGCGCCCGCATGAGCAGCCCGGTGAGCTGCTCGTGCAGCGGGTGCTCCGCGGCCAGCGCCTCAAGCTCGCCGGCGCGGGCGGCGGCCCTGCCCGCGTCGATCTCGCCGGTGAGGAAGGTGACCCTCGCCTCCAGCCGCAATTCCTCAAGGCGGCGGGTGAACGGCTCGGCGAAGTCCCCGGCGTCCGCGAGCGCCGGACCGCGCCACAGCGCCAGGGCCTCGGCCACGGCCCCCTCGGCGAAGAGCCGCTCGAAGCGGAGCGCGTCCACGTCGTCGGGCTCGACCGCCAGCCGGTATCCCGCCGCCGACTGCTCCACGGTCGCCGCGCCGCCAAGCGCCCGCCGGGCGCGCGATACCAGGGTCTGCAGCGCGTTCGCCACGTCGGCGGGCGGCGCGCAGTCCCAGACGGCGTCGGCGAGCGCGCTGGTGCTGACCGGCTGCCCGCCGGCCAGCGCCAGCCGGGCGATCAGGCCACGGAGCCGCGCGCCCGCCACGGCAATGGCGGCACCGCCATCGTCGTGGACCTCGAATGGCCCGAGTATCGCGACCCGCACCCCCTTATTGTGCCTGGGGGGACGACCCCCCTGGACCCCCCGCGCATGGGAGGGCTTCGCCCCCCCATATCCCCCCCACGGGGGGACTCGCAAAAATCGCTCGCCCCCCGCGCTGTGGCTGAGGTTAAGGCCATGTGGTGCGGTGGGCAGGGCGTCCATAAGCCGGACGCCTCATGCCTTGGCTCGGGTTCTGGCCGCCCCCCGCGCTGTGGCTGAGGTTAAGGCCATGTGGTTGCTGTTAGCAGGCACCGCATAACCCGCGGCGCCTGCGGGGGCCTGCCGGTGAAGCGGTCACGGGACGCGGGTGCCGGGACCGCGAAGTCGTTCGGGAGAATGGGGGGGTGGAATTTGACTTTGACTTTTCCGTGGAATCGCGGCTGGTGCACGGCGGTACCGAGCGGGCGCAGGGGGCGCCGCTCGGGCCGCCGCTGACGTTGACCAGCGTGTACGTTTCGCAGGACGAGCCGGGCGACGGGCCCGGGTACGGGCGGAACGGTAACCCTGGGTGGGCGGCGGTGGAGTCGGCGCTCGCGGCCATGGAAGGCGCGGGGGCCATGGCCGTGACGTTCGCCTCGGGGCAGGCGGCGTCGATGGCGCTGATGCTCGCGCTGGCCGAGGGGCGGGAGACGATCGTGTTTCCCGCCGACGGCTACTACAACACGCGCGCGCTCGCCGGGCGGCTGCGGCCGCACGGGGCCCGCGCCGTGGCCGTTGACCTGCTTGACCTGGACGCGGTGGCGGGCGCGCTGCGGGCCGGGCCCGCCGTGCTCTGGGGGGAGACACCGACGAACCCGCTGCTGCGCGTGGCCGACCTCACCGCCCTGGCGTCCCTGGCCGCGGCGGCAGGCGCGCCGTTCGTGGTGGACAACACGGTGGCGACGGGGCTGCTGCAGAAGCCACTCGACTTCGGTGCGGCGGCGTCGGTGTACTCGCTGACCAAGTCCGTCTCCGGCCATTCTGACGTCCTCGGCGGCGCGGTGGTCACCAGGGACGCCGCCCTGGCCGCCGCGGTGCGCTCCTGGCGGACCGACGGCGGCGCGATCCCGGGCCCGCTTGAGAGCTGGCTCGTGCTGCGCGGCCTGAAGACGCTTGACCTGCGGATCGCGCGAGCGTCTGCGACCGCGGTCGCGGTCGCGACGTTCCTCGCCGCCCACCCGCGGGTGACCGCCGTCCACTACCCCGGGTTGTCGCCTTCCGCCGTGACCTCGAAGCAGATGCCGCGCGGCTTCGGGCCACTGCTGTCGTTCGAGATCTCGGGGACGGCTGCGGACGCGGACGCGGTGGTCGCCGCCGCGCGGCTGATCGTGCCCGCGACCAGCTTCGGCGGCGTCGAGTCCTCCTGGGAACGCCGCGCCCGCTGGCCCGCCGAGACCGCCCCTCCGACCCTGATCCGCATGTCGTGCGGCATCGAGCCAGTCGAAGATCTCCTGGCCGACGTCTCCGCCGCACTTGACGCCGGCGCCTGAGCGGTCCGACCCTCACGTGGGATACAAAGAGCCCCCCGGGGGGCTCTTTGTATCCCACGTCATCACTGCCGGGTAGAGCGCGCCGCGACGGGCTATTTGGGGAACCAGCCCACGTAGAAGATGCCAAGGCCCAGGGCCACGAACATGCCGGCGATCAGCCAGAAGCGGACCACGATCGTCGTCTCCGCCCAGCCGACCTGCTCGAAGTGATGCTGCAGCGGCGCTATTTTGAACACCCGGTACGGCTTTCCCGTCTTGAACTTGGTCACCTTGAACACGCCCACCTGGATGACCACCGACATCGTGATGATCACGAACAGGCCGCCGAGCAGCAGCAGCAGCAGGTCGGTCCTGGTGACGACGGCCAGGCCGGCCAGGGCGCCGCCGAGGGCGAGCGAGCCGGTGTCGCCCATGAAGATCTTGGCGGGCGGCGCGTTCCACCACAGGAAGCCGAAGCACGCGCCCATGACGACGGCGGCGACCACGGCGGCGTCGAGCGGGTCCCTGACGGAGTAGCAGTTCTGGGCCAGGGCCGTGGTGCAGTCGTTGCGGAGCTGCCAGTTCCCGATGATCACGTAGGCGGCCAGCACGAGGATCGACGCCCCGGTGGCGAGGCCGTCGAGGCCGTCGGTGAGGTTCACCCCGTTGGAGGTGGCCGTGACCATGATAAGCACCCAGACGACGAACAGGATCGTGCCGATCGAGACGCCGAAGTCGGCAAGGAACGAGAGGTGCGTCGACGCCGGGGTCAGGTCGTAACCGTCGGGGAAGTGGATCGCGAGTACCGCGAAGATGACGCCGACGACCGCCTGGCCAAGCAGCTTGGCCCCGCTGCGCAGGCCGAGGCTGCGGCGCATGAACAGCTTGATGAAGTCGTCGAGGAAGCCGACGAAGCCGAGGCCGGTCATCAGGAACAGCACCAGGACGCCCGAGGCGGTCATCGGGTCGTTGGTGAACCAGTGCCCGAGCACGTAGCCGATCAGCGAGGCGATGATGATGACGATGCCGCCCATGGTGGGCGTGCCGCTCTTGCTCATGTGCGCCGGCGCATGGTCGCCGGTCCTGACCTGCTGGCCGAGCTTGCGCTTGCGCAGCACGGTGATCGTCGGCCGGGTGCCTATCAGCGCGACGAGCATCGAGATGGCGGCCGAGAGCAGGATCGTCTTCACTGGTCATCCTCCGCGAGCAGGCCGTCCGCGACTTCCCACAGGCCGGCGGCCTTCGATGCCTTCACTAGTACCACGTCGCCTGGGCGCAGGCGGTTTCGCAGCGCCGCCAGGGCGGCCTGCTGGTCAGGCACGGCGATCGCCTCGCCCTGCCAGCCTTCTGTCGCACGCGCCCCGTCAAGCACGGGGGCGGCTTCGGCGCCGACGGCGACGATGACCGACGCGCCGGCCCGCGCCGCGAGCCCCCCCGCTTCCTCGTGGCTCTCGGTGGCGATGTCACCGAGCTCGGCCATGTAACCGAGAACGGCGAATCCGCGCCTGCCGTTTCTCGTGAGGTGCGCCAGGGCCTCGATGGCGGCCCGCGTCGAGTCGGGGTTGGCGTTGTACGCGTCGTTGATGACGAGCACGCCGTCCCGGCGCTCACGCAGTTCCATCCGCTTCTTGCTGCGCGCGGTCGCGGCGGTGAGCGCGTCCGCGATCGCCGGGACCTCCATGCCGAGCTCGGCGGCCACCGCCGCCGCGGCAAGCGCGTTGGCGACGTGGTGGCCGCCGTGCAGCGTCAGCGTGACCGGCGCGCTGCCCGCCCGCGTGTGCAGCGTGAACGAGGCCCGGCCGAGGTCATCGAGGGTCAGGCCGGTCGCCCGCACGTCGGCGTCGCCCCGCGACTCCAGGCCGGCGCGCTCAACGCTCGTGGTGACCACGCGGGCCTGGGTGCGCGCGGCCATCGCCGCGACGTTGGGGTCATCGGCGTTGAGCACTGCCACGCCCCCCGCGGATCCGGCGGGCAGCGCCTCGACGAGCTCGCCCTTGGCCTTGGCGACCGCGTCGATCGAGCCGAACTCGCCCGCGTGCGCGCGGCCGACGTTGAGCACCGCGCCGACGCGGGGCGGCGCGATCCCCGTGAGGTAAGCGATGTGCCCGATGCCGCGCGCGGACATCTCCAGGACCAGGTACCTCGTCGTCTCGTCGGCGCGCAGCACGGTCAGCGGCAGGCCGATCTCGTTGTTGAGCGAGCCTTCCGGCGCGATGGTCGGGCCGATGCGCTCGGTGACCTGGGCGGTGAGGTCCTTGGTGGAGGTCTTGCCCGACGACCCGGTGATGCCGACGACGGTGGCGTCAGGCAGCCGGTCGAGGACGGCCCGCGCCAGCAGGCCGAGGGCAAGGGTGACGTCGGCGACGACGATGACGGGTGCGCCTGCCGCGGGCAGCGGCCGGGCGGCGAGGATGGCGGCCGCGCCGTTGCGTACGGCGACGGCGGCGTAGTCGTGACCGTCCACGCGCTCGCCTGGCAGCGCCGCGAACAGGGCACCGGGTGCCGCCTGGCGCGAGTCGATCACCACGGGGCCGGTCACGATCGCGTCGGCCGCCGCTCCGTATGTTGAAATTTCCGGAATTCCGGATTCGCTGGCTGAATCAGGAATTCCGGGGGCGGGGGCGATGAGGGTGCCGCCAGTGATCGCGGCGATCTCCGCGACGGGCAACGGGATCACGACGTACCGCCTTGGCCGGCGTGGCGGGCCAGGGCCGCGGCCGTCACCTCGGCGTCGTCGAACGGCAGCACGGTTCCCCCGACGTACTGGCCGGTCTCGTGTCCCTTGCCTGCCACGAGCACCACGTCCCCCTTCCCGGCCATGGCGACGGCGAGGTCAATCGCCGCGGCCCGGTCCGGCTCGATGATCAGCCGGGCCCGCTCCCCGTGCGGAACCCCGAGCACTCCGTGCAGCATCTCGTCGAGGATCCCCAGTGGGTCCTCAGAACGCGGGTTATCGCTGGTAAATACCGCCACGTCGGCCAGCCTGGCGGCGGCGGCGCCCATCAGCGGCCGCTTGCCACGGTCCCGGTCCCCGCCACAGCCAAGTACCACGATCAGTTCCCCGCTTGTCACCGGACGAAGCGCGGTGAGTACCGCCTCGACCGCGCCTGGCTTGTGCGAGTAGTCGACGAACGCGTCGGGCTGGCCGGCGGACACGCGGGGGGTACGGGGGATCGTCCCGCCCGGAGGCAGCGGGACGCGCTGGAGGCGGCCAGGGACGCCAGGGCAGGCGGCCACGCCGCTGACGGCGTCGGCCAGGTCGACGCCCGCCTCGACGAGCGCCACGATCGCGGCGAGGGCGTTGGCGACGTTGAACGGGCCGGGCAGCGTGACCGACGCGTCCGCTTCGACGCCGCCAGGGCCGATGACGCGGAAGGTGGACCCGTCGGCGCCGCAGCGCACGTCGGCCGCGCGCCACTCCGCCTGCTGGTAGGCGCCTGAGGCCGCGTCCGCGCAGAACGTGGTGACGGGCACCGTCGCCTCCGTGACGAGGCGGCGGCCGTACCGGTCGGCGACGTTGACCACGCCGACAGCTGAGTACGCCGGGGTGAACAGCTTCGCCTTGGCGCGGAAATAGTCCTCGAACCCGGCGTGAAAGTCCAGGTGGTCCTGGGAGAGGTTGGTGAACACGGCGACGTCGTAGCGGGTGCCTGCGACCCGGCCGAGCGCGAGGGAGTGGCTGGAGACCTCCATCGCGGCCGCGGTCACCCCGCCCTCGGCCATGACGGCGAGCAGCGCCTGCAGGTCGGGTGCCTCAGGCGTGGTCAGCGACGCCTTGACGAGCTCCTTGCCGATCTTGATCTCCACCCCGCCGACTAGGCCCGTCGTGTGCCCGGCGGCGCGCAGCCCCGCCTCGCACAGGTAGCTGGTCGTGGTCTTGCCGCTCGTTCCCGTCACGCCGATCATCGTCATCCGCTGCGACGGGTCGCCGTAGATCCAGCAGGAGATGTCGCCGAGGCGCTCGCGCGGGCTGGACACCACGAAGACGGGAACGCCGGTCCGCGCCGCGTGGTTGCGGCCGTCGGCGTCGGTGAGGATCGCGACCGCGCCCGCGGCCACCGCCTGGTCGCTGTATGCCGCGCCGTGGGTGCGCGTGCCTGGCAGCGCGGCGTACAGGTCGCCCGGCCGGACCGCGCGGGAGTCGAGCGTGACACCGGAGAGGATGCCCAACCCGTTCTGAATTTCCTCTGTTCTTCCCACGCCAAGCAGCTCGGCGAGCCCGGACAGCGGGCGGGGAGCGAGACGGCGGGGACGGATCACGCCCAGAGGGTATCCAAAATCAGCGCGCATTGAGCCGAACATACGGTGCGACCAGTCCGGACTGCGGTTGGATCTGCAAGGTCTGCAGCGATGAGTTCATCACGCTGTAGAAGACCGGGCCCGCGACCTCGTCGCCGAAGTAGTCGGTGCTTGTCTTCGGATCCTGCACGTTCACGGCGACGACGACCTGCGGGTCGTTGCCCGGGGCCATGCCGATGTAGCTCGAGCCGTGGATGCAGAGCGGGTTGCCTGCCGGGCACTTGGCAGAAAACTCGCTTGAGGTGCCGGTCTTGGCCGCGATCGCGTAGCCGGCGATGTCGCCCCACCGCTGGTTGGCCGCATTGTCCACGGCGGGCACCTGCTGCAGGATCGAGATCAGCTCCTTAGCCGTCTTCGGCTGGATGACCCTCTTCGAAGGCGACGGCTTGGCCTGGACGTACTGGCCCGCCGCATTGTACGTGCCGGCGATGAGCGTGGGCTGTACCCGGACACCGTTGTTGGCGATCGTCGCGTACACGCTGGCCATCTGCACGGCGTTGACCGAGACGCCCTGGCCGTACGACAGGGTGTACCGCTCGTCCCCCGCCCACTGCGACGGCGGCGGCAGGGCGCTTGACCGGTACGCGGCGCTTGGCTCCTCGCCCGGCAGGCCGAGGCCGGTCGGCTGGCCGAGCCCGAACGCCTTCAGGTAGTCGTACTGGGTCTGCTCAGGGACGTGCGCGACCACCTGGGACATGCCGACGTTGGAGGAGTTCGCGATGATGCCCGCGATCGTGTAGCGCTCGCCAGGCGTCCACTCGGCGTCGTGGATGGCCTGCCCGCCCCGGTAGAGCGCATACGGGATGTTGTAGGCGCTCATCGGCGTCTGGCCGCCGTGCTCGAAGGCGGCGGCGGCGGTGATCACCTTGGCGGTGGACCCAGGATCGAACATGTAGGAGTCCGGTATGTCGGTCGTGTCGGCCACGTTGCTCAGCGTGTTCTGGTCATAGGTGGGCCACTGGGCCATGGCGAGGATGGCGCCGGTCTTCGGCTGCATGACGACGACCGAGCAGTTCTGCGCCTTGGTCTTGGCTACTTCCTGCTGGCAGGTCTGCTGCGCCTGGAACTGCAGCGTGGGATTGATCGTCAGCTTGATGGACTCGCCGTCCTTGGCTGGCGTCACCTGGGTGCCCGCGAGGGGAATCGCCACGCCGTTCGGGTTGGTCATCACCTGCTCGCTGCCGGTGGTCCCGGTGAGGAGTCTGTTGTACTCCTGCTCGATGCCCGACTGCCCGGTGATCACGCTCGTCTTCTGGTTGACGTTGCTGAAGCCGACCAGGTTGGCGGTCGCGCTGCCGTCGGGGTATTCCCTGACGAAGTTGGGCGTCATGGTGATGCCGGAGATGCCGAAGGACTCGATCTTCGCCTCGTCCGTGGTGGAGACACCCGTGGCGAGCTGTACCCACTGCGGCGACGACGGGTGGCGGAGCAGATTCAGTACCTGAGCGGCGCCGAGGTGCAGCGGAGCGGCGAGTTCCTGCGCCACGGACGGCTTATCCGCGTCCGAGATCAGCGGCGGGTCCGCGGTGACGGTATAGGTCTCCAGGGTCATCGCCAGGGGCTGCCCGTTCGAGCCGTAGATCGTGCCGCGCAGCGCGGGCAGCGGGTTGACCCGCACCTGCTCGACGGCGGCCTGCGCCTTGTAGTAGCCGGACTCCATGCCCTGAAGTTGCACGAGACGGCCGGCGAACAGGGTCAGCACGATGGCGACCGTGAGCACCGTGATGCCAACCCGCCGGCCGGGCTCACCGCGCCGTACGGTCAGCCAGCGCGGCGGGCGCGGCGGACGGCGGGCACCGCCGCCCGCACCCCCGCGCAGCGGCGGGCGGCGGGAACCGCGCGGCGGGCGTGGAACGGGGTCAGGCCGGGCCGCGCGGTCGCCGCCCGGCATCCGCGCGTTGGGCGGCAGGCGCTTGCCAGGCCCGGTGATCCGGTCCTGCGGAGCGCGGGAGCCCGCCGACCGGTCCGGTGCGACACGGGGAACCGGGCCAGGCGAGCGGTCAGGCGGAAGACGGGCGCTTGGCCCCGTGGTGCGGTCAGGCGGGAGACCCGGGTTGGGTCCTGACGCGCGCGGGTCACCGGGCCTGCGCGGCCCCTGCGCCGGGCCAGGGCCCTGGCCCGGGCGGCGGTTACCCGGCCAGGGGCGCCCCGGCCTGCCCGCACCGCCCTGGCCGCTTGGGTTACCTGGACTGCCGCCGCGCCCCGGACCGCCCGTTCCCGGTCCGCGCCCTGTCACGGGGCGTATCCAGGAGCGTTGACGGCCCCGATCCACGTCGGCCCGTCATTGGTCGTCTTGCCCGTCTTGAGGTTGATGAACAGCAGCTCGCCGGGGCGGCGCATACCGAGCTGGCTGGCCCGCTGCTCGATCACCTGCGCCGACTGCGCCTGCGCGACCTGCTCCTCCAGGGTCTGGCGCTGCCGCGCGAGCGCGCTCGTCGAGTCCTGCAGCTTGTTGATCTGGAAGGAGCCTTCGGCCAGGGTGGTGCTGATCACCAGCGCGGAGACGAGCGCGCCGCCGAGCAGGCCGCACAGCAGCAGCACGAACGGCATCCGGTGCGAGCCAGCGAGCGTGGCCCCGGCTGCCCTGGCCGGCCGCGCCTGGGTGACGGCCGGCTGCGGCCCGGTCGCGGCGACCTGCTCGGGGCCGGCGCCGCGCTCCGCGGGCGGAACCCGCCAGGGCGCCCCGGTTCGCGGCCGCGAACCGGGGCGCGCGGGTGCGGCGACCGCCTCTGGTGCGCCGCGCCGCCTGGTGCCCGCGGCCTGGGCGGTGACACGCTGGGGGCGCCGGCCGGCCTGCTCCTGGCGCTCGGCCAGGGGCGCCCGCTGGCCGGTCACTGGCCGCTGCGGCGGAACCGGCCGGGGCTGACGGCCGCGACGCGGGTCAGGCGCGCTCTCAGGTACCTGCTGGGGGCGCGATCGCGTGCCCAGGCGGGTCATGGTGCCGACGCCGCCGCGGGTGCCGTCTTCCTGCCGCCCACTCCTTGCCATCGACCAGCTCCTGTCACTCGTGTTCCGCTCGTCGCTCACGCTGCTCCCCGGACCCTGCACGCCGCTCGCCGTTGAGCGTTCACGCTTCTTGCTGTTATCCGACCCTGGACGGACTTGCGCTTTCCCGTTGCCGTTATCACGCGTCCTCCCTGAGGCGCTCGGCCGCGCGCAGGCGGGCGGACGCCGATCTCGGGTTGACGGCCAGCTCTTCGTCGTCTGGGCGCTCCGCGCCCCTGGTCAGCAGGCGGTACCTGGGAGTGCCGGCGAACACGTCGCCCGCGCGGAGCGGCACGCCAGGCGGCGTCTTGTCCGCCGTGCGCTCGGTGAGCTCGCGCTTGACCAGGCGGTCCTCAAGGGAGTGATACGCCAGGGCCGCGAACCGGCCGCCCGGTGCGAGCAGGTCGAGCGCGGCGGGCAGCGCCCGGCGCAGCGCGCCAAGCTCGTCGTTCACCTCGATGCGCAGCGCTTGGAAGGTCCGCTTGGCCGGGTTGCCGCCGGTCCGCCTGGCGGCCGCGGGAATGGCGTCCTTGACGATCGCGCTCAGCCGGAGCGTCCCCGCGATCGGCTCCCTCGCCCGTTCCCTGGCGATTGCCTCGGCGATGCGACGGGCGAATTTCTCCTCGCCGTACTGGAAGAGCACCCGGGCCAGTTCCGGCACCGCGTACTCGTTCACGATCCTGGCGGCGGTCAGCGCGGCGCCGGTGTCCATGCGCATGTCGAGCGGCGCGTCCTGGGAGTACGAGAACCCGCGGCTGGCGTCATCAAGCTGCGGTGAGGAAACCCCGAGGTCGAAAAGGATCCCCTGGACGCGGCGGTGCCCGGCGTCGGCGGTGATCTCGGCGATGCGGTCGTAAAACGCGTGCGCGACCGTCACCCGGCCCGGGTAGCGCTCGGCGAGGGCGCGCCCTGTCTCGATCGCGGCCGGGTCGGCGTCGATCCCGATCAGGAGCAGTTCTGGAACCGCGTCGAGGAAGGCGCGGGCGTGACCCGCCCGGCCGAGCGTGGCGTCGACGAGGACCGGCGGGCGGCCGCCAGGCGTGGGGCCGGTGAGCGCGGGCAGCAGGAGGGCGCTGACACGGCCGGCCATCACCGGCACGTGCGCGTAGGCGTGCTCGCCCATGTGACCCCTCCGCTCCGCTGCACTCCGATCACTGCTTACTCGCGGGTCGCGGCCCCGGCCGCAGCCACTGTGCTGGCGGCCGGCCGCCGCTGTGCTGGCGACTGCCCCGGGTTGCCCGGCACGCGGTTGCCTGTGCCGCCGGCCACTCGCTCAAGCCGCCCCCGATGCGGCCGTCGCCTTTGTTGCTTCGGTTTTCGCTGTTCCTGTCCGCTGACCGGCGGGGCCTGGAGCCCGCGCCCTTGTCGTTACCTGGGGTCGTTCCCGCCGGTAACTGTGACCTTGCCTGGCACCGGGGAAGTGGCGCCAGGCCGTTGGCCCGGGTGCGGCTTCCAGACCCGCCGGACAGCCGATGGTCGGCCGGGCGGCTCCCGGCGACCGGTCAGAGAATCCCTGGTAGCACCTCCTCGGCGGCTTCAGAGAACGAGTCCTCCTGGGCGGCCAGGTAGGTTTCCCATGCCTGGGCGTCCCAGATCTCGAGCCGGGTGTTGGCCCCGATCACCACGCAGTCCCGGTCAAGGCCGGCGTACGTGCGCAGCGCGGCGGGCACGGTGATCCGGCCCTGCTTGTCTGGCAGCTCGTCGGAAGCGCTGGCGAAGAAGACCCTGCTGTAGTCCCGCACGGCCTTGGCGGTCACTGGTGCCGTGCGCAGCGCCTCGGTGATCCGCGCGAACTCCTCTTGCGGGAAGACGTACAGGCAGCGCTCCTGCCCCTTCGTGATCACGACTCCCCCCGAGAGTTCGTCACGGTACTTGGCGGGCAGGAACAGCCGTCCCTTCTCGTCAAGCCGGGGCGCGTGAGTGCCGAGAAACATCCGGGCATCACCTCCACCCCCCAGCGAGCCGAGCTTCGATAGCTATCTCACTCCACCGCGCCCCACTGTACTCCACATTCCTCCACTCACACTAGTCCAAACATCGTTGTCACCAAGATCATCTGCACAAAACCGCAGGTCAGAGAGGTGGAGCAAAGTGGGGGAAGAATCGGCCCCTGAGCCCGGCAACGCCGTGTCCCCCACCGTCGGCCGCACAGTCGTGTCTGCCGGGGCAGAAGATGCACAAGGGGCTGGGGAGACGCCTTCTGGACTCGCCCTTTTGAGCCACGACCGGGCGTGAGCACACCCCCAGCCTCCGCTCCACACCCACGAGGGAGTCATGGAGCGGGCACGAGGAAGCCGAATCCGTTCGGGAGACTCGAATGTGGTCTTTTATCCGGGCAAAGCCTGCGTAATGGGAGAAAAGGGAAGCTCGCCGGGGCTCGATTGGATAGGTTCCTGAGCGGGACGGACGTGCGGCGTGGCGCATTCTTGGCAGCAACGCATACTGTCAATAGACGATGACGCAGTCTCCGGCGCCGCAGTGGACTTCCGGGGGATGACCCCGCACCTCCGGGGCAAGCCGGGCCTTTTCGAGGAGGGCTTTTGGTACTCGACACGGGGCGCGGTAGCGGTGTGCCGAACAGCGCGCGTGCGCTCGATGAACTGGTCGGCACCGCGCGGCAGGTCGGCACGGCCGTCGAGTCGGTCATCGACGGGAAGGCCGAGGCGGTCAGGCTCGCGCTGACCGTCTTGCTCGCCGAGGGGCACCTGCTCATCGAAGACGTGCCTGGCGTGGGCAAGACCATGCTCGCCAAGGCGCTCGCACGGTCCATCGACGGCACGGTGCGGCGGATCCAGTTCACCCCCGACCTGCTGCCGAGCGACATCACCGGGGTCAGCGCCTACAACCAGGAGCGGCGCGAGTTCGAGTTCAAGCCGGGGCCGGTGTTCGCGAACATCGTGGTCGGCGACGAGATCAACCGGGCCTCGCCCAAGACCCAGTCGGCGATGCTCGAGTGCATGGAAGAGCGGCACGTCACGGTCGACAGCACCACCCACCTGCTAGAGCGGCCGTTCATGGTGATCGCGACGCAGAACCCCATTGAGATGGAGGGGACCTACCCGCTGCCTGAGGCGCAGCGCGACCGGTTCACCGCCAGGATCTCGATCGGGTACCCGACCGCGGCGGCCGAGCTCGAGATGCTTGACACGCACGGGTCGTCGTCACCGCTCGACCAGCTCAAGCCGGTCGCCAGCGCGCTCGACGTGCGGTCGCTCATCGAGGCCGTCCGCGGCGTGCTCGTCGCCGGGCAGGTGAAGGAGTACATCATCGCGCTGTGCGCGGCCACCAGAACCGCGCCAGAGCTGCGGCTCGGCGCGTCGCCGCGGGCCGCACTGCACCTGCTGCGCGCGGCGCGGGCGCGGGCGGCGCTCGACGGGCGGGACTACGTCATTCCCGACGACATCCAGGCCCTCGCCGGCCCGGTGCTCGCGCACCGGCTGCTGCCGACCGCCGAGGCGCTCGTCGAGCGGAAGCTGCCCGACCAGGTGGTCTCCCGGCTCGTCGAGCAGACCCCGCTGCCGCGGCCCTGAGGGGGCCTAGCTCATGCGGGGGCTGATCGGAGCGCTGACGGTCCGGGGACGGTCGTTCGTCGCGGCAGGAGCGGCGGCGATCGTCTGCGGGCTGCTCATCCCCGAGCCCGACCTGATCCGCATCGGGGCGCTGCTGCTCGCGCTGCCGTTGCTTTCCGCGTTCGGCGCCGGGCGGGCCAGGTACCGGCTGTCCTGCGTGCGGACGGTGTCACCGGCCCGGCTGCCCGCCGGCCAGACCGCGTCGCTGACCATCAGGCTCACCAACGTGTCCCGGCTGCGCACCGGGCTCCTGCTCGCCGAGGACACCGTCCCCTACGCGCTCGGGTCGCGGCCCAGGTTCATCTTCGAGGGGATCGGTGCGGGCGGCTCGCGGGCCTACACCTACCAGCTCGGGTCGGAAACCAGGGGCCGTTACACGATCGGGCCGCTGCGGGTGCGGGTGGCCGACTCGTTCGGGCTCGTGTCCATCACCCGGGCGTTCACCTCGACGTCGGTCCTCACGATCACGCCGCGGATCATCTCGCTGGCGCGGCCGCCGCTCGGCGGGTACTGGCTCGGCGACAGCGAACACGGGCGGCGGTCCATCGCCGCCTCCGGCGAGGACGACGTCGCGCCGCGCGCCTACCGCACCGGGGACAGCCTGCAGCGGGTGCACTGGCGGTCGACCGCGCGGTACGGCGAGCTGATGGTGCGCCGCGAGGAGCAGTACTGGCGGAACACCGCGTCGCTGTTCCTCGACACCCGGCGCGCCTCGTACACGACGCCGATGTTCGAGCTCGCGGTGACGGCGGCGGCGTCCATCGGCGTGCACCTGGCGGGCGAGGGGTTCGAGGCGCGGTTCGTGACCGCCGACGGTGAGGTGCCGCGGCAGGGCGCGTTCCGCGACACGCTGCTCGACACCCTCGCGGTGCTGCGGCCGTCGCGGGCCGTTTCCCTTGACGCGGGCATGCAGGCGCTCGGCACAGGGGGCGGCCAGCTGATCGCGGTGCTCGGGGACATCCCGCCTGCTCAGGCGCGGGAACTGGCGGCGGCACGGCGCGGCACCGCGCCCGGCGTGGCGCTGCTACTCGCGGACAGCGGTGCCGCCAACGTGACGTCGAGCGCGCAGGTCCTGGCGGGAGCCGGGTGGCGGGTCGCGGTCGTGCCTGATGCCGCGCGGCTGGCCGCGGCGTGGCAGGAGCTGTACCGGGGCAGCGCTGCTGCCGCGGAGGCGCCATCCACGTGGGCGGCTGGCGCGGGGGCTCAGGCCGACGTTCCGCCGACGGCACCGACCGGGGCCTCGACCGGGGAGGCTTCGCATGGCTAGCCACCGCAGGACGGCGGCCGCGGCTTTCGCGGTGATCCTCGCGTCCGTGTCGCTTTACCCCATCTATATCGGTGTGCTCTGGTTCTGGGCCGGCTGCGGTGCGGTCATCGTGGTGGCGCTGGCGGGCACGGCCAGCAGGCTGCGCCGGCTGCCGGTCGCCGTCGTCCTGGTCATCGGCGTGGCCGCGCTGCTCCTCTACCTCAACTTCGCGTTCGCGAACGCGAAGTCGCTTTTCCACCTGCTGCCCACGCCCGGCTCGCTCGCCGTGCTGTGGCACGTGGCGGGGCAGGGGTTCAACGAGGCGTCGAAGTACGCTCCGCCGGTACCTGAACTGCGCGGCATGGTGCTGCTCGCCGCCGCCGGGGTCGGGATCGCGGCCCTGCTCACCGACCTGATCGCGGTCCGGCTCGGCAGCGCCGCACTGGCCGGGCTGCCGTTGCTGCTGCTGTTCACCGAGCCGTTCACGCTCAGCGTGTCGCGCGGCTTCTTCGGCACGACGATCGCGTTCTGCGTCACCGTGGCCGGGTACCTGGCGCTGCTGTCGAGCGAGGGCAGGGACCGGATCCGCGAGTGGGAGCACCCGAACCCTGCGGCCGACGACCAGCCGGACACGCGGACCCTGGCGGCCGCCGGGCGCCGGGTCGGGTTCGCGTCGGTCGTGGTCGCGCTGTGCCTGCCGCTGTTCATCCCCGGGCTGCACACCACCAGGCTGTTCGGCGGCCAGCCGGGCATCGGCGGCTCGGGTGGCGGCGGCGGGGGCGGTGCCGGCTCGGGCACCGGCAACGGCGTCGGGTTCCCCGACCCGAACACCCAGCTGTCGCAGCAGCTGCACCAGGCGACGCCATCGAACGTGCTCGTCTACACGACGAGGGTCTCCTCACCCGACTACCTGCAGATCTACACGCTCGACCGGCTCACCGACAAGGGCTGGGAGCTGTTCAGCCAGCCAGAGTCCCTGGTCCCCGTCAGCCCGCGGCTGCCCGCGCCGCCCGGCCTCACGTCCACCTCGTCGACGGCCAGGGTGAACACGACGATCACCCTCGGTGACGACGTCGGGCAGGATGATCTCGCCGCGCTGCCCGTGCCCTACCCCGCGGCGAGCGTCACGGCGAGCGGGACCCTGCGGGCGGACCGGTCCACGCTCATGGTGTTCGACACGAACGTCTCCCTCGCCGGGCTGAAGTACACGGTCACCAGCCTCGCCGAGTCACCGCCCGACCAGTTGCTCTACGCCGCGCCGCCGCCGCCCGCCGATATCACGGCGCATTACCTGTCGGTGCCCTCCTCGTACGACTCCCTGCGGGACCTGGCATTGTCCGTGGTGCGTGCCGCGGGCGCGAAGAACCAGTTTTCTGACGCCGTCGCGCTGCAAGACTGGCTGGCCAACGGGAAGTTCAGCTACACGCTGCGCGCGCCGACGGTGCTCGACGCCGCCGGGCTGACGAACTTCCTCAAGGTCACCAAGAAGGGCTACTGCCAGCAGTTCTCCTTCGCCATGGCGGTGCTCGCCCGGCTGCTCGGCATCCCGTCGCGTGTCGCCTACGGGTATACGTCAGGCACCCCCGTCAGCGGGGACACCTGGCTGGTCACCACCCATGACGCGCACGCCTGGCCGGAGCTTTACTTCCAGGGCTACGGCTGGCTGCGGTTCGAGCCGACGCCAACCGGCGCCAACGGGCAGGGCACCGCGTACGCGCCTGGCTACTCGCTCGCGCCGGTCAACCCGTTGACGACCGGTCAGGCGCCGCAGGCGCCGAACGGCGGGCTTGGCGCGGTTCCAAAGGGAGGCACCGGCGTTCCTCCCAACCTAAGAGACCTGTTCGCCCAGCATGGGGGCGGCAGCGGCGCGCCGACCGCCGCCAAGGCAGAGACGCTCAGCCCGTGGGAGATATTCGGTCTGGTCGTGGCCGGCCTGATCGTGGTCGCGGCGATCGCCCCCTGGTGCGCGCGGCGCGTGGTCAGGCGGCGGCGCTGGCGCCGGCTCGCGTCGTCCAGGGCCCCAGGGGCCACGGCGGCCGACCGCGCGCGGGCCAGGGACGTCGCCTGGGCGCACGCGGCATGGGAGGAGCTGAGGGACGACCTCACGGACTACGGCGCAAGCGCCCGGCCGAGCGAGTCACCGCGTGCCGTCGCCGCCAGGGCCGGGATGAGCCTCGCCGACCCGGCGCGGGCCGCGCTCGGCCGCATCGTCCTGGCCGAGGAGCGCGCCAGGTACGCGCCGGCGCCGACCGACGGGTCCGGGCTGCGCGCCGACAGCGCCGCCCTGCGGCGGGCGATCGACGCGTCCGTGCCCCGCGGTGCCCGCTGGCGGGCAAGGCTACTGCCCGCCTCCGTGCTCGGACCCGCGCTCAGGGCGATCGCGTCGGCGGCCGACCTGTACCGGAGCTCCCGCGAGCCCAGGCGCGCGCCTCAGTCACTGGACTGAGGCGCGGCGGTCATTAACCAGGGAGCGAGCCTCCCGGGTGGGCGCTCCCGGGTGAGCGCTCCCTGATGAGCAGAAGCGCGTCCGGCGTTAGCGCTCCCCCTCTTGCCGCCTGCGCCAGCGCTCGTCGAGCCGCTCACCGAAGCTGCCGCGCGGTGGTCTACCGCGACGCGAGCGGCGCGAGCGGCGCTTGCCCGCCGGGCCTCCCTGCGCGGCACCAAGCGCGACGGTGGCCATCTGCCGCCAGCTGTTGAGCGCCCAGATGCCGCACAGCAGCAGGACGACAAATCCGGCGACCGCCAGGCCGATCACCGCGAGGACGATGCCAGCGGCGATCATGGCCGCGCCAAGGGCCAACCCAACCAGCGCCTCTGCCACCCGACGCTTGTAATGCACGCGGGGATCGCTGGAGCGCACTAGCCGGGCTAGCCTCCGATCCTCCCTGTAGAGCCCCTGCTCGATCTGCTCGAGCTGGCGCTGCTCATGCTCAGAGAGCGGCACGACGCCTCCCATGGCACCCGGGGGGTGGGGTGACTTTCACCTCACGTTAGACACCCGGATCATTTCCCAGATTACGCGGCAGATCACGCAGGTTGGAAGGGGCCTCAGGTTGGCTGTCTTGAGAAGCCTGCTGAGCAGGATCTTGAGAAGTTCCAAAGAGTGCTGCCGGCCGCACCGAGTCGGTCCCGAACCGCCTGGCGATCCGGTCCACGGCCTGCTCCGCTTCCCGCCAGCCCGCGGCGCGATCGCCGAACGCCAGCTGCCTGGCGGCGCCCGTGGCCGGGCGCAGCCCGGCGGCGCGGACGCCGACGAGCCGCAGCCGGGCCCGGTCATCGAGTCCTGAGCCCTCGTAGAGCGCGCACGCGGCCGTGTAGATCTCCCTGGCCACGTCGGTCGGCTCGCCGAGTGTCCTCGATCGCGTGATGGTCTTGAAGCTGGCGAGCCTGAGCTTCACGGTCACCGTCCGCGCGACGCACCCGGCGGCGCGCAGCGCCTGCGCGGTCCTGCCGGACAGCCGCAGCAGCTCCTTCTTGATGACTTCCGGGTCATCGACGTCCGCGGGGAAGGTCTCCTCGGCGCCGACGCTCTTCTCCTCCCGCCTCGGGGTGACCTGCCGCTCATCCCTGCCCCAGGCCAGCGCGTGCAGGTGCGCTCCCGCGACGCCAAGCTCGCGCCGCAGCGTGGCCTCGGGGACGTGCGCGATATCGCCCACCGTCCGCAGGCCGAGCCTGGCCAGGACCTCCTCGGCCCGGTCGCCGACGCCCCACAGCGCGCTCACCGGGAGCGGGTGCAGGAAGTCGAGCAGCCCGTCTTGCTTGACCACCAGGAGGCCGTCCGGCTTGCAGCGCGCCGAGGCGATCTTGGCGACGAACTTGACCGGCGCCACCCCGACCGAGCAGGTGATGGACTGCTGCTCGCGGACCTGCCGCCTGATCAGCTCCGCGATGGCTCTTGGCGAGCCGAGCCTGCGCTGTGCGCCGGACACGTCGAGGAACGCCTCGTCGAGTGAGAGCGGCTCCACTTCCGGGGTGACGGTGCGGAAGACGGCCATGACCTCCTTGGACACCGCGGCGTACAGCCGGTGCCGTGGCGGGAGGAAGACCGCCTGCGGGCACATCCGCCGCGCCCGGCCCACGGGCATGGCGCTCCTGACGCCGAAGGCCCGCGCCTCGTAGGTCGCCGACAGCACCACGCCGCGCGCGCCGAGGCCGCCGACCACGACGGGCTTGCCCCGCAGGCCCGGCTGGTCACGGAGCTCCACGCTCGCATAGAAGGCGTCCATGTCCACGTGCAGGATGTGACAGCCCTCGTCGTCAGCGGACAAGGCTCACCGGTAGGCGAGCACGTGCAGCCGGGCGGCGATGTCCCGCAGCGGCGGACAGGTGGCCGCGGCGTCCTCAAGCTCCCGCAGCGCCTCGACGGTCGCCAGGTCCGCACCCGCGCCCGGCAGCAGGCTGGAGAAGATCCTGATGCCGTGCGCTTCGCCGACCCGCAGTCCGGCGCGTTCGATCAGCGCGGTCAGCTCGGGCAGGGTGAACCGTCGCGCCACCGACGGCGCCCGGCCCGCGCTAGACGACACCGTGCCTGACGAGGACCCGGAGGCCGCTGCCGCGGTACCCGAGGACACGGGGTCAGGCAGCATGGCCAGCGCCTCGGCGTACTTCCCCGCGAGCGCCCGCTGCAGCACCGCCGCGATGGTGTTGGCGGCCAGCACGCTGACCGTGCCGCCCGGCCGCAGCACGCGGGCCATCGCCGCGAGCGCGGCGTCCGGTGAGTCCACGTACTCAAGCACGTTGTGGCAGATCACCAGGTCCGCGCCATTTCGATCGGCACCGGCGCCTTCGGTTCCTGGCTCGCCGACCAGCGCAGGCAGGTCGACGGCCTCGCCCTGTACCTCGGTGAGCGTGACGCCCGCCTCCGCGGCCCGCCAGCGCGCAGCGGCGAGGGCATCGGGGCTCGGGTCCACCACGGTCACCCGGTGGCCGCGGCTGGCGATGCTGACCGCGAACCCGCCGGTCCCGGCGCCCACGTCGACGATGTCCAGGGCGGTCCTGCCCGACTGCGCGACCCGTGCCGCGATGACGTCCGCCAGGACGTCCCAGACCAGCGACGATCGCGACCCGTCGCGCTTACGCCCAGTGTCCGTAAGTCCGGCGTCAGGACCACGCATGCCTGGCACGGCTCTCGCGGGAACCTCTGCGGTCACTCTTAACCACTCCCTTGTGAACCCTGTTCTCTGTGCGACGGTGCCAACCTGGAGAAACCTTGGAGGACAAAAAGAACAAGGTTCAAGCTTGACGGCGCAGTCTCACTGTAGTGGCGGCAGCCGGGGCATGGCGAAGCCGCGCTCACGCCGGGAAGCAAGCCTTAGCTACCTTACGTATTTGTTACATTACCAATTGTCGATAAAGCGGGTGAACCAGGGACTTCCAGGTCCCGTTCTTATGATCGTGGAGACCTCTTCAGGCAGATTCGCCAAGCGGGCGAAAGCGACACGCCACCGTAAGCGAATGACGCCACGCGAAGCATCCGCGCCACGTATGCTCAACCGCATGCCAGCCGCCACCGAGCACCTCGAGCTCCCCCACCCACGGCGCCTGCTCTGCACGTCAGCGTGGAGCATGGCAGAGTCTGTGGGGCTGCCGTTCGGCACCTACGTCGTGATCACCGACGTGATCAGCCCCGACGCGGGCCTGCTGGCGGGAACGGCGGTGGTCTGGCTGCTGATCGTGCTGCGCAAGATCCTTACCGGATCGGTTACCTCGCTGCTGACGATCTCCGCGCTTGTGCTCACCGTGCAGACCGCGGTCGCGGTCAGCACCGGCTTCCTTTGGATGTTCCAGCTCCAGTTCCCCCTCGGGAACCTGGCGATGTGCGTCATGTTCGCGCGCACCGCGCCGACCCGCAAGCCGCTGGTCGCGCAGCTCGCCGCCGAGATGGTGGCGATCAAGCAGCCTCACCCAGGGCTGCACCGCTTCTTCCAGAAAGCGACCTGGCTCTGGGCGGGGCTGTTCCTGCTGCTCACGCTCGGCATGGCGGTCATGATGGTCACCGAGCCGTTCAAGCTCTTCATGCTGCTCTCGACGCTGGTGACGGTCGCGCTGACGGTGGTCGGCGCCGGGATCTGCGCCCTCTGGTTCTTCGCGGTGGTCCGCCGCCTCGGCCTGCGCCTGCGCTTCAGCCCCGCCTAACGGGCAACCGGTCACAGCAAAAGGCCGCCTGGCATTCGGAAATGTCAGGCGGCCTACACGCATGCCTGGTGCGGCTACCCGTGCGAGTTAGGTTCGCGTGTCCTGGCCGACTGCCCGTCGTCGTCCTCGTCCGCGTACGGGTCGTCTCCTTCGTCCTCGTCCTCGTCCTCGTCGTCGCCGACGAAGGCGGAGGCCTCCGGGTCGAGGGAGAGCGTGGGCTTCTCCGCCTTGATGCGCGCGAGGACGCCGTTCACGAACGACGCCGAGTTGTCCGTGGACAGGTCCTGCGCCAAGACGACCGCCTCGCTGATCGCGACGCCGTCCGGCACGCCGTCGGCCCACAGCAGCTCGTAGACGCCGATCCTGAGAATGTTCCTGTCGACCGCGGGCATCCGCTCCAGTGTCCAGTCGACCAGGTTCCAGGAGATCAGCTCGTCGATGCGCTCGCTGTGCGTCGCCACGCCGCGGACGAGCTCGGCCGCGTACGGCTGAACCGGCACGTCACCAACCGACTGGCGCTCGCTCAGCAGCTGGAGCGTGGGCAGGCCGCGCAGCTCGGCCTCGAACAGGATGTCGAGCGCCCGCTTGCGTGCCTTGCTGCGAGCGGCCACTACGCGCGGCCGAGGTAAGCGCCGGAACGGGTGTCGACCTTGACCTTCTCGCCGGTGGTGATGAACAGCGGTACCTGGATCGTCGCGCCGGTCTGCAGCGTCGCCGGCTTCGTGCCGCCGGTCGAGCGGTCGCCCTGCAGGCCCGGGTCCGTCTGCGCGATGACCAGCTCGACCGCGGCAGGCATATCCACGTACAGCGGCGTGCCGTCGTTGAACGCGATCGTCACCGTCTGCTCCTCGAGCAGGTAGTTCGCCGCTTCGCCGACCACCGCC
>Ga0210389_10000866_pt1 | contig 25518 bp, 22 predicted proteins | sample IncBWH28OmetaG_FD_160127 | JGI IMG/M metagenome (GOLD analysis project Ga0210389, IMG submission 160127) | Forest soil microbial communities from Barre Woods Harvard Forest LTER site, Petersham, Massachusetts, United States - Inc-BW-H-28-O ...
TAAATTATAACTTTATGTAATCTATTACACCTCTTTCAAGAGATAGTTACCTGCTAATCGGCTTTATTTCATCATAGGAGACGCAATATTTTGCGTCTCGGACCCCGTGCAAGGATTTACCGAAAACGCCAGCATCCGTTCCGAGACGCAAAATATTGCGTCTCTACAACCGAATTCAGGATTTTTTCGATTACTAAATATACACCTTTTCAACCAAACCCGATAAAACCAAAATCGACTTTAGTCCAAAAACCAACTTTAAACAATTTAAAGTTACTTTTTTACCAATCGGTTCAAAAACCGCCTAAATTTGCATTTTGAGGGGTTTTTGGTTAAATTTGTACAAAACCAATTTGTATGTATAACCTGCTTGTATCCCCCCAGGATGTACAGGCTTCTTTGCAGAAGCATGTACTTGCCGATGGCTTCGACCTCACTTTCGACATGGAAAAAAGTAAGGGCGTTTACATCTATGACGCAAAATACGATCGCACCCTGCTCGATTTTTTTACCTGCTTTGCCTCGGTGCCCTTGGGATACAATCACCCCAAAATGGTGAACGACGAAGCGTTTAAAAAGAACCTGATGCTGGCCGCCATGACCAATCCGTCCAACTCGGATATCTACACTACACAATACGCGCAATTTGTGGAGACTTTCGACAGGGTAGGGATACCGGAATATCTGCCGCACGCCTTCTTCATTGCAGGCGGCTCCCTGGCTATAGAGAATGCATTGAAAGTTGCGATGGACTGGAAAGTGCAAAAGAACTTTGCCAAAGGCTACACCAAAGAGATCGGTTTTAAGGTTATCCACTTTGAACAAGCATTTCATGGCCGCTCCGGGTATACCCTTAGTTTAACCAATACGCAACCTGCAAAAACCAAATGGTTTGCTAAATTCGACTGGCCGCGGGTATCCGTGCCCAAAATAAAATTCCCTTACAGTGATGCAAACCACGAGGATTTGCTGCGGCGCGAAGAATTATCCGTCGCGCAGATCAAAAAAGCCTTTGAAGAGAATAAGGACGACGTTTGTGCCATCATTATCGAGCCGATACAATCCGAAGGCGGCGATAACCATGTGCGGCAGGAGTTTCTTGAAAAACTCAGGGTATTGGCTGACGAAAACGAAGCGATGCTGATTTATGACGAAATACAAACCGGCGTAGGGTTAACCGGTAAATTTTGGTGCCACGAGCACTTCGGCGAAAAAGCGCGGCCGGATATTATTGCCTTTGGTAAAAAGATGCAGGTTTGTGGCATTTTGGCAAGCCGCAGGGTGGATGATATCAAAAATAATGTTTTCAATGTTCCTTCGCGCATTAACTCAACCTGGGGCGGCAGCCTGGTGGATATGGTTAGGGCATCAAAGATCATGGAGATCATCGAGGAAGACCACCTGTGCGACAATGCTGCTGAAATGGGCGATTACCTGCAGGAGCAATTGATCGGCATAGCCGGGCGGCATCCGCTGATCAGCAATGTCCGGGGCAAGGGGTTGCTTACCGCCTTTGATTTCCCCGACAAAAAAACAAGAGACGCCTTTATCAGGTTAGGGATGGAACAGAACGTGATGTTCCTCGGCTGCGGCGACCGTACCATACGTTTCAGGCCCGCGCTTATTATTGAAAAAAAACATATCGACGACGGACTGACAATACTCGAAAATATTTCCGCCGAACTATAACATACTGTAAAACTTTTGCTACAAAAGCTTGTTTAATAGTTAAATTTCGCGCTTTTTATGGTTATTTGAGACTGGAAACGCATCTTTTGGTAAAATGGGGGGTGGTATAATAATATAACCTATTTTTTGACCAATTATTGCAATATTTTCGGTTATTAGGCGTGTTAAACTTGGCTAAATATCATAAATAGCCCTACACTGGAACTATCATGAGCAAGCATATAGAAAAATTAAAAAAACAACTGCTGGAGATATCTGAAGTTGTAAATGCATTCAAGTCGGAAGCTGTTCAGGTGAAGATCGTAGACAGGTTGCTGGATGCCATGATTGAACTGGAAAAGACCGACGGCGAAGCGCCGGAAATATTTGTGAGAAAGGGATATAAAGCCAGGAATGGCGAGGAGAACGCATATGCTTTCGGCCGTGGGCCCAAAAAACCGGGCGCAACCAAAATCCTAAACCAATTGTTATCAAGCGATTTTTTTGACACTCCCCGTTCAATCTCATCTATCGCAACGTATTGTAAGGATACCTATGATTCGGATTTTAAAACATCTGAGTTGTCCGGGATACTTTTAAAACTCGCCAACGAACATAAGCTTAGAAGAGAAAGAAGCAACGAAAACAATCGCTTTGAGTATGTGAGGGCTTGATTTAGAGATTAGCTTGTTTGACTCCATCAATATAACTTGAGTTACATTTGACCAAACTTCAGTTGCAGCTTCTTTCGGACTTCCGGACTGCTCACAATAAATCAAACAAGCTATCAACCCCCAGGATTTTTTTCGAGGTAAAGCCTTCCGCATATTTTACCCCTATACTTTTTCCAAACTCGCGGGCGCGTGCCTCAATCACCTGTATAAACTCCGGCGAGGAAATATAGGTTTGGGGTTCATCCTCCCATTCGGGGTTATAAAACTGCGATTCAAACGCGTTAATACTCTCAATTTTCTTGTCCCAATGTGCGGTAACATCAATAACAACGTCAGGTTGAATATACCGGTCCTGAATAAAATGGAGTACCAGCCTTGGCCGCCATGCCTCCTGGGGTGTCCCATCTGAATAAGTTTCAATCTTTATTAGTCCGGCCAGGAATGACGCCGCCTCTACCAATTCGCTTGCCCGGCCATGATCCGGGTGCCTGTCGTGGTAGGCATTGGTGATGATGATATCGGGCTGATATTTCCGTATACTTTCAATAACCCTAAGTTGATATTCTTTTGTGTTTTGAAAGAAACCATCAGGAAGACCAATATTCTCTCGCACGGCCAGGCCAAGTATCTGCCCTGATCTGGCGGCCTCGCCGTCCCTGATCTCTGCCGAACCACGCGTGCCCAATTCACCACGTGTCAAATCAACCAGCCCTACCTTTTTGCCGGCGGCTACGTGTTTAAGAATGGTGCCGGCACAACCTAGCTCTGCATCGTCGGGGTGTACCGGTAAAACCAATATATCCAGCTTCATTATTAATGCGGTTTGATTTTTATTTGGAAGGTTTTAACAGGTGTGTAATACGTTTCCTGATCTTTGATGAAGTAGGCTTGGTGAAAGGGAAAAAGAAATCCCGCACCTTGCCGGTCCGGTCGATCAGAAATTTATGGAAATTCCACCTGGGGATGGAACTCAATTTGCCATTTGCCTTTTTGTCGGCAAAAAATTTATACAGAGGGTCGGCATATGGGCCGCGAACTCTTATCTTATCAAAAACGGGATAATTTACATGCTGAACTTCACAAAATGAAGCTAGTGCCTGGCCTTCAAGAGGTTCCTGGCCGCCAAAATCATTTGACGGAAAAGCAAGTATTTCAAAATCCTGCCCGGCAAATTTAGCCTTTAGCTCGGCAAGTTCGGATAGTTGCGGCGTAAAGCCACATTGCGAGGCGGTGTTAACGATTAAAACTACCTTATTTTTATATTCAGCCAGGCTGACTTCCTCACCATCTAACTTTTGAACGTTAAACTGGTAAATGCTGTTATCAATCATTATCAATCATCAGAAGGGTGATACCCGGCCTGGCGTAATATAGCCTCGATATCCCTTTGCTCATCAGGGTCGTAAGTATCTTTCAAATCATGGCCAAAAAGCCTGGCCACAGACTGGTAAACAAAGGCTTTAAAACCGCCTTTCATGTCTTTAACCATATCATAACTGGTATTTCCCGTTTCGCGGTCTATCAGTTTTATCAAAATATCGCCCTGCGAGATCGTCAGTTCTTTAATCTCTTTATTAAACAGGTCTTTAATCTCGGTTTCACATTGGGTGATCAGTACTTTTTGCTGACGCTTATCAGGGGTCACGGCAAGGTCGCGCTGTAATTTCCGGTATCTTTTCCCGGCAAAGCTGGCATAAGGTAAAACCTTTAACACGTTATACCTTAAACGCCTGAAGGCATCGCGATCGGCTGCGCTCTTAAATATCCTGGTATCGGTAATAATAACGTCAGGAGTCACTATCCACGGCATCAACTTACCACTATCAATTGTCAGATAAACAGGGATGGTATCATTTTTGCCGAGTTGTAATGGCGCAGGTCTTGGTTCAGGTTTAGCCGGCTGCGTTGGCTGGGCCTTCAACACTCCCACCAGGCAACAAAACAACAGCAAAAGACCAATAAATTTCATAATTTTACGTGTTACAAAATTAACGTAAATATTTTGGTATTTGGATAATAACCTGCAAAATATAAAATTTATTGCAAGTTAATGAAAATTTATAACGTGCAGCGATGAAAGAGTTAGTGATTGATTTGGAGGCCGAGAAGAATGAAATACTAAAACGGTATGGCGCTTTATTGCGTGCGTGCCGGTCGACTTTGCAAAAGGGTGATAAAAAACTGATACGGAGGGCTTTTGAAGTGGCCCTGGAGAGCCATAAAGACATGCGCCGTAAATCCGGCGAACCTTATATATATCATCCAATTGCAGTTGCCCAGATAGCCGCCGCAGAAATTGGCTTAGGCACCACCTCGATTGTTTGCGCTTTGCTGCACGATGTTGTCGAAGATACCAATATGACCCTTGATGACATCGAGCGCGAATTTGGTAAAAAGGTGGCCATGATCATCGATGGCTTAACCAAAATATCCGGTGTTTTTGACACCAATAGTTCGCTGCAGGCTGAGAATTTTCGTAAAATGCTGCTTACCCTTGCCGATGATGTAAGGGTGATTTTGATAAAGCTGGCCGACCGCTTGCACAATATGCGCACAATGGAGTTTATGCCGCGCGACAAGCAGCTTAAACTATCGTCGGAGACGGTTTACTTGTATGCACCTTTGGCGCACCGGTTGGGCTTGTATGCCATAAAGTCAGAACTGGAAGATCTGTCCATGAAATATATGGAAAGGGAAACCTACCAGTTTATAAAAAATAAACTCAACGAAAAAAAGACCGAGCGGGAGAAGTTTATAAGAGATTTTATAGACCCGGTAAAAAAAGTTTTGGCGGGGCAGGGCCTCGATGCAGATATATTCGGCCGGCCGAAATCTATTCATTCTATATGGAACAAGATGAAGAAAAAGGCCGTTCCTTTTGAGGAAGTATATGACCTTTTTGCCATCCGTATTATATTAGACAGTACGCCCGAGCACGAAAAGGCCGATTGCTGGAAGGCCTACTCCATCGTAACCGATTTGTACAGGCCAAACCCCGACCGGCTGCGCGACTGGATATCATCGCCTAAAGCAAACGGATACGAATCCCTGCATACTACCGTGATGGGCCCGCGCGGGCAATGGGTGGAGGTGCAGATCCGTACTAAAAGGATGAATGAGATAGCCGAAAAGGGTTTTGCCGCGCATTGGAAATATAAGGAGTCGACGACAGATAGCGGGTTGGATCAGTGGGTGCAAAAAGTTAGAGAAATGCTGAAAAACCCGGATTCCAACGCATTGGATTTCCTGGACGACTTTAAGATGAACCTCTTTTCCGACGAAATATTCATTTTTACGCCAAAGGGGGCCCTTATCCAGTTGCCCCTTAACGCAACCGCGCTCGATTTTGCCTTCGAGATACATACCGATGTTGGTGCAAGCTGTATCGGTGCAAAGGTTAATCATAAGCTGGTGCCGTTGAACCATAAATTGCAAAACGGCGACCAGGTAGAGATCATCACGTCGAGCAAACAAACGCCTAAAGAAGATTGGCTGAATATTGTGGTGACAGCCAAAGCAAAGGCCAAGATCAAATCGGCGCTTAAGGAGGAAAAACGCAAAATTGCCGAGGACGGCAAAGAGATATTGGAAAGGAAGCTGAAGTCGTTAAAAATCACCTACAACTCCGAAAACATACACAAGCTCAGTTATTTCTTTAAGCTGCCTTCTGTTCAGGACCTGTTTTATAATGTGGCGCAGGGCATCATTGACATGAAGGACCTGAAAGAATACCAGGCGTCGGAAAGGGTAGTTGAGAATAAGCCGCAGGACAGAATAGAGGCCGAGCAGGTGCAGAGCCTGATGCGCAACTTAAAGTCGAAGGACAGCGACATGCTCCTTATCGGCGAGGATATGCAGAAAATTGATTACAAGCTGGCCAATTGCTGTAACCCCATCCCCGGCGACGATGTTTTTGGTTTTGTTACAGTTAGTGACGGTATTAAAATACACCGCACCAATTGCCCCAATGCAGCCAAACTGATGGCCAATTACGGCTATCGCATAGTAAAGGCCCGTTGGACCAACCAACAGGAACTGGCATTTTTAACCGGCCTGCGGATAACCGGTATTGATGATGTGGGTCTGATAAATAAACTAACAACCGTTATATCCAATGACTTTAAAGTGAATATGCGGTCCATCACGGTGGATAGCGACAACGGTATTTTTGAAGGATCTATTATGGTTTATGTAAACGACACCGAACACCTCGACAACCTGATCAGGAGATTAAAAACGGTAAAAGGCGTAACCGGGGTAAACCGCTTTGATTCAATGGTGGAGAAAGCGTCTTGAAGATGAGCTAGTATCGGAATGTCGATTGCAGCACTAGTAACGGAATTTTTAGTTATATTGACTCTTTAATTTAATATTTATTTCACGATTAGAAGATGGACGTTATTGCTCTTAGAGGCCAAAAAAACAATGGTAAGTCCGAAACTATAAATATAGTATACCAGTATTTGCTATTGTTTGGATACAGACAAGTCCCCGGTCATTTCAGAATATTGGGTAACGCTGCAAACAGAGACTTTTTTGATGTACTTGAAAAGAAAAATGACCTAATTGGAATTTTTTCAATGGGTGATTATTCTACCGGTCCCGACAGTGTTGCCAATTTACTTTATGCTCTATTTCAGGTGGGATGTAAAAAAGCGGTTTGTGCTTGCACTATACAAGTCGGTACAGAAAAGGCGGTAAGGGCGTATTCTCATATCTTTATAAATAAGAAAGTTGCCGGCGTTAACTCAATTGAAAGAATTGTAAATGGGGAGGACGCCGAGGATATATACAAACTCATATAGTTTATTGGTGAATGACATGAAGCGGATTTTTAATTGCGTAGTTGCGATTTTTTTATGTGTTATTTCAAGTCATGTTAGTGGCCAAAACCAGTATTTGGTGTCGCAGATAGATCAATTAAAGTTCAAAGGCAATGGGAAAGTAAAATCTGATAGAGAATTTGTTTTCGACGTTGTTAACCAGTTTGGCGATTATAGTGAAAATTATAGCAAACAAAATCCCTTAATGTTAATATACGATAAAAATGAAAACCTTGTGCTTCAAATGTCATTCTTTGTGACTGCCGCTTTCTATAAATATGATGATAAAAATAATCTAATCGAGATTTCGGTATATGAATCGCCTTCCATCGACTATGGAGATTTACCGAAACTTAATAAATCGCCGCGATGGGACACAATCGATTATAGAAATTATTGTAGAGTAAACAACTTACAAACTAAAGTCAAGTTTAAATACGATAATAATAACTACTTACTAGAACAGAATAACTATAACCAAAATGGTTTAACTTTTAAATTGACCTTTAAGTATAACGATAAAGGTAACATTTTAAATATCCAGAATTATGGGGATGATTTTAGCCCTACATCTTTGGATAAGTATATTTATAGTGACAAAGGTAAACTAGTAGAACTTATCCAAGAAAATGGGAAAACGGTGTACACTTATGATCCCAATGGAAATATGGTTAAAGAGAGTCTCTATGTATATTCTAATTCTAGCAGACTAGGTCAAGCGAAATTTAGACTATCCGTGGATAAATTTTTTAAAAACGGGCTGATTATAAAACAAGTTAAATATGATGAAAGCCAATTGAAAGCTTTCAATAAGTATGAAGAATTTAAATACGATGATCATAATAACGAAGTTTTTCATAGTCTAAAAAGCGGATCAGAAAACTATATTATGACGTCAAAATATATTTATGATAATTTGGGAAATTGGATAAAAAGGACCGATTATAAAAACGACATTCCAATCAGCGGAATTAGGAGGGAAATTGCGTATCAATAATTCAAACGATTTATATACAACTTTCTCTAAACTAATTATTCATAACTTTGCCAAGTAATAAAACATTATGCCTCAACAGGAAACCATAGCAATGGTTAAAAAGATTTTCGAGGCCTATCTCGAAAATAAGAACCTCAGGAAGACCCCCGAGCGCTTTGCAATACTCGAAGAGATCTATTCAAGAACCGACCATTTCGATGTGGAATCATTGTATATCCACATGAAGAATAAGAAGTACCGCGTAAGCAGGGCTACCGTGTACAATACGCTCGAATTACTGGTATCATGCGACCTGGTAACCAAACACCAGTTTGGAAAAAATATGGCGCAATTCGAAAAATCGTACGGCTATAAGCAGCACGACCATATCATTTGCATCGATTGCGGCAAAGTTGTGGAGTTTTGCGACCCTCGCATTCAGCAGATACAAAGCATGATGGGCGGGCTGTTAAAATTCGAGATCAAACATCATTCATTAAACCTGTACGGCAATTGCGATAAGTTAAAGGCCGGCTTTTGCGATAGAAAAGTTTAGTTATGGACAAACCGGTTTTAAGCAAGCAAGCATTTTGGGACGTTGATATGGATAAGATCGACTACGAGAAAAATGCACGTTATGTTGTTGAAAAGGTAATTGAAAGAGGTAAATCTGAGGACTTTGATAGCCTGCTAAAGTTTTATGGTATAAAAAAGGTAAAAGAATTAGCATTGCAGGCGCTTTGGTTGTCTGATGTTAGTATAAGTTTTTGCTGCACCGTATTTAAAGTTAAACCAACTGATTTTAAATGTTACGAGAAGAAACAGTCGAACCGGGCACACTGGAACTTCTAAAAAAAATAGTCACTTTACCCGAACTAAAACAATTCAGGCTTGTTGGTGGCACTGCATTTTCACTATTGTACGGACATCGTAAATCAATCGATTTAGACTTTTTTACGGACGAACCTCTCCAAAAAGAAATTTTGATTCCGGCGTTAGAGGTTGCCTTTGGTAAGATTACCCCATTTAATCCAAACCTCAAAAATATCTATCAATGCATTATACAAAATGTAAAAGTTGATTTTGTTTCGGTAGATGACCCCTTTTTAAACCCAATACAATTAATTGATAATATTCCATTCGCAGATATTAAAGATTTGATAGCTTTGAAACTTAATGCAGTAAAAGGCAGAGGAATCAAAAAGGATTTTTGGGATGTAGCAAGATTGCTGCAAAAATATTCCCTAAGTGATCTTTTTCAATTTTATCATGACAGATATGGTTACGAGATAGATTTGCTATGATAAGATCTGTGAATTATTTTGCCAATGCTGGCGGTGATCCGGATCCAGAAGCTTTAGACGGAATGACCTGGGAAGAGGCGAAAGAGATTGTAAAGGAAGCAATACATAATAATTATAATAAGTGAAATTTTAATGGCTGTTGACGTATTATTAGGCCTCCAGTGGGGCGATGAAGGTAAGGGAAAAATTGTTGATGTACTGAGCGCGGAGTACGACCTGATCGCGCGTTTTCAGGGTGGACCCAACGCGGGGCATACGCTTGAGTTTGATGGCAAAAAGTTTGTATTGAATACGATACCCTCGGGGATATTTTTTGAGAACACCATGAACCTAATAGGTAATGGTGTGGTGATCGATCCTATCACTTTGAAACGGGAGATCGATAAGCTGAAGGATGCAGGCCATGATCTGTTAGCTAAAGGCAACATGATGATCGCCAAGCGGGCACATCTGATCCTGCCGACACACCAGTTGCTGGATGCAGCCTCGGAAAAGAAAATGGGCGAAGGCAAAATCGGTTCTACTTTAAAAGGCATCGGCCCAACTTATATGGATAAAACAGGCCGAAACGGCCTGCGTGTGGGGGATATTACCCTGCCGGACTTTAAAGAGCGCTATCAAAAGCTGGTGGATAAACACGTTTCGATGCTGAAAGCCCTTTATGGTGAAGTAGCGGATTTTTCGGAACGCGAAGCAGCATTTTTTGAGGCGATCGAACTGATCAATAAATTTCAATTGGTCGATTCCGAGCATATCGTCAATAAATATCTCAGAAAAGGTAAAAAGGTTTTGGCCGAAGGGGCGCAGGGTACTATGCTTGACATTGATTTTGGCTCGTATCCTTTTGTCACTTCGTCAAATACCACAACCGCCGGCGCCTGCACAGGTTTAGGTATCGCCCCAAACAGGATAGGCGAGGTGATTGGCATTTTTAAAGCATATTGTACCAGGGTAGGGGGCGGCCCTTTCCCAACTGAGCTGAACAATGAGACGGGCGAAGAATTGAGGCGCATTGGCCACGAGTTTGGTGCAACTACAGGCCGGCCGCGCCGGACCGGCTGGATTGATCTGCCGGCCCTGAAATATGCTATTATGCTGAACGGCGTTACCCAATTGGTAATGACAAAAGCAGATGTGCTGAGCGGCTTCGATAAAATTTATGCGTGTACCCATTATAATTATCTTGGCGAAATGATTGACTACATGCCTTATGATATTTGTGCGGTTGACGCCATACCGGTATTAGAAGAGATTGATGGCTGGCACGAGGACTTAACCGGCATTACGCAGGTATCGCAAATACCTGCCAAACTAAGCAATTATATCCGTTACCTGGAAGAACAATTGGGTGTGCCGGTGAAATACTTATCGGTTGGCCCGGACAGGGTTCAGACACTGATATTAAATTAAGATCGTTTTAAATACTTTTGTAGAGACGTCCGAACGTTCGGGAGGTCTCTATTTTTTTTCCTTGTGATCAAATCCATCAACGATCCGCTAACCTTTAAAGCAAAAGCCCTGCAATGGGCCGGTTCATTCGATGTATTTTGCTGCCTCGACTCCAATAATTTTACAGATCCGTATTCAAAATTTGATTGCTTAGTAGGGGCCGGTGTAAAGGATCAGCTTTTAGCTAATGCAGGTAATGCTTTTACTAAATTAGAATACTTTCGCAGCGGGACGACCCCCGGCTGGGTAATGGGTTTTTTCGGCTATGATCTGAAAAATGAAACGGAGCGGTTAGGCTCAAATAATAGTGACTATCTAAACTTTCCCGACCTCTATTTTTTTGCGCCGGAGTATGTAATACTTATTAAAGGAAATGAGATTGAGATCGTAGCGGATAATCCTCAGACCGTTTTGGACGCTATTGAGTCGCAGAGCTATCAACAGCAAAGAGAACAATTGCCGGTAGCGATCAATGCAAGATTTAGCAAAGTCGAATACCTGGACACGGTAGCCAAAATAAAAGATCATATCGCGCGCGGCGATATTTACGTAACCAATTTTTGCCAGGAATTTTATGCGGAGCATGCCGAAATCGATCCGCTGGAAGTATTCGCGAAACTGAATGAAATTTCCCCGGCGCCTTTTTCTGCTTGTTTAAAGTTGAACGATAAATATGTGATCTGCGCTTCCCCCGAACGTTTTTTAGCAAAACGAGGGAGCAAGCTGATATCTCAGCCCATTAAAGGCACCGCCAAACGCGGAAAGGACGAGGCCGAAGACGAAGCAATTAAACAGGAATTAAGGAGTCAAACCAAAGAACAGCAGGAAAATGTGATGATTGTCGACCTTGTGCGAAATGATCTTACCAGGTCGGCAAAATCCGGAACGGTTACAACGGAGGAGCTTTTTGGTATATACACCTTTAAGCAAGTCCACCAGATGATCTCGACGGTTGTTTCTGAATTAGATTCAAACAGCTCAGCGGTAACTGCAATTAAAAAGGCCTTCCCCATGGGCAGCATGACCGGCGCCCCAAAAATTAGCGCCATGCAGTTAATGGAGCGATTTGAGCGCAGCAAACGCGGTGTTTATTCAGGCGCCATAGGCTATTTCAGCCCGGACGGGGATTTTGATTTTAATGTAGTGATCCGAACGTTACTGTATCATCAGAAAAATAAATACCTCTCTTTTCAAGCGGGCAGTGCGATAACTTTTCATGCAGATGCGGAAAAGGAGTTCGAGGAATGCTTGCTTAAAGTGAAGGCGATACGGGAGGTGTTGGGTGGATCGGATTTTAGTTAGAGATCGTCCAATTTATTTCCCTATGTTTGTTTGATTAAACCTTAGTTGGGATGAATAAATTTTTACTTTTTATAGTTTTTATTTTCGCGGCAGTAACGGGTTGCTTTGCCCAAACAAACCCCACCCCTGAACTGAGCATCGGCGGAGAGTTTGGTTTCCCGACAGGTCAGGCCAGCTCCGTTTACGGGACGGTTTTAGGCGGGTCGGCAAAACTTGAACTGCCGGTAGCGAAATCTAACTTTCGTATTGCCATTACAACAGGCTATAGCATTTTCCTGACTAAGTTTAACTATCCAGGCACTTATACAAGTTCGCTGTATGTGCCGGTTGAAGCCGGCGCCAGGTATTATTTTAGCAAAATAGGCTATGCGGAAGGTGACCTGGGCTTTTCAGCCGATCTGACCGGAAACTATTCGACGGAAAAAACGGCGTTCATCTATTCGCCGGTTATCGGTTTTTCGGCTCCTGTTTATAAACACAAATCTACTATCGATATTGGTTTCAGGTATGAAAGCAGGGTGGAAAGCGGGAACAGTATTGGCCAGTTGGCTATTCGCCTTGCGTACCGGTTTGGTATTTAGTTGTGGTGGCTGGTTGCAACAAGTTGCAAGGGTTGAAAAATCTTTTGCGACCTTATAATTATGAAATGGTCAGATACCATAAACCCGCTAAACTCGTATTTCTGTAAACATGAATTCAAATCTTAACAGGTTGACAACCCTTACAACTCATTGCAACCTTTGCAACTAACATAAATAATACAGCGTGTTCAGTATCCTCAAAAAAGAAATCATTTCGTACCTCAGCTCACTGGTTGCTTATGTAACCATAGGCGTATTTTTATTGGTATTAGGGCTTTTTTTATGGGTTTTCCCGGAATCCAGTATCCTTGATTATGGCTACGCCGGACTCGACAGCCTGTTCAGCACTGCGCCTTTCCTGTTCATGTTCCTGATCCCGGCCATTACCATGCGCTCATTGGCCGAGGAACGCAAAGAAGGCACCTTTGAGCTGCTAACTACCCGGCCCTTAACCGACTGGCAGATTGTGCTGGGCAAATATTTTGCCTGCCTGGTTATTGTGCTGTTTTCATTGCTGCCCACCCTGGTTTATTATTATTCGGTTTACAAATTGGGCAACCCGGAAGGAAACATCGATACCGGCGGGGTGATCGGCTCTTATATCGGTTTATTTTTGCTTGGCGGGGCGTTTTGCGCCATTGGCTTGTTTGCATCTTCCGTCAGCAAAAACCAGATCATTGCCTTTACTATCGCTGTATTTCTGTGCTTCTTTTGCTATAGTGGGTTTGACTCACTAAGCCAATTGTTATCACTGCAAAACCTTGGCCTGGAGAACCTGGGCATTACCCAGCATTACCAATCAGTAAGCCGGGGTGTACTGGATACGCGCGACCTGGCTTATTTTATTATCCTGACGGGATTATTTATTTGCCTTACGCTGTTTATGCTGATCAGGCAGCGACAAAAAAGCCTCAAGGGGAAAGACGCAAAATATTGCGCGGCCACTGTTGGATTTTTGGCTGTTATCAGCATTATTTCCGCAGTGACATTTACCCGTTTTGATTTCACCAAAGAAGGACGCTTTACCATATCGCCCATCAGCCGCAATATCATGGATACGCTTAAAGCGCCCGTACGCATTGCGGTTTATTTAAAAGGCGACAATTTTTCGGGCAGCATGAAACGGCTGCAGCGGGCTACACTTGATATGCTGAGCGACCTGCAGGCCTATAGTCACCGACGGCTGCAATTTGAACTGGTTGACCCGATAGCCTACATTAAGTCGCTGCCGGATACGATGCAAAAAGCGGCTTATGACACGCTGCAATCAAAAGGGATAGTCGGCCAGCCCGGCAGTGTAAAAACCGATAATGGCGTTACGCAAATGCTGATCTTCCCCGAGGCGCTGGTAGAATATGAGGGGAAATATATTGCCGTCAATTTGCTGCAATCCCGGATTGGACTTTCGGAAGAAGAAATTTATAATAACTCCGTTCAAAACCTGGAATATGCCTTTTCATCAGCAATAAAAAAGGTCACCAGCGGCGGCAAACCTATTGTTGCTTTTGCTGAGGGCGACAAGGAACTAAACGATGTGCAGCTTAACGATGCAATGAGGTCGCTGTCGGACGGATACGAGATTGGCCGGCTGAACCTGAAAACGGCGCCGTTCAGCATTTTATCAAAAGTAAAACTGCTGGTGATCCCCAAACCGGACAGCGCATTTACTGAACTGGAGAAATTTAAGATAGATCAATACATCATGCGCGGCGGCAGAGTGCTTTGGGCCATTGACCAGGTAAATGCCGAACTGGACAGCCTGAGCAACCACAACGGCGAGGGGATGTCGTTCCCTAAACACCTTAACCTGGATGACCAGCTATTCACTTACGGGGTGCGTATTAACTACGATTTGATAGCCGATATCAGTTGCGCGCAAATACCCATTACAACCGGTGCAGCGGGCGGCCAGCCGCAGATACAAATGGTACCCTGGCTGTATTATCCCATTTTTATGCCGCTGTCGAAAAATCCCATCGTAAAAAACCTGGATGGTATAAAAGGCGAGTTTGTAAGCACGATTGATACCTTGGCAATAAAGAATGTGACAAAAACTGTGCTGCTTGAATCGTCGCCTTATAACAAAAAACTGGCCGCCCCCCATATGCTGTCGCTGCAGGCGATAGAGCAGGAGCCAAAACCAAAAGAATTTCAAAATCCGCCCAATATTGTTGCCGTCCTGCTGGACGGTAAGTTTAAATCCGATTTCCTGAACCGGCCGACACCGGCAGGTTTAACCGAGCACGTTCAGCCGATTCCGGAAAGCAAACCGACAAAAATGATAGTGATAAGTGACGGAGACATATTGAAGAACGATATCGGCTCAGATAATTCGCCATACCCGTTGGGATACGACCATTATATGCGTCAAAACTTCGGCAATAAAAACCTATTGCTCAACATTGCCGATTATCTTACCGATGATTCCGGGCTGATCGGCCTGCGCACTAAGGAAGTGCAAATCCGCCTGCTTAGCCGGGCCCGCATCCGCAGCGAAAAAATATATTGGCAGTTGTTTAATAATATCCTGCCTTTGGCTTTATTGTTAACATTTGCTATTTTTCAACATTATATTCGCAAGCGAAAGTATGCATACTAAATTTTTATACTTTTGATTGATTAATTCCAGCTATATGAGATTTATTGTTTCTACTTCAACCTTATTAAAGCAGTTACAGGCGGTGAGCGGTGCACTGAGCAACAGTACTGTATTGCCGATATTGGAGAACTTTTTGTTCGAGATAAAAGATGGAAACTTAACCATTTCGGCTACCGACCTGCAAACCAGCATGACCACCTCGCTTACTGTCGAGTCAAAAGAAAATGGCCGTATTGCCATACCTTCACGGATATTATTGGAGACATTAAAGTCTTTGCCCGAGCAGCCTATCGCTTTTTCGGTTGACGATAAAACATTTGCCATTGAAATTAATGCCGGCGACGGTAAATATAAACTGAGCGGCGAAAACGGCGAAGATTTCCCCAAGATACCGGTTGTAGACAATGCATCGTCGGTTAACCTGCCTGCGTCAGTTTTGGGCGAGGCCATCAACAAAACCATATTTGCGGTAAGTAACGACGAACTGCGCCCCGCCATGACCGGTGTTTATTGCCAGTTATCCACCACGAGCCTGACTTTTGTGGCTACCGATGCGCATAAATTGGTAAGGTATCGCCGCAAAGACGCAAAAGCTGCAAGCACAACTTCGTTTATTCTGCCCAAAAAAGCATTAACCTTGTTGAAATCGTCGCTGCCATCGGATGATGTAAATGTTTCGGTTGAATATAACAGCACCAGTGCATTTTTTAAGTTCGGCAACATTAACCTGGTTTGCCGCCTGATTGATGAGCGCTACCCGGATTACGAGGCAGTTATCCCGCTAAATAATCCGAATAAACTGAGCATCGACCGACAGGCCTTCCTGGGATCGCTGAGCCGCGTAGCCATTTACGCTAATAAAACCACCCACCAGGTAAGGCTGAAGATCAACGGCAGCGAACTGAACATCTCGTCGGAAGATATTGATTTTGCCAATGAAGCGCACGAACGGCTGAGCTGCCAGTATGAAGGCGAGGATATGGAGATTGGTTTTAATGCCAGGTTTTTAATTGAAATGCTGAAGAATTTGAGCTGCGAAGAAGTATCGCTGGAAATGTCGACACCTAACCGCGCCGGGCTGCTTTTACCGCAGGGCGGCGATGAAAACGAAGACGTGCTGATGCTGGTAATGCCGGTGATGCTGAACAGCTACGCGTAGCTAACGTAGAGACGCGATACATCGCGTCTTTTGAAACGGATTTATAAAAAGAGACGCAAAAAAAGAGACGCGATGTATCGCGTCTCTACATTAAAAATAAAACATTGGTCCGGCAAAAACCGGACTTTTTTATTCGGCCTGATAACAAAACGCGTTACAGGCAGTTATAATAGCTGTACATGAATAAAGGATTATATATATTGTTGTTGTTTGCCGGGATGCTGACGGTAGAAGCCTGCAAAAACAATGACAATGTTTTCCCAAACGTTTTGCCCACAAATCTTAATGTGGTAAATGCCTCCGCTGACACATTGAACTATTATTTGAATGGCACGAGACAAAACAACAGCTCAAGCCTGTTCCCGACCGGGCAATCGTATTATCAAACTGTAAACGCCGGGCAGGCTACCTACCAGTTTAAAAAAGCGGGCAGTTTTAGTGTTTTATTTAGCCTTCCGTTAAAACTTACTGACAGCATGAACTACTCGTTGTTTGTTTGCGGTACGTCTGCTGATAAAAGTTTCCTCACGCTTGACCAGCTGTATACGGATACCGTCACCAATTCTACACAGATAAGATTTGTAAATGCGTCTCCGGATGCAGGCAATCTCGATTTTTATGCTGGTGACACCATCAATTACAAATCGGCGCCGTTTAAAGGTACGTCCGCATTTTTGGCCACAGGATCGGGAATGAAAGAGGTAAAGATTTACCAGGCGGGGTCTTCAACCAAGCTGGTTGATACTTTGATTCCTTTTCAACCCGGCGGTATTTACACGCTATTTTCAAAAGGGCTATTAAAGGGAACAGGGACCGCCGTTTTTGATGTGGGTTTAACCATCAACCATTAATAAAGTTTGTGAAATGACATCCGCAAAGAGAAATATGCTGATTTGGGTCCTTTGCATTTTGGGCGGGGGATGGCTTACTACGGCCCTCACATCGTGCGGAAAGGCGACTACCGGCAGCCCGCAGCTGCTGAATATCCAGTACCATGTGTTAAACCTGAGCCCCGATCTGCTGCCGGTTGACCTGTTTATCGATATCAGGCAGGTAAATTCAACCCCTTATTATTTTGGAGTGGACCAGGGTTATTTTTATATACCCTCAACGGATACGCCCTACCAGGTACGGTCGGCAATAAATACCGGAACCACCTGGCTGCACCGTGACGACATATTAAAGTCCGGCGCAAAATATACGCTTTATATCGTCGGCGCCGTGGCCGACAACTCGCTTACTTCGGTGCTTACTGTCGATACCGGATTCTCGCCGCCTGCCGGAACGGGGGGATTGAGGCTGGTAAACGTTTCGCCGACAGCCCTGGGCGGCCTTACGCTTTATGCCAACGGAACAACAACGAAGGACTTCACCGGCGTGGTGTATCAGAAGGCATCCATCTATGATTACCTGCCCGCGGGCAACTACGACCTGCAGGTAGATGCAACCGGAACCACAACCATTTTGAGCGAGCAGCCATCCGTTACCATACAGAACGGCCGCTTGTACACCATTTATGCTTATGGCTATACCTCGCGCGCGGATTCCGCCGGTTTTGCAACGCAGGTGACCACGAATCAGTGATGAAGTTGTAACGAGTTGTAAAGGTTGTAACGAGTTATAAAGGTTGTAATAAGTACCGAACATGTATATTATGGTTTGATATATCGGTTACTTGTCGACGGGGGGCGAAAGCATTTCGGCCAGACTGAAGGTCTTACCTTTACAACTCGTTACAACTTTTATAACTTATTGCAACCCTTACAACTTATTTCCTATTTTTGGCGAAAACTATACGCCTTGGAAGTAATAAAAAGCCTGATCGATTTTATCCTGCATATCGACAAACATTTGTCGGCCATCATTAGCCAGTATCATGCACTAACATACCTGATATTATTCGCTATTATTTTTGCGGAGACTGGGTTTGTAGTCACCCCGTTTTTGCCCGGCGATTCGCTGCTGTTTGCTGCCGGGGCGTTGATAGCGGAGGGCGGCACCGGCCTAAACATTTACCTGATGGCATTGATTTTGATCATCGCCGCTTTTACCGGCAATACGGTGAATTTTGTGATCGGGGGGTACCTGGGGCCGAAGGTTTTTAAGGAGAAAAACAAAGTGCTAAAACTGGATTATTACCTCCGCACCCATGCCTTTTTTGAAAAACATGGGGCCATTGCCGTGATACTGAGCCGTTTTATGCCAATCATCCGTACCATAGCCCCATTTGTGGCAGGTGTGAGTAAAATGCCGTTCCTTAAATATAGCCTATATAACCTTATCGGCGGGGTGTCATGGATATTCGTTTTCCTGTTCGCCGGGTATTTCCTCGGCAATGTGCCGTTTTTTAAAGATCATTTTGCGCTGGTAGGCGTGGTGATTATTTTGATCTCGATAATTCCGCCGATAATTGGGGCAATAAACAGCCACTCAAAAAAATCAGCCTGAATCAATATTAAATTCAAATTTTCCGTCTTAAAAATTCAAATACCACGTAACCGACAAACGCGGCAATAAGGGCGATCATAAAATTATTTAGCGTAAAAATATCGTTTATGGCCCAAAAAAGCCCCCTGTGCCTGGCATTGCCACTTTTATTGAACTCGCCCATCAATAAATTCGAGTAGAACAAAAACATAATAAACGCGAGTTCGATCAGCGCCCTCAAATACTTGGCATATGGCTTTCTTATTAAACTTTTCATGTTAACGCGTCGAATCCCGTTGAAGGACAAAATACAAAAAAGGATCGACATTTTTGTGGGCAATCGTCATGATCCAGGGAATCGCTTTAAAAATATAATAGAAGCTACCCTCTTTCCGCCGCAGGCGAAGAGAGGGTGGTCGAGCGCAGCAATGACCGGGTGAGTCAACCCGGCGGACATTACCGCCAATGCATTAGCGCCAATGTTCGCCGGGTTGACTCACCCTCTCGACCTTCGGTTGGGACTTCCTGCTTTACCCTCTCTTCCGCTTCGCTGGAAAGGGTAAAGCATTTATTTGCAGTTTAACAACCAAAACCATTTTTAATGCGTTTGCCCTGTGTCATGAACGCTTCATAAAATCCATTTCCCGAATTTTTGACAAATGTTTCCGTGCAATAGCCCTATAAAATACTTGCCAAATAAGGATATTTGTTAAAGTATAACCAATACGAATCTTTTAAGCGAAAAAATAGTTATTAAATAGAGATAGGTACGCGGTCGTGCCCTGTGAAATTCAGCCGCGGCTGTTGATTTATTTAAACAAACCTTATATGGGACAATTAAAAATTAGGCCGCTTCGCCTCGCATTTTTCATGCTCGGGCTGTTGTTGTTTAGCACTGCGGCACGCGCGCAAAGTAAACCCGATAAACTGGAAGGGCTTTGGTATAACGACATTAAAAGCGCCAAAGTTGAGATCACCCGAGGTAACGACGGGAAGTTTTACGGCAAAGTGGTTTGGCTGAAGGAGCCGCTAAAAAACGGCAAACCCAAAGTGGACGAATTGAATGAAGACCCGAAACTGCGCAGCCGCCCACGGCTTGGACTGCAATTATTGAACGGGTTTGTTAAAGACGGCGACAACAAGTACGACGACGGCACTATTTACGATCCGCTAAACGGCAAAACTTATAGTTGTAAAATAACCTACAAAGGCAACACGCTGGATATACGGGGCTATATTGGTATATCGTTGTTCGGACGAACTACGGTATGGTCGCGGGCTGAATAGAACAGGCTATCCTTAGTCATCTTCGTGAATACTTAGTAGAGACCTGGTGGTTAACTTGTCACCACAAAGGTCACTAAGGCCACAAAGTAACACGGTGAGTTTTTTTATGGCGAGGTGATAAAAAAGAAAAGAAAAAATGAGTAATAAAAGAGTTATAAAAAAAGTTGCGGTATTGGGCTCAGGTGTGATGGGCAGCAGGATCGCCTGTCATTTTGCCAATATCGGCGTGCAGGTGCTGCTGCTGGATATTGTGCCGAAAGACGCCCCTGCAACAGATAAAAAGGCCCGAAATAAGATCGTTAACGATGCGCTGGATTTTGCGCTGAAATCGAACCCCTCGCCGATCTATCTTAAAAAATTTGCTACCCGTATTACAACAGGGAACTTTGATGACGACATGCCAAAGATCGCAGAATGTGATTGGGTGTTGGAAGTGGTTGTGGAACGCCTGGATATTAAACAGCAGGTTTTTGAAAAGGTGGAAAAATTTAGAAAACCAGGCACGCTCGTCTCGTCCAATACGTCCGGCATACCTATCCACCTGATGGCGGAGGGGCGCAGCGAAGATTTCAGAAAACACTTTTGCGGCAGCCATTTTTTTAACCCGCCGAGGTATTTGAAATTGCTGGAAATCATTCCAACCAATGACACCCTTGCTGAAGTAAGCAGCTTTTTGATGGAATATGGCGAAAAGTTCCTGGGTAAAACAACTGTGCTGGCTAAAGATACGCCCGGCTTTATTGGCAATCGCATTGGCGTGTTCAGCATTATGTCCCTGCTGCATTATGTAGAGAAAACGGGCCTGACCGTTGAGGAAGTGGATAAGCTGACCGGGCCGGTTATCGGTCACCCAAAATCGGCCACCTTCCGCACCAATGACGTAGTGGGTTTGGATACGATGGTGCACGTGGCTAATGGCCTAAAACAAAATGCCCCGGATGATGAAGCCAATGCCTTGTTTGTCGTGCCGGAATTTGTAATCGCCATGGTAAAAAACAACTGGCTTGGCAGTAAAACCGGCCAGGGCTTTTATAAAAAGGAAAAAGTTGACGGGCAAAACCAGTTCTTCGCCCTCGATCTGAAAACGCTGGAGTACAAACCTTCGCAAAAGGTGAAATTCGCGACGCTGGAAACTACCAAAGCGATTGATGACCTGAAAGACAGGCTAAAAGTGCTGGTAGCCGGTAAAGATAAAGCCGGCGAATTTTATCGCGGAACATTTTATCCGCTGTTTGCTTACTCCAGCAACCGGATACCTGAGATCGCTGATGAGTTATACAAGATCGACGCTGCTATGAGCGCCGGTTTTGGCTGGGAGATGGGCCCCTTTGAAAAATGGGATGCGCTTGGCGTTGCAGATACCGTTAAAGCGATGGAAGCCGCCGGTGCTAAGCCACCAGCCTGGGTTTATGATATGCTGGCTTCGGGAGCGAACTCGTTTTACAAGATTGAAGACGGGAAAAAGCTTTATTACGATATCCCCTCAAAAAGCTATAAGGTTATTCCAGGTACCGAAGCATTTATTTTGCTGGACAATATCCGGGCATCGCATACTGTATGGAAAAATAGCGGCACTACCATTACCGACATCGGCGATGGCATACTGAACCTGGAGTTCCACACGAAGATGAACACGATTGGCAGCGAGGTGATCGAGGGTATTAACAAAGCCATTACGCTTGCTGAAAAAGAATATAAAGGTTTGGTGATCTCAAACGAAGGCGCCAACTTTAGCGCCGGCGCCAATGTGGGCCTGATCTTTATGATGGCCGTTGAGCAGGAATTTGATGAGCTGAATATGGTGATCAAAGCATTCCAGGACACGATGATGCGCATTCGCTATTCATCCATCCCTGTGGTAGCGGCCCCGCACCAGATGGCCCTTGGCGGCGGTTGTGAGCTGTGCCTGCACGCAGACAAAGTAGTTGCCCATGCGGAACTGTACATGGGCCTGGTGGAATTCGGTGTAGGATTGATCCCCGGTGGCGGCGGCTCAAAAGAGTTTGCGCTGCGCTTATCAGACGAGTTACAGGATGGCGACATCGAGTTGAATAATTTCCGCGACAGGTTTTTAACCATTGGACAGGCTAAAGTTTCAACCTCGGCCTATGAAGCGTTTGATTTGGGCTACCTCAAAAAAGGCAGGGACATGGTGGTGGTTTCGCGCAGCAGGTTACTGGCCGAAGCAAAGGAGCAATGCTTGTTACTGGCGCAGGAAGGTTATTCGCAGCCCGTTCCGCGCAAAGACATTAGGGTATTGGGCAAACAGGCGCTGGGACTTGCTTATGTGGGGGCAAACTCCATGATGAGCGGCCACTATATCAGCGAGCATGATGTAAAGATCTCGCAAAAACTGGCCTATGTACTTGCCGGCGGCGACCTGTCGCAGCCAACACTGGTAAGCGAGGATTATTTGCTCGGCATTGAGCGGGAGGCATTTTTGTCGCTCTGCGCGGAGAAAAAAACTTTGGAAAGGATACAGTCGATTTTGACTGGGGGGAAGACGTTAAGGAACTAGAGATTAGAGATTAGTGACCAGAGGTTAGTTGGTTTTTTCTAATCTCTAATCTCCAGTCTCTAATCACAAAACAACATTTAAAGAAAGAAGGATAACAACCAAATGAACGCATATATAGTAGCAGCACGACGCAGTGCAGTGGGCAAGGCCGGCCGCGGCGGTTTCCGTTTTACACGGCCGGATACACTGGCCGTCGAGGTGATCAAAAGCCTGATGGCCATGGTGCCTAACGTAGATAAAGAGCAGATCGACGATGTGATTGTCGGTAATGCTACGCCGGAGGCCGAACAGGGCCTGAATGTAGCCCGTTTGATCTCATTAATGGCGCTGGATACCGATAAAGTGCCCGGCATGACGGTGAACAGGTACTGCGCCTCGGGATTGGAAACCATTGCCATCGCGTCAGCAAAAATACACAGTGGTATTGCCGACTGCATTATTGCGGGCGGCGTGGAAAGCATGAGCCTGCTGCCCATGGGCGGCTGGAAAATTGCACCCAACGCGGATGTGGCGCTAACACATCCCGACTACTATTGGGGCATGGGCCTTACCGCCGAGGCTGTGGCAAGAGAATATAAAATTGGCCGTGACGAGCAGGATGAGTTCTCATTTAAATCGCATCAAAAAGCCATCAATGCGATAAAAGAGGGCAAATTTAAGGACCAGATTTCGCCGGTCAGCGTTTCCGAAACTTATGTTGACGAAAACGGCAAAAAGAAAAAAAGAGACTTTGTGGTGGATACGGATGAGGGCCCGCGTGCCGATACTTCGATGGACGCCCTTACAAAACTTAAGCCCGTGTTCGACGCTAAAGGCGTGGTAACTGCCGGCAATTCGTCGCAAACCAGCGATGGGGCCGCATTTGTAATGGTTGTAAGCGAAAAGTTTTTAAAAGCCAATAACCTGACCCCCATAGCCCGCATGGTAAATTATGCAGTAGCTGGTGTACCGCCGCGTATAATGGGCATAGGCCCGATAGAGGCCATTCCAAAAGTGCTGAAGAAAGCCGGGATGAAGCAGCAGGAAATAGAGTTGATCGAACTGAACGAGGCATTTGCCTCGCAGTCGCTGGCTATTATTAAAGAGCTTAGTTTAAATACGGAGATATTGAACGTAAATGGCGGCGCCATTGCGCTGGGCCATCCGCTGGGGTGTACCGGAGCCAAACTTTCCGTACAGCTTTTTGACGAATTGAAGCAGCGTAATGCTAAATATGGTATGGTGACCATGTGCGTGGGGACGGGCCAGGGCGCGGCGGGGATATTTGAATTATTGTAAAAGAAAGAATAAAAAAGTAGCGACATCGAAGCTTTTGTCATCCTGAGCGCAGCGAAGGATCTCGAAGCGACATTACCGCCTGAAAAGTCCGGATGCATGGCGAAGAAGATCCTTCGCTTTGCTCAGGATGACAAATGAAAAAACGAACAAAAACATTAAATCCAATAGTCATGAGTACAGTAGCAGAACAGACGCATTTAAAAGGCGGCGAATTTTTGATAAAAGATACGAATGCTGAAGACGTGTTCATTCCTGAAAACTGGGACGAGGAGCAGTTGATGATCGCCCAAACCTGCGAGGATTTTATCAACCAGAAGGTGGTGCCGATATTAAACCGCATCGATGCGCAGGAGGAAGGCCTGATGGTAAAACTGATTGACGAAGCCGGCGAACTGGGCATCATCGGTGTTTCCATGCCCGAGGAATATGGGGGTTTTGGTAAGGATTTTACCACCTCGATGCTCATCAGCGAAAAAACGGGCCCCGGTGCATCGTTTTCGGTGGCGGTTATGGCACATACCGGTATCGGCACTTTGCCTATCCTATACTACGGCAACGATCAGCAAAAAAATAAATATCTACCCAAGCTCACCACCGGCGAGTGGAAGGGTGCTTATTGTTTGACGGAACCGGGCTCTGGATCCGATGCCAACTCCGGCAAAACAAAAGCGACATTGTCAGCCGATGGGAAGCACTATATCCTTAATGGCCAAAAAATGTGGATCACCAATGGCGGCTTTGCCGATATTTTCACTGTTTTTGCCAAGATAGACAATGACGAAAACCTGAGCGCCTTTATCGTTGAAAAAAAGTTCGGCGGTATTTCCCTAAATCCCGAAGAGCATAAAATGGGTATCAAAGGCAGTTCAACCCGGCAGGTGTTTTTTAACGATTGCCCCGTACCGGTTGAGAATTTACTTTCCGAGCGTCAAAACGGTTTCAAGATCGCGGTAAATATCCTTAACCTGGGCCGTATTAAATTGGGCGGCGCAGCAATAGGCGGTGCAAAAGCGGTTATTACTAACGCCATTCGCTATGCCAATGAGCGTGAGCAGTTTGGCCGGCCGATTGCCAAGTATGGCGCCATCCGCTATAAACTGGCCGAGCAGGCAACCCGTTTGTATGCCTGCGAAGCTGCCACTTATCGCGCCAGCCAGAATATCGAAGACGCTACGCACAGCCTGATCGAAAGCGGCATGGACTCGTCAAAAGCAAAGCTAAAAGGTACCGAGCAATTTGCAATTGAAGCCGCAATCATAAAAGTACACGCATCGGAAATGCTGGATTACGTGGTGGATGAAGGCGTACAAATCTACGGTGGCATGGGCTATAGCGCCGAAGCGCCGATGGAACGCGCCTATCGCGACAGCCGCATCAACCGGATTTTTGAAGGCACCAATGAGATCAACCGGATGCTGACCGTCGACATGATGCTGAAGCGCGCCATGAAGGGCGAGCTCGACCTCATGGGAC
>Ga0210389_10000868_pt1 | contig 25510 bp, 23 predicted proteins | sample IncBWH28OmetaG_FD_160127 | JGI IMG/M metagenome (GOLD analysis project Ga0210389, IMG submission 160127) | Forest soil microbial communities from Barre Woods Harvard Forest LTER site, Petersham, Massachusetts, United States - Inc-BW-H-28-O ...
CTCGCTGGCTCGGCCGGAAACGATGCCCAGGCGACCGTTGCGCGCCAGCGCGATGGCCCGCCAATCGTTGGCCACCAGATAGCGGTCGAGCGCCTCCTGCTGGCGGGCGTCGAGGCCGGTCATCGCCTGCGGCGTGAGAACGTTGATGGCCTTGTGAAGCTGCGGCGTATGCACCAGCACCTGATCCTCGACGGCATAGACGATGCAGGGTCGGCCGGTGAGGTGGCCGCAGACCTGCAGGGTGCGCTTGATGGCGTCGGCCTCGGTTTCGCTGGGCGCCCACCAGTCGAAATGATCGCGGCCCAGGACCAGCGCCCGCTTGCGATCGGATGTCGCGTAGTGATCGGCGAGATTCCTGCGCGCGTTCTCTCCCATCAGCAGCGGCACCGCGGCCGGGTCGAACGGGATGGCGGGCGACGGCCGCGCGGCGGGAACGTAGGGCGCCGGCGGCAGGGGCGGCGTGCGGTACGTCCAAACGACATTGTCGCCGATGGCATAAGTCATGCAGCGGTCGATCGGCCGGACGATCGGCACCTCGCGATGCACGACCTTGGCGCAGTCCTCGAGGGCGATGCGGCGGGCTGTTGGATCGTCGACGCGGCGCGTCGCTGTGGCAAAGAAGCCGCGCACATTGATCGCCATCGACTTGGAGCCTTCCGCCTGGGCGTAGTTCTCGAGCGCGCGCCGCCGAAAGTCGGGCACGAACGGCACATCGGCGGCGTCATAGATGCGCGGGCCCACGACGGACGGATCCACCGGCGGCGGCGGAGCCGCGGTCGATTCGGAAGTGCCTGCCGGCGCGGGCGTTGCGGCAACGGCAGCGTCAGGCGTTGCTTGCGGGGTCGCGAGCGGCGCTGCCGTCGCCTGGACGGGCCGTGGTGCGGGTTCCTGCTTTTCATGCAGCAGCCAGGCGCCGGCGACTGCCACGGCGGCCACGGCCGCGACCCCGCCTGCGATGGCGACGAGGCGTGACGGTCCCGTGCGCGCCGGCGGTGGAACCGGGGCAGTGACGATCGGCGTCTGGCCACCCGGCGTGAGCCGGTAGGCATGGATGGGGCGGGGGATGTTCTTGACGTGCTGCTCGCCCATATCCTCGGCGCCAAGGGTGAGCTTGCCGACGATCTGCTCGTAGATGGAGGCCGACACGCAGATGCCGCCGTGCGGCGCGATCGATTCCAGCCGTACCGCGACGTTGACGGCATCGCCCATCAGATCGTCGCCGCTTTCCACGATGTCGCCAAGATTGATGCCGATTCGCAGCACGAGCTGGTCGTCGGGTCCGGCCGTGGCATTGGCCGAGCGCATCGACTCCTGGATCTCCAGCGCGGCGCGCACGGCTTCGACCGGGCTCACGAACTCCGCGAGCAGGCCGTCGCCCGTCAGCTTGAAGACACGGCCGCGGTGATGCTTCACGATCACCTCGGCCGTGGCCATGCGGGCGCCCAGCAGATCGAGCGCATGCTCCTCGTCGCGCGCCGACATGGTGCTGAACCCGACGACGTCGACGGAAATGATCGTGGTCAGGCGCCTGACCAGGGCGGGTTCATCCATGGCGACAGGCTAGCCGACGGGTGCGCCGCAGACCATAGGACCGCCTTGCGTCGTGGGCCATGCTCTGCGATGACCCAGACCATGCAATCCGAGATCCCGCGTTACTGGGAAGACTACCACGTGGGCACGAAATACCCGCTGGGCTCGACCAGTTTCACCGCCGATGAGATCGTCGCGTTCGCCCGGCAGTTCGATCCCCAGAGCTTCCACGTCGATGCCGTGGCGGCCAGGCAATCGATGTTCGGCGGCCTGATCGCCTCGGGCTGGCACATCGCCGCCAAGCTGATGCGGCTGTTCGTCGACAACTACCTCGACAAGCGCACGGCCCTGGGCTCGCCCGGGCTAGACGAGCTGCGTTGGCTGAAGCCGGTACGTCCGGACGACACCCTTACCGCCTGGGTCGAGTGCGCCGACAAGGCGCCGTCCAAAAGCCGGCCCGAGATGGGCGTCATCCACGAGCATTGGAGCGCCACCAACCAGAAGGGCGAGCTGGTGATGACGGCGAAGGGCATCAATATGGTGCGGCGGAGGCCGGCATGACGCGCGCCGTCCGGGGACTCGACCACGTCGTGGTCATGGTCGACGGTATCGATGCCGCCGAAACGGCCTACCGGAAGCTCGGCTTCCAGGTGCAGCCGCGCGGCTTCCACAAGAAGCTCGGCACCGCCAACCACCTGATGATCTTCGACAAGGACTATTTCGAGATCCTGGGCATCGTCGAGGACACCGCGTTCAATGCCGAGCGGCGGGAGTGGCTCAAAGAGGGCGGCGGGCTCGCCAACGTGGCGCTCGCCACCGATGGCGCCGACCTCGCCTTCGACGCCTTCAAGGCGGCGGGCCTGCAGCCCGACGCGCCGCTGTTCTTCGATCGTGCCGTGGAGGTTGCCGGCAAGACGGAGCACGCGCAGTTCCGTACCGTGCGCATCCCCAAGACCCACATGCCGGTGGTCGGGTTCTTCGTCTGCGAACATCTGACGCCTCAGTTCGTCTATCGCGGCGAATGGGCCAGGCATCCCAATGGTGCGCGCGGCATCCTGGGTGTGACGGTGATTGCCGAGCAGCCGGCGAAATGGATCGTCGAGCTCGAGAAGTATTTTGGCGCAGGCTCGGTGACGCGCGAAGGCGAGGGGCTGCTTGTCGACACCGGCACCCAGCCCATCCGCTACCTGACCCGCAAGGACTATTTAGCGCGCTATCCCGGCATGACCCCGGTACGGCCGGGCGATCATCCGGCGCTCCTGTCGGTCGGCGTCCGGAGCCTTGCTGCCTGCGAGGCGCTGCTTGCGAAGAACGGCGTCAAGCTGGTCAAGCCCGATGCCGGCCGTCTGATCGTGCCGCCGGCGGAAGCCGCCCACCTCACCCTGGAATTCCGGGAGCGGTGATAAAGTGAGTCCCGACCTGACGGACCGGCGGATCTACGGATTCGTCACCGAGGAGCATCTGCGTTTCGCCGATGTCGACGCCAACGGCCACGTCAACAACGGTGCCTTCCTGCAGCTTCTGGAGAATGCCCGGGTCTCCTACATGCGACAGATCGTGCGCCAGTCTTTGAGGACAAGCGGCCTGCCGCGCTTCCGCGTCGTGGTCGGCAGGCTCGAGATCGATTTCAAGCGCCAGATGTTCTACCCCGGCCGCGCCACGGCCGGCGCCCGCCTGCTCGAGGTGCACGAGCGCAAGTGCGTGATCGGTCACGGCCTGTTCGATGGCGAGGGCAATTGCACGGCTGTGCTGAAGGCGATCATGGTGTCGCTCAACGAGGAAACCCATCGCAGCGTGCCGTTCGATCCTGCGGTGCGTGCAGCGCTCGAGAAATTTGCCGCCTCCAAGGACGGACTTCCAACATGACCGACCGTCTGATCCCTGAGGGCTTCCGCAAGCTCGATGTCAGCGATGACTTCGTCGGCCTGATCGGGCCACTCTGGTTCAAGGCCGAAGGCGAGCGGCTGCGGGTCGGCCTGCCGCTCGAGGCGCGCCACGGCAACCCGATGGGCTGGGCACATGGCGGGTTGCTGGTCACCGTGGCCGACATGGTAATGGGGGCAGGCTCCGGCCACGTCACCGGCATCCGCTGGCCTCATCCGACGATATCGCTCAGCACCGAGTTCGTGCGCGGCGCCAAGCTTGGGCAGTGGCTGGAGGGCACCGCGCGCGTTGCCCGACGGACGATCAATTTCTGCTTCTGCAGCTGCGACCTCGTGTGCGGCGGCGAGATCGTCCTCGTGGCGTCGGGCGTCTTCAAGGTGCCCGATATCGACAAGATCCCGGAGGCCGAGCGTGCCAAGGTGATGGGCAAGTGGGAGTAGCTGAGGCCATCCGTCGTCCCGAGCGGAGCCGCCCGTGGGGCGGCGCAGTTGAGGGACCTTCTCTCGACAATAAGTGGCTTAGTGTTGAGAGAAGGTCCCTCCGCGCGGCCCTTCGGGCCTTGGTCGGGACGACGGACTGCTACTTCCTCTTCTTGTGCCGGTAGATCCGGTAGCGGTCGAAGTCCATGAAGTGTTCGTAGCCCTCGAAAGCGTCGGCGAATACTCGGTTCTGCATGAAGTATTCGAGGTAGTCGAATTCCTTGCCCTGGCAGCGCGGGATGCCGGGGACGCGGTCGACGATCACGAGATCGGGCTGCTCGCGGGCGAAATCCTCGCTCACCGCCTCGAACACGAATTTCTCGGAATCGCCCATCGTGTCGGGCGGATTGTAGAGCGCGGGAAAATCGTCGCAGGTCGCGTACACGCCCTGCAGCACCCACATGCTGAGGAAGCGCATGGTCATGCGCCCGCCGATATAGTTGATCAGCGGCCATAGCGGATAGATCCCGGGCGACAGCGCGAGCAGCGTGCGGTGCGGCGCATTCTGCTCGATGATGTGCTGCAGGCGGCCGCCGATCGAATCCTCGAACTGACGCTGCTTGTAGAAGGGCGGCGTATAGAGCGCGGCCTGGAAGTAGAGCAGCACCATCAGGGTGGCCGAGATCACGGCCACCGGCAGGTGGTGGCCGCTGCGGCTGATCGGCAGGTAGCGGTCGACGGTCTGCGACACGGTGAGTGCCGCAAGCAGGATCACCGCCGACAGGGCGGGCAGCACGTGATAGGGCCAGCCCTTGGCCTGGGCGATCGCCGAGATCGCCGCGCCGATGCCGAACACCACGAGCACGCGCGCCGAGATCGTCTTGGTGAACACGACGGCGATCACGCCAAAGATCACCAGCGCGATCAGGGTGGGCGCCAGCACGTTGCTGGTGAGCACGCCGCGCCAGCCCTCGTCGCCGATCGGCGCATAGGCCTCGACGGTGAGCGGCAGCACGAACCGGCCGTAGTCCGAGAAGATCGTGTACATCGAGGCGATGTGCGCCACGGTGACGAAGCCGATCGACCACGGGATGGGATCGCCGACTGTCGGCCGCCAGCCGCGGCGGATCAGCAGGTAGAGTTCGACCGCAGCGGGGATCGCGAGGTAGTGCGGCTTGAGGGCGAACGCGACGCCGGCCACCAGTCCGATCGCGATCGCCGAACCGCGCGTCAGCACCACGCCTTCGGCGCGCGCCATCGAGGCGATCAAATAGGGTGCGCAGGCCACGAACATGATGTGCTCGCGCTGGCCGAAATGCTCGTTGGGCAGCACGGTGAACAGGAACAGCAGCACCGGCGGCAGCAGCGCCTCGGTCAGCGCGTGGTCGGCCGAGGGCACGAGCCGCACCAGCCGCCGGCACGCCCAGAAGGAGGCGAAGATGCCGGCCACCACCCAGGCGGTGAACCAGAACGTGGCACTGCCCGGCAGGATCTTGGCGGTCAGAACCGGCAGCGCGTGCACCACGAAGGTGAGCGGCAGGTTCTCGTCGATGATCTCGACATAGAGCCTCTCGCCGCCGACCCAACGTCCCGCGACGTCGAGGATCGCGGCGACGTCGTGATTGATGGGCGGGAAGAAGTAGCCGGCCAGCCACAGGACGGGCAGGGCAAACAGCGGCACCAGCAGCAGCCGTTCGACGCGCGGCGGGATGATCGGGGGTTTGGTCGTGACGGTTGGCAAGGCGCAGCGAAGATATCATAAGCGGGCGGGAAGAAGACACTTGGCGGGAGCGCACACGGCGTGGAGCGGGTTGAATACGAGCGCATGCACGCGGTCGAGGACCGCATGTGGTGGTATCGCGGCCTGCGTGCGCTCGCCGCGCAACTTCTCACTCGGGCACTGTCCGGTTCGTCGGCTGCAGGTCCCGTGCTCGACGCGGGCTGCGGCACGGGCGGCATGCTGCTCAAATTGGGCCCTGCGGTGGCCGGCCGCGCCACCCTTGGGCTGGAATACGACGTCCTTGCGGCGGCGCTGGCCGCGACCAAGGCGGGCCGGCCGGTGGCGGCAGGTTCGGTCAACGAAATGCCGCTCGGCGGCGGCACGCTCGGTGGTTACCTCTCGCTCGACGTCCTTTGCCATGGCGGGGTCGAACCGGCCCTCGCCCTGAAAGAGGCGCACCGCTGCCTCGGACCGGGCGCGATCGCGGTCTTCAACCTGCCGGCTTATGACTGGCTGTTGTCGGCGCACGACAGGCGCGTGCACAATGTCCGCCGCTTCACCGGCGGCCAGGTGCGCACGCTGCTCGCCGGCCACGGCTTTCGTGTCCTGCGATCGAGCTATTGGAACACCCTGTTGTTTCCCCTCATGCTGCTTCATCGACTGGTCGGCCGCGACGACGCCGAAAGCGACGTGCGCGACTATCCGCGCTGGCTCGATGCGCTGTTTTCCGCAGCGCTCGCCGCCGAACGGGCGGCGATCGCGATCGGCATCGGCCTGCCGTTCGGCGGCTCCCTGATCGTCGTGGCGGCGCGCGATGGTTGAGTCTCCCACCGTCTCGCCGGCGCTCTCCGTCGTCGTGCCCGTCTACAACGGCGCGGCCACGATCGGCGAGCTGGTGCAGGCGTTGCGCAGCCTGGACGTCGAAGGCGGCCTCGAGATCGTGCTGGTGGTCGACAACAGCCCGGACAACAGCCTCGACGTCTGCAAGCAGCTCGCGCTCGAGCCGGGCGCGCCGGTCACGGTGCTGAGCCTCAGCCGCAATTTCGGCGAGCATAACGCGGTCATGGCCGGACTGGCCCGGGCGCGCGGCGCCTATGCCATCACCATGGACGATGATCTGCAGAACCCGCCGGGCGAGGTCACGCGCTTGTTCGAGCACGCGCGCGACGGCAACTACGACGCGGTCTACACCTACTATGCCGAAAAACAGCACGCGGCCTGGCGCAATTGGGGCAGCCGCTTCACCAACTGGTGCGCCGACCGGCTGATCGACAAGCCGCCCGGTCTCTATCTCTCGAGCTTCCGCTGCATGTCGGCTTTCCTGATCGAACGCATCGTGTCGAGTTACGAGGGGCCCGATCCCTATGTCGATGGCCTGATATTCCAGGTCACCCAGAATGTCGGCCGCCTGCAGGTCCACCACCTGCCGCGCAACGAGGGGCGCTCGAACTACACGCTGCGCCGGCTGTTGCGCCTGTGGCTCTCGATGTTCCTCAATTTCTCCGTGATGCCGTTGCGGCTCGCCACCCTGTTCGGGCTGGCCTTCGGCGCGCTGGGTGCGATCGCTGCAGTCATCACCATCCTGGAAGCGATCATCTCGGACAAGCCGCCGCAAGGCTGGGCGTCGCTGATGGTCGCGGTGCTGGTGCTGGCCGGCGTTCAGCTCGTGGTGGTCGGGCTGATCGGCGAGTATGTCGGCCGCATGTTCCTCGCCGTGAACCGCAAGCCGCAATATCTGGTACGCGAAGTCTTCCATCGCGGGCCGGCCGGGCTCGAGGTCGAGCGGCCGGCGGTCGACACGCGCGCGGCAGGCCAGCCGCACCGCGAACTGTCTCAAAGGGGTCCTGAACGATGATGGTTTATTACGTGGCGCTGGGCATCGGCATCGTGGCCGGCATCGCGGGCCAGATCCTGCTCAAGGCCGGCGCCGACTCCCCGGATTTCATGAGCCAGCTGCTGCGGCCCTCGACGCTCTGCGGACTGGCGCTCTACGCCTCGGCCGCCTTCCTCTACCTCATCGCGCTGCGCAAGATCCCGGTCTCGGTCGCCTTTCCCAGCGTGTCGCTCTCCTATGCAATCGTGGCGGTGCTCGGCCACTTCCTTTTCGGCGAGCCGTTCGGCATCAAGCAGATCGGCGGCATCGCGCTCATCATGGGCGGCGTTGTCCTGATCAACCAGGGCTGACGGCGCAGCCGTCATCCTGAGGCCGCCGGCCGAAGGGTCCGATCAAGTAAAGATCCCTCGCTGCGCTCGGGATGACAGAGTTTGAGGAACCACGGATGACCTACGAGCAGATCAAGTACGAAACCCGCGACGGCATCCTCACCATCACGCTCAACCGGCCGGACAAGCTCAACGCTTTCACCGGCAAGATGCTGTCGGAACTCCTGGACGCCATGGATCGTGCCGACCGCGACGACGATGTTCGCGCGGTGGTGTTCACCGGCGCGGGCCGCGGCTTCTGCGCCGGCGCCGACCTCTCCGGTGGCGCCAACACCTTCAATGCCGAGAATCGCGGACCGGCCGATCCCGGCCTCGACGGTCATCGCGACGGCGGCGGCCTGTTCACGCTTCGCCTCTACGATGCGCTGAAGCCCACCATCGCCGCCTGCAACGGCCCGGCGGTCGGCGTCGGCATCACCATGCAGCTCGCCATGGACGTGCGGCTCGCCTCCGAGGCGGCGCGTTACGGCTTCGTGTTCACCCGTCGCGCCATCGTCATGGAGGCCTGCTCGAGCTGGTTCCTGCCGCGCCTCGTGGGGCCGCAGCAGGCGCTGGAGTGGGTGATGACCGGCCGGGTCTTCCCGGCCGACGAGGCGCTCAGGGGCCGGCTCGTGCGTTCGGTGCACAAGCCCGACGAGCTCTTGCCGGCAGCCTACGCCCTTGCCCGCGAGGTCGCCGACAACACCGCGCCGGTCTCGGTGGCGCTCAATCGCCAGATGATCTGGAAGATGCTGGGCGCCGACCATCCGATGGAAGCGCACAAGGTCGACTCCAAGGGCATCTATGCGCGCGGCAAGTCGGCCGACGTGAAGGAAGGCGTGACGGCTTTCCTGGAAAAGCGGCCGGCCAGGTTCCCGATGAAGGTAAGCGACGGCATGCCGTCGTACTTCCCGTGGTGGCAGGAGCGGACGTTCAAGTAACCTGCAGGCAAGTGGGCTGATTTGGCGCGGTTGCCGGCCGCCGAACCTTGCGGCACTCTCCCGCCCCACAAAAGTTTCTGGGAGGAAACAATGACCAAGCTGCAGATGCGGCGCCGGGCGATTCTGGCGGCGGCCCCGGCTCTGGTGGCCGCGCCCTACGCGGCGCGGGCACAAACGGGCAAGCCGGAGAAGACCAAGGTGGTGATGGCCGTCGGCGGCAAGTCGGCGCTCTATTATTTGTCGGTCACGATCGCCGAGACCAAGGGCTTCTACAAGGACGCGGGCCTCGACGTCGAGATCAACGATTTCCAGGGCGGCGCCAAGTCGCTCGAGGCTTTGATGGGCGGCAGCGCCGACGTGGTGGCCGGCGCCTACGAGCACACGATCCGCATGCAGCAGCGCGGCCAGCCGATCAAGGGCTTCGCCCTGATCGGCCGCGGCATGCAGCTCGCCATCGGCTTGCGCAACGACGTCGCCGAGAGGGTCAAGGGACCGGCCGACATCAAGGGCATGAAGTTCGGCGTCACGGCGCCGGGCTCGCAGACCCAGATGCTGGTCACCAATTGGGCGGCCAAGGGCGGGCTGAAGGCCACCGACATCGTCGCCATCGGCGTCGGCGCCGGCGCCTCGGTGGTGGCGGCGATCGAGAACAAGTCGGTCGACGGCATCTCGCAAGCCGATCCCGCCTTGACGATCCTGCAGGACAAGAAGCTGATCAAGATCATGGTCGACACGCGCACCATGAAGGGCAACCAGGAACTGTTCGGCGGCACCATGCCGGCCGCCTGCCTCTATGCCCAGCCTGCGCTGCTGACCAAGACGCCGAACACGGCGCAGGCGCTGGCCAACGCCATCGTGCGCGCCAACGAGTGGCTGCAGACGGCGCCGCCGGAGGAAGTCGCCAAGGCGGTGCCGACCGCCTACCTGCTGGGCGACAAGGCGATCTACGAAAAGGCTTTCGCCAATGTGCGCGAGACCATCTCGCCCGACGGCATCATGCCGCCGGACGGTCCGGGCAACTGCCTGAAATTCCTGGTCGAGGGCGATCCCAAGATCGATCCGGCCAAGATCAAGCTCGAAGACACGTGGACCAACGAGTTCGCGGAACGCGCCAAGAAGCACTCCTGATCTGACGTGTCGATCGACGGAGCGCCGGCGCTCGCGCTGGCCGACATCACCTGCCGCTTCGCCTCGCGTGACGGGCGAAGCGACGCCTACATCGCGGTCGCCAACACCAACCTCGTGATCGGCCGGGGCGAGTTCGTCTCCGTGGTCGGCCCGACCGGCTGTGGCAAGTCGACCCTGCTGAACGTCGCGGCCGGTCTGCTCGAACCGTCGTCCGGCACCGTCGAGGTGTTCGGCGAGCGCCTGCGGGCGGCCGACGGCGTCAACCGGCGCGCCGGATACATGTTCCAGGCCGACGCGCTGATGCCGTGGCGCACCGGCATCGGCAACGTCGTCGCGGGTCTCGAGTTTCGCGGCGTGCCGGCCGCCCAGGCGATGGCGCAAGGCGAGGAATGGCTGCGCCGGGTCGGGCTGGCGGGCTTCGGCGATCGCTATCCGCACCAGATGTCGGGCGGCATGCGCAAGCGCCTGGCGCTGGCGCAGACCCTGATCCTCAGTCCCGACATCCTGCTGATGGACGAGCCGTTCTCCGCCCTCGACGTGCAGACGCGCCAGCTCATGGAGAACGAGCTTCTGGCGCTGTGGGCCGAGGACCGGAAATCGGTGCTGTTCATCACCCATGACCTCGAGGAGGCGATTGCGCTCTCCGACCGGGTCGTCGTGCTGTCGGCCGGTCCGGGCACGCGGCCGATCGGCGACTTCAAGGTCGACCTGCCCCGGCCACGCGATGTCTCGGAGATCCGCATGACGCCGGCCTTCCTCGATCTCCATCGCGAGATCTGGGGCGTCATGAAGGAAGAAGTGCTGAAGGCCTACGCCCGGCAGAAGGTGGCCTGAGATGCGGCTGCGCATCCTGCAGCTCTTGGTGCTCGGTCTGCTGGTCGTGGCCTGGTACGTGCTGACCGCGCCCGGCCTCGTCCCGCCCTTCTATTTCGAGCAGGACAATCGCGCCGCCTTCTTCTTCGGCGAGCCGCAGAAGGTGTTCTGGGTCATCGTCGACTGGTTCGCCAGCGGCGAGATCTTCATCCATCTCGGCGTCACGCTGCTCGAGACGGCGCTGGGCTTCGCGATCGGCGCGGCGTTCGGGCTGGGCATCGGCCTGTGGCTGGCGCTCTCGCCCACCGCGTCGGCGGTGATGGATCCCTACATCAAGGGCTTCAACTCGATGCCCCGGGTCGTGCTGGCGCCGATCTTCGCGGTGTGGTTCGGGCTCGGCATCTGGTCGAAGGTGGCGCTGGGCGTCACGCTGGTGTTCTTCGTGGTTTTCTTCAATGTCTACCAGGGCGTGCGCGAGGTCAGTCCCACCCTGATCGCCAACGCGCGCATGCTGGGCGCCTCGCGCCACCAGTTGCTGCGCTCGATCTACCTGCCGTCGGCCATGAGCTGGGTGTTCGCCAGCCTGCACAACGCCGTGGGCCTGGCCTTCGTGGGCGCCGTGGTCGGCGAATATCTCGGCTCCTCGCGCGGCGTCGGCTATCTGATCCTGCAGGCCGAGGGCACCTTCGACATCAATACCGTGTTCGCCGGCATCCTCGTGCTCACGGCCTTTGCTCTGCTGCTCGATGCCGGAGTAGGCAGCGTCGAGCGCCGGCTGATGACCTGGCAGCCGCGCACCAGCGAGACCGAGAAGGTCTAAGCGAAAGAGTCAGTGTCCGGTAAACCTTGCCGCCCGCTTCTCCAGGAAGTGGGCGACCCCCTCCTTGAAATCGGCGGTCTGGAAGGAGAGGTCCATCTCGTAGTTGGCCTGGGTCGTGGCCTCGGCCAGGGTCTGGAATTCGGCCTCCCAGATCTGCCGCTTCATCACCGCGACCGAGCGCGGCGAGACGGTGTTCGCCAGCAGCGTGGCATAGGCACGGGTCTCGGCCATCAGCTTGTCGTCGGCGATGACCCGGCTCACCAGCCCCAGGCTCAGCGCCTCGGGCGCGCGGAACTTGCGGGCCGAGCACAAAAGGTCCATTGCCGCCGGCAGCCCGATCAGGCGGGGCAGCAGCCAGCTCACGCCGTGCTCGGCGATCAGCCCGCGTTGGGCGAAGGCCGTCGTGAACACCGCCGATTCGGCGGCGAAGCGCAGGTCGGCATAGAGCGGAATGACGAACCCCAGCCCGGCCGCGGGACCGTTGACCGCAGCGATGATGAATTTCGGAATCGCGGGGAAGTACGAGTAGCTCATCCTGAATTCAGGCAGTGTGCTGCCGCCGGGCAGGCTGCTTTCGACATTGGTCGAACGATCCGGTCCGGCGCCCGCGCCGATTGCCTGCAGCCCGCCCATGTCAGCGCCGGCACAGAAGCCGCGGCCGGCGCCGGTGAGAATTATGGCGCGCACGTCAGGATCGCGGCCTGCTTCGTGCATGGCGTGCTTGAGGTCGAGATGCATCTGGCGCGTCCACGCATTGAGTTTCTCGGGACGGTTGAGCGTGATGGTGCAAATGTAATCGCCGACGTCGTAGAGAATCGCTTCATACGCCATCCGGGGTCTCCTCATGTGCATTCTTGTGGCTGGCATGATGAGGAAAATGCAGCAACGATACAAACGGGACCCGATCGCTACAAATGGCACCGAATTGGAGACTAGCGACAGGGACCCTTCGAATTATGATCGCATCGCGGATGTTGGGGCTCGCTCGCGAGAGAGAGTTGTCCGCAAGCGATTGATTTCGTGATATCTTGCAGGGGCAAGGCAATAAACAGTGCCGAGGTAGGAAATGGCAAAAAGGGAATTCGCCCACCCGAATGAAATGCAGAAATACGTGGGCCAGGAAATTGGGGTGAGTGATTGGGTCGAGGTTTCGCAGGATCGGATTAACCAGTTCGCCGAGGCGACCGGCGATCATCAATGGATCCATGTCGACGTCGAGCGGGCGAAGAAGGACATGCCGGGTGGCAAGACCATCGCCCATGGCTTCCTGACACTCTCCCTGATACCGATGCTCAATCACCAGATTTCGCACATCAACAACGTCCGCAACGGCATCAACTACGGCTGCAACAAGGTGCGCTTCACCAGCCCGGTGCCAGCTGGCTCCAAGGTCCGCGCGCGCGCCAAGCTGATTGCCGCCGATCCGATGACAGGCGGCGGCGTGCGGCTCACCAACCAGGTCACGGTCGAGATCGAGGGACAAGAGCGCCCGGCCTGCGTGGCCGAGACCATGTCCATCGTCTACGGCACCTGAGGGAGTTGGGTTTTTGCTCAAACGTGAAGAACTGACGGCCGAGCGCATCGAAGAGATCGTCTCGGACGCCCGTAAGGCCGGCTACGATTTCTTCCTCTCCGCCGAGGAGCGCGAGGCAAGCCTCAAGGAGGCGATGACGCGATATCAGCCCGGCGATGAGGCCTGGGTGTTCGCCTACGGTTCACTGATGTGGAACCCGGCCATCGAATTCGCCGAAGCCCAGCCGTGCAAGGTCGACGGCTGGCGCCGTTCCTTCTGCTTCTGGGTACCGCTCGGGCGCGGCACGCCCGAGCTGCCCGGCCTCATGCTGGCGTTGGAACGCGGCGGGGATTGCGAGGGCATCGCCTATCGGCTGTCGCCGGAGCAGGTGCGCAGCGAGCTTGGCATCTTGTGGAACCGCGAGATGCTGGCCGGCGTCTACCAGCCGTGCTGGGTGTCGACCCGGTTGCGCGACGGGCGCATCGTCACCGCCGTCACGTTCGTGGTCGATACCGCGCACTGCCAGTATTGCGGCGATCTGCCGATCGAGCGCGCGGCGCACCACATCGCCTTCGCCGAGGGCCGCCGCGGCGCCTGTCGCGATTATCTCGCCAACACCGCCGCCCATGCGCGCGCTCTGGGCATCAACGATCCCTACATCGAAGAGCTGGTGCAACGCGTCGCCGGACTGCGGGACGAGTACGTCATTCCGACGGTGCTGCCTCACGCCGAGGCGGTCGGCGAAGCCTAGCTTCGCGCTCCGAAAGGGCGGCTGCGCACGAAGGTGCGGCGTTACAGTCGCCATGAGATAGTCGCGGCGTGTCTCGTCTCGTCGCTCGCTGGCTGGCGATGCCGCCCAATTTGCGCGGCATCCTCTGGGTCGCCATTTCGGGCGTTCTGTTCGCGCTGTTGAACGTCTTCACGCTGATTCCGGCGCAGCATCTCAATTCCTACGTGATGGCGTTCCTGCGCTATTTCTTCGGCTCGCTGTTCCTGCTGCCGATCATATTTCGGCTCGGCCTCTACCGCTCGCTGCACACCAGGCGGCTGCCGCTCCATCTCTTCCGCGGCGCAATCCACACGGCGGGCATGATGCTGTGGTTCGTCGCCTTGCCGCTCACCACCCTGGCCGAGATCACGGCGCTGGGCTTCACCGGTCCGATCTTCGTCACCATCGGCGCGGCGCTCTTCCTGGCCGAGGACGTCCGGCTGCGCCGCTGGATCGCCGTGCTGGTGGGTTTCGCCGGCGCCATGATCATCATCCGGCCGGGCTTCTCCCAGATCCATCTCGGCGTGATGTGCATCCTGATCAGCACGCCGATCTTCTCGGCCTCCAATCTCGTCTCCAAGGCCCTGGCGCGCACCGATTCCGCCAATACCATCGTGATCTGGCAGAATATCGTGATCGTGGCTTGCGCCGCGCCCTTCGCGCTCGCTTTCTGGCAGACGCCGGCCCTGACCGACCTGCTGTGGTTCGTGGCGGCGGGTCTTTGCGGCACGCTCGGCCATCTCAGCCAGCAACGCGGCTACCAGCTCGCCGACATAACCCTGCTGCAGCCGATCGGCTTCCTGTCGCTGATCTGGAACACGCTGCTGGGCTTCTTCCTCTTCACCCAGAAGCCCGACTTCTGGACCTTCGTCGGCGCCGCGGTGATCTTCGGCAGCGCCATGTACATCTCGCACCGCGAGGCGGTGCGGCGGGCGAAGGTCAAGACCGCCGACGCGCAGGCCGGCCCTGCGGCCTGACGCGCGCCGGCGACTCAGCCGCCGGTGACGCTCATGTGGCGCGGCACGGCCGGGCCGGCGTGGCGGCGGTCGATGATGAAATCGTGGCCCTTGGGCTTGCGCGTGATCGCCTCGCTGATCGCCCGGTCGAGAAGCTCGTCGCTTTCCGAGGCACGCAACGGCGCGCGCAGGTCGGCCGCGTCTTCCTGGCCGAGGCACATATAGAGCGTGCCGGTGCAGGTCAGCCGCACGCGATTGCAGCTTTCGCAGAAATTGTGGGTGAGCGGCGTGATGAAGCCCAGCCGCCCGCCGGTCTCCTCGACCCTGAAGTAGCGCGCCGGACCGCCGGTGCGGTAGTCGGTCTCGGTCAGGGTGAAGTGCTTGGCGATCGAGGCGCGCGCCAGCGACAGCGGCAGGTACTGGTCGAGCCGCGCATCGGCGCCGATCTCGCCCATCGGCATGACCTCGATCAACGTCAGGTCCATGCCGCGGCCGTGGCTGAAGCGGATCAGCTCGTCGAATTCCATGTCGTTGACGCCGCGCAGCGCCACGGCGTTGATCTTGACCTGCAGGCCCGCCTGCTGGGCGGCATCGATGCCGCGCATCACCTGGTCGAGGTCGCCCCAGCGCGTGAGCTCGCGGAACTTGGTCGCATCCAGCGTGTCCATCGACACGTTCACGCGGCGCACGCCGACCGCGGCCAGCTCCTTGGCGTACTTGGCGAGTTGGCTGCCGTTGGTGGTGAGGGTGAGTTCGTCCAGCGCGCCGCTGTCGAGGTGCCGGCCGAGTCCGCGGAAAAGCGACATCACGTTCTTGCGCACCAACGGCTCGCCGCCGGTCAGCCGGAGCTTCTTGACGCCGCGCCGGACGAAGGCCGAGCACAGGCGCTCCAGCTCCTCGAGCGAGAGAACCTCGGCCTTGGGCAGGAAGGTCATGTCCTCGGCCATGCAATAGACGCAGCGGAAGTCGCAGCGATCCGTGACCGAGACACGCAAATAGGTGATGGAGCGACCGAAGGGGTCGATCATGGCAATTCCGTTAAAGACGCCCCGGATAATGGGCACGCTGCAGCGTCCCTGCAAGGGGCGATTGGCCGCTATGAATCCCCGCCGACGCTGGGAAGACGGCCATTTTTCAAGGCTTCAAGCAGCGCCTCGTGGTCGCGTTCGGTCTGTTTGCCGTAGGCGGTGGCGAAGGCGCCGATTGCTTCGTCGAAGGCCGCGCTCTTGCCGAGATAGGCCGACAGGACGACGGCGTCGGCCGTGCGGGCATGGGCGCGCGCCAGCACCTCGCCGCAGGTCGCGGCATAGCGCCGGAAATTGCGCGGCGACATGACCTCGAGCGCTGGCTTGATCTTGGCGTCGCGCAGCTGGCGGACATAGAGGTGGCGGCCGGTCGGGCCGGTGGCGAAGCCCAGCAACATGTCGCTCGCGGCCTGCAACAGACGCTGGCCGCGGACCACGCGCTCGCCGTGATGGGCGTAGGGGCTGGTGCCGGCATAGGCCTCGAGTACCGAGCGGGTGGCTTCCTTGAACTGCAGGTAAAGCGCCTCGCCGTCGCCCGAGACCATCAGCAGGACGCCGCAGAGCGTGCCGACGGCGCCGACCCCCACTACCTTGTAGGCCGCATCGGCCAGGCGATAGCGTTGCAGGAGCGTGCGGCGCTCGGGGGTCAGCGATTCGGCGTAGTCCACCATCGCCGCGTCCACGGCGGCCCGGAAGGCGGCAGCATCGGCGGATGCGGGGTGAAAGACGGTGTGCTCGGGGTTGTCCTCGATGTGCGGCGCGGCACCTTTGCGATGGCTGATCGCCGCGATCTCGACCGGATGGGCACGCGCGGTACCGGCCTTGCGCACCACGCGCGGGTCGATGCCGGTCGTCTCCACCGTGTTCACGTCGTCGAGATTCAAAGCGAGATACCAGGCGCCGAGCACCGGCATGCCGGCGACTTCGGCCATGGTGGCGCGGTAGCTCCGGGCCACGATCTGGGCGAGTTCAGTGCGTGCGTCCCTGGGCAGGACATCGAGCGTGGCCACGACGAAGCTCGTGGCCAGGCGCTTCAGGTCCCATTCCCAGGGCGCCACCGCCGTCTCGTCGAAATCGTTGATGTCGAAGGCAAGCCGGCGCTCGGGCGTGGCGAAGCCGCCGAAGTTGAGACAATGGCAGTCGCCGCCGGCCTGCACCGCGAGGCCGCTGGCCGGAGTCGCCGCGAGATCGGCGGCCATCACGGCGGCGGCGCCGCGCAGGAAGGTGAAGGGAGAGGGCTTCATGCGCGCGTAGCGCACGGGCAGCAGGTCGGGCAGGCGCGCCTCGCCCTGTTCGATCAGGATCTCGACGGGATCGCGCCGGTCGGCGGGCGGCTTCCACACGCCGTGGTGCCGGCGCGCCGCCTTCTCGCGCAGGGCGCGGCCGCGCTCGATGCGTTGCTGGATGGGCAGGGTGTGGGTTTGCGGCGGCAGGAGCCCGGAGAATTCCTCAACCATGGGTTGATACTGGCACGAGCCGCAGCAGGTTGTCGATAGTGTCGGCCTCGGCTGCCGGTTTGTCAGTCCTTATGCGATTGATGCGCGGGAAGCGCATGGCCAGCCCCGACTTGTGGCGGGTCGAGCGGGCGATGCCGTCGAAGGCGATCTCCAGCACCAGTTCGGGTGAGACCTCGCGCACCGGGCCGAAGCGGTTGATCGTGTGGTCGCGCACCCATTTGTCGAGCCAGCGCAGCTCCTCGTCGGTGAAGCCGAAATAGGCCTTGCCGACCGGCGCCAGCTCGCGCTTGCCGTCGGCCTCGCGCCAGCAGCCGAAGGTGAAGTCGGAATAGAACGAGCTGCGTTTGCCATGCCCGCGCTGGGCATACATCATCACGCAGTCGGCCAGCATGGGATCGCGTTTCCACTTGAACCATGGGCCCTTGGGCCGGCCGGCGAGGTAGGCACTGTCGCCGCGCTTCAGCATCAGGCCCTCGATGCCGTCGCTTGTCATGGCGTCGCGCAATTGGGCGAGATGGGCCCAGTCCGTGAAGGTCACCAGGGGCGAGAGGTCGAAGCGCTGGCGCGGCCTTTTGGCCATCCAGGCTTCCAGCCGGCCGCGCCGCTGGTCGAAGGAGAGGGCGCGCAGATCCTCGCCCTCGAGCCACAGCGCATCGTAGAGACGGACATGGGCGGGATGCTCCTTCAACATCCTGGGCGTCACGGTCTTGCGGTTGAGCCGCTGCTGCAGGTCGTTGAACGGCGCCACCGCCTCCTCGCGGCGGACCAGGAGCTCGCCGTCGAACACGCCGTCGAAGTCGATGGCCTCGACGATGTCGGGAAAAGCATCGGAGACGTCCTCGCCGGCGCGGCTGTAGAGCCGCCTGACGCCGCCCGAGGAGGCGACCTGCACGCGAATGCCGTCCCATTTCCATTCGGCTCGGAAGTGCGCGGGATTCAGCGTATCGAGCTCGGCGCGGTCGATGGGATTGGCCAGCATCGGCGGCAGGAAGGCGCCGCCGGCGTTGCTGCTGGGCCTGGGTGCTCCCGCCAGCAGCCAGTCGAACAAGGGCCGGTAGGGTGCGGAAAGGCCGTGCCAGATCTCTTCCACTGCATCGACCGGCTGGCCGCCGATATTGGCGACCGCCTGCTTGGCGAGCCGTGCCGAGACGCCCACCCTGAGGGCTCCGGTCAGGAGCTTCAGCAGGGCCCAGCGCCCCGTCGAATCGAGGGCATCCAGCCAGCGCTTGAGAATGGCCGGCGTCTGGGTGCGCGTGGCGCGTTGCAGGGTCTCGACCACTTCGCCGAGCGCCGGCGGCGGCCCGGCGGCGGGATCGGTTTCCCAGATCAGCGCCAGGGTCTCGGCGAGGTCGCCGACATAGTCATAGGAAAGATGAAAGAGGTCGATGCCGATCTTGTCCTCGCCGAAGCCCCGCAACAGCGCGGGCTTGGCCGCCGGGAAGTCGAGGCCGCCCGTCAGCGCGGCCAGCGCCCAGCCGCGGTCCGGGTCGGGCGTCTCGCGCAGATAGGTCTCGATCAGCCGCAGCTTGGCGTTGCGCGCCGGCTGGAAGGAGAGGGCGTCGAGCAGGGCGGCGAAGGCCTGCACCTAGGCGCCTTCTTCCTCGCGGCCGGCGAGATGCAGCGCCTCGGCGTCGATGCCGAGCGAGCGCGCATAATGCACCAATGCCTCTTCGCGGCCGTGCGTCACCCACACCTTGGGGGCGCCGACATCCTTGAGGGTCTGGGTGAGCTCGGCCCAATCGGCATGGTCGGAGATGACCAGCGGCAACTCGGCGTCGCTTTGCCGGGCGCGGGCGCGCACCCGCATCCAGCCCGAGCAGACCGCCGGCAGCGGATCGGCGAAGCGCCGCGACCAGCGGTCGGCGATGGCCGAGGGCGGGCAGAGCACGATGGCGCCCTTGAAGGGCTCCAGGATCGCCTCGGAGACATGGGCGATGTCGCCGAGATCGACGCCCAGCTCCTGGTAGAGCTTGCACAACGACAGCAGCGCACCGTGCAGCCAGATGCGCTTGTCCCAGCCCGCGGCGCGCAGCAGCTTGATCACCCTCTGGCACTTGCCGAGCGCGTAGACGCCCACCAGATGAGTGCGTTCGGGAAAGGTGGTGACGGAGCGCAGAAGCTTGCCGATCTCGCCGGCATCGGAGGGATGATGGAACACCGGCAGGGCGAACGTCGCCTCGGTGATGAAAACGTCGCAGGGCACCGGCTCGAAGGGCGGGCAGGTCGCATCGGGCCGGCGCTTGAAATCGCCCGACACCACGATGCGCTGGCCCCGGTAGGCCAGCACGGCCTGCGCCGAGCCCAGGATGTGTCCGGCCGGGGCGAAACTCACATCCACCTCGCCGACCCGCACGCTTTCGCGGTAGTGCAGCGGCTGCTGGTCGGTGCCGGGCATATCCTCGAAGCGCGCGCGCATGATGGCCAGCGTCTCGGGCGTGGCCAGTGCCGAACGATGGCCGGGCCGGGCATGATCGCCGTGGCCGTGCGTGATCACGGCGCGCGGCACGGCGACGGCCGGATCGACATAGAAGTCGCCGGGCTTGCAATAAAGGCCGCGCGGCGTCGGATAGAGCCAGGAGCGGGGATTTAGGGTGTCGACGGCCATTGAACTTGCTGCATCCTACCCGGCAGATATGGGGCTTCCCGACCTGTTTTCACGCTGGTTCGAAAGTCGCGGATGGACGCCGCGGCCGCATCAGCTCGCCCTGATCGCGCTGGCCCAGCAGGGCAAGAGTGCGCTGCTGATCGCGCCGACCGGCGGCGGCAAGACCCTGGCGGGCTTCCTGCCGTCCTTGATCGAGCTCACGGAGCGTCGTCGCAACGGCCAGGACCTCGCCCACAAGAAGGGCAAGGGCGAGCTGCATACGCTCTACATCTCGCCCTTGAAGGCGCTCGCCACCGACATCCGCCGCAACCTCGAACTGCCGATCGCCGAGATGCAGCTGCCGGTGCGGGCGGAGAGCCGGACCGGCGACACGCCGCAGAGCCGCCGGCTGCGCCAGCGCGAGCGGCCGCCGGATCTGCTGATGACCACGCCGGAATCGCTGGCGCTGCTGCTCAGCTATCCCGATGCGGCGCAGTTCTTCGCCAGCCTGAAATGCCTGATCGTGGACGAGCTGCATTCCTTCGCCACCAGCAAGCGTGGCCATCACCTGGCGCTTTGCCTGGCGCGCGTGGCGACGCTGGCGCCCCACGTACGCTTCGTCGGCCTGTCGGCCACGGTCGCCAATCCGCCCGAGATGGCGGACTTCCTCGCCGTCAAGGACGAGGTCGAGATCGTGCAGGGCGAGCCTGGCGCCCAGCCGGTGGTGAGCATCATCGATGCCCACGAGCGGCTGCCGTGGGGCGGCCACATGGGCCATCACGCGGTGCCCGAGGTCTACAACATCATCCGCCAGCACAAGACCTCGATCGTGTTCGTGAACACCCGCGCGCAGGCCGAGCTGGTGTTCGACCGGCTGTGGCGCATCAACGAGGACAATCTGCCGATCGGCCTGCATCACGGCTCGCTGGCCGTCGAGCAGCGGCGCAAGGTCGAGGCGGCGATGGCGGCCGGCAAGCTGCGCGCCGTGGTGGCGACCTCCTCGCTCGATCTCGGCATCGACTGGGGCGACGTCGACCTGGTGATCCAGATGGGCGCACCCAAGGGCGTGAGCCGCCTGATGCAGAGGATCGGCCGCGCCAATCACCGGCTCGACGAGCCGAGCCGCGCCATGATCGCGCCGGCCAACCGCTTCGAGGTGCTGGAATCCCTGGCGGCGCTCGAGGCCATCGAGGCGCGCGAGCTCGACGGCGATCCGCCCCGGCCGCCCTGCCTCGACGTGCTGGCGCAGCATATCGTCGGCACCGCCTGCGCCCAGCCGATCGACCGCGACACTTTCTACCAAGAGGTACGGACCACGCAGCCCTATCGCGACCTGCCGCGCCAGGATTTCGACGACACGTTCGACTTCGTCGCCACCGGCGGCTACGCGCTGGCGGCCTATGAGCGCTGGCACCGGCTGAAGCAGCTGCCCGACGGGCGCTGGATGCTGGCCTCGCCGATGGTGGCGCGGCAGTTCCGCATGAATGTCGGCACCATCGTCGAGCTGCCGCTGATCAAGGTGAAGATGCGGCGCGGGCCGGTGCTGGGCGAGGTCGAGGAGGCGTTCATCCAGGGGCTGGTGGCGGGCGACACCTTCGTCTTCGCCGGCCGCCTGTTGCGCTTCGAGGGGGTGAAGGAGCTGGTGGCGCAGTGTTCGCCGGCGACCGGCGGCGATCCCAAGGTGCCGGCCTATGGCGGCGGCCGCCTGCCGCTCTCGACCTTCCTGGCCGCCCGCGTGCGCGGCATCCTGCAGGATCCCTCGCGGCATCCGAAGCTGCCGGCCGAGGTGCGCGAATGGCTGCGCATGCAGCGCATCCGCTCGACCTTGCCGGCGAGCGACCGCCTGCTGATCGAGGGGTTTCCGCGCGGCAGCAAGCAGTTCATCGTGGCCTACTGCTTCGAGGGCCGGAACGCCCATCAGACGCTGGGCATGCTGCTGACCCGCCGCATGGAACGCATGGGGCTGAAGCCGCTGGGCTTCGTCGCCACCGACTACGTGCTGGGCATCTGGGGCCTGCGGCCGCCCACCAAGGCGCAACTCGACCAGCTGTTCGACGAGGACATGCTGGGCGACGACCTCGAAGCCTGGATGGACGAATCGACCATGTTGCGCCGCTCGTTCCGCAATGTCGCGGTGATCGCCGGCCTGATCGAACGGCGCTTTCCCGGCGAGGAGAAGTCGCGCCGCCAAGTCACCTTCAGCTCCGACCTGATCTACGACGCGCTGCGCAAGCACGAGCCCGACCACATCCTGCTGCGCGCCACCCGCCAGGACGCCGCCTGGCAGCTCGCCGACCTCAAGCGCCTGGGCGACCTGCTGCGCCGCGCCCGGGGCCGCATCGAATACCGCCGGCTCGACCGCATCTCGCCGCTCGCCGTGCCGATCCTGCTCGAGATCGGCAAGGAACGGGTGCTCGACGGCACCGCCGAGGACGAGCTGCTGGATATCGCCGCGCAGGAACTGATCGACGAGGCGACGCGGCTCTAGCGATGGCGGACGGGCTGATGCCTCAGCCAGCGCCGGTATTGGACGTAGGTGACGGCAAGGCTCGTGGCGAAGACGACAAAGGTGCCGCACACCATCACCAGATAGTAGAACTCGTTGCTTTTCATGGCCCGCTCCATTGGGAACGGTCCGAGCGTGGCCGTCTGTCGGGAGCGCCGCGTTGACCTGGATCAAGCTCGCTGGAAACCGCGCGAGGGCAACCAGCTGTTCTGAAGGGGGTCCCTTGACTTGAGATCGTCTGATCATTAGATCATTACTTATATCATCATATGAGGCGGACATGGCCAGTGTCGTGACGATCAATCGCCCCGATGTCGTGGCGCTCATAGAAAAGGCTGCCGACCAGATGACCGGCGGCAACAAGACCGAGCTTGTGGCGACCGCGGTGCGTCGCTTGCTCGAAGAGGCTGCGCGCACGCAGTCGTTGTTCGGTGCCAATGCCGGGTCGGTTCGCGTGCGCGCAGGAGTCGACCTTACGCAGCCCGTTTTGGACGATGAGATGGATGCAGAGACCGGAGCCGAGATCCGTCGGTGACCGATCTGTTGCTCGATACGCATATCGCGTTGTGGCTGAACAACGGCGACGCACGCCTGGGAAAGGCAACACAACAAACGATCGAGAAGGCTTGGAAAGCCGGCGGTCGAATTCTTTGGAGTGCGGTCAGTACATGGGAAATCGCGATGCTCGTGGACAAGGGTCTTATTGAGCTCGATCTTCCAGTGTATGAATGGGTGGAGCGATTTCTCGATCGGCCCGGCCTCGAGGCGGTTCCGCTTGATCATGGAACAGCAGCGCTTGCCTACAGCTTGCATCATCTCGAACATCGCGATCCTGCTGACCGGCTGCTTATCGCGAGCGCCATCGTCCTTGGTTGCCCTCTCGTGACTCATGATGATCGCATCCGAAGGTTTGCTAGGACGCGAGGTCGGCAATATCGGTTTGTGATCGCATAGGCCGCTTTAGTGGAAATCCCGTGAGGCGATCTTGATCTTGGGCCGGTCGAGCACGATGCGGCTGCGGTCATAAGCGGGTTTGGCCGGCGGGCCTTTGCGCGTCCGGTGTCGGGTAGCGTTGGCTTCCGGCACCGCGACGCGGCGGTCGCCCGGATCGGTGCGGACCTCGTCGCCGCGGCCGCGGGCCAGGTGGAAGTCGTCGATGTCGGCGATGGAATCGAGCTCGGCCGACCAGTCCCAGAGCTGCTCGGCGACGAGATGGATCACCAGCCCCTCGCGCTGCACGCGGCCGCGCACGCCGAGCAGGCGCGAGCCCATGACGATGCGGCGGTGCGCCTCGAACACCCTGGGCCAGACCACGAGGTTGGCGATGCCATGTTCGTCCTCGATGGTGACGAACACCACGCCCGAGGCGGTGCCCGGGCGCTGACGGACCAGGACAAGTCCGGCCAGGGTGAAGAAATCGTCGTTCTTGGCGTTTTTCAGGACTTCGGTCGGCGCCACGCCGCGGTCGGAAAACCGCGATCGCAGCAGCGCCAGCGGATGGGAGCGCAGCGACAGCGAGATGGCGGCGTAGTCGTCCACCACCTGCTCGCCCAGGGTGAGCGTGGGCAGGGTGACGGCAGGCTCCAGGTCGCGCACCCTGGTCGGCGCATCGAGCAGCGGCAGAGGCGCATCGGAGAAGCCGCGCACGGCCCACAAGACATCGCGGCGCGACAGGCCCAGCGAAGCGAAGGCATCGGCGCGGGCCAGCGCGACGATCTGGCGCTTGCTGAGGCCCGAGCGCCGCCACAGATCGGCCGGATCGCGATAAGGTTCCGTGCGTCGCTTGACCATGCGCTTGACGTCTTCTTCGCCAAGGCCCGTGACCTGGCGCAAGCCGAGACGCAGGGCGCATCGGTTGTTGCGACCGGGCTCCAGGGTGCAGTCCCAGTCGCTGGCGTTGACGTCGGGCGGCCGCACCTCGACGCCATGCTCGCGCGCATCGCGCACGAGCTGGGCCGGCGCATAGAAGCCCATCGGCTGGGAGTTGAGCAGGGCGGCGGCGAAGACTTCCGGGTAGTAGTTCTTCACCCAGGAAGAATCGTAGACCAGGATGGCGAAGCTCGCGGCGTGGCTTTCGGGAAAACCGTATTCGCCGAAGCCCTCGATCTGCTTGAAGCAGCGTTCAGCGAAAGCGCGCTCATAGCCGTTGCCGACCATGCCCTCGATGAAATCGTCCTTGAGCTTGTGGATCGTGCCGGCCCGGCGGAAGGTCGCCATGGCGCGGCGCAGCTTGTCGGCCTTCTCGGGCTTGAAGCCCGCGGCATCGATGGCGATCTGCATCGCCTGCTCCTGGAACAACGGCACGCCCAGGGTTCTTTCCAGGACGTTCCTGAGCTCCGGCTTGGGATAAATGACCAGTTCGGGATGGGCGCGGTTCTTCAAATAGGGATGGACCATGCCGCCCTGGATGGGGCCGGGCCGCACGATCGCCACCTCGACGACGAGGTCGTAGTAGGTGCGGGGCTTCAGGCGCGGCAGCATCGACATCTGCGCCCGGCTCTCGACCTGGAACACGCCGACGGAATCGGCCTTGCACAGCATGTCGTAGACGGCGGGATCCCCGGGATCCATGCCGAGCGAGGGCTCCTCGCCATAGTGCTGCTTGATCAGGTCGAAGCTCTTGCGCAGGCAGGTCAGCATGCCGAGACCCAGCACGTCGACCTTGTAGATCTTGAGGACGTCGAGATCGTCCTTGTCCCATTCGACCACGGTGCGCTCGTCCATGGCCGCGTTCTGGATGGGCACCAGCTCGTCGAGCCTTCCTTCGGTGAGCACGAAGCCGCCGACATGCTGCGAGAGATGGCGGGGAAAGCCGCACAGGGAGGCCGACAGTTCGAGCGCCAGCATGAGGCGCGGGTCGGTGGGATCGAGGCCGGCTTCGCGCACATGGTCGATGTCGACGCCGCCCGATCCCATGCCCCACACGGTGTCGGCCATCGCGCCCACCGTATCGGGCGACAGGCCGAGCGCCTTGCCGACCTCGCGGATGGCGCTGCGGCTGCGATAGGCGATCACGGTGGCCGCCAGCGCGGCGCGCGAGCGGCCTTTCTCGCGGTAGATCCACTGGATGATGTCCTCACGCCGCTCGTGCTCGAAATCGACGTCGATGTCGGGCGGCTCGTTGCGCTCGTTGGACAGGAAGCGCTCGAACAGGACCTTGGTCTCTTTGGGATTCACCGAGGTGATGCCGAGGCAGTAGCAGACGGCGGAGTTGGCCGCCGAGCCGCGACCCTGGCAAAGAAT
>Ga0210389_10000869_pt1 | contig 25510 bp, 23 predicted proteins | sample IncBWH28OmetaG_FD_160127 | JGI IMG/M metagenome (GOLD analysis project Ga0210389, IMG submission 160127) | Forest soil microbial communities from Barre Woods Harvard Forest LTER site, Petersham, Massachusetts, United States - Inc-BW-H-28-O ...
AGCATGTGATCGAACGAGCGGTTCTCGAGCATCAGGACGAACACGTGCTTGACGTCAGGCCGCGTCATCACGTCACGCCTGGAAATTCGATGAGTTCCATGATCCGGGAACCTACATGCAGTACACCTTCGACGCCAGCTCGAACACGAGCGTGAGCGCGCAGACGGTCTCCCAGAACCCGGGCCTGGAGGACATCCAGGCATGCACCGCCTCGGGCTGCAGCGAAACCTCGGCCGCCGACCTCATCTATCTGTACCCGCCCGGCAACCCGCAGGTCGAATCGATCTCGCCGGCCTCCGGCGTCGCCGCCGGTGGGACCAAGGTCACGATCCACGGCCAGAACCTCGGCTGCACGACGGCGCTGTTCTTCGGTGAAGCCGAAGCGTCCTTCACGCCCGTCGAAGCGTTGCTGGACTGCGGCTCGAGCACCGTCGTCGACGCGACCGCGCCGGCCGGCGTCGCCGGCAGCAAGGTGCCGGTGACGGTGACCACGGTCGAGAGCTTCTTCACCGGCTCCGGGCGCAGCGCCTCCAGCGCCCAGTTCGCCTACAAGAAGTAGGCTCTACGCCGACATGGCCTCAGGGATCGTCCTCCACGTCGTGCCGCCGTCGCACCCGTGCATGACGGTCACCGCCGCGCTCAACATGAAGGGCCTCGAGCACGAGCGCGTCGAGCTCTCGCCCCCGCACATGGAGACGATGCTGGAGATCTACGGCGAGGGCAACCACACCGTCCCGGGGATGCTGATCGACGGCGAGCCGGTGCACGGCTCGCGCACGATCCTCGCGCGCCTGGACGAGCTCGTGGCCGAGCCCGCGCTGTACCCGTCCGACGAGGTGCGCGAGGCGGAGCGCTGGGGCGACGAGGAGCTGCAGGACCTCGGCCGGCGCCTGCCGTGGGGCGCGATGCACTTCCGGCCCGAGGCGATGGGCACGTTCGGAGGCGCCGGGCCGCTCGACGGGCCGGGCACCGACTTCGCGATCGGCTACATCCGCGCCTCCTGGAAGTACCACAAGATCAGTGCCGCCCGCCTGCACGATGATCTGGCCGGGCTGCCCGCGCTGCTCGCCCACGTCGAGCGCCTCGCCGCCGACGGCGTCATCGGTGGCGAGCAGCCGAACGCGGCCGACCTGCAGATCGGCGCCACCCTGCGGGTGCTCTTGACGGTCGGCGACCTGCTCCCGCTGCTCAGCGCCAGCGCCGGCGAACGCATAGCACGCAGCCTGTTTGCGGACTATCCGGGCGAGATTCCCCCCGGGGCCTTTCCCGCAGGCTGGGTGCCATGAGCTCGAGCGCCACTCGCGCTTGACCGACGTCGCTCGCGCTAGACCGGCGTTGGGCTAGACCAGCGGCGGTTCTTCGTAGGGTCCCCGTTCGACCACGCGATCGGCCACCACGCGTCGACGCGGACTCCACACCAGCAGATAGAGCAGCGACAGCACCAAGCCCGCGATTCCGGCGATCATCAGGATCAAGCCGACCGTCTGGATCGAGACGCCGGACACAGTGGTCGTCACCGCGTAACGCAGGATCGCGCCAACCGCGATCAGGAATATGGATCCTCCAGTTGTCATGTTGGGGATATACCCCGAACCCCGGCTTTCAACCGTTGAGATCGCACGACGGTGTGACGTGGCCCGGCGGCGGCGCCCTTGTTCGCGGCGCTGATAGCTTGCGCGTGTGAGCCGCGGGAGCCCACTGTCCTTCGATCCGTTGCGCGTGCTCCTGGTCGAGGACGACGACGGCGACGCGATGCTCGTCGAGGACTACCTGGCGGAGGCGTTGCCGCACGCGGGGATCACTCGCGGTCGCACAGTCGAGGGCGCGCTCGGCGCGCTCGATGGTGGCATGGACTGCGTGCTGCTGGATCTCAACCTGCCTGACGCGGGCGGGTTGGAGGCGGTGCTCAGACTGCGCGAGCGTGCGCCGGAGATAGCGCTGATCGTGCTCACCGGCCTCGACGACGAGGCGGCTGGGGTCGCGGCGGTCGAGGCCGGCGCTCAGGACTACCTGGTCAAGGGTGCCGTCGATGCCGCGCGACTTGGGCGCGCGGTCCGCTACGCGATCGTGCGTCGCCAGGCCGACGCCGCCCAGCAGCAGCTGCGCATAGCCGAGGTCCAGTCGCGGGAAATCGCGCGCTTGGAACGTGGGCTCGCGCCGCCGCCGCTGGTCGAGGACCAGTCGGTGTGGGTCGCCTCGCGCTACCGAGCGGGCAGACGCCAGGCGCTGCTGGGCGGCGATTTCTACGACGTCGTGGAGACCCCCGCCGGCACGCTGCGCGTAGTCGTCGGAGACGTGTGCGGCAACGGGCCCGACGAGGCGGCGATCGGCGTTTCCCTGCGCACCACCTGGCGGGCGCTCGCTCTGGCGGGCGCGAATACGGAGCTGGCGCTGGCAACGCTCGAGCGCGTGCTCGGGCACGAGAGCAAGGCTCCGAGCATGTTCGCGACCGCGTGTGTGGTCGAGGTTGACTCCGAGCGCACGGGCGCGCAGGTGACGGTCGCCGGGCATCCGCGTCCGGTGCTGATCGACGGCAGCCGCAGCAAACCGCTGTTCTCGGCTCGCCCGGGACTGCCGGTAGGCCTGGCAGAGGGGCGCTGGGTGGCCCAGCGCGCGGGTCTGCCGGCCGGGTGGGCGCTGCTGCTCTACAGCGACGGGCTGATCGAGGGCCGCATCGGCCGCGGCCCCGAGCGCCTGGGCGAAGATGCCCTGCACGTCATGCTCGATGGCTACCTCGCCGTGCACCCCGAATGGCACGAACGTCCCGAGGAGCTGCTCGACTGGCTGATCGTGCGCGTCGAGGAGCTCAACGGCGACGCTCTCACCGACGACGTGGCGCTGCTGCTGGTCGGTGCCCGCGATGGCTGACGCGCTCGCCACGGGAGCGGCGCAGCCCGTCGCGAGCGAGGATCCCGTCGCGCACGTGCCGCTCGCGCCGCCAGCCACGCCGCGCACGGTGCTGAGGGTGGGGCAGTGGCTCGGCCTAACGATTGGCGTGCTGCTGGCGCTGGCGGTGCTCAGCATCGGCGTGGCGCTCGTCGTCAACCAGCGCCTGAGCGACCGGCGCCACGTCGTGCTCGACCAGGTGGAGCCGGCACTGCAGGCCTCGTTGCGCCTCGAAAACGGGCTGATCGACCAGGAGACCGGGGTTCGGGGGTTTCTGCTGACCGGCGAGAGCGCCTTCCTGCAGCCCTTCTACAGCGGCCATCGGGCGGAGCAGCAGGCCTACGCCGCCTTGCGCGCGCAGGCCAGGATCGCCCCCTCGCGCCTGCTCGCGGCGCTGGAAGCGGTGCGCGCCAGAGCCCACGCCTGGCGCATGGAAGTCGTCGAACCGTCGCTCGTGCACGAGCGACGAGTGGGCCGCTCGCTGGCCGCGAGCGCGCTCGGCAAGGAACGCTTCGACGCGGTGCGGCGGGCGCTGGCCTCCCTCCAGAGCTACCTGGGCCAGAGGCTGTCCAGCAGCCGCCGCCAGCTTGACGACGACGCACGCACACTGCAGGTCGTGCTGCTGCTCGCCGGGGGGCTGATCCTCGTCAGCGTGCTGGCCGCCGGCTTCGTGCTGCGCGCCATCATCACCAAGCCGCTCGCCAGGCTTGGCGCGGACGCCAGCCGGGTTGCCGCCGGCGAGTTCGAGGCGCCGCTACGCAGCGACTCCGGCGCCCGCGAGATCGCCCTGCTGGCGGCCGAGTTCGACGTCATGCGCCGGCGCATCCTCGCGGAGCTCGCGCAGGTGCGCGCGGGGCGTGCGGCGCTCGAGCAGCAGGCGCTCGAGCTGCAGCGCTCCAACAGCGATCTCGAGCAGTTCGCCTATGTCGCCTCGCACGACCTGCAAGAGCCGCTGCGCAAGGTCGCGAGCTTCTGCCAGGCGCTCGAGCAGCGCTATCGCGGGCAGCTGGACGCGCGCGCCGACCAGTACATCGACTTCGCCGTGGACGGCGCCAGGCGCATGCAGATCCTGATCAACGACCTACTCGAGTTCTCGCGCGTCGGGCGTGGAGGCGCCGCCCGCGAGCGGGTGGAGCTGGAGGACGTGCTCGAGGAGGCACGCCGTTCGTTGTCCGCTCCGCTGCGCGAGGCTGCTGCCACGATCGAGCACGATCCGCTGCCGAGCGTCCGCGGCGAGCGCTCGCTGCTCGTGTCCCTGCTGCAGAACCTGCTCGCCAACGCGGTCAAGTTCCGGGACGCGGAGCCACTGCACGTGCGTCTGTCGGCAAGCCGTGAGGGCGAGATGTGGGAGCTGAGTTGCGCCGACAACGGTATCGGCATCGAGCCGGAGTACGCCGAGCGGATCTTCGTGATCTTCCAGCGCCTGCACAGCAAGGAGGCGTATGAGGGCACCGGCATCGGCCTGGCGCTGTGCCGCAAGATCGTCGAGTATCACGGCGGTAGCATCTGGCTCGACACCAACTACGATGGCGGAGCATGCATTCGCTTCACGCTGCCGCTCGCGGACGAGGAGAACGAATGAACGAGGGCGCGCCGTCGGTGCTGCTGGTCGAGGACGATCCCGGGGACGTGCTGCTCGTCAAGGAGGCGCTCGCCGGTCGCGAGGTCGGGAGCAACCTGTCGGTCGTCGGCGATGGCGTACAGGCGCTGGCGTTCGTGCGCGCCGAAGGCGACTACGCGGACGTTGCGCGCCCGGACCTGGTGCTGCTCGACCTGAACCTCCCACGGAAGAACGGCAGGGAGGTGCTCGCGGAGATCAAGGGTGACGAACAGCTGGCGACGATCCCGGTGGTCGTCCTGACCACCTCCGAGGCCGACGAGGACATCCTGCGCTCCTATGAGCTCCACGCCAACGCCTACGTCACCAAGCCAGTGGACCTCGACCGTTTCATCGCCGCCGTGCGCCAGATCGACGAGTTCTTCATCGACCTGGCCAAGTCGCCGTCCCGTCTTCGCGGCTGAGCTCGCCGGTACACCCACCGGCGCGGACGAGCTGGCGGGCACAAGCCTGCCGGTGTAAGTCGGAGTCAGATCCGCAGCTCGGCCCACACTACCTTGCCGTCGGGCGCGCATTCGACACCCCAGCGCGTGGCCAGCGCATCGATCACCGACAGCCCGTGCGTGGGCAGCACGATCAAGTCGTCGTCGGCGCTCGGCGGCCTCGCGTCCCGTACCGCCAGTCGCATCGAGCGCTCGTGCATCGCGATGTCGATCGTGAACGACGAGCGGGCGTGGCGCACGGCGTTGGTGGTCAGCTCGCTGAGCACGAGCGCGGCGGTATCCACGACGCTGCTCGCACAGCCCGAATCGCGGAGCGTGCGGATCAGCAGCCTGCGCGCCTCCCCGGGGGCCTGTGCATCGGCCTGGAAGCTCGCCACGAGCCTGCTCGTCGAGCGCTGATCGTCGTTTTCGAGCTCTTGCTCGCCGGGGTGGCCGAGCACGGCCGAGTGCAACGCGCAGACTGCGTGCAGTGCCTGCACATGGTCTTCTCCCGTGGCCGAGGCGGCCGGGTATGCGCACAGCAGTGAGAACGCCAGCTCCTCTGCCAGCTCGTTCCACAGTGTCTCGAGCTCGATCGCCGCCGGAACCTCACCTGCGTCCCACAGCAGGGTGACCATCTCTCCGTATACATGCACGGCGCCACCGGACTCCTGCGCCTCGCGCAGCAGCCCCCCGATCACGGTGTGGAACGCGTGGCCGTCGATCTCGCCGTCGCGCATGCACGCATGCAGGGTGGCGTTCGCGTCGAGGAGCACCAGCCGGCCCTCGGCGCGCGCCAGAGCGAGCTCGACGCCGTCGCGTGCCAGATATGCCTCGAACGCCTCGCGATGCGGCCGTGTCGCGATCGCGACACCCACCCCGCCGGCGCGCAGCGCCGCGCCCAGGTGAGAGCCGGCGGACGCGACCAGCTCCGAGTCGTGCGTGTAGAACTGGACCACGTGCGCGCTGACGCGACGCTCGACTGCTTGTGTCCTTACCGCCACCTGGATGCCTTTCCACGATGCTTGCGGGCCGGATCGAAAGGCGGTCTCCTACGCCAGCTTCGGCCGGTATCTCGTTGTTTTATCTACCCGGCTCGGCGCGCGTTTACACTCGATGAGGACGATGCGTCCCGGGTGCGGGTGACATGACGGGCAAGGAGCTGGCGCTCCGTGCCGGAGCGATGGCCCATGCGGCCGTACGGGGTGGCAGCCGTGTGGTTCGCGGCCAGGTGATCGAGCTCGTCGGCGGGCCAGCGCGGGCTCGCGTGATCCTGATGTTCGGCGCGGTGCTCGGGCTGAGCGGCGCCGACACCGCGACCATTGGGGCGGTGGCGCCGCAGCTTGAGCACGCGCTGCACATCGGCAACGCCGCCATCGGACTGCTGAGCTCCGTGACGCTGCTGGTCGGGGCGCTGTTCGTGCTGCCGGTGGGCGCGCTGGTCGATCACGTCAAGCGCATGCCGCTGCTGGCCGGGAGCGTGGCCGTGTGGAGCGTTGCCGCGCTGCTCAGCGGCCTGGCTGGCAGCTACGGCACGCTGCTGCTCACGCGCCTGGCACTCGGAGCGGTCACGGCCACGGCCGGCCCGGCGATCGCGTCGCTGACCGGCGACTACTTCCCCGCGCACGAACGCGGTCGCGTGTACGCGTACATCCTCGGCGGCGAGATCACCGGTGCGGCCGCCGGCTTCATCGTGGGCGGGAGCGTCGCCAGCGTGATCTCGTGGAGGGCGGCGTTCATGCTGCTGGCGATCCCCGGGCTGTGGCTGGCGCGGGCGCTGTGGCGAACGATCCCGGAGCCGGTGCGCGGCGGGCAGAGCCGGCTGGAGCGTGGCGCGCTCAGTCTCGACGAGGCTTTGCGGTCCGGCGCCGCGCGGGACGCCGGCACAGCGGAGGCGTGGCTGGCGGACGAGTCCGAGCTCCCCTCGATCGAGGACTCGCCGGCCGTCCAGGCGGTGCGCAGGCACGGGATCGAGCCCAACCCGGAGCTCGTGCTGGCGGAGGACCCGCTCGACATGGGACTTGTGCGGGCTGTGCGCTACGTGCTGTCGATCCCCAGCTACGCGTTGCTGGTGCTCAGCTCCTCGCTCGGCTACTTCTTCTTCGCCGGCCTGCAGACCTTCGTGCTGCTGTTCATGCGCGGGCACTACCGCATCGGCCAAGCGACGGCCGAGCTGGTGGTGGCGCTGCTGGTGGTCGGTGCGCTGGCAGGTACGCTCGTGAGCGGCCGCCTGACCGACCTGATGCTGCGCCGCGGGATGCTCGAGGCGCGCATCTGGGTACCGGCGGCGTGCTACCTGGGTGCGGCGGCACTGCTGATACCGGGTCTGCTGGGCAGTCATCTGACGCCGGCGCTGTGGTTCGACGTCGGTGGCACGGCGTTGATCTCCGCCGCCAACCCTCCGCTCGAAGCCGCCCGGCTGGACATCATGCCGTCCGGTCTGTGGGGACGGGCCGAGGCGACCCGCGGCTTCCTGCGCTCGCTTTCGCAGGCGGTGGCACCGCTGCTGTTCGGCGGCCTGGCGGATCTGATCGCCGGGATTGCGCCCGCACAGGCCCCGATCGGCACCCATCCAAGCGCTGTCTCCTCCTCGACCGCCACCGGCCTGGAGTTCAGCTTCCTGATCATGCTGTGCACGCTGGTCGCGGCGGGCGTGTTCCTGATGCGCGCGCGCCGCGCCTACCCGGCTGACGTGGCCACGGCGGCCGCCAGCGCGTACGCTTCGCACGAGCCGCGGGTGACGGCGGCGTGAGGACAGCGAGATTACGGGCTTGAGCGACAGGGAAAGATTGGTGTCACATTGACCGATCCCTCCGGACTGAGAACGCTGGCGGCGCAGATGCGATTGATGCTCGAGCGCGATCGACAGGCACCGTCGCAGGCACGCGCGGCGGTACGGGAGTTCTGCGAGGAGCGCAAGCTCGGCGCATCGGCGGCGGCCACGCTGACGTTGCTGGTATCCGAGCTGGTCTCCAATGCCGTGCGTCACTCCGACGCCTCGCCGGCCAGCGCGATCCTGTTGAGTGTGTGCATGCGCGAGCGCGGTGAGCTGTGCGTGGAGGTGACCGATCGCGGCAGCGGCTTCACGCCCGCTCCACTCGATCCGGTCGCGGGTGCGGGCGGTTACGGCCTGTACCTGGTGGATACGCACGCTAGGCGTTGGGGCGTCGATCACGAGGGTGGAACACGCGTGTGGTTCGAGCTCTAGACCACAGTGACGAGGTGCTGGCGTCGCATGACGTCAGGGTGGAGCTGCTCGTCGAGGCGGGCGCGGTGGTCGCCAGCTCGCTCGACCTCGCGACCACCATGCAGCGGGTCGCGCGCCTGACGGTGCCGCGCCTCGCCGACCTGTGCGCGATCGACCTGCTCGACGACGACGGCACGATCCGCGAGGTGGCGGTCGCCTCGGCCGATCCGGAGATAGCGCCTGCGTTGGAGGCACTGCGCAGGCGCCACCCGCTGGATCCGGCCGGCGAGCATCCGGTGGCGCGCGTGATCGACAGCGGCGAGCCATTGCTGCTGGCGGAGATGACCGACATGCTGCTGCGCTCCTTCGCCCAGGGCTCCGAGCACGCGCGCTTCATGATCGCGCACCGCTATCGCTCAGCGGCGGTTGCGCCGCTGCTCGCCCGCGGGCGCACGCTCGGCGCGCTGTCGGTGCTGCGTCTGGCCGACGGGGAGCTCTACGAGGAATCCGACCTGGAGCTCGCCGCCGAGCTCGCCCGGCGGGCGGCACTCGCGATCGACAACGCCCGCCTGTACACCGAGGTGCGCCGCGTCGAGCAGCGCCTGGAGGCGGTGCTGGTGAACCTCGCCGAGGCGATCACGTTGACCGACCGTCAGGGACGCACGGTGTTCGCGAACCAGGCAGCCGCGGAACTGCTCGGCGTGAGCAGCCCGGCAGAGCTGATGAGCGCGCGTCCGGGCGAGATCATGCCGCGCTTCCTGGTAACCGACGAGCACGGCCGTGAGCTCGACCTCGAGCAGATGCCCAGCCGCCGCCTGTTCGCCGGCGAGCGCCCGCGACCGCTGCTGGTGCGTAACGTGGTGCGCGCGAGCGGCGAGGAGCGCTGGCTGATCGCCCGCTCATCGCCGGTGCTCGATCCGGACACCGGGGAGATCGCCTACGCGGTCAATGTGTTCGAGAACATCACCGGCGTCAAGCGCGTGCAGCTGGCGGAAAGCTTCATGGCGGAGGCCAGTCGTGTGCTCGCCTCGTCGATGGACTACGCCGAGACGCTGCGCCAGATCGCGCGGCTGGCGGTGCCGCAGCTGGCCGACTGGTGCGCCGTGGACGTGCTCGGCGAGAGCGGTCAGATCGAACGCGTGGCGGTGCACCATCGAGACCCCGCGAACGTGGCGTTGGCGGAAGCGATCGACCGCGACTTCCACCCGTCTCTGGAGGAGCGCTGGGGCGTGCCTGAGGTGATCCGCACGGGTCGGGCACGCATCTACGAGCACATCGGAGAGCGGGAGCTCGCGGCGTACGCGCGCGACGAGCGCCACCTGGAGCTGTTGCGCACGCTCCACGCCCGGACAGCGATCATCGTGCCGCTGGCGGCGCCCGCGCGTACGCTCGGGGCGATCACGCTGATCACCTCCGAGTCTGAGCGGCGCCTGACCCACACCGACCTGGATGTGGCCGTGCGCCTCGGTCGCCGAGCGGGCACGGCGGTGGAAAGCACACGCCTGTACTCCGAGCGCACGCGCATCGCCCACGCGCTTGAGGCGGCGCTGCTGCCCGAGTCGTTGCCTGAGCTGCCAGGTTTCGAGATCGCCTCGCACTATCGGGCGGCCGGTGAGCTGAACGACGTCGGTGGCGACTTCTACGACGTGCTGCCCTACGGCGAGGAGCGCTGGTTGGCAGTGATCGGCGACGTGTGCGGCAAGGGGCCGCGCGCGGCCGGCGTGACGGCGCTCGCCCGTCACACGCTGCGCGCCGCGGCGATGCTCGGGCAGAACCCCACCGGGATGCTCCAGACCCTTCACCGCGCGCTGCGGGGCCAGCCGCCGGGTGCGGATCTCTGCACCGTGTGCCTGGTCACGCTCGAGCGTGTCGGTGCGCACGCGCGGCTGACGGTGGCGCTGGCCGGCCACCCGCGCCCGCTGCTGGTCGACGCGACCGGCGTTGCCACCCAGATCGGCGCGCCCGGCACGCTGCTCGGGGTGCTCGACGAGGTCGCGATCAACGAGGTCGAGGTCGACCTGGCCGCCGGCGAGACGCTGCTGCTGTACACCGACGGGCTGACCGAGGCAGGGCGCGGGGCACGGGTGCCGGACGAGCACGACGTGCTGGAGCTGTGCGCGCGAGCGATATCGCTCGAACAGGGCGCGTGGCCGGGGCTGGATGAGATGCTCGAGCACATCGAGGGGATCGCTCTGCGCCACGCCGAGGGCAGGATGCGCGACGACGTCGCGCTACTGGCCGTACGCTTGTCGCAAGCGTGACCCGCCGGGCAAGCGACAGCAGCGGCGTCGGCGCTTCACCCGAGACTTGCGGTTATCGGTAAACTGCCCGCTATGGGGGTGTCCGACCAGCTCCGTATCGACGTGCGACACGAGCCTGGACGTGTGGTTCTGGCGCTAGCAGGCGAACTCGACATGGCCAGCGCGGAGCTGCTGCAGAAAGCCGTCGAGGATCAGGACGCCGATGATGGGGAGCTGCTGTTGCTCGATCTGCAACAGCTGCAGTTCATCGACTCCACCGGCCTGCGCGCGATCCTGGCCACGCTCGAGCGCTGCCGTGAGCGCGGACGGGAATTCGCGATCACACCGGGCTCACAGCAGGTGCAGCGCCTGCTAAGCATCACCGGTGTGGCCGAGCACCTGCCGACGCTGCCCGCGACCGGAGAGATGGTCGCTTAGACCCCACGTTGGGGCGGCGTGGCGGGCGGCCCGTCGGCATCACGAGTCGCTCGTGGATAGGCGCTTGTTCACGCGCACGACCGTTCCGCCTGGCCCCGAGCGGATCTGCACGAGGTCGCACAGCTGGTTGACCAGCCACACGCCGCGTCCGCTGCTCGCGTCGACGGACGGGCGCTGGCGTCCCACGAGCGCCTCCTCGATCATGCCCGAGTCGCGCACCTCGCACACCAGCGCATGCGGCTCGCGCCAGAAGCTCAGTACGCCCGCGCCGCCACCGTGACGGATGCTGTTGGCGGCTAGCTCGTCGACCGCCAGCACGAGGTCGTCCACGGCCGGAACGCTGAGTCGCTGGCTTCTGGCCCAGGTCGAGACCGCATGGCGAACACTCGCCAGCTCAGTGCCCGTGAAGCTCAACTTCGTGACCGCTCCTGCCTGCATCGGCTGCGGCGCTGGGAGTGAGCCGGCGAACGGCCGCGGTGGCCCAGCCGCGCATGTGCACCCGTCGTTCGGGAGGCTGACGCCGGCGGCGGCGATCAGCGGGTGGTTCGCCTTGGCGGCGTCGAGCACGTGATCGTCGAGACCATCCACGTCATAGGTGCACAGCATGCGCCAGGCCGGATCCTCGGCGAAGGCGAGGTTGACCAACTGCTCATGACGCTCGCACTCGCTCAGCTCTGCCGCGGTACGCCCGGGCCACACCTGTTCGGCGATCGCCAGGGCGCAGCCGGCTCCCGCCGAGGCGTGCTCGAGCGAGAACTCCCGCCAGGCCGGCATCAGGCGCGCGGGGTTGCCCGACAGCGAGCGCACGTCGGCGAAGCACGCCCGCGCGCCGTCGGCGCCCAATGCCTCGATCAACGCCGTCGCGCGCGCTTGCTCGACCGCCACCAGCACGGCCGCGCCATGCTCCAGAGCGTCCCTGACCGGAGCAAGCGTCCCTTCCACAAAGCCGTGGTCGCCTCGCTCATACAACAGCAGCTCATGGCGGAAGGCGCCGTCGCGCGCCGATGCGCGCGCGTCTGCGCTCGAGCTACACCCTCTGGCCTCTGGGTTGGGCGGCATGCTGGAACGGGCACCGATCGGGGACCGCTGGGTCCCGTGCGAAACCTGGATGGATTGAAGCGAAGCCTAAATGGAGTGCAAGACGAACCAATGCTAGTGACAGGTACGTGGCGGCCCCGTTCGGGTCAGATCGTCGAGGCGCCGGCGCTCGGCGAAGCGTTCGATGTATCTCCCAGTGGTTCGAGTCCTCTGCCTGAGAGCTATCTGCCCGCATGGCGGGCGTGAAAAACCGAGCGACCGACAGGTTTAGAAGTCCGAGCGCCGGGGCATTACCCCATTGCAGTGTTGTCCCATCGGGTCAAGTCGCTCCCCCCGGCGGCTTGATCCACATAAACGGACGACACGGCGGCATGCCGGCCTGGTCTTGCCTCCCGACGGTTGCCGGCCGGCATGCCGCCTTCCTTTCGATCAAGGAGGGACGGGAGATGAGACTGAGAAGCAGAGGCGCACGTGCCGAAGCCGCACCGGCCGAAGCAGCACAACCGCGCGACCGTGCCACGGGCGCGCCGGCGTACGACGCCGAGGCCCCTGTTCGCGAACGACCGGCCCCGCGTGAAGCGCCGGTCGCCGCGTCGCGGCGCCGCTCGCTTGCGGGGCGCAGTCGCGACGCGGGCGCCGCCGCGGTGGGCACTGCCGGCGCCGGCGTGCTCTTGCTCGCTCGCCTCGTGATGGCGGCCGCATCGCTGATCGCGCTGCTGATCGCCCTGGCGGTCGTCCTACGCGACGTCGACGCGAACACGACCAACACGATCGTCAAGGGCATCCACGAAGGCGCCAACTTCTTCGCCGGCGCGTTCACCGGGCTGATCCGCTTCAGCGGTCATCCCAAGCGTGCGATCACCGTCGACTGGGGCATCGCCCTGATCGTGTACCTGGTGCTCGGCGCGATCGTCTCACGCGTGATCGCCAACGTCGGCAGGGGCGGGGTGTTGTTTGAGCACCGTCACCGCCCGGCTGCCAGCAACTACTGAGAAGCGGAGTGGATCGATGCGCAGAGTGCTCGTCGCGCTGTTGATAGGCGCGCTCACCGGGGTGGCGCTGCCGAGCGCCGCAGACGCCTTCTCGCTGACCAAGTGGGAAGCCGGCACGTGCAGCAACGAAGAATGCACCGACGCCGGCCCGCACGAAGACTTCTACACCCAGGCCGCCGGGCACCCGAACTTCGGCATCACCGACTTTCGCTTCGCCTCCACCAAGACGGTCGTGGTTCCCGGTGTGGAGGAATGGGAAGAACCGGTCGGGCATGTCAAAGACGTGCGCGTCGACCTGCCGGCCGGCTTGGCGGTCAACCCTGAAGCGACCCCGCAATGCGAAGAAGCGCAACTCAACAAAGACGAAAAACTGTGCCCGCCGAAGAGCCAGGTGGGGGTCGATGAAGCCACCGGCACCGCCGAAGTGCTCGGCATCAAGAAAACCGTCACCGAAGACTTCCCCGTCTACAACATGCGGCGCCGCCCCGGCGAGCCCGCGCTCTTCGGCGTGGAAGTCAACAGCGCGCTGGTCGAACTCGCCCACGCCCAGGGTCACATCTACCTCGAAGGTGGCATCAGCTGGCAACCCGCCGTAGGATCGCCAAAGGGCGGCGGCAGCGAAGACGCGGGCGTCGAACAGGGTGACTACCACGAGTACTTCGAGATCCACGAAATCCCGACGGTGCCCGAACTGATCGAGTCACGTCTGATCTTCTGGGGCGTGCCGCAGGAGATGCAGTCGGGCTCGACGGAAGCGCCGAAGGCGTTCATCACGCTGCCGAGCACGTGCACCAGTCCCCAGCGTACGTGGCTGCACGTCGACTCCTACGAAGAACCAGGCCACTACCTCGAAGCGGAAAACATGACCCCGGTCACCGCCACCGGTTGCAGTGCGCTGGCCTTCGACCCGTCGCTTTCGCTCGTCCCCGAAACCAGCCAATCCGACGAGCCCGACGGCGCCAGCGCCACCCTGCACGTCCCGCAGCTGACCTCCGAACCGTCCAAGCCCAACTCGCCAGACGTGCAGGGCGCGGAAGTGACGTTGCCGGCGGGCATGACCCTGAACCCCTCGGCTGCCAACGGGCTGCAGGCGTGCAGCGACGCACAGTACGTGCAGGACGCCTGCCCCGCCGCCTCCCAGGTCGGCACCGTCAGCGCGAACGCGCCGGGGATCCCCGAAGGCTCCCTAGCCGGTGGCGTGTACGTTGGCGCGGCGGAACCCGGGCAGGGACCCGAATCGGGCGGCATGTACCGGCTGTTCGTGCTCGCCGAAACCGCGAGGCAGCCGGGTGCTGAAGGGCCGGGCGGCGTCTACGGAGTAGGGCTGCGCCTGGAAGGGCGCGTCAGTGCCAACCCGCAGACGGGCCAGCTGACCGCGACCTTCGCCAATGCGCCCCAGGTGCCCTTCGAACAGCTGACGCTGCACTTCAACGGCGGCCCGCGCGCGCCGCTCGCCAACCCGCTGCCCTGTGAAGCCGTCAAGCCGAGTGGCTCGATCCTGCCCTACGGCGGAGCAGCGAAGGCGGCGAGCTCGAGCGGCTTCACGATCAGCGGCTGCGCCTCGCCGCTGCCGTTTTCGTTGACCCAGGGCCTGGCTGCCAAGAGCACGCAGGCCGGCGCCTTCGGCTCGTTTACCTTCGATCTGGCCCGCGCCGACGGCCAGCAGTACGTCTCGCACCTCACCACCACCTTGCCGGCCGGTCTCGTTGGTGCGATCCCGACGGTGCCGTTGTGCGGGGAAGCGCAGGCCAACGCCGGCAGCTGCCCGGCGACCAGCCAGATCGGCACGGTGGCGGTGAGCGCCGGCGCCGGCGGCGAACCGTATGCGTTCACCGGCCAGGCGTTCCTCACCGGCCCCTATGAACACGACCCGTACGGCCTGTCCGTGGTCGTGCTGGCGATCGCCGGACCGTACGACCTCGGCGACGTGGTCACACGCGCCGGCATCAGCGTCGGTATGTACAACGCCCGGGTCAGCGTCTCGAGTACGCTGCCCACGATCGTCGGCGGAGTGCCGCTGCGCCTGAAGAGCCTCACTGTCGACGTCGACCGTGCCAACTTCGCGTCCAATCCGACCAGCTGCTCGGCGGAGTCAGACGAATCGGTGTTCGGCTCGACGCTCGGCGCAAGCGACAGCCTGTCGAGCTCCTTCCAGGCGAGCGGCTGTCCCGCGCTCGCGTTCAAGCCCAGCCTCAGCCTGAAAACCAGCGCGAAAGCCTCCAAACCGAACGGCGCGAGCTTCGTGGTACAGGTCACGCAGGGCGCTCACCAGGCGGGAATCCGCGAGCTGCAATTGCAGCTGCCAAAGCAGCTGGTGGCGCGCTTCTCCACGATCCAGACGTCCTGCCCCGCGGCCAAGTTCGAAACCGGACCGCCACCGGGGACCTGCGAAGCCGGCGCGCGTGTGGGCACCGTGTCGGTGAGCACCCCCGTGCTGCCCGGCCGACTCACGGGTACCGCCTGGTTCGTGTCCCACGGCAACGAAAGCTTCCCCGACCTGGACCTCGTGCTGCACGGGGCCGGGGCCGAGGTCGTGCTCGTGGGCCACACGCACATAGCGCGCTCGAGCATCACCACCTCGACCTTTGAAGAACTGCCCGACGTCCCAATCTCGAACGTGACCGTCGATCTCCCGCTCGGCCCGAGCTCGGCGCTCTCCGCCAACGGCCCGCTGTGTGGCGCGAATCTGTTGGCGCCCACGACGCTGATTGGGCAAAACGGCGCCAAGATCTCGCAGCAGACCAGCATCGCCGTCACCGGCTGTGCGATCAGGGTGATCTCGCACCGGCTGCGCGGCAGGCACCTGAGGCTCACCCTGTGGGCGCCCGAAGCCGGGCGCGTGAGGGTCAGCGCTCCCGGCATGCGCACCGTGACCCTGCGCGTGCGCAAGGCCGGACGCGTCACGCTGAAGCTGCACCTGTCCGCAATCGCGATGGTGGCGCTCCACGGGCACCGACACAAGCTCAAGCTGCGGATCGGCTTCACCCCCAAGACCGGGCACAACAGCTCGGTCGCCAGGCTCGCGCTGCGCTAGCCGGTCGGCCAGGCTCGCGCGCTGCTGTGAGGCCAGGCTCGCGCTGTGACGCCAGGCCCACGCGCTGTGCGCTAGCGGCGATCGACCAGGCGCAGCTCGAGCGTCTCACCGGCGCCCGTCGACGGGGCCACGCGTGTGGAGTCGGTCAGCCGCTCCACGACCGGCGCAAGCCCGTCGGCGGCCGTCTCGACGAGGCTCTCGCCGCGGCCCGCGTGCAGCGGTCCGATGCGCAGCTCGAGGCTGCGGGGGGCGACGGTGACGGCAACCGCCATGCTGGCGCCCTCGAGCGACTCGCCTGCGTTCGTAGCCAGCGCGTCGGCCACAAGCTGCACGTCGGCGATCCGATCGGTGGTGAAGTGTGCGCGCGCTGCCAGCGCGCTCAGCACCCGGGGCAGGATCGCCTGTGCGAGCGCGCTAGGCGCGATGCGCAGCTCGACCGCCCCCGCCGGCGCCATCTCCGGCAGGCTTGTGTTGGTGCTGGTCCCGTCGATCGATTCGAGTGCAACGCCGTCCGGCAGCGGGAACTCCATGCGCACGTCCGTTCCCCCGCCCGCGGGCTCGGCCAGCTCGACTCGTCGCGCCAAAGCCTCGATCACCGCCAGGCCCATGCCGTCGAGCTCGTGCTGGTCGTCCTCCGCGTTGGACCCGGTCCGCTCACGCGGGTCGGCGCCGATGCCAACGCCGCAATCGCGTACCGACACGCCGATCGCCCCCTCCAGCAAACGGACCTCCACATCGAGCGGGCCCTCGGCGCCCTCGTAGGCGTGCATCACGACGTTGTTGCACGCCTCAGTGACGGCCGTGTTCAGGTCGTTTGTCTCGATCGCGTCAAGACCGACGCGCGCCGCCAGGCCGCTCAGCGCCTGGCGGACCAAGAGCACGTTCTCCGGGCGGCTCGGGAGGCTCAGATGGACGTTCGGCGTGTCGTGCATCCGCCGGCCGTCGACGCCATCCCCCCGCAGCCTTGACCGCGGCGTCAGCTGCTCGCGTGCGCAAGCGTGCGCAGCTGCTCGAGCGAACGCCGCAGCAGGCGCGACACCTGCATCTGTGAGATGCCGATGTGCTCGGCGATCTCCGTCTGCGTGAGATCCTCAACGAAACGCATTCGCAGGATCGCCCGCTCGCGCTCCGGTATGCGCCCGAGCACGGCCGTGAGGGTCGCATCCAGCTCAACTAGCTCGTAGCGCTCATCCTCCTTGCCGATCGTGTCGCCATAGGCGACCACCTCGCCGTCGGCCCGGGGGCGCGGTGCGTCCAGCGACAGCGTTTCGTAAGCCTGGATCGCCTGCAGCGCGTCGAGCACGTCCTCGGCGTCGAGCTCCAGGTACTGGGCTAGCTGGTTGACCGTGGGCGAGCGACCGTGCTCGTTGGCGAGGCGCTCCTGGGCGTCACGCACCTTCAGGGCGCGCTCCTGGGCGCCGCGCGGTACGTGGATGGCCCAGCCGGAGTCGCGGAAGTAGCGGCGCATCTCGCCCAGGATCGTGGGCACTGCGAATGAGGGGAACGGGTGCCCGCGCTCCACGTCGTAGCGGTCGAGGGCCTTGAGTAGCCCCAGCGACGCCACCTGCAGCAGATCCTCGAACGGCTCGGAGGAGCGCCCATAGCGCCTGGCCAGCCCGCGTGTCAGCGGCATGTACTGGCGCACGAGCGCCTCGCGCGCCACCGGATCGCGGTGTTGCTGCCAGCGGGTAAAAAGCTCGTTGGAGGAAGCGCCCCGCAAAGCGTCGCCTCGACCGGGGGCGGTACGCGAGCTCGATGTGGGTTCGACGGTCACTGAAGACATGCGCTCAGCTCCTTACAGATAGCGGCGCGACCCGACATGCGAGCCGCCACATGAACACATGCTACCCATTCCGCAGCGCATCCAAACCCATGTTTGGCCGTATGCACCATTGCCGGCTAGGCTGATTTTCATGCCCCGCGAGCCGCTGCCCAGCGTGCGAGACATCCTGGCCGCGCGCAGCGGCGAGGAGCTGGCGCTGAACGACCGCTACCTGAACCCGCAGATGGGGCGCATCCTGCGTACGCTCGGCTTCGACAAGGTGTGGAGCGGGGGCGAGGGAGCGCATCTGATCGACGCCGACGGCGAGCGCTACCTGGACCTGTTCGGCGGCTACGGGGTGTTCGCGATCGGGCGCAACCACCCGCGGGCGATCGAGGCGATCGAGCAGGCGATGGCCGCCCGCACCGGCAACCTGCCGCAGCTCGGGGTGACGCTCCTGAGCGGGGTGCTCGCCGAGCAGTTGCTCGCGCGCGCGCCGAGCAGCGTGGCGGCGATGGTGCCCGCCAACACCGGCACCGAGGCGGTCGAGGCGGCCATCAAGGTCGCGCGGGCGGCCACCGGTCGTCCGCGCGTGTTGTACGCCGACCACGCCTTTCACGGGCTGACGCTCGGCTCGCTGTCACTCAACGGCGGCGCCGAGTTCCGCGACGGCTTCGGGCCGCTGCTGCCGGGCTGTCAGCAGGTTCCCTTCGGGGATCTGGACACGCTCGAGCGCGAGCTGGCCCGCGAGGACGTGGCGGCGTTCATCGTCGAGCCGATCCAGGGCAAGGGCGTGAACGTCGCGCCCGCCGCGTACCTGCCGGGCGCCCAGCAGCTGTGCCGGCAGGCGGGCACGCTGTTCGTGTGCGACGAGGTGCAGACCGGCGTTGGGCGCACCGGACGCTTCTTCGCGCTCGAGCACTGGGGCCTTGAGCCGGACATGGTGTGCGTCGCCAAGGCGCTCTCCGGCGGCCTCGTGCCGATCGGCGCCCTGCTCGTCTCGCGGGAGGCGTTCGACAGGGTGTTCGACGGCATGGAGCGCGCCGTGCGCCACGGCTCGACCTTCGGCGGCAACGATCTGGCGGCGGCCGCCGCGCTGGCGACGCTCGCGGTCATCGATGAAGAGGACCTGGTGGCGCGCGCCGAGCGCATGGGCAAGCTGCTGCTGGAGCTGACACGACCGCTCGTGGAGCGCTTCGAGGTGGTCCGTGACGTGCGTGGCATGGGTCTGATGTGGGCGATCGAATTCGGGCCTCCGGCCGGCGCCGGCGCGCGGCGGCTGTGGGAGACGGTCGAGCGTCGCCAGCCGGGGCTGTTCTCCCAGCTCGTGACCGTGCCGCTGTTTCACGAGCACCACATCTTCTGCCAGGTCGCCGGCCACCGCATGAACGTGATCAAGGCGCTGCCCGCGCTCGTCATCGAGGAGCAGGAGATCAGGCGCTTCGCCGACGCGCTCGAGCAGACGATCGCCGCGGCCGAGCGCTATCCGGCGGCGCTCGCGCGCTTCGGCGTGCGAGCCGGCCTGCGGGCGGCGGTCGCGCGCCGCTGAGCATCTCGATAATTCGGGCGCCCCGTGTCGCGCCGCTAGCCTGTGCGGCCGTGCTCACAACTAGAGATGACATCCGCAACGTGGCGATCGTCGCGCACGTCGACCACGGCAAGACCACGCTGGTGGACGCCATGCTGTGGCAGTCCGGCGCCTTCCGCGTCGGTCAGGACGTCAACACGCGCGTGCTCGACTCGATGGACCTCGAGCGTGAGAAGGGCATCACGATCCTCGCCAAGAACACCTCGCTCCGTTACAAGGACGTCAAGCTCAACATCATCGACACCCCCGGGCACGCCGACTTCGGCGGGGAGGTCGAGCGCGGGCTGACGATGGTCGACGGGGTGTTGCTGCTGGTGGACGCCTCCGAGGGGCCGCTGCCGCAGACGCGCTTCGTGCTGCGCCAGGCATTGGAGGCCAAGCTGCCCGTCATTCTTGTGATCAACAAGGTCGACCGTCCCGACGCCCGCGTCGCTGAGGTGGTCGACGAGGTCTACGAGCTGTTCCTCGACCTCGACGCCGACGAGCACCAGATCGAGTTCCCGATCGTGTACTGCAACGCCAGGGCCGGCATCGCATCGCTGCACTACGAGCCTGGGAAGGAAATCGAGGAGGAGAACCTCGCGCCGCTCCTGGACCTGCTGCTCGAGCACATCCCGGCGCCGAGGTATGACTCCGAACACCCGCTTCAGGCACTCGTCACCAACCTCGACGCCTCGCCGTACGTCGGGCGTCTGGCCATCTGCCGCGTGCGCCACGGCAACATCCGCAAGGGCCAGCAGATCGCGTGGTGCCGCGCCGACGGCACGATCCAGCGCGCCACCGTGGCCGAGCTGTACGTGACCGACGCGCTCTCCCGCGTCGACGCGCCGGAGGCAGGGCCGGGGGAGATCATCGCGGTGGCCGGCATCGCCGAGGTGACGATCGGCGAGACGCTCGCCGACCTCGGCGACCCACGCCCGCTACCCGTGATCACGGTCGACGAGCCCGCGATGTCGATCACGCTCGGCGTCAACACCTCGCCGCTCGCCGGCAAAGACGGCGACAAGCTGACGGCCAGGCAGATCGAGGCGCGCCTGGCCCAGGAGCTGGTCGGAAACGTGTCGCTGCGCGTCAAGCCCACCGAGCGGCCGGACACCTACGAGGTGCAGGGGCGCGGCGAGCTGCAGCTGGCGATCCTCGTCGAGATGATGCGCAGGGAGGGCTTCGAGCTGACCGTCGGCCAGCCCCACGTGCTCGAGCGCGAGATCGACGGCAAGCGCCACGAGCCGGTCGAGCGCCTGTCGGTGGACGTCCCCGAGGAGCACGTCGGCACCGTCACGCAGCTGCTGGCCGCGCGCAAGGGCCGCATGGAGCATATGACCAACCACGGCACCGGTTGGGTGCGTCTGGACTACCTGGTGCCGGCGCGCGGGCTGATCGGCTTCCGCACGCAGTTCCTCACCGAGACGCGCGGCACCGGCATCATGCACCACGTGTTCGACCGCTGGGAGCCGTGGGCGGGCGAGATCCTCACGCGCACGAGCGGCGTGCTCGTGGCTGACCGTCGCGGCGAGACGGTTACCTTCTCGCTGTTCACGCTGCAGGAGCGCGGCTCGCTGTTCGTTGGTCCTGGCGAGGAGGTCTACGAAGGCATGATCATCGGCGAGAACGCGCGTTCGGATGACCTGGACGTCAACCCGGTCAAGGAGAAGCACCTGACCAATATGCGCTCCTCGACCTCCGACGTGCTGGTGCGCCTGGACGCCCATCGCAAGCTGACGCTCGACGAGGCGCTGGAGTTCGTGCGCGAGGACGAGGCGGTCGAGGCGACGCCCGTATCGGTGCGCATGCGCAAGGTCAACCTGTCCAAGCTGGAAAGACAGAAGGCGATGAAAATGGCCCGCAAGTGATCGCCCGGCGCGATCGCGGGTAGGTGTGGCTGATGCCCGGCGCCGAGATCCAGCTGCGGGGCTTGGTCAAGTCCTTTCGTGGGCCGGACGGCCCGATCCACGCGGTGCGCGGCGTCGACGTGGAGATCGACGCCGGCGAGACCGTGGCGCTGCTCGGCCCCAACGGCGCCGGTAAGTCGACCACGATCGACATGCTGCTCGGGCTGCTCAAGCCGGACGAGGGCAGTGTGTCGGTGTTCGGCCGCGAGCCGGCGCAGGCGGTCGCCCACGGCGCAGTCGGGGGCATGCTGCAGACCGGCGAGCTGATCCGCGACCTGTCGGTGCGCGAGCTGGTGAGCATGATCGCCTCGCTGTACCCCGCGCCGCTGGGCGTGCAGGAAGCACTCGAGCTCGCCGGCATCGGCGAGATCGCCGCGCAGCGTACGCAGAAGCTCTCGGGCGGGCAGACCCAGCGTGTACGGCTAGCCGTGGCGCTGGTCAGCGACCCGCAGTTGCTGGTGCTCGACGAGCCGACGGTGGCGCTCGACGTCGAGGGACGCCACGCCTTCTGGACGACCATGCGCGCGTTCGCCGCGCGCGGCAAGACAATCGTGTTCGCCACCCACTACCTGGAGGAGGCCGACGCGTACGCCGATCGTGCCGTGCTGATGGCCCACGGCGCGATCGTCGCCGACGGGCCCACGACGGAGATCAGGGCGATGGTCGGCACGCGCACGATCCGCGCGACGCTGCCCGGGGTGGAGCTCGACGGGCTGCAGTCGCTGCCGGGCGTGAGCAGCGCCGAGCGTCGCGGCGAGGCGGTCGTGCTGCGCTGCTCGGACTCCGACGCGGCCATCCGTGCGCTGCTCGCCGCGCAGCCGGACGCGCGCGACATCGAGATTGCGGCGGCCGGCCTGGAGCAGGCGTTCCTGGCGCTCACCGGCTGATGCCGCTCGTGTACGTGCGCTACGAGCTGCTGCGGACGCTTCGCAACCGGCGCTTCTTCCTGCTGTCGCTGGGCTTCCCGCTGATCCTGTACTACGTGTTCGTGAGCCCCAACCGCCACGTGCGCGACTTCGACCACACCGGCGTCTCGCTTGCCCTGTACTACATGGTCGGGCTGGCGTCGTTCGGGACGATGAGTGCGATGCTCTCCAGCGGCGGGCGCATCGCGGCCGAGCGTGCGGTCGGCTGGAACCGTCAGCTGCGCATCACGCCGCTGACGCCGCGCGCGTACTTCGGCGTGAAGGTGCTGACCGGCTACATGATGGCGCTGCTCAGCCTGCTCGCGCTGTACGCCGCCGGCAGCTCGCTGGGGGTCAGCCTGACGGCCCTGGAGTGGCTGAAGATGACCGGGCTGATCCTGATCGGGCTGGTGCCGTTCGCCGCGCTCGGGGTCGCGATCGGGCACATGCTCACGCCGGACTCGATCGGTCCGGCGATGGGCGGGGGCATCTCGCTGCTGGCGCTGCTGGGGGGCGTGTGGTTCCCGCTGGGCGGCAGCCACGGCTTCCTGCACGACCTCAGCCAGTGCATCCCGTCCTACTGGCTCGTGCAGGCGAGCCACGTGGCCCTCGGCGGCCGCTCGTGGAGCGCCACTGGGTGGGGCGTGATGGTCGCGTGGACGATCGTCCTGAGCGTGCTCGCCGTGCGCGCATACCGGCGCGACACCGGCCGCATTTAGGGCGCGCGCGGGGTCGGTGGCGCGGTGTCGCTGTGAAAGCACGCCGCGCCGCGCGACGCTAGGGTACCGCCGATGGCCGCCAAGACAAGAGCCTCATATATCGCCAAGCTCGCCGTCCTGCTCGGGCTGTTCACCTTCGCGTCCCTGGGAACGCCGGTGCTGGCGGCGGCCGCCGAAGTCGCCACGCCGATCTCCTATCAAAAAGAGACTCTCGCAGAATGGGAAAAGCAGCTCGCCGAAGGCCAGATCGTGGCGGTCACGGTCAATAAGCGTGTGCGCTCGCTGCGCACCACGCTCAAGAGCGGCCAGCACGTGCTCGCCAAATACAAGGCCAAAGGGCTGCCCAAAGCGGAGGCCGCCCTGACGGCCAGGCACGTGCCCGTAACCGTGCTGACGCCGGCCGAAGCCGTCAAGGAAGTCAAGCCGGTCCACCACAAACTGCGCTATATCGCCGGTGCGATCGTGATCGTCGTGATTGTGATCGTGGTTGGCGTGCTGCTATTCGATCGCAGGCGCAAACGCGCGGCCGAAGAATGACGCGCGCCGCCCCAGCCGCCTGAGCAGGCGCCTCCGGTCGGTTCGGAGGCGGGTGATGACGAGACTGAGAACAAGACTCAGTCTTATTAATGCTAGTCTCCGCCGGTAAGACGAACCCGTCCCGAGGAGGCTTGGCAGCGATGAGGCGAAGGCAGACAGAAGGCCGCGCGCGCACGGCGGCAGCCGCACTCACTGCAGCCCTGTTGGCACTGGCGCTCGCGGGCTGCGGCAGCAGTGCCCATAGCACTCCCGCGGGTGTGATCGCCGCTGTGGGGGCCGAGAACGAGTACGCGAACGTGATCGAACAGATCGGCGGTCGCTACGTGAAGGTGACGGCGATCGAGAGCAACCCGAACACCGACCCGCATACCTTCGAGGCCAGCCCCAGCGTCGCGCAGGCGGTGGCCGGCGCCCAGCTGGTGGTGCAGAACGGGGTCGGCTACGACACCTACATGGAACGCATCGAGTCGGCCACGCCGAGCTCCGCACGCAAGCTCATCGACGTGCAGCAGCTGCTCGGGCTGTCTGATTCCACGCGCAACCCGCACCTCTGGTACGACCCGCGGACGATGCCGGCGGTCGCACGGGCGATCACTTCCGACCTGGGCGCCCTGCAGCCCGCGCACGCGGGCTACTTCCAGGCTGCCCTGGCGCGCTTCGAACAGGCCCTCGGCCCGTGGCAGCGGGCGCTCGCGCAGTTCGCCGCCGAATATCCGCACACGCCCGTCGCCACCACCGAGCCGGTGGGCGACTACATGCTCGAAGCCGCCGACACGGTCAACCTGACGCCGTTCTCGCTGCAGGCAGACATCATGAACGGCGTCGACCCGGCGCCGCAGGACGTGACGCTCCAGAACGGGCTGTTCGCCAAGCATCGCGCGAAGGTGTTCGTCTACAACCAGCAGGTCACCGACTCGCTCACCCAGTCGTTCCTGGAAGCGGCCAAACGCGCGCACGTGCCGGTGGTCGGGGTGTACGAGACGATGCCGACACCCGGCTATGACTACCAGAGCTGGATGCTGGCCGAGGTGCAGGCGCTGCGGCGTGCGGTCGCCGACGGGAGCTCCACGCAGAGGCTTTGATGGCCCACCGCGAGCGACATGGCAGCGAGCGACACGGCGGCGGGCGGACCGGCGGCGGGCGGACCGGCGCCGAGGAGATCCTGTCGGTACAGGGGGTGAGCGTGCGGCTGTCCGGGCGCGAGGTGCTGCGCGAGGTCGGCTTCGCCATCCGCCCGGGTGAGTTCACGGGGCTGATCGGCTCGAACGGCGCCGGCAAGACGACGCTCTTTCGGGTGATCCTCGGCCTGCAGGCCGCCCATGCCGGGCAGGTACTGCTCGACGGGCGCCCACGCTCGCGGCGCAACCCGCTGATCGGCTACGTGCCCCAGAAGTTCCTGCTCGACCCCGACATGCCGCTGCGCGCTCGCGACCTCGTCGGCCTCGGGCTCGACGCGCACCGCCTGGGTATCCCGCTGCCGTCCCGACGTCGGCGCGCGCTGGTGCAGGAGATGCTCGCGGCGGTCGACGCCGGGCGCTTCGCCGACGCACGCGTCGGTCTGCTCTCCGGCGGCGAGCAGCAGCGCGTGCTGATCGCCCACGCGCTGGTCGGCCGCCCCAAGCTGCTGCTGCTCGACGAGCCGCTGGCCAACCTCGACCTGCGCGCCGCCCAGGAGGTGGTGGCGCTGCTCGCGCGCATCACCACGGAGCTCGGGGTGGCCGTGCTGATCAGCGCCCACGAGATGAACCCGCTGCTGCCGGTGATGGACCGCATCGTCTACCTGGCGGGCGGGCGCGCGGCCAGCGGCACCACCGAGCAGGTCGTGCGCGCGGATGTCCTCAGCGAGCTGTACGGCAGCCATGTCGACGTGCTCAACGTGCACGGGCGCGTGCTGGTCGTCGCCGGCGCCGGCGACGAGTCCGATCTGCACGGTCACGAGGCCGCGCTGCCGGGGATCGGGATCGTCTCGTGAGCGGCGTGCGCATAGGCCCAGCACAGGCCTCGCTGATCGCGCCGGGATTCTTCTCGAGCGAAGACGTGCGCGTGGCGATCGTGCTCGGAGCGGTCGTCGCCGTGGTAGCCGCCACGGTCGGGATGTTCACGGTCATGCGCGGCCAATCCTTCGCCGGCGAGGCGCTGGGCGACACGGGCACCACCGGCGGCTCGGCCGCGTTCCTCGCCGGGGTCGGCCCGCTGTGGGGGATCGTCGCCGTCGACCTGCTGGCGGTCGCCGCCATGGAGCTCGTCGGGATCCA
>Ga0210389_10000870_pt1 | contig 25505 bp, 26 predicted proteins | sample IncBWH28OmetaG_FD_160127 | JGI IMG/M metagenome (GOLD analysis project Ga0210389, IMG submission 160127) | Forest soil microbial communities from Barre Woods Harvard Forest LTER site, Petersham, Massachusetts, United States - Inc-BW-H-28-O ...
CCACTTGTCGGCGCAGATAGATTGGTTGCTGGTGTGACGTTTAATAAGATGCGACGCCCCGGGCTCAACGCTCGTTCAAGCGTTGGAGGCGAAAACGCTTCTAGATTTTTCCACGCGCCCAGGGAGCCGCGGCAGTCCACACCCTTGGGTCCGCCTCACGATAAAGCTGTTCTTGGTCCAAGGACGGAACTTGTCTAATGCGGCTCCCCTCCGCCATGGGTGGTGCGTGCGCGTCAACTGCTGCTGGGTCGCTTAAGTAGAGCCACATTAGCAGCCGCCAACTGCTTACCGGAGCGTAGATCCGCCTGCCCCGTTCAGTAGCGCCCCCAAACGTTGACTCTGAATTCCGAACCCGTTTTGAAAGTCGAGGGCCCGTTCCACGAGATCCTGGCTAGGACCAGGTTTGCGAGTTCTGGACGCCACAATTAGCAAATTCTTGGCGGTGTGCTCTGTCCCGACAAATTCTTGGATCCGGGTTTGGTAACCCCACGCTTCCAAGTAAAGGCAGCGAAGCGTATCGGTCACGGTCTCGGTCATTCGATCGACCTGAACACCGTGCCGAAACAATGGTTCCAAGCCGGCCGGCGCGGTTAACTGGGGCCGGAGCTCGTGTTGGCAACAGGGCGAAACCACGATCCAACGGCATTCCTCCTGGATCCCGCGGTAGATAGCGTCATCGGTAGCAGTATCGCAGGCGTGTAACGCGATCAAAATATCGATCGGCTTTACCTCAACATGGTTAATCTCACCTTGGATAAAACGGATGCTGTTGTCTCCAAGTTGGCCGGCGATGGCGTTTGCCGACTCTACTAAGGAGCCGCGTTTCTCCACCCCTACCGTCACCGGATTTTTGCCGTTTTCGCTAAGAAATTGGTGAAACGCAAAGGTGAGATAACCTTTTCCGCAGCCCATATCGACGATGCGGAGGGTTTCGCCCGGACTGGTCCCTTTCAAGATCGGCGCCAATGCTTCGATGAAATGATGTACCTGACGGTATTTGTTCCCCATTTGCGCCCGGGGACGGCCTTGGGAATCAATGACACCAAGCAATTCCAGCACTCGTTCGTCGCTTAGCAGACGCGTCTTTTCCCGATCATGGGCACGGCTTGTTCCCGGTATTGAAGGTGAATCTTGTGAAAACAAACGCGGCTGGCCGCGCCGGCCGAATAACAATTGTTGTCTGCCTTTGCTGGTTAGTAACGTTGCCGACCGGAAGGTTGAGCCTAGCCAGCCCACTAAAATCTCAATTCCTTCCGGGATCGGGCTGTTCTTCGTGATGTCTTGATTCGGGTACCGGTAAACGAATGATAAATGAGGCCCCGTTCTTAGATCGACTATTCGAACATAGACGTGTTGAACGGCAACGCCGTCGCGCCGTAGTCCCGCGACTGCGGGTGAAGGCGGACCTGTCTGAAATTTTCCCAGGGTCAACTTTTGGAAAGTCTGATCATCTATCGAGTCCCTAATCGCGGTGACCAGCTGTTCAACCGGATCCGTCATCTTGCAAAACTTCTAACGGGCACTTCGGAAGCGCTTGCAGAAAAGATCGACCATACGCTCTAGTCAAAATCCGATTATCCAAAATCACCACGATCCCTTTGTCGGAATTTCCCCGAATCAAGCGGCCAACTCCTTGTCGCAACTTCAAGATCGCTTCCGGTAACGAATATTCGGAGAAAGGGTCGCCACCGTTTGCCTGGATATGTTCCAATTTCGCTTCGATCAAAGGATGATCGGGAACTGCGAATGGGAGCCGGGTGATAGTAACGTTGGACAATGCTTCACCCGGCACATCGACACCGGTCCAAAAGCTATCGGTCCCGAAGAGCACTCCGTTGCCGCACAGTTTAAATTCCTGGAGCATGCGTGATCGGGAAAGCCCCTGGCCTTGCACAAAGAAAGTGTAACGTCTTTGCAACTCGCTCTCCATGCGCTCGGCGAGCGAGGTCATGGTTCGATAACTGGTGAAGAGCACAAATGCTCGTCCTTGAGACAGCTCCAAAAAATGCCGGATCCAATGTTCAAGCGCGTCTTCGTAACCTTTGTTGCCCGGTTCGGGCATCCTTTTGACCGCGTAGATTCGCATTTGCTGCTCGTAATCGAACGGACTCCCGATTTGCTCGGCCTGCACGTCAAACGCACCGACCCGGTTCCGAAAATAAGCCAAGTCAGGCCGGCCGACGGACAGAGTGGCGCTGGTCATCACGCAAAGGCGATCCTCGGCGAACAGGAGCCGATTCAAGATTGCGGAGATATCGACTGGTGCGGCGTTAAGCGACAGAAACTGCCCGGTCTTACCAGTGCGTTCCACCCAATAGACATGCTCCTCCGGCTTTTGCTCGAGAAAATCGGTGACCGCAAATCGAATATCCCGGAGTTTCCTTCCAATATCTTGTAGCTCGCTTTTAAGGATCTCGTCTTCCGTCGCTCGAACCGATGAAACGACCGCGTTTTGAACTCGAGCTAAAGCGTTACCGATCGTGTCAGGGACAAGCTCCGGGTTACGTACTCGGAATTCGCGTCCTTTCGCAAAATCACAGCGGGCATCGACTGCTTGAAAGAATCGATCTACCTCTTCGACGGTTTCTGTTGTCTCTCTGACCGCGTCGCCATCTCGCAAAACCGTAAACAATCCTTTGCGAGTTTTCGGGTTATAAAGCCGGTAAAGAATCTGGCGGAGGCCGTACTGAGATATACCCAGGCCAACTTGTTTGGCCGCGACTGCTTCCAGCGTATGTGCTTCGTCGAAAATGGCGAAGTCATTTGCAAAGAGATATCCGTTTCCGCGGTTCACCACGTCACCTACAGCTTCTAAGTAAAGAAAGAATAACGTGTGATTAACGACGACAATATCGGCCGTGAGCAGCTTTTTCCGGGCTTCCTGATAAAAACATTTCCCATCTCCGCTGCAGGTTTTCGGCGTGCATAGGTGGGGCTCGCTGCAGATTTGGAGCCATAGTTCCGGGTCCGGTTCTGCGTCCAGCTCACTCAAGGTGCCCTCCTTGGTGGTCCGCGCCCAATCTTTAATTCGCAACAGCTCTTCTTGTTGGCCGGCGGTGAATAAGTCTCCGCTGTTTTGGAGGGCGCGCTGAAGACGACTGGGACAAAGGTAATTCTGCCGGCCCTTCATCAGAGTTGCCTCGAAAGGCCGGTCAATCAATTTGCGAACCGCGGGGATATCTTTATTGAGCAACTGTTCTTGCAGATTGATTGTATGGGTTGAAACGATCACTTTGCGGCGATTCTCGAGGCCGAAAATTATCGAGGGCACGAGGTAAGCCAATGATTTGCCCACCCCGGTGCCGGCTTCAATCACTAGATGCTGGTTCCCGCGAAGCGCTCGAGCGATCGACTCGGCCATCTGCTGTTGCTCAGGCCGATATTCGAACTTCGGTTGCTGAGACAAAACGCCGGTGCGGCCGAACGTTTCCCGGATCGAGCCCTCAAATTCATTGTCAAAATCTTCCCGTAAAGCGATCACGACCGGCGAATTTAGTCTAAGAAACAGACAATCGCGTGGAGAGGGGAGGAGTTCAAGGGGAAGGAGCCGGGAGCCAGAATCCAGGAGCTAGGAGGGCGCATGAGCGTGTCGGCGCATGGGCGAAACGGCGAATGGAGGGGAGGGGCGTAGTGGACGGAGTGGACATAGTAGACAGAGTGGACCCAATGGACACCCGACACTTAGCGATTTTAGGGTCCACTTTGTCCATTGGGTCCACTTCGCCCACTGATGTGAGCCTGGCCGCCGCGCCCCTTTTCGTCGCCGCGCCTCCTGACTCCTGGCTCCTGGCTCCTTTGCTTGATCTCCTCGAACTCCTCCTTATTTTACCCCCGTGTTTTTCGGCATCTTAGATCGGTATCTGCTCAAGAACTTTTTATTGTTCTTTTTCTACTCGATCTTCGGGATCCTGGGCATTTGGCTGGTTTACCAGCTCGGCGTCGAGGGGCCCAGGTTCTTGGAATTGCACCTCTCAGCGCGGGTCATCACCCTGTATTACCTCGCGCAAGTTCCCTACATGCTGGTCCTCTGGATGCCGCTCGCCGTCTTGCTCGGTTTGCTCTACGTGCTGACCAGGATGTCACGGCGTAACGAGATAGTGGCGATGTTGGGAGCCGGGAGAAGCGTGCCCAGGGTGTTACTGCCTTTGATCGTCTTTGGGTTGGTCCTCACCGGCGTCTGTGGATATCTGAATTACGAGTTGGCGCCGACAGGGTATTACGTCATGAACAACCGGATGGACGAGGTGTCCAAGGGGCATTCCAAGATCACGTATTTGGATGGACACGTCTATGTTAATCGGAGACAGCATCGAATCTGGTTTGTCCAATTGCTGAATACCAAGACGCGCGAGGTTAAAGGCTTGGAGATTACCCAGCAGGACGCGAACGAGGTTATTCAATGGATCGCGTACGCCAAATCGGCGGTTCACAGCGGGCGCAACTGGATCTTGTACGACGGCAAGGTCTCATACGTAGATGCAGATGGGAATGTCACGGATGAAGAGTTCTTCGACAAAAAAGAAGAAACAGATTGGTCAGAAACGATTTGGCAGCTAGGCAGCTCAGCGCTCAACGGCCGCATGATGACCGTGCCTGAGCTTCAACATTACTTGAAGGTCAATTCGGACTTTCCCAAGAGCACGCTGGCTGAATACCGGACCCAGCTTTGGGATCGTTTTGCCGTGCCGGTCAATGTGCTGGTGGTCGTGCTTATGGCCAGCCCGCTTTGTGTGGTTTTTTCCCGGCGCGGCTCGCTCGGAGGCGTGGCGGCTGGCTTGTTTCTTTTTCTAGGACTATTCGGGGCTGGGCAGATTTTTGCCGCTTTAGGGGCGGGTTCACGCGTTTCGCCTCTGGTGGCCGCTTGGACACCCGCAGCGGTGTTCTTCGTGCTTGGCGTCGCCCTGGTTTATCTCCGCTCTACGAACCGGCCGATTCCGTTTCTGGGCTAGGAGCGGCAGGCGCGTCCTTTTCCCACAACCGGGATCGAAGAGCGGCCAAAGCGGCAGCGGTTTCGGCCTGCTTCTTGCTTGAACCCTCGCCCGCACCGAGCTCGGCGTTGTCCCAAATTACTTTAGCGATAAACAGCTTTTGGTGCTCGGGTCCGGTCTGGGAAATAATCTCGTAGACCGGGCTTTTGGCGGAGATTGCTTGCAGGATCTCTTGCAACTGGCCCTTGGGATTCACTTCCAGCGGCTGTAAGGCCAGGTGCTGAATATCTTCGTGGGCTTCGTCGAGTATGAAGCGGCGCACGACCTCGAGATTACTATCCAGATACATCGCGCCCACGAGCGCCTCAAAGGCGTCTGCTAAAATCGAGGCCCGCTCCCGGCCTCCGCTGGCTTCTTCTCCGCGTCCCATCATCAGATAGGTGCCTAAGCCGATACTCGTAGCGTGGACCTTAAGGCCTTCGCGCGATACGAGCCGCGACCGCAACTTGGTCAGCTGTCCCTCGCTGAAATGCGGAAATAGGCGAAAGAGGTGCTCGGTGAAGATGAGTTGGAGCACTGCATCACCGAGGAACTCTAGCCTCTGGTTATCGAAATGATGTCGCTGGGTTTCGTGGCCGAGGCTGGGATGAGTCAGCGCTTCGGCCAAAAGCAGCGAGTTTCGGAACTTATATCCGATGCGTTGTTCTAGGGGGTTCATTAACTAAAGCGTAGTCGGACGACCTGGCTACGACTTAGGAAATGATGATTGACCAATCGGAGCAAGACTGATTTCAACCTGCAACTTCCTAAAGAAATATCCACTTCTTATTACTGATGCGCCATCTATGGATTAACCGGATGTAGCTCAGCGGCGGACGGTTTTTGGTAGCCGAATAGATGCCGCTCTTTGATCAGAGCCGCTACTTTGTCTGGTACAGCGCCCTCCCAACCGCTCTCGCCGCGCTGAACCTTAGCCAGGACATCGCGAGAGAAAATATCCATAATCGAAGGATCGAAGCCCACGATAGGAGCGATATAACGGTTTTCCATCAGATGCGCGTAAAGATTTCTTAAATTAAGCGCGACTTGCAGATTGGTAGCATTGATCCAGACATCTGTAGGGAGTGACGGTCGGCTGGTGTCCGGCACTGGACAATCAGCCTTCAGACAATAGCGGTCGTAAGCGCTCTTCCTCATGGGGTACACATAGAGCTTAGTAGACGCTTTGAAGAGACGGCCGACGGCTTCGAGAATACCGCCCTCGAGGCTGTCGTAGTACTTCTCGTTGAAAATCTCCAGGAGGTTGTTGATACCCATGACCACACCAACCATTTCCTTGGTAAAACGCCGCAGGTAGGAAGTAAGCCGGAAAAACTCAAAGTAATTTGAGACAAGCACACTGTATCCTATGGCGGAGAGAGTATCTACTCTCGCCAGGAAGTCTTCATGGTCGAGATTGCCGGAAGCCAGCAAATTATGCATGGTCAACTCCATCAGAACGATCACGTCTTTCCCCACGACAGACGGCTCCTGCAAAAACTGAGCCAGCGTGCACCTGAGCATATCGTCGTTGACCAAGGTAACCGGGCGGAAACTGCCGCGTTCAACGACGATGGCTTTCTTGTGAAGCACTTCCGAAGGTTGCATCACGGCGCCGTCCGGATTGAACAACACGGCATTGGTAAGCCCGTACTCAACCAGCTTCAGACTCATTAACCGATTATCGACATGGCCAAACAGTGGTCCGCTGAACGTGATCATGTCGACCTCGAGCCGATCCAGAGTAAGATTATCGGCCAAGGATTGGATAAATTTGTCCTGATCGGTGAGGTAATAAAAAGCGCCATAGATCAAATTGACGCCACAGACGCCCAGGGCCTGCTGTTGAAGAACATTTTCTTTGTCCCACATCCGGACGTGCATCACGATGTCGCTCGGCTGCGAATTGGGCTCCCCCTGAAATCGGATTCCCATCCAGCCATGGCATTCGTTCGTGCCTTTGAAATTTCTAGCCGCCACCGTGTTGCCAAAAACAAAAAATTCCGACTGCTCGCCTCGGACGGCTTTCAGACGTTCCAGCAATAACTCGTACTCGTGCTCGAGCATTAAGCCGAGGCGTTCCCGGGAGACGTAGCGCGCGGACTTGCCATAGATCGCGTCGCTGAATTTCATGTCATACGCGGAAATCGATTTTGCAACTGTGCCGGCGGCTCCCCCCGCTTGGAAAAAATGGCGAGCGACCTCCTGGCCGGCTCCGATTTCGGCGAACGTCCCATATTTAGGCTCATCAAGATTGATGGTCAGTGCCTTACGATTTGTCGTGAGAAGTTCAGAAGACATGGCGGCGTTAATCTTAGTCGAGAATGGCGCAAACACCATCACAGGATTTTGACGATCTTGAGACGAAATAGTCGGCCCATATACTGTGAATCTGACTTGCTATTTGCATAGTCACGCTAAGGGTAGGGGATAGCTGGTGATTCTTTTTCCTGTCTCAGAACGAAAAGCCAAGGCGTTACAAAGCAAGATGGATGCCTTGGGTTGCCGCGAAAAGGACCTCGAGGAGAGTTTCCGGGGAACGTCTATCACGATCCTGCATCGCCCGACCGGTATCAGAGTGCGCTGTAACCGGGAGAGAAGCCAGGCGTTGAACCGATTTTTTGCCCGGCGCCTTTTGGTGGAAGAGTTAGAGGCCCAGGTTCAAAACAAGACTCGCCATGAAGTCAAAGCGGAGCAGCTTCGCGAAAAGAAGGGGAAAAACAAAAAACCGGGAATCGACCGGAGTCTATCTCAGTTCCATCTGCGTCCGGAAAAGGAGCCAACTGTGTCCCCAGCAATAGAGACCCTGCTCAAACGGTGGCATGCCAGCAACGACTCTGAGCGTGATAGCACGAAGGAGACGTAGCGACGTCTGCTCAGGAGTAATCCACTGGATTTGGACGGACTATAGAACCGCTTACACCGGCGCACCTTTCAGCGCCTCGGCTTGTCGCAGAGCAGGTGACAATTTTGCGACTTTCTGCCGCATAATTTTTCCAGCTTTGAACTTCACCGTTGCACGAGGGGGGATCTTGAAGCTACTTCCCGGCTGATTCGGGTTTCTCCCAACCCGCTCCTTTGTCAGTCGTACTTCGAATATCCCAAAATTTCGTAATTCTACATCCTCGCCTCGGGCCAGGCTGTCTGTAATCAGATCTAGCGTGCGTTGAACTACGTCGAAGACCTGATGTTGGACTAAGCCTGTATCGTTAGAGATTCTTACAACGATCTCCCGCTTCGTTAGGTTTGGCATTTGAACTCCTTTCGAACGTTCGACTATCCTGGCATTAACGGTCGGCCAGCAACCGTCAGTCCCAGAGGCTCAACTCCATTATCTCCGGGCTGAATTAACTGAATCTATCTACAAGACCGGGGGTGAGGCAAGGGATTATCGCATTCACCTCAATGATTTGAGGGAAGTCAAAACCCTGGAACCCTTGTATTTAAGGGGAAGGGCGCGGTTTAAGTGATATCAGAGACGATCTGGCACAACTTTTGCATTTCACACGATCCCCCTGTCGCCGGACCGTTTCTTAGTCGTCCTCGTCCTCGGCCTTCCGCTTTCGCCGACTTCTTTCTTGTGGACCCCGCCTCTCCTGCGAAGCGAACCTTGAGCGGTTAGCAATATAGAAGGCAGGCTTCGGAGGACAATCTGGCTTCGATTTAGGTTAACCGAAGCGATTGACTAGTAGAACATCGAAAACGTTCGAGTTGGTCCTCAACGTTCGGGATCACCTTTGGAACCGAATTCGACTGCGTGAGCAATTACCAACGAGGTAACCGGTGTCGTGAACGCTCTCCAGGACAGCTTGTCCGCCGCCGAAGTTGGCGAAGGCGGAAGTACGAATCCCACTGCTAACCACCAATCACCTCCGCGGCAGTCCGGAAATGCATCTTGGCAAATTTACGTAACGCTTCCTCTCCGTGTTTGGTCACGATCTCTCTGGCGGAGGTTTTCACCGCCGCAGACACTCCCTTAGGGAGAGCAATTCCGAGCTCTTTGCCCTTGCGGTCTAACCAGCGCACAAACTTTTCCCGAGCCAGAATGGAAGCGCCCGCGACGGCAATGTCCGCCTCGGCCTTGGTGCGCTGTTCCACATTGATTTTCTGCCCGGCGGACAACAGCGCGCGCTGCACCACCCGCTCGTTGGCAAACTTATCGGACAGCGCCCGAGGGCAATCCGGCCGTTCCCCTAAGAGATTTTCGATCACCCGGGCGTGACCCCAGCCGAGCAGATCGTTCAAATTATTAAAACGGTCATACAATTCGTTATATTTCTCGGGTCCGATCTGTACTACATTGGTGGTGATGCCCGGAGTGCCGCGGATCAAGTTGGCGAGCTGCATGATTCGTTGGTCCGAGGAAATTCGTTTGCTGTCCGTAACGCCGGCATCGAGTAATTGCCGCGCAATCGGTCGATCAACAAAGACTCCGGCTATCACCAGCGGACCAAAGAAGTCGCCCTTCCCGCTTTCATCGATCCCGAAGTGAGGCTCGAACATCGCGGGTTGTAAAACCTCTTCGTACCCAAGCCGGGCCTCTCCGGTGATCTTCGGCTCAAGCTCGTATTTAACGAAATCCTCGGTTCCTTTACCTTGAATTACCACTTTAGGGCCCTTTTCGTACGCGGCGAGCGAGAGGTTGCCTTTCCTGGCGAAAAAGAGCATGTATGGGCGGCTGATGAATTCGAAGTCTTGCTCTGCCAATAACTCGCGGAGTTTCTCTGCCTGGGCGGCCGTCAAAGGCAACGAAAACGAAGTCACCTGCTGAGCATGAATCAGGTTGGGCTCCAAAGCACGAGGTTTCGCGCCGCCTTGATTGCGTGGTACCGGCTCGACGGCAGGATGCTCCCCTGGAGAACAACTGCGGATCCGTACCGCATCCTGGTCTCAGAAATGATGCTGCAGCAGACGCAGGTGGTCACCGTCCTTCGCTATTACGATCGCTGGTTTCAGTTGTTTCCAACTCTGGAGTCGCTAGCGCGTGCGGATGAAAGCGATGTCCTGCATGCGTGGCAAGGGCTGGGATACTATTCCCGAGCTCGGCATCTGCATCAGTGCGCTCGCTGGGTGGTCGAGCATTGCGGCGGCAAACTGCCTTGCGACGCTAAGTCTCTCCTGCAATTGCCCGGTATCGGCCGGTATACGGCAGGCGCGGTCGCCAGTTTCGCGTTCAATTTACCGGCGCCCATCCTGGACGCTAACGTAACCCGAGTTTTGGCTCGTCTGATAAGCCTTGAGATCCCGATCGACCGCGAACCTGGTAAAAGTGTGCTCTGGGAACTGGCCGAGAGATTGGTTGCCGGCCCGGAACCTGGGGCATTTAACTCCGCGTTGATGGAACTAGGCGCTTTGATTTGCACTCCGCGGGCGCCGGCCTGTGAACGTTGCCCAGTCAAGACCTATTGCCGGGCTTCGAATCTGCAGAATATTCCTCTTAAAAGCATCCGGGCCGAGATTGTGCGGCGACAAGAGAATTATCGATGGATTCGGCGTGGTGATCAGGTCCTGCTCAGAAAATGCGCAGGACCACGATGGAAAGGGATGTGGACCCTGCCGCTAGCTGATGGGATCGAAAACGACGAAGTCCCGGTGTTTGAAATGCGCCACTCGGTAACCCGGTTTGTCATCCACTTGAAAGTTTTCTCCGGGCAAGCGCCCACAGTGTTAGCGCCAGATAACAGGTATCATCGAGTCCAGGATCTTCCCGATCTCCCTATGCCGACCCCCCATCGGCGTAGTGTGGATGTGTTGCTGAAGGGGTAAGCGAGACCCAATCTTGGTGGGGCGAGGCTCCCGAACGGCCCTAGAGGTGCCTGCGAAGAATCGACGGCTGTAAAGTCACCTGATCTTATTAGGCCGATGGACGCGCCGAGCCGCGGGTCTGAGTGTTTGCAGCAAGGTTTGATTTGGGGCCGACTATGGAGGTGTAGATCGGTCGGCGGCGGGTTTATCCGCGGCGGCACTGAATACCCGCGGCTCGGCACGAGTTTCGGCGTAGCAAGGCGTTGGGATCGAACGCGCCTGCAGCTTCGTGAACATCGTACAACCATATAGGAGCCTCGCCCCGCCAAAGTTGGGCTTCGCCGTTTCGCACTTGATTCCCTTCTCCAAGCATGCGTCGCTGCGGGACGCCACATGCAATCCAACGTACAGATTGATGCTAGCCAGCTGCCGGATGAACAGGGGCGCTTCGGGACTTTCGGCGGGGTTTTTGTGCCAGAAACCTTGATGCCCGCAATTGAGCAACTTCGCGAAGAATACGCGCGGGCAAAAGCAGATCCGCATTTCCAGTGGCAGTTCGAGGAATTGTTACGCACTTTTTGCGGCCGGCCTACACCGCTTTATTTTGCCGAGCGATTAACCCAGAAGTTGGGCGGCCCGCGGATCTATTTTAAGCGCGAAGATTTGCTTCATACCGGAGCGCACAAGATCAATAACGCGCTTGGGCAGGCCCTCTTGGCGGTGAGAATGGGCAAAAAACGGCTCATCGCCGAAACCGGAGCCGGCCAACACGGTGTAGCGACGGCTACGGTTGCCGCCCGGTTCGGCTTGGAATGCGTCGTTTATATGGGCGAGACCGACATGAAACGACAGGCGTTGAACGTAGCGCGAATGGAGTTTCTGGGAGCCAAAGTTGTCCCGGTCACCGTCGGCCAGGCCACATTGAAAGAGGCCATTAACGAGGCCATGCGCGACTGGGTGACAAATGTGCGCACAACTCATTATCTCTTAGGCACGGTGTACGGACCGCATCCCTATCCGATGATGGTACGGGATTTCCACCGAATGATCGGAGACGAAGCGCGCCGGCAAATTCTTGCGGTTGAAGAAAAGCTTCCCGACCTCCTCGTCGCCTGTGTGGGTGGGGGCAGCAACGCGATCGGTTTATTCTACGCGTTCCTGAAAGATGAAAACGTCGCCATGGTTGGAGTCGAGGCAGGCGGAACGGGAATTTTGCCTGGGCAACACGCCGCCCGGTTTCAAGGCGGCCGCTTAGGCGTACTTCAAGGCACCAAGACCTATCTGCTGTCCGATGAAGACGGCCAGATCCAGCTCACCCATTCCATCTCGGCTGGACTCGACTATGCGGCAGTCGGACCTGAGCATAGTTACCTGCATGATATCGGCCGCGTCCGTTACGACTATGCTACCGACGATGAGGTACTAGAAGCGTTCCAAACCGTGGCGAAGACGGAAGGCATTTTACCTGCTCTCGAATCGACCCATGCGCTGGCTTATGTCATCAAGCGTGCCCATGAAATACCGCCAAATCAAGTTGTGGTGGTCAATCTTTCGGGACGGGGAGATAAGGATGTTGATCAACTTGCGCGGCGTTTAGATCGCCTGACTTGATCTTGTGATTCGTATTCCACGCGAAGTTCCTATCATGGTTCTTCCGAATGCGGTTCTATTCCCGCATTCGCTGCTGCCGCTCCACATCTTTGAAACCCGATATCGGCAGATGTTGAGTCACTGCCTGACCGGTGAACGAATGTTCTCCGTGGCGTCAACTAAAGCCGGGATACGCGAACCTCAAGGAGTTGAAGACCTGCGTTCGGTTGCCGGTATTGGGCTAATCCGCGCATGCGTTGGCAATGAGAACGGCACTTCCAATTTGGTTCTACAAGGCTTAGCCCGGGTTAGAATCCTCGACTGGACCCAAGAAGAACCTTTCCGGATTGCTGAGATCGAACTAATCGAATCCCGAATGGGGAACGCGATTGAGGCCGATGCTTTAGGAGAGAAAGTCAAGGAGCTCTGTGTCCGGATTCAACAGCTGGGACTGCCCTTGCCCGCGAATCTGCTTGAACAGATGCATCAGATCGATAACCCGGAAGTCCTGGCCGATGTGGTGGGAGCCGCTTTTGTTAATGAATTGGCGCCGCGACAACAACTACTGGAATCGCAGGACGTCTCCGAACGCTTGCGGCTTCTGATTCAGATTCTGCGGACCCAGGCCGGCTAGAGAACGAGCGGGAACGCCGTCATTACCGACAACGCCGCGAGCGGGCAGAACAGCGCCGCGAGCGAATCGTCCTCGTTCTCGTCGTCGAGATTGTGGTGTTACCGAGGAAGCTCACCAAACCCGACCAATCGATGAATCGAGACTCACACCTAATTCATGCTTTTTGCATTGGGCAACACTCGGGGCGCGGCACAGACCCTTCGAGGACGAGGACGACGACGAGTACGAGCACGATTCTTCTCGTTCCCGGCGATCACGGCGTTGTCGGCGTTCTTGCGGAAAGGGGTTGTCAATCTTCGACGAATGAATTAATCCTGAGACCGCGTCTATGATCCGTCACCTTTACATTGCGTGCCTGGTTCCGATCAGCATAGCGCTACTTTCGTGCGGCGAATCGAATAGTCCCCAACCCCAAAAGGGCAGGTACGGCTATCTGCCTACTCCGACGCCGAAGACTCTTGCGGCGCCGACCCCAACACCGGTTCCGATCCCGGTTGCTACCCCGACCCCGGCACCGGAAGTTAGCAATATGCCGAACCCTGCAGGGACCCCGGCTGCGCCAGAGAATTATCCGTCCGCCACCAAAGTTCCAGGGAAGCCTGGTCGTGTTTACAGCCCGTATGCGCCCAATGCTGGAGAAGTTGACGTTGAAGGATACCCTCCCGGAGCTGAAGTAAAAGATCCGTACACCGGCAAGATTTTCTTGGTGCCGTAGGAATAGGAAATAAGGAACAAAGGCTCTTAGTAAAAAGGACGCGCCACCGCGCGTCCTTTTTTCTTGTTTACCGGGAGGTACCGGCGGAAAGGCTAATTATGGGATCTCTGAATTTAGGGGTTGTTGGAACCGGGCTGATCGGTGGATCGATTGCGCTGGCCGGAAGTCGAGCCGGCTACCGGGTCACTTTCTACGAGCCCGCAAGCACTCCGGTCGAAACTGTCCTCAGCGGGGCAGTCCGAGCCGCCGGCCTGGATGAACTGGCCAGCTCCAGCGATTTGATCTTTATCGCAACACCGGTCTCTTCCATAGCGTCCGTGGCCGAGCGTTTAGCGCATTGCGTAAAAACCGGCGCGATTGTCTCCGACGTCGCGAGTGTGAAAGGCCCGGTTTTTAATCACCTTTCTAAAATACTTAAGGATCGATGTTGCTATATACCGAGCCATCCCATGGCCGGTTCCGAGAAATCGGGCCTGGAAGCCGCCCGGGTAAATCTGTTCGAGAATGCGGTCACCCTCATTTCTCCGGATCTTTGCCAGGATAAGGCAGTGCTGGAACGCCTGACGGAGTTCTGGCGAGAAGCCGGCAGCATCCCGTTGTTCGTTGATGTGCCTACCCATGATCGGTTGGTGGCGGCGGTCAGCCATCTACCTCATTTACTGGCAGCAATCCTGATGATGCATGTTGCGGAATTTGCCTCCGATGGTCTCGCCTTTGTCGGGAACGGCTTTAGGGACTCCACCCGGATCGCAGCCGGTTCACCTGAGCTTTGGAAAGAGATCCTTCTTGCTAATCGGAGCGATCTGCTTACCAATCTCTATCGCTTTCGAGACACGCTCAACGAGACGATTGGCGTCTTGGAGGCGAATGATGTGAAAAGCTTGCAAGCTTTTCTAGATGCGGCGAAGAGAAGCCGCGACAAATTAATTGGTTAGAACAATTTATGGCCGAATTACGTGTTGCTCGGGCTCCGCATATCGAATCGGAGATTGTAGTACCAGGAGACAAGAGTATCTCCCATCGAGCTGTTATTCTGGCTTCGCTCACGAACGGAACCTGCAAGATCGAGGGCTTCCTGCCGAGTCACGATTGCCGATGCACGGTGGAAGCGATGCGAATGCTCGGTATCGGGATCGAGCAGCCCGATGATACGACGTTGGTTATTCATGGCCAGAGAGGTCATTTCCGGGCTCCAACCGGCCCTATCGATTGCGGAAATTCAGGCACTCTCATGCGGCTGCTTTGCGGTCTCTTAGCCAACCAGCCATTCGAGTCTGAACTCATCGGCGATGCTTCCCTGTCTTCTCGACCGATGAACCGGGTGATTGACCCGCTCGCCAAGATGGGTGCGGTAATTGAAGCCACTGGGCCGAAGGGTACCGCGCCGCTCAAAATCAAGGGCCGGAAATTAGAGCCTATCCGGTACGAGCTGCCCGTGGCCAGCGCCCAAGTAAAGAGCGCGATTCTGTTGGCTGGGCTACAAACTCCTGGCAAAACTACGGTCGTGGAGCCGCTCCCATTGCGTGACCACACCGAGCGAATGATGGATTACTTTCTGATCCGGACTATCCGGGAACCGGTTAATTCGGCTTACTCGGTCTCGATCTATGGAGAACAGATACCCGAATCTCGCGACTTTATCGTTCCGGGCGATATTTCCAGTGCTGCCTTTTGGATGGTTGCTGCGGCCGCTCAAGAGGGATCAAGTCTCTTGATCCGGGACGTTGGCCTAAACGAGACGCGTACCGGAATTTTATCAGTCTTGCTCAGAATGGGCGCACATGTTCGAGAAGTAGTGCAGGATACCGAGCATGGAGAGCCTCGTGGTGAAATTCGTATCGACGGGACGCGTTTGCACGGGACCGTGATCGCAGGGAGCGAGATTCCAAATGTTATCGATGAGATCCCGATTTTGGCGGTGGCCGCCTCGTTAGCTCAAGGGAAGACGTTGATCCGGGACGCGCACGAACTCCGGGTTAAAGAAACGGATCGTTTAGCTGCTATTGCCGCAAATCTAACGGCCATGGGCGTTGACGTGGTAGAATTCCAAGATGGTTTGGAGATCAATGGAGGAGCTCCTCTAATGAATGGACGGTTGAAGAGCTTTGGTGATCATCGCATCGCTATGGCCTTTGCCGTGGCCGGGCTTTTTGCCGATGGCGAAACTGTTATTGAAGATGCGGAATGCATTCACACGTCATACCCTGGCTTCGAAAATCACTTGAATGATTTGCTGTTTCCCAATGATGATCGCACCACTCCCGTCATCAACCCGGCTGGAGCACTAGACAAACATTGAATGAACCATCCGCATTCTCGGTCATCGCGATTGATGGTCCGGCTGCATCCGGCAAAAGCACGGTTGCGCGACAACTCGCTCAAACACTGGGCTTCTCTTTTGTAAATAGCGGCGCCATGTATCGGGCGGTGGCTTGGCTGGCACACCTTCGCAAACTAAATCCCAGCGATGATGTCGTGGTCTCTAAGCAGCTGGGGACGGTTTCCTTCGAATTCGGCATTGCCAACAAAGAATCATTCATTTTGATCGACGGCGAAAAACCGGACCAACATCTTAAGGAAGAAGTGGTGAATCGCACCGTCTCCGCCATTTCTGCCATCCCCCAGATTCGCGCTTTTCTTTTGCCGCATTTGCGAGGCTTTGCTCGGCTGGATAATATTGTCATGGAAGGGCGTGATATTGGCTCGACGGTCTTTCCGGAAACACCGTTTAAGTTTTATATCGATGCTGCGCCGGAAGTGAGAGCGCGGCGGCGCGCCGCTCAAGGTTTGAAGGATAATCTTGCCCATCGGGATCGGGCAGATTCTTCCCGCCGTTCGTCGCCGCTAGTCATCGCGGACGATGCCGAGGTGATCGATAGCTCGAGTTTATCGATTGCTGGCGTAATCGACGAGGTCTTAGCCAAACTAAGCCAAAAGGGGCTGGCGGTAGCTTCTAAAAACGACCGATGACGCCGATCTATCGTTTGGGATACACGATTAGTAAAGTCGTGGCCAAACTTGGGTTTCGCCTGCGGACCTACGGGCGTGAAAACTTGATCGAGAATGGTCCCGCCATTTTGGCATCGAACCATTCCAGTTATCTGGATCCTCCATTGGTGGGCGTTTGCTGCCGTAAAGACGTCTATTTCCTGGCTCGAAAGAGTCTCTTTGAGAGGCCGGTAATTGGGCCTCTTATCGCCCAGCTTAATACTGTTCCTGTCGATCGTGACCGAGGCGATGTGGGAGCGGTTAGAGCCATGATCAAGCTTTTGAAATCCGGAAATCGGGTGCTGGTTTTCCCCGAAGGGACCCGGTCAAAGGATGGTAATCTCCAACCTGCCAGGGCAGGGGTCGGTCTTCTCATCGCTAAATCGCTGGCACCAGTGGTGCCGGTAAGAGTTTTTGGATCATACGCCGCATTGCCTCGATCCGGCGGCATTCGGTTTGTCCCGATTACCGTCGTCATCGGTAAGCCCCTGTTTTTCACAAAACAGGATCTAGGGACCGACGAACGTGCTGCTTACCAAGTCCTAAGCGACCGCGTAATGGCTGCTATTGCAGCCCTGGAAATGCCAGCACGCTAGGGACGAGCTCCCGCTCGTCCGGATGTGGCTGCTCACATCAGTCTAAAGGAAACCGGATGAGCCGGAGCTCAACCCTACCGAATTAACGGCGTTAATGATTGGCGGTGGCCCGCCGCTGAATTGTGATGCGTTTGATGCGCGCGTCGTCGGTCGGGCTGAAACTCATCAATTCAGGATCGTCCTTGAGAGTGTTGTGAACGATCCGGCGATCGTAGGAATTCATTGGCTCCAGTTTGACCGGGCGTCCAGTTAACCGGACTGTTTCCGCGATCTGGCGTATGCGTTGCCGGAGCTTGTCGTCCCGCATCGCTCGCCAATGACCAACGTCCACCTGCACTCGCGGGGCGTTCCTATCTGTCGACTGCAAGATGCGGTTTAGCAAAAACTGCAGATCTTCCAACGTCTCGCCATTGTGACCGATTAGCGCGTCTGCTTCGGCCGTGAAAACCTGAAGCTGGATCCCGCTCTCCGTTTCGATCTCTTGGATCTCCGCGACGAAGCCGAGATGACCTAACATTGTGTCTAGGATCTCTTTAGCTTCCATAACGGGATCACGGGAACCCTTTAATTAACGGTAACTCTTCTTTTTCGCAACTGCTTGGGCTTTGACCGGCTTAGGCAAATCGGGAGCGGTCTGCTTCATGGTCAGGTAAGTTTGCAAGATAGTGAACAGGTTCGAAGCCGTGTAATAGAGCGAAAGGGCCGCGGCAAAATTATAGCAGATGAATAGGAAAACGATGGGCATGACCAGCAGGATGCGCTGCTGTGACGCATCTCCTGTCTTTGGAGTAATCTGTAGCTGCCAAACCTGCGTCGCTGCCGATACCAGAGGAATAATGTTGAGAGGAAAACCGAAAATGTGAGCAATGGTGTCAGGCTGCGACAGGTCGTGAACCCACAAAAAAGAACTATCTCTTAACTCAACGGCTGACCCCAGCATCGAGTAGAAAGCAAAGAAGATGGGGATCTGGATGAACATCGGTAAACAACCGCTAAGAGGATTGATGTTGTACTCTTTGTACAACTTCATCATCTCTTGGTTCATTCGCTGCTGATCGTCCTTGTACTTGACCTTGAGCTCGTTAACCAGCGGCGACAGTTTGGCCATCTTCCGCATGCTCTTCATGGAAGTATTCTGGATCGGCCAAACCAAACCTCGGATAATCACCGTCATCAGAATGATCGATAGCCCATAGCTCCCGACGAACGCGTGAATCGTGTTCATCATGATCAGGAGCCACTTACTGAGAAACCCGAATGGCGGCCCAAAATTCAGTACCGCATTGAAATCATCTCCTAGCTTGGACAGGCGGCCGTATTCCTTGGGTCCCGCGTAAACGACAAATTCCTTAGTCTTGGTCTCACCGGGCTGAAGACTGAATCCCTGAAATCCGAGAGCGCCATCGATACTCCAAGCGACCCTCTGAGTGGGATCGTTCGAGAGCGGTTCGCGTTTTGCCCAGACCTGGGAAGCGCTGTTGTCCTTCGATTGAAGGATCGTGGTGAAGTACTGGTCTGCCACTGCCGCCCAGGAAATTTGGTCGCCAGTCTCAGAATAAAGGTCATGGCCCGCAGAGGTTTGGAAAAAAAAGAGAAAGTTCGATGGATTAAACCAGTCGACACTGATCTGTTGGTATTTGCCGTCGCGATCCCAGCCGAAGGAAGTATAAGTCGACCGATCGTTGGCGTGCATCGGCTGAGCTGCGCCGGTACTCACAAAGAAACCAGGTACGTCCTGGGCGGAAGAGCCTGTGTTCTTAAATTCGATGGTCAATTTGAGCTGAAAGGGATCTTGAACCCCAGCCGTTTTCCCGACGGTATAAGTCTTCGTTACCTGAATATTGTTGCCGAAATCCTTTGTCAGCGTGACCGAGCTATTCGCCTCATCGTTGGCTAGCGTATAGCCGGTGTCTTGCCAATCGCTAGGGTTTCTAGCTATCGCTCCGATTGCGGGAGCGCGATCGCTACTCAGGATTGCCGGATGGTCGTCCTCGCCCTTGTATTGCAGCAGTTCGATCTGCGTCAATCCCCCACGCAGATTGGAGAAGTCCATTTTCGCAACATCGCTCTTCAAGCTCGCGCTCTGTTCCGGAATCGCCGGTTGAGCTGGGGTCGGGGATGGCTGCGCGGCTACCGCCAAAGGCGTGTTAGTCGGTGTGGCCGAAGCCTGGGGCGGAGTAACTGGCTGATTCGCGTAAGCTTCTGCTCGAAGTTTAGCCGCTTGCTGTTGCTGCCAGTAAATTGTCAGGACTAAGCCGATGGCGGCTATCGGAACCACAATCCAAGTAAGGCGATCGCGGGGCATGCTCATTAATTAGAAGGTTTTGACTGTCGGGCGGGGACGGGATCGTAACCGGATCCTCCCCATGGGTGACAACGCAGGATGCGCTTGGTTCCGAGCCAGAGGCCGATTAAAAAACCGTGCGTCTCGACGGCCTGGACAAAATATTCCGAGCAGGTCGGTACGAACCTGCAGCCGGAGCCGGGGCCACCAGTTAGCGTTGCCAGAACAGGAGAAAGCGTAAGTTTGTAGATCTTCAATAAGAACCTTAATACGGGCACCATGAGCGACTTCCTCCAGCGAGTCCAATGACCAGGTGGCCATGCTAAGACCGCGCTAAAATAGAAGCGCGCTCCGCTAACCGCAACCAATCTCGCTCCAGGTCCTGGAAGCTCGCATTGGCCGCTGATGGGCGCGCAATCGTCACCAGCCAGACGCCCGATATTAGGTCAAATTGATGCAATCTAAAAACCTCTCTAATCCGTCTTCTTATTCGGTTCCGGACCACTGCCATTCCAACCTTCCGCGTGGTAACGATACCTACTCGGGCGCGAGTCGCCTCGGGCTGAGCTAGAACGCCGAGCACCAGGTGGCGGCCCGTCCAGGATCTTCCGGCCCGTTTAACCAACTTAAACTCCGCTGTGCGCGAGAGTCGAGAAGCTCGGGGGAATCGATAACGTTCCCGCTTCTCATCCGGCATAACATGTTCCGCCCTAGGCGGAGTTATCTCAAGCCTGGGTGTGCCGAGCGTAGTGGTTGTCTGTGCCGACCGGGAGCAAGCGTTTCCGGCCCCGTTGACGGCGCCGGGCCAGCGTCGCACGGCCGCCCCTCGTTTTCATCCGAGCCCGAAAACCATGCTGACGCTTCCGGGTGCGCTTGGAAGGTTGATAAGTTCTTTTCATAAAAGCGAATCCTGGATCGTCGCGAGTCGGGTAGAATAGTCAGCGACGACCGGATGTCAACGAACGGTTAACACGTTCGGCGTTTGGCGTTTGGGGTTCGGCGTTTGGCGTTTAGCAGTTGTGCGGCTTACGGTACACGCTTACGGTTTTGCCCTTTCCGCTTCTAATCTATTAATAAAACCATCCGAATTGCTGAAGCCGCAGAGACCGGAAGGTCAAGCTACTGAACCGCCACCGCCAAACCCGGAACGCCAAACGCCAAACGTGAACGTGAACGCCCAAACCGTCGTCGAACAGATTAAACAAGGAGGGACGCAACTGATCAGCGAACAGGAGTTGCTCCAGAAATTGGGTGAAAATCGGCCGCTGAGGGTGAAACTCGGAGTAGATCCGACCGCTCCCGATCTACATTTGGGCCACTCGGTGGCGCTGGCGAAGATGCGCCAGTTCCAAGACTTCGGCCATCTGGGGGTCCTTATAATTGGAAATTTTACCAGCATGGTAGGGGATCCGAGCGGGCGATCGACAACCCGGCCGGTGCTGACTGCGGAGGAAGTCGCCGCCAACGCCGAGACTTACCGTAGCCAGGCCTTCAAAATCCTGGATCCGGATCGAACTGAGATCGTCTGGAATGCGGACTGGCTCGGCAAGATGACGTACCTCGATGTGATCCGTCTCAACAGCCGGGTGACGCTGCAGCAAATGCTCCAACGGGACGATTTCCGCCGCCGGATCGATGAGGGGACTGCGGTTTTTCTGCACGAGCTGCAGTACCCGGTCCTTCAAGGCTGGGATTCCGTGATGATTCGAGCCGACGTTGAACTCGGTGCGACTGAACAACTGTTCAATATCATGGTTGGCCGATCGTTGCAGAAAGAACACGGACAACCCCAGCAAGTGGCCTGTTTATTGCCGATCCTTGAAGGGCTCGATGGAGTCCAAAAAATGAGCAAGAGCCTGGGGAACTATATAGGGCTCACCGAATCCCCGGAAACGATGTTCGGTAAAGTCATGAGCATCTCGGACGAATTGATGAGTCGCTACTATCAGGTGCTGTTCAACGAACCCGCACCCGGTGGTCATCCGATGGAAGCCAAAAAAGCTCTGGCGTCCCGGATCGTGAGTCGCTACCACGACGCGGCGGCCGCGAAAACGGCCTTGGAAGAATTCGAACGCCGGTTCGGTAAACGGGACCTGGAATCGGCTAACTTACCCGAGGTGCCGGTGAGCTCTCTCGGGAATGATCTGATTTCGGCCATCGTCACCGCCTATGAGGTCGCGTTTAAATTGAGTCGTTCCCGGAGCGATGTCCGCCGCCTTATCGAACAAGGCAGCGTCCAATGGCGCGGCGAAAAGCTGACCAATCCCAAAGAATGCCCGACATTCCAGGCCGGCGAAGTCCTCAAGCTGGATAAAACCCGCGCGGTTCGGCTGGTGTAGGTAGGGCGAGAAACTCGGCGCGCCCACGATAATGTTTGGCTCAATGAGGTATCCGCGCCGGTTTTGAGCCGCGTTGTGCGTGGCAGCACCAACGCCTCGTTTGGATCGAGCGTTTCGAATTAGATTAGGCGTTGGACAAACGGCCATCACCGAGCGGCTCAAAACCGGCGCGGTCGCCCAATGGGACTAGCCGCCCTCTGGGCGCGCCGAGTTTTTCGCCCTACCGTCGCTCGTTTCCTTCAGCAGCTCCTCCACCGATCGTCGCTTCCGTAGCCGCAGCCAGTTATTCCAGGTTTTCCGGAAACTGTCCCGGATCGAGAGGTAATTCTGGCTCAAATCGTTCTCTTTGCTGATTTGTTCTAGAACGCCGGCTACAGAGAAATTCTCGGTCCGGAAGGTCGTAAACGCGGTGCCGATGGCGGCGAAATGATGGGCATCACTGGCGGCGGTCATGGGTAGCCCGCGCCGGACCGCATAATCATACGCCATCCGGTTGTACCGTTTTAAAGTAGTGGCGGCGTTAAAAACTTCGATCGCATCGATCGGGAGAGTGTTAAGTACGTTTTCTCGAATTCCAGCCCGGAATAGGTCATACGGGTGAGGAGGGATGGCTTTGCCGCCGGCCTGGTGAATCAAATGGCAAACTTCTATGGCGGGACGCCCTTTCAAATCGGGAAGGACTGCCCCAATGCAGAGCAAATGACCTTCGGCGGTAGTCACTTCGACCCCAGGGATGATTAGAAAATCGTTTACCGGCAAACCGTCAGGACGCATCAGCCCCCGGTCGGTCAGGTACTTAACTGCGTCGCAGGTGTTATGGTCTGTAATCGCAAATCCACTCAGGCCTTTAGCGCGAGCGGCCTCAATGAGTTGCTCGGGACTACTCACGCCGTCTCCGGAAAAAAACGAGTGGCAATGCAGGTCAATCTTCAGAGGCATGCGGCGTTTAAGTAAGCTGGAAACCAAAAGTGTGCTACACCTAAGAGATGACGCAAGCGCAAGGAGCTCGAGCTCAAGCAGACGTACCAAGAGCGACGCATCGCTCTTCCGTTGCGTTTAAGGAATGGGCCCTCGTCTGCGCCTCAATGCTTCGCGGTGAGACCAGCCTTATTTTTCGAAAAGGAGGTATCGCGGAAGGACGTGAGGGATTCCGGTTCCAGCACGAACGCTTCTTTCTTTTTCCCACTTTTTTTCACGAACAGACTGATCGTCTGCGCATTGATGCCCCTATTGTTGAACCAGAGCCGGACCTGGTGAGTTTTTCCGCTTACGTTCATGTGGAGTTCACGCGTTGGATCGAAGATTTGAGCCTGTTACAACCGCTTTCCGATCTCCACATTTTGAAGCCGGAGGTGTTGGAACAGCGATTCGCCTATGATGACCCCAAGGGTCTCCACCTTGCAATGATCCGGGTATTTGGTGTCATACCGGTTTGGAGTCTGGCGTTTCAGAAATCATTTGGAGGTTGTCGTTCCTGGGTCGAATTGCCGGAAGCACCGGCGGAGCTTCGGTTTACCCCCGTTATCCAGGACGGCGAACACGCTGCGCGGGTGCAGCGAGTCCGGGCGGCGGTCGGCGGGTAGGGCCACCCGAACGCCGGGAACGAGCGTGAGCGCCGAGATCGCCGGGAACGCAACGATGGAGCACTTGGTGGGGCGAGGCTCCCTCCGAAACCCCGCTCCTTTTCCGAAGCGAACGAGTCTGTCCCGAGAAGTAGTGTAGTTAGGCCAAAAAAGCGCGCCGAGCCGGGGTCTAGCGCTGGGCCACGGCTCGGCGCGCGTATCAGCCTAGCAGCACGTATTCAAAAAACCGATTGCTCGACTCGCTGCAAAGGATTCTCGATCCTTCGGGAGCCTCGCCCCACCAAAAATGGCGAGTTTCTCGCCCTACCTTCTCGCCGCAACCCGCTCTGTTCCCGGCGCTCCTACAGCTCTACGAGCTGGATCCGATTCATTGTCGACGCCAGCCGGTTCTGAACGCGTTTAATCTCGGGGGAACTCGAATATTTGGTCAGGTCGCTCTTCAAGGCATCGAACGTGCCTTTAGATTCTTGGATCTTTTTCCTGAGGTCGGTCATGAAGTCTTCGATGTTCTTCTTGGCGTCGGCGTCATTGTCCATGCTCTTCATAAGGTCCGACCCCTGATATTTCTCTCGCACTACATTGTACTCATCAACAAACCGATTAGCCTCGTCGCAAAACTTGTCTGCCGCCTTCACCACATCTCCATCGTTGTTGGCGCTCTTAATGGAATTCTCCAGAGCCTGCATGGCGTTTACGTAGATATCCCAGGGCTTTTTGTAGGCGTCTAAAACGGCTTTCTGGTCCGCATCCAGGGCGTACCCAGGTCGCGGCACGACTAGAAGCACGAGACCGGCCGAGAGAATAAACTTCAGAAGACTTTGCATAGACGATTAGGCGGATAGAGACCGAAAAGTGAGGGAGACGTTACTTCAGATCAAATAAATTTTGTGTGTCATTGTTTAGCTTTGTTCACCAGTAGCAAGTAATTCGCAACCACCGCCAAGGTGGACGAACTAGTCACATCGTCTCCTGAGCGCGCCCAGAATTGGGTTGATGATCCGCCGTCCAGATTAAGCGCGGAAACCACCGATGCGCGCCCCAGCAGATCCGGCACCGCCAATATCTGACCCATTTCCGCCAGAGTTACGGACCGGCATATCCCAAACCCCCAGACCGAATTGCCGCCGGTGAAAACGAATGTCCGAGGGGCGCTCCTCTGGTTATTGAGTCCGGTCACCGCTCTGTTGTCTTCCAGGAGAAAAGGGCCGCACTGACTGGCACCGGTTACATTTTTTATCCGGGCGAAACGCGAGCTCCGGACCAAGCCAGGTTTCCCGTCTCGGACGAAAAATACGCCGGACAAGAGTTTTGCCGTCTCAAGTTTATGGATCGTTCGGTTATCGCTGATCAACAATCCAACTGGGGTCCCGTCAGCTTGGAAATATCCTCCGTTGACTCCCGCCACCGCATCCGTAGCGGCAGCTGCAGCCGCGACTGATGGGTAACGCCATTCATTATTACTGACGACACGAAGCCCGAACGTATTGGGATGAAAAACGATGAGAATAAGGTTCGCAGTCGCGGCGCCGTCTGTGACCTTCACCCTGAAAGGGACGCCGTCCCCCGGTTCAGAAGTCTGCTGGTCGAGTATTCGCCATTCGGCGAACAAACTCGCTGGCAAAAGAAAACAGACAAAGACGATTAACCTTAGAGTTCGCATTTAACGTTCGGCGTTTGTTCGCGGGTTCGCACAGCGGGATCTTCTAACCGTAGCCAACCGCGCGGTCCAGTCTGAAGCATCCACAGTAGGGACTCGTCCTCGTACTCGTCGTCGTCCTCGTCCTCGAAATCGTTGTTGTCGTTGCGACCATGTCTCATCGCCAACCGCCTGGAGGGGAGCCGCTTTGGCGCGTATCTCGTCGCTCTCGCGACATTCGTTCTATCACGAATCTGCCCGATTCGTGTGGCAGCAGGCGGCTCCCGGGAACGACGCAGCGGGCCGCAGCTCTATGGGCCGGGGGTAAACGAATCGAAAAGCCGGGGGTAAATGCATCACGCTGGGTAATTCGTGGGAGCCGCCTGTTGCAATATTTTGTGGCCGCGTGAGGCGTCGGAACGAATATC
>Ga0210389_10000871_pt1 | contig 25476 bp, 25 predicted proteins | sample IncBWH28OmetaG_FD_160127 | JGI IMG/M metagenome (GOLD analysis project Ga0210389, IMG submission 160127) | Forest soil microbial communities from Barre Woods Harvard Forest LTER site, Petersham, Massachusetts, United States - Inc-BW-H-28-O ...
AATGCTGATGACAGCTGGTAGAAGCGACAGGACAATCACGACGAGGATGACGTAATGAATGCGCTGGCTGATGTTGGGAATGGTGCGGCCGAGGAAGTAACCGCCGAGGATCATCGTTCCGACCCAGATCATTCCACCGAAAATATCGTAGGTGAGATAGCGAGAATAGGACATCTTCGCGGCGCCGGCTACGGGCGGGCAGAAGGTTCGAATAATGGGGATAAAACGGGCGAGGATGATAGTCTTGCCGCCATATTTTTCGTAGAAGTCGTGAGCGCGCTGCAGGTGCCGCCGTTTGAAAAAGAATGAATCTTCGCGCTTATAGATCGCTACCCCCGCTAATCTGCCGATCCAGTAGCCTATCTGGTCACCCGCGATGGCGCAAAACATTACGGGGATAAGCAGCCACTTGAGGGGAATGAAGCCGGCGGCGGAAAAGACGCCTGCGGTGACCAGAAGGGAATCACCAGGCAGGAAAAAGCCAACAAAAAAACCTGTTTCGATAAAAACTATGATGCAGACGAGCAGGGGAGCCGCAGGACCGGCGCTCTGGATTAGTCCTTGTACATCGAAGAGCGTGTGGAGCAAGTGACGGATGGATTCCAACAAAGCGGCTCATTCCTCACGGGAACGCGGATTGATATCAACTGGTGGGAACGCAGGCTGGAAAATGTCCCACTACCCATAAGGTAGCAGAAAAGGAACGGATTCTCGCCACTTTCCTGCCATGCGGTGACGGCGCCGCCCATCAAATTCAGCCACCAGCCGCGGTAGTTCATCGCAGCGCCTCCGCCAACATGACTTCCCCCTGCTTGCCGAACGGGGATTGCATGTCGTTCTGGCGCTCCAGCAATACCTTCAGGCGGGGAATTGCGGATCGCGCTTCAGCGCTGCCCGCCTCGATGGCTTCGTCGATGCGGTCGAAATCGTCCCAGGCCAGGTTTTGTACCGCCGGCCGAAGGACCAGGTCGGCGTGGCGTTCCCACGCCTCCAGTTGATGCTTCTGCGCAGCGCTTACCGCCCGACTGACCACCTGAAAGATGTTCGTGGGCGCGCCCCGTTGGCCGTCATGGAGCCCCACGGATACGCCGACAACGATATCAGCGCCCATTTCGCGGGCCGCGCGGGTTGGCACGGGAGCCACAATGCCGCCATCGGCCAGGCAGCGGGTGCCGATTTGTATGGGCTCGAAAAGACCGGGGAAAGCGCAACTGGCCCGTATTGCCTCCGCGAGGTTGCCCTGACGGAAGACGACCGGATCGCCTGTGCCCAAATCCGTGGCGACAATCGCCAGCGGAATGGTCAGGTCTTCAAACTGTTTTGTGCCGAAGAGCTTCTGCACCAGGGCGCCGAGGCGTTCGTTGCTGGCCAGGCCGAACCGCGAAACCCGCCACTTGGCGAAATCACGGAAACGAATCTCGCGGCACTTGCTGATGATGCGCGGCAAGGGCACTCCGCTGGCGTAAGCAGCGCCGAGGATGCTGCCAATACTGCTGCCGGCGATGGAAGTGACCGGAATGCCGTTCTCGCGCAGGGTGCGCAGGACGCCCAGATGCGCGTAGCCGCGCGCGAAACCACCGCCAAGCGCCAGGCTGACGCCCAGGCGGGCCTCGTCGGGTTGCGATAAAGAGGGCGGAAAATAAGAGCGTTTCTTCACGAGAGCAAGAATCTCAAAGACCGTGGGAGAGTGCGATGGCTCAGGCGTCCTGAATAAGAGGTACCAAAGTACCCGCGTAAGAAATGCTCAAAAAAGGGCCTTTGCGGGCGGGCAGTACTTAAATACTAGTCCGGTAACCTCGCTGTACCATTGCTGGACACTGCCTCAGAAGCGATTCTACCCATGCAAGATGCGTCCAATTCATCGCCGAGGGAGACCCAATGGAAGCAGGGTATAACGCATGGTTGGGACAGGCGGTGGTTTTGCAGGTCGCGCTTGGGGATATCAAGGTTCCGCTGCGCGGACGGCTCCTGAAAGAAGGCGGGGAGACGGTGCGCATGCGGGTAGGCGATGGATGGGACATCGACATTTATAAGGCGATGATCCTGACGGTGGAAAAAGACGGAATGGCACTGATTCCAGCATGAGGGGAGAACAGAAAATGGATAATCAGATACCGAAGTACGTCACCCAGTCGCGCGCGGCATACCTTTTGGGACTTTCCGTTGCGGAGATTGGCCGCATTTCCCAGGAGACTGGAATTGGCCATGTGGAACGCGCCGGCCACATCGAAGAGCGCTTTTTCACTTACGAAGAATTGCAGCGGATTTGCGTGCTGGCCACGCAGGAAAATGTGGTCACCCACTAGACGAGATTGAATTTCCTCAGGCCCCCCCTCAGGATGTACCCCCACCCCGGCTCGTTGCCCCCAGCGAGCCGGGGTTTTCTTTATCTGGGATGAGAATTCGCCAGCATTGAAACGATTCATAAACCCTTTGACAGAACGGAGTATCGCAGGGAAACTAGGCGGCGATTCTTCCGGGGTGCGGCGTTCTAATGATAAAAACTCTGCTCTGCGCATTTGCTCTCGCAGCTTTGCTGGCAGGGCTCGCTTTGAAAACCCCCAACGTCCCAGCCGGGCCCGCGGATCAGCAGACTCTGGACGTGGTGATTTCCGGTGGCCGGGTAATGGATCCGGAATCGGGCCTCGATGCGATGCGCAACGTCGGTATTCGCAGCGGCAAGATTGTTGAAATTTCCGAGAAACCGCTTCAGGGAAAACAGAACATCGATGCGCACGGCCTGGTGGTCGCTCCCGGTTTTATTGATTTGCATGAGCACGGCCAGGAGCCGCGTAACTATGAATTTCAGGCTCACGATGGCGTGACTACCTCACTGGAGTTGGAAGTCGGAACCGATGATGTTTCCGGCTGGTATGCGCGGCGCACTGGAAAAACTTTGATCAACTTCGGTGTGAGCGTCGGGCACATCCCTATCCGCATGCGGGTCATGAACGATCCCGGGAAATGGCTGCCCACGGGTGCAGCGGCTCACAAGGCTGCTACGCCGGAGCAACTGCGCGCGATGCAGCAGGCAATGGAAGCCGGATTGAAGGCAGGCGCTCTTGGCGTAGGAATGGGAATCAACTACACAGAGGCCGCGACGCATCAGGAAATTATTGAGATGTTCCGGATCGCGGCGAGCTATCAGGCTCCAGTGCACGTCCATGTGCGATTCGGCGGGACAGGAGAACCGTCCACCGGTCTGGCGGCAGTGGAGGAAGTGATTGCCGCGGCCGCGGCGACTGGGGCTCCGCTGCATGTAGTGCACATTACCAGCATCGGATTGAAGGAGACGCCACAACTTATACAACTGGTGGAGGGCGCGCAGCACCGGGGACTCGACGTCACCACGGAATGTTATCCCTATGTCGCGGCGAGCACGGGCCTGGAATCCGCGCTGTTCGATCCGGGGTGGCAAGAACGCATGGGAATTACTTACAAAGACATCCAGTGGGCGAAAACCGGTGAGCGGCTGACGGCCGAGACATTTGAAAAATACCGGGCCGAGGGCGGAGCAGTAGTGATTTACGCGATTCCGGAAAGCGCGGCGCGTGCCGCAGTCAGCAATCCGATCGTCATGATTGCCAGCGACGGCATGATGATTACCGGCGCCAGAGTGCATCCACGCGGCCAAGGGACGTTCTCCAGAGTGCTTGGACACTATGTACGCGAGGAAAAAGCGCTGGACCTGATGACGGCGCTGCGCAAGATGACATTAATGCCCGCGCTGCGATTGGAGAAACGCGCGCCGGCGTTCAAGGATAAAGGGCGCATTCGCGTTGGCGCCGATGCGGATATTACCGTTTTCAATCCCGATACGATCATTGACAAGGCCACCTTCGACGAGCCGTTGCAATATTCTTCCGGCATCTCCTTCGTGCTGGTGAACGGCGTTCCGGTGCTCATGGACGGAAAGCTGGTCGAGAATGTATTGCCGGGGCGTGCCGCGCGTGCGCCCATCACGCAATAGTCAGGGAAGTTCGAGTCGCGAATTGCTTCAACAGGGGAAACGAACACATTGTCGCTAACAGCGCTCGATTGGGCCGCCATCGCGGGCTACCTGCTGATCACATTAATTCTGGGGTTGTATTTCCGTCGGAAGTCGGCGCAAAGCACTGCGGATTATTTTGTCTCGGGGCGCCAGGTGAGCTGGTGGCTTGCCGGAACCTCGATGGTGGCGACGACGTTTGCCGCCGACACGCCCCTGGCGGTGACCGGGCTGGTTTACACCCAGGGTGTGGCGGGGAACTGGCTGTGGTGGAGCTTTCTGCCGTCGGGAATGATGACAGTTTTTCTTTTTGCGCGCTTATGGCGGCGGTCGGGACTGATCACCGACGTGCAGTTTGCGGAGTTGCGTTATCACGGAAAGCCAGCGGCGTTCCTGCGCGGGTTCCGCGCCGTGTATCTGGGCTTGCTGATGAACTGCCTGATCCTCGGGTGGGTAACCAAGGCCATGGTGAATATCATCAGCACTTCGCTCGGGATCAGCGACGCGAAGGCCCTGGCGATCTGCGTGTTTTTTCTGATGCCGTTCACGGGAATTTACGTTTCGCTCGGCGGTTTGTGGGGCGTGCTGTGGACGGATCTGTTTCAGTTCGTTCTGAAGATGGCGATCGTGATTGCCGTGGCGTGGTATGGCGTGCATGCGGTGGGCGGGATGCCGCAGCTTTTGGAGAAATTGGCGGCGAAGCGGAGTCTGGCTGGACCTCACGCCAGCGACATCACCGCATTATTGCCCGATTTTTCGCGCGGGCTGACCGGCGAAGCGCTGTGGACGCTGCCGGTGATTACATTCGTGGTGCATCTGGCGGTGCAGTGGTGGGCGTTCTGGTATCCAGGCGCGGAGCCGGGCGGCGGAGGCTATGTTGCGCAACGGATTTTCAGCGCACGCGATGAGCGGCACGGCTTGCTGTCCGTGCTGTGGTTCAATCTTGCCCACTACGCTCTGCGGCCGTGGCCGTGGATTCTGACCGCGTTGGCGGCGGTGGCTCTCTATCCGGAGCTTGCGCAGCCGGAACGCGGGTACATGCTGGTGGCTACGCAGCACACGCCGCACGCGCTGCTGGGAATCTTGCTGGCCGGATTTATGGCGGCGTTCATGTCCACGGTGGCGACGCAGTTGAATTGGGGCAGTTCCTATCTTGTCGAGGATTTCTACCGGCGATTTGTGAAAAAAGGTGCCAGCGAAAGGCATTACGTCAACGCATCGCGTCTGGCGACGATTTTCCTGGTGGTTGCGGCGGCGTGGGTGTCCATGCAACTGCAATCGGTGAGTGAAGGCTGGAAGATCGTGCTGGAGCTGGGCGCGGGCACCGGCGGCGTGTATTTGCTGCGCTGGTATTGGTGGCGGGTGAATGCGTGGAGCGAGATTTCCGCAATGGCCGCGGCGCTCGTAACCACGTTGGCTCTGCACAGCCATTCGCTGTGGATGAGCCTGGTGGGGCGGGCGGCGCCGTTCGAAGGTTCGGATCCCGTCGTATTCGCGAAGACCACTTTGTGCACCACGGGTGTAACCACATTGGTGTGGCTGGTCGTTACGCTGCTGACGCCGGCCGAGCCGCAACAAACACTGGTGGATTTTTATCGCAAGGTGCGGCCGGATGTCCGCGGCTGGGGCCCCGTGGCGCGTGCCAGCGGCAACGTCGAACCGACTCGCGATCTGGGAAAAAATCTTTCCAGCTGGTTGATTGGCTGTATTTTCGTTTACACCGCACTCTTCAGCATCGGGCAGCTCTGCTTTGGACAATTCGGTCTGGGACTATTTTTCGCGCTGGTGTGCGTGGCAAGTGGTGTGGCATTGTATCGCCTGATGCCCAAGCCCGGGGAATGGCAAATCTCCTGAAATGACCAACGCATCGCCGCAAAAAGGCAGGCACCACGCCCTGCTGGCCGGATTTCTCGGCTGGACGCTGGATGCGTTTGATTTTTTTGTGATCGTGTTTCTCTACGACACGCTTTCCCACCAGTTCGGCGTCACCAAAAAGGCCATTGTATTTACAACCACCGCTACGCTGGCCCTGCGTCCCGTCGGAGCCTTTATTTTCGGGCTGCTTGCCGATCGTTATGGACGCCGCATCCCGTTGATGGCCAACGTGATTTATTTTTCGATTATCGAGTTGGCTTGCGGGTTCGCTCCCAACTACACCGTCTTTCTGATTCTTCGCGCGTTGTTCGGTATTGGCATGGGCGGCGAATGGGGAGTGGGAGCTTCGCTGGCAATGGAGGCTGCGCCGACGCGTTGGCGCGGCATCCTGAGCGGCATTTTGCAGAGCGGCTATTCGATCGGTTATTTGCTGGCGGCGATGGCGGCGCGTTTCGTGCTGCCGGCGTGGGGCTGGCGGCCGATGTTCTGGCTGGGCGCTCTGCCGGCGCTGCTGGCTCTCTACATTCGCACCAAAGTGCCGGAATCTGAGGCGTGGCAGCATCATCGCGCTGGAAGCATGGGCGACGTGCTGCGAGTGGTGGGGCAGAACTACAAACGCTTTTTGTACCTGGTGGTGCTGATGGTGTTCATGATGTTCCTTTCCCACGGCACGCAGGATTTGTATCCGGACTTTCTGAAAGAAATTCACAAGGTGGCGCCTTCGAGCGTGGCGAATATCGCCATGATCTACAACGTCGGCGCGGTGATTGGGGCGATTATTTTTGGGTCGTTGTCGCAATCTCTCGGCCGGCGCAAGGGAATGATGGCGGCGCTGGCATTGTGCCTGCTGGTGATGCCGTTCTGGGCGTTTGGCGGCAGCGTGCCGGTGCTGATTGTGGCCACCGTCTTTATGCAAATGGGCGTGCAGGGTGCTTGGGGCGTAATTCCCGTCCACCTGAACGAACTGGCGGCGGATGCAGCGCGCGGGCTGATGCCCGGCATGGCGTATCAACTAGGAATTTTGTTTGCCGCGCCCACCAACACGATCGAGTATGCCTTGCGGGAACGATTCGGCTACCAGTGGGCGCTGGCTGGTTTTGAGGTTGTCACGATCGTGGCGCTGGTCCTTCTCCTCTGGCGTGGCGCCGAAGAGCACAGCCGCAGCTTTGTTCGTCAATCGCAGCCCGCCACCGATCCCTGATGTATCCCGCCGTAGCTTCAGCGGAGGCGGGTTCGTATGCTACAATTTTTGTATCAGTTGCTAGCCTCGTTGCGCCCTTAGCTCAGCTGGATAGAGCGTCTGGCTACGAACCAGAAGGTCGGGTGTTCGAATCACCCAGGGCGCACCACTTCTTTCTCATTGGTTCGCGATTTCCCACCAAAATAGAAAATATCCCGTCTGCCCCAGTTTCCTCAATTTTGACCATGCCTATACGCCGGGCCTGTATCCCCACGTATAACGCGTCGCGGCGATCCTGCAAAGACGCCCGCCTCATAAACCGCGCGGCACGCTAGCATTAGTTGTAAAGAAGTAACCATCTTGACGACCGCCCTGCGTTCGGCTACCACTCTTGCTTATGAACATAAAGGACCAAATCGGGCAAACGAATCAAGTCGAGGCGTGGGTACAGCTTCAGCTGGTTAAGCGGAAGCTTCCAGAGTTGGAGAAACTTGCCGTGCCCGACACGATGCAAAGCTTTGTCTGGGAACTCAACGATTTCCTTAGCTCAGCACGTAAGGTCGTAAATTACCTTCGATACGAACCCGGCAGGCCTACAGGATTTGACGAATGGCAAAAACCCGAATACGAGAAGTTGGTTAGCGGAAATGCTCGCTTTGCATTTTTCCGCAAGCTCCGAAACGTCTCCGACAAGAATTGCGCGATTGTACCGCGCATGGCTGGGATATGTGACCGAGTTGTGGCTGAGATTGCTTTGTCCGACAAGAAGGAAACGGAATTTAAGCATCCAGAAACGGGCGAAACGGTTGCTGTCTTTCTTCGAGCAAAGAATAGCGGGGCTGGCGACAAGATTGTGGTCCACAAACGCTCTCCACGCTATGTTCTAGACGGGTGGCCAAGCGAAGATGTACTGACGTTTCTTTCAAACATTGTCGCGACGCTGGATGACTTCGTATGTCGCGCATACGCGGCATATCCTAATGAAGCCTCCGTTTTTCTGACGAAATAGTTCAGCTTACTGGGAGAGCAACATCCGTGGCAGAATTAATATGTTACCTAGAAAGGGGCAGGTTCTTGTGAGGCTGAAGGTCTATACTTTTGGCCCGACCGTTCATCGGGTGGGCGAACAGTACGAAGTCCACGGCGAGGCGCAATTCTTCAGCCAGCCTGAGGATAAGCTGGAAGACGTAATGTCCTTGAAGGAGATCGTCGGGCGCGGCGATGTTGCACACGCGGCGAACATTGTGCGGGCTGGATTGTCGCGCCAAAACGTGATGAGATGGTGGCGAGAACAGAAGCGCTAAAAGCCAGCCGGTTCCGTGTTAGCTTGGAATCGACAGCTTCTTAAATGGTGAATTTGGGCCACTCATTTGGCCCGAAACTGTTGGGGTCGGCCCTTGCACCGGAGGAAGCCTAGATGTTGCGAGAGCCCAGTTCCTAACCTTATCGACTTCACGAATGACGTAGACTTCCGTGCTATATTGCCACTTTTCGCGGGGCACTCCGGGCTGCGGTTGCAACACGGCTACAGGAGTCCCGACGGTGAAGTCATCGGTGCTGCTATAAATCGGCCCGCTGGCGGCTTCTCGAATTTCCTTCACTTCGCTTGTTAGGTGCTTGAACTCCTTAATCACGTAGACGAGAATCGCTGCCTCCACGATAAGGCTCAGCGTAGCGATGACGTCCCCATAGCTTAGGCACATTTCTGGCTCCTTCAGACTAGGTTAGAGTCATAGGCTCAAGCGGGAAACGATTATGTGTTGTGTAGTTTCCTTTCTGGTATAGGCTGACCTTTCGGCCAGCTATGCCGCCCGGCCTGCCCGATGGCATTCTGCCTGTGGAGCCGACAACTGAATGGGGAGCCGACAATGACTGTGGCAGAATTGAAAAACCAGCTATCGAAGTTACCAGCCGACGCGAAGGTAGTTGTACATTGCGAAGAGGGCGAACTACGAATGGGAGCAGATGGATTATTCGAGATCGACGAAGTTTCTCTTCAAAGCGGAACGCCAAGCCGGGGCAGTGAAAAAGGAGAAGCGGGCTTCAAATTTGAAAAAAGCGGCCCCGCTTCGTGGGCGTTCATAACTGTTAGCCCTGCATGATGGCAGGCGGAGGGGTCATGGCATCTGACCAGCTAGTCGGGATAGGTGGATGGTTGGCTCTTCTTATATGCAAACTGTGCGTCGGAACTGTCGTTAGGTCGGCAGGAATTGCGAACCCCAATCGGTTCGTGGCAGTGATTAGTGGATTGACGGCCGTTCTTGCTGGAGTTGCGGCTTATCTACTTCTGACCAAGAATCGTAAGGGCGTCACGGTCGCCAAAGTTTATCTTGCTATTGATGCCGTTCTCTATCTGCTCATCGTGGCTGGCAGCGCGGTCGATGCGCGACCCGATTACAAGGCAGCGGGATTTTGTCTTGCAAGTATCCTCTATTTTCTCTACCTAATGCGTTCAAAGCGTGTCAAAAACACTTATTTCGCAAGTCATGTAGCCCAATAGCCCATTTAAGGGCGAATTTCAGAAGGGTATTCCCCGTAAGCTGCTAACCCGGCAAGGCTTAGAATTTTCGAACCCCTAACCGCTGCTTCCTACGAACCAGAAGGTCGGGTATTCGAATCACCCAGGGCGCACCATTTTTCCTCTCCAAAATTGTACTTACATCTGGCCCATCCGATTCGTGTTTCTATGTGTGATTTTGTATCATGGGCGTCGAAAATTGCGGTTATTCCAACTTTGACCGAGAGTGAGAGCTAATCGAAATGAAACTTTGCCGGTTTGGGGAGATGGGGCGGGAGAAAGCTGGTGTGGTGACGGCGGCGGAGGCGCGGAAAGACGTTAGCGCGCACGTGCGGGATTTTGATGATGCTTTTTTTGCCGCCGACGGCGTGAGGGAACTGGGGAAGTGGTTCCGGGCGAATGAGGAGAAGTGCCCGATCGTGCCGGAAAATGCACGATGGGGAGCTTGCATCGCGCGGCCTTCGAAGATTGTTTGCATTGGATTGAATTATGCGCGGCACGCGGCGGAAACCGGGAAAGAAGTGCCGAAGGAGCCGGTGATTTTCATGAAAGCGCCATCTGCCCTCTGCGGCGCGTTTGACGACCTGGTGATTCCGAAGAATTCACAGAAGACGGATTGGGAAGTGGAGCTGGCGCTGGTGATCGGGAAGCGGGCCTCTTACGTTTCGGAAGCCGAGGCGCTGGGGCACGTGGCCGGATACTGCCTGATGAACGATTACAGCGAGCGGGCATTTCAAATCGAGCGCGGAGGCCAGTGGGTGAAAGGGAAGAGTTGCGACACGTTTGCCCCGCTGGGACCGTTTCTGGCCACACCCGATGAGATTCGAGACCCGCACAATCTGGCGCTGGGGCTGAGCGTGAATGGCGTGGTTCGGCAGAACTCCAACACTTCCGACCTGATTTTCGGATTGCCGAAGATAATCAGCTACCTGAGTGAGTTCATGACGCTGTTGCCTGGCGACGTGGTTTCAACAGGAACTCCCGAAGGCGTGGCGCTGGGAATGAAGCCGCCGCAATACCTGAAGCCGGGAGATGTCGTGGAACTGTTTATCGAAGGGCTGGGAAAAGCCAAACAGAAAGCCGTCGCCTACCGCGCGAGCTAACTCACCCAACTCGTCCGCTCCGAAGCGTAACGAGGGAATCCAAATTTTCTTGTCCAAAACTGAACAGACGCCACCGTCCGCAGTTTGTAAGCTTTGCCTGCCTTAGTCCGCTCTGCAAGCACAGCCTCACCGATGGAGCGATTACGGCAAACCTTCCCAGCAAGGTGGCCAAATGAAAATACTTCTGATTTCCTTCACCGTTCTCCTTTCAATCCTTACTTTGTGCGCGCCCCGTGCTCACGCCGACGACATCCTCGGACCTGACCTAAGCACTTTCGCGGTCCTGGGTGGCACGCCGGTGGTAAGCTTCGCGACCGGCAACGACACCATTACCGGAAATGTGGGTGTCTCCCCGGCTGCTTCGATCACCATAGCTAGCCCTTCGACCTTCACCCTAACTGGGACGCAGCACGCCGGTGACGCGACCGCGCTGGCGGCTCAGGCAGGACTCACCAATGCGTTGACGGTTCTGGGAGGCTTGGCGTCCGTCGGTACCGCGCAGAGCAACCTGAATGCTGTTAGCCTCAATCCGGGTGTCTACAATATTGGCGCGGCCGATTTGACGGGAACTCTCACACTCACAAACACTCTTGGCGTCACCAATCCAAGTTGGGTATTCATAGGAAGTTCGCTGACCTCCTCGGGAGTAGTCATGTTCGCGCCCGGCCTCGACGCCACCAACGCCGGCGTGTATTGGGATATCGGCAGCTCCGCGGCCCTCTCGGGTGTGATGCTGGGAAATGTTCTGGCGGGCACAAGCATCACGACCACTGGCGTAACGGATAGTTGCGGCAGGCTCCTGGCGTCAACTGGTGACGTTACCTTTGCCGGCGACAACACTATCTCCGACACCTGCGCGGCCAGTAGCAGCGGTTTGAACGGCGGCACTGGCGGAACGGGTGGCACTGGTGGAACAGGTGGAAATGGCGGCGGCGGTGGCACCACTGGCGTCCCGGAACCCGCCACGTTCACCATGATTCTGGCGGGATTGCTCCCGCTGGGGCTGCTCGCGCTTCGCAAGATGCACGCAAATTCCTAGCCCGGAAAACGGGAGTTCGTATAATCCATTCCACTGCTATAGATTCACGTCTGTGTGATTCGCTGTGCCAGAGACAGGGCACGCGGGGCACCGAGATGGAACGCCATTCGGTGGAATGGCGTTCCCAGGGTGACTAGAAGCTTTTGTTCCAGCCCTGGATAGATTCGGGCCGGATCAGCGTAGGATTGTGCCTTTCCGCTTTGTTGCTCATTTCGAGCGAGTAGCCATTGGCGAGGTAGGAAGGGATGTCGCGGGAGTCAGTGATCGGTATGTAGGGGCCCTGCTTGCCCAGGCGAACGTGATAGCGCTCGTCCTTGAAGCGATGCGGGAGCAGGCGAGTACCGGAATTCCTGCCGCGAGACACGGTGGCGAAAATCATCAAACCCCTCCCTAGATCTAATACGGCCAGATTCTAGAGGGTGGCAGCGGGGCTGGTAAGAGGATTGTCTGTGGAAATATGTGCATGGATTGTGGATGAATTTTGAGGCGCCGAGACGGAAAACAATCAGTCGACGTCGGGTTCCTGGGTAACGATGTGGATGTCAACTGCGGGGGATTCGCGAAGAAAGCGGTGAACGACACTCAGATACAGGAATTTTTTCCAGTCGCGCACCAGCGCACGCCCGAAAATCACCTGGGTGATGTGCTTGGAGCGGACAAAGTCCGCGATGGCGTCGGCGACGCTGCGGCCTTTCAGCCGAACCACAAGCGCGCCCAGATTTTCGGCAAAACGCAGGTTGGCTTCCAGTATTTTCGGATCTTCCTCGCGGGTGGCGAATTCCCGCAAGACGTGGACGACGTAGAGTTCCGCGTCGAGCCGCCGCGCCATTCGCGCCGCGCGCGCGATCAGGTACTGCCCGGAAGGGCTTCCCGAAACGCACACCGCAATTCGTTCGCGCACGCCCCAGTTTTCGCGAATCTGCTTCGCGTCCATGTAGGTTTCCAGGCTGCGATCCACCTGCTCGGCCACCTGGCGCAGGGCCAGTTCGCGCAGGGCGATAAGATTGCCGCGGCGAAAGAAATTCTTCAGCGATTGCTCTACCTTCTCTTTTCCATAAACGTCGCCACGGCGCATGCGATTGACCAGCGCTTCGGGCGTGAGGTCCACCATGACGGTTTCACTGGCGCTGAGCGGCACCCAGTCGGGCACGGTTTCGCGAACCGTGACTCCGGTGATGGCCCGAACCGTGGGCGCGATGCTTTCGATGTGCTGGATGTTCAGCGTGGAGACGACATCGATCTTTGCCGCGAGAAGGTCCTGGACGTCTTCGTAGCGCTTGCGGTGGCGGCTGCCGGGAATATTGGTGTGCGCGAGTTCGTCGACGAGAACGACGCCGGGCCGGCGGGCAAGGATGGCGTCGATGTCCATCTCCTCGAACGGCGTGCCCTTGTAATCGATTTTCTTTCGGGGAACGGCTTCCAGTTGCGCGGCGAGTTCCTGGATGCCCTTGCGGCCGTGGGTTTCGATGATGCCAATGACCACGTCTTCACCGCGGCTTTTGCGCCGGATGGCCTCGCTCAACATACTGTAGGTTTTGCCGACGCCGGGAGCGTAGCCCAGGAAGAGTTTGAAAATCCCCCGCGCGCTTGGCGAGGGAGAGGCGAGTTCAAGCCAGTCTTCGGGCTTCTTGGGCAAGTTAAGGTGTTCTCCAGTCTTCGAAATCGTCCCGGGTTACAATAAGAGCATGACGCGATTCTTCTCGGGCCGCGGCATGGGATTCGCCGTCGCCGCGATCCTGCTGGCCTCCATCACCTTTGGATATACTCGATTCCTGCACGTCAATCAGACGACGGTCGCGCTGTCTTTTCTTCTGGCAATTTTAGCAGTTTCCGCGGTGTGGGGCATGGTGGTGTCGATTTTCATGTCCTTCAGCGCGATGTTGCTATTCAACTATTTTTTCCTGCCGCCCGTGAGGACGTTCACGATTGCAGACCCTCAGAATTGGGTGGCCCTGGCGGCGTTTCTGATCACTTCCATCATGGGCAGCCAGCTTTCGGCGCGCATCCGGAAAGAAGCGGATGCCGCTCACAGCCGGCGGCGCGAAGTGGAGCGGTTGTACTCTTTCAGCGAGAAATTGCTGGGCGAAGGCAACGTCATCCAGTTGATGAACGCGATTCCGAACCACATCGTCGAATGCTTCGAGGCAGGCGCGGCGGATCTGTTTGTGCCGCAAAAGGACAAATTCTACCGCTCGGGCTACGGCGCAGCGCAAATTGACGAAGAAAAAATGAAAGCCGCCTACGTCCTGGACGAAACGAACACCGACCCGGCCCGGCTTTTGCATTTCGTGCCAGTGCGGTTGGGCGTGAAACCGATCGGGAGCCTGGGCATCTCCGGGGCCGTTCTTTCGCGGCAAATGCTTGATGCCATCGGTTCGCTGGTGGCGATTGCGATGGAGCGCGCCCGGGCCGTGGAACAGTTGAGCGAAACCGAGGCCGAGCGCCAGGGCGAACGGCTGAAATCCGCGCTGCTGGATTCGATCGCGCACGATTTTCGCACGCCGCTGACGGCTATCAAGGCCGCCGCGACCGATTTGCTCGCTTCGACGGCTCGCGACCCGCAACAACTGAAAGAACTGCTGACCATCGTGAACGAAGAGTGCGACCGCCTGAATCACCTGGTGGAAGAAGCCGCGGAAATGGCGAAGCTCGAATCGGGCGAGTTTGAGCTGCACCTGCAGCCTGTGGCGATAGCAACCTTGGTCGAAGCGGCGCTGGAGCATTTACGAAAATGCCTTGGTGACCGGCGGATTATCATCAATGCCGGCGATGAGCTTCCTCTGGTTCGGGCGGACCTGGACCTTGCCAAAGATATCCTGGTCCAACTGGTGGACAACGCGAATCTATACTCGAAGAAGGAACATCCAATTACCATCACCGCGGAAGTAGCGGGCGAGATGGTGGCCGTGAGTGTGGCGGACCGTGGCCCGGGAATTGATCCGTTTGAGCAGGGACTGATCTTCGACAAGTTTTATCGCGGCAAGGACCAGCGGTATCAGGTGCGGGGCACGGGCATGGGATTGCCGATTGCAAGAGCCATCGTGACGGCGCACGGCGGTTCGATTTCGGTGACCAGCCAGCTCAATTCCGGGTCGGTATTCACGTTTACCCTGCCGGTGGCGATGCGGAGTGAAAATCGATGAATTCGGCGAGCATTCTGGTGGTGGACGACGAGCCGCAAATCCGGCGCGTTCTTCGCTCCACGTTGACGTTTCGCGGGTACGAACTCGTGGAAGCGGCCAGCGGGGAAGAGGGGCTGGAATTGGCGCGAAAGGTGAAGCCCGACCTGATCCTGCTGGACGTGAATCTGCCGGGAATGTCGGGCATCGAAACCTGCCGCGAAATCAGGCGTTTCACCGCTGCGCCGATCATTATGCTGACCGTCCGCAACGCGGAGCGAGACAAAGTGGTGGCGCTGGACGCGGGCGCGGATGATTACGTCACCAAGCCATTTGGCATCGAGGAACTCCTGGCGCGGGTGCGAGCTTCACTGCGGCGGCATTCCAGCGCCGAAGCGGTTCCGGCGTTTCAGTCGAAGGAGCTTTCCGTCGATTTCGAATCGCGGCGCGTGACCACTTGCGGCGAAGAAGTGCACCTGGCCCCGAAAGAGTTTGAGGTCCTGAAGCATCTGATCGCGCAACAAGGTAAACCCGTATCGCACCGGCGGCTGCTGCAGGCCGTCTGGGGCCCGGAATACGGAGAAGAGACGGAGAACCTGCGCGTGGTGATCAACCAGCTGCGGAAAAAAATTGAAAAGGATCCTGCGCAGCCAAAATTCATTTTGACGGAGCCGTGGGTCGGTTATCGGTTTCAGCCACCGAAAATGATGGCGAAGAGTTCAGGAAAAGGATCGAAGTAGAGGAGCTGGCTGGCCGGTCGGATTTTGTCTTGTGTAGGGACGGCCTTCCGAGGCCGTCCGCTCAAAGCTTGGAGTGCGGTGGCTCAGCCACCGCTTTTCCGGTCGCACCCCAGTCACCCAATCCTAAGCCATCACTACTTCTGTGAATCCAAATCCAGGTTCAATTCCAGGACATTCACACGGGCCTCGCCGAAGATGCCCCAGGTTCGGGCCTGTGTGTGTCGGGCCAGCACTGCTCTAACCGAGTCCGCACTCATGCCGCGCGCTTTGGCCACGCGCGGGATTTGGAATTCCGCGGCGGCGGGCGAAATTTCCGGGTCGAGGCCGGAACCGGAAGAGGTGACGAGATCGGCGGGAATCGCGGCGCCGGGGTTTTCCTGTTGAAGCTTGGCCACATCGGATTTGACGCGGTCTACCAAAGCCTGATTGGTGGGTGCAAGATTCGAGGGGCTCGAGGCGCTGGCATCGTAGCCGGTGCCGGCAGAGGACGGGCGCGAGTGAAAATATTTGTCGGTAGAGAAAGACTGGCCGATTAGCTTCGAGCCGACGACACGGCCGTTTTTCTCGATTAGGCTTCCCTCAGCTTGTTTTGAAAAGAATATTTTGCTCAGTCCAGTCATGCCCAAAGGATAGAGCAATCCAAAAACAAGAGTGGTAACCAGAGTGAACCGTATCGCGAGAATGATTTCTTTTTTCATCTGAGCCTCTACGCCAACCGCAACCACGAAACAATAATATCGATCAACTTGATGCCGAGAAACGGCGCAATCACGCCTCCAAGCCCATATATGAACATGTTCCGGCGCAGCAAGGCGGCCGCGCCGAGCGGGCGATAGCGGACGCCGCGAAGCGCCAGCGGAATCAACCCTATGATGATCAGCGCATTGAAGATGACCGCGGAGAGAATAGCGGATTCCGGTGTCCGCAACTTCATCACATTCAGCATCCCCAGCAGCGGAAATGTCCCGGCAAACATCGCCGGAATAATCGCGAAATATTTGGCGACGTCGTTGGCCACCGAAAAAGTTGTCAGCGCGCCGCGGGTGATCAGCAACTGTTTCCCGATCTCGACGATTTCGATGAGCTTGGTGGGGTTGGAATCAAGGTCCACCATGTTTCCGGCTTCCTTCGCGGCTTGCGTGCCGGTGTTCATCGCTACGCCGACATCGGCTTGCGCCAGCGCGGGCGCGTCATTGGTGCCGTCGCCGGTCATGGCGACCAGTTTCCCCTTGGCCTGTTCGTGGCGGATCAGCGCCATTTTATCTTCTGGCTTGGCTTCGGCCAGAAAATCGTCCACGCCCGCCTGGCGAGCGATTGCGGCCGCTGTCAACGGATTATCTCCGGTGATCATCATGGTGCGGATACCCATGGCGCGAAGGTGATCAAAGCGCTCGCGGATGCCGCCCTTGACGATGTCGGTCAGTTCGATGGTTCCGTAAACACGGAAATTTGCCGCGACCAGCAGCGGTGTGCCGCCGGATTTCGCGACGCGCTCGACGTTTTCCTGCACTTCCTGCGGAACCTGTTGCCCCTTTTCGCTGATGTAGCGCTTGATGGCCTCCGGCGCGCCCTTGCGGATTTCGCGGCCGTCCATGTCCACCCCGGACATCCGGGTTTGCGCGGAGAAGGGAATGAAGACCGGATTGTGGGGAGCGAGTTCACGGCCGCGCAGCCCGTATTTTTCCTTGGCGAGCACGACAATGGAACGGCCCTCGGGAGTTTCGTCCGCGAACGACGCGAGTTGCGCTGCGCTGGCCAGATCGACGTCGGTTACGCCGGGGGCGGCGTGAAACGCGGTCGCCTCGCGGTTTCCCAGTGTGATGGTGCCGGTCTTGTCGAGAAGCAGCACGTCCACATCTCCGGCGGCCTCAACCGCGCGGCCGGACATTGCAATCACGTTGCGTTGGATCAAACGATCCATGCCGGCGATCCCGATGGCGGAGAGCAGCCCGCCGATCGTCGTCGGAATGAGGCATACAAGAAGCGAGATGAGCGCAAAAACGCTTTGCGGCGCGCCAGAATAGATGGCGAAGGGCTGCAGGGTAACGACGGCCAGAAGAAAAATGATCGTCAGGCCGGCGAGCAGGATGTTCAGCGCGATTTCGTTGGGAGTCTTCTGCCGAGAAGCGCCTTCGACGAGGCTGATCATCCGGTCGAGAAAGGTCTCACCCGGGTTCGACGTGATGCGCACCTTAATTTCATCGGAAAGCACCCGCGTGCCGCCGGTTACGGCCGAGCGATCGCCTCCGGATTCGCGAATCACGGGCGCGGATTCGCCGGTGATCGCCGATTCATCCACCGAGGCCACGCCTTCGACCACTTCGCCATCCCCGGGAATGAATTCGCAGGCAGCGACGACGACCACATCACCTGAGCGAAGCTTCGAACTGGGGAGCATCTCCGTTGTTCCGTCCGCGTGCAACTTGCGTGCTTCGGTTTCGGCGCGGGCTTTGCGCAAAGTGTCCGCCTGGGCCTTCCCACGCCCCTCAGCCATGGCCTCGGCGAAATTGGCGAAGAGAACCGTGAACCACAGCCAAAGTGTGATCTGCAGTCCAAACCGGAAATCGCCGTGGTGCTGAACGAGGTTAGCGACGAGAACTACGAGAGTGATAACCGCGCCGACTTCTACGACGAACATCACCGGATTTTTGACCATCAACCGCGGATCAAGTTTCCAGAATGAGTCAACAATGGCGTTGCGCAATATCTTGCGGTCGCCGAACGAAGTTCCTTTTGCCTGGGGATTCGGAGTCATGGGGTCCTCAAAATGCCTTTCCGGCGTTCATCAGCAGGTGCTCGAGAATTGGCCCGAGGCTGAGCGCCGGGAAAAATGTGAGCGCGCCGACGATGACGATCACGGAAATAAGAAGTACGGTGAAGAGCGGCCCGGTGACGGGAAAAGTGCCCAGCGATTCCGGAACCTGCTTTTTCGCGGCAAGATTTCCCGCGATGGCGAGGATGGGAATAACGGCGAAGAATCGGCCGAGGAGCATAGCCGTAGCGAGTGTGGAGTTAAACCAAAGCGTGTTGGCGTTGATGCCGCCGAAAGCGGAGCCGTTATTCCCCGTGGCGGAAGTGTAGGCGTAGAGAATCTGCGAGAAGCCGTGCGGGCCGGGATTACTGATGCCGGCGAGTCCAGCCTTGGTGGCGATGGCGATGGCCGTGAAGAGAAGGATCGCGAACGAAGAGACCAGGATGGAAAGTACGGCCATCTTTACGTCGAACGATTCAATTTTCTTGCCAAGGTATTCCGGCGTGCGGCCCACCATGAGGCCGGCGATGAAAACAGAAAGAACGACGAAAACGATCATCCCGTAGAGGCCGGAGCCGACGCCGCCGAAAACGATTTCGCCTAGCATGATGTTGATAAGGGGCACCATGCCGCCGATGGGAGTAAGCGAATCGTGCGCGTTATTGACCGCGCCGCAACTCGCGTCGGTGGTCACAGCGGTGAAGAGCGCGGAATTCGCGATGCCGAAACGCACCTCCTTGCCTTCCATGTTTCCGCCCGGCTGGGTTTCGGACGCGGTGGTGTTCACGCCCTTCAGCATGGGATTGCCGCGCGACTCGGCGACGTATGCCACGAGAACGGCGACCAGGAAAAGGGCTGCCATCGCGCTCCAGACCGCCCAGCCGTGCCTTGCCGAACCGGTCATTCGCCCGAGCGTATAAGTCAGCGCGGAGGGAATCGCGAAGATCATCAGCATCTGCAATAGATTGCTGAGCGGCGTGGGATTTTCGAAGGGGTGCGCGCTGTTGGCGTTGAAAAAGCCGCCTCCGTTTGTGCCCAGCATCTTGATCGCTTCCTGCGAAGCGACTGGCCCCTGCGCGATCACCTGCGTGGTGACGGTATCCTGCGATTTCGTGCCGTCAGCGGCCTGCTTATCGATTGTTTGAGGCTCAACAAGATTCGCCTGCGTGTAAGGTTTGAGATTCTGGACGACGCCTTGTGAGACGAGCGCCAAACCCAGGATCACGCAGAGTGGCAGGAGGACCCAGAGCAGGCTGCGCGTCGTGTCTACCCAGAAGTTGCCGATGGTTTTCGCTTCCTTGCGCGCGACGCCGCGAATTACCGCAATCGCTAGCGCCATGCCAACCGCGGCGGAAGTAAAATTGTGATACGCAAGTCCCGCCATCTGCGTGAAGTAACTCATCGTCGATTCGGGAACGTAGGACTGCCAGTTCGTGTTGGTGGTGAACGAAACCGCGGTGTTCCATGCCAGGTCGGGAGCGACGTTGACGAGCTTTTGCGGATTCCACGGCAGCCATTGCTGGGTGCGCTCAATCAGGTAGAGGACAAGCAGCGAGACCCCACTGAAAAGCAGCATGGAGACGCCGTAGCCCTTCCAGTCCGTTTCTTTGGTGTCATCTACGCCACAGACACGGTAGATCAGGCGCTCGATGGGCCGAAGAACCGGATCGAGGAAGGTGGGTTTGCGTTCATAGACGCGATAGAGAAAATTGCCCAGCGGCTTCGTCAAGGCCAGCACGAGGCAGAAAAATAGAAAAATCTGGAACCACCCGTTGCCGGTCATGATTAGAAGTTCTCCGGTTTCAGCAAGGCGTAAAGAAGATAGCCGCAGAGTAAAAGAGAGATCACGATAAGTAGAATGTTTCCTAGCATGGTTTTACCGGTTCACTTCAGGCGCTCGCAAGCGCGCAGATAGAGGACACTGACAGCAAAAAACACGATGGTGCATATCGCAAAAATAAGGTCACGCATATTTGCTCCTGGTGCATCCATAGAATAGCCAAACACTCTAAGAAAACGGTGAGTCCCACATTAGGGAAACGTAAGCCCTGCGGCCTGGCAACCCGTTTGCCTTGTTCGGATTAGATGGGCGTGGGACACTGAATGGCCATACTGCAAATGTCCAATAACTCTGCCGCGTCTCCCGCCCAACCCTCCGTCGCCTCCGATGCGCGCCTGGAATGGGCGTATCTCCATCTGGGATTTGTGTTCATCGGCGTCAGCATGACCATGCTTGGCCCTGTGCTCCCGTACTTTACCCACCGCTGGAACTTGACCGAAGGACAGGCAGCTGTGTTTTTTTTTACTCTGTATTTCGGAAGCTTCCTGGGCACACTCGCCACGAGTTGGCTGTTGCCACGGTTGGGTTTTTCGAAGCTAATCGGCGCCGGATATTCTTGCTTTGCGTTCGGTTTGGCGTGCCTTGGCCTTGGACCATGGTTTTTTTCGACCGTGTGCGTCGCGATTTACGGGACCGGATACGGCCTGGTAACTCCTTCTGTAAACCTGCGTGCGACTCAGTTGCCGTCCAAGAACGTGGCGGCAGCGGTCAGCCTGCTGAATTTTTCATGGGGAGTCGGCGCTGTCTCGAGCCCCTTCCTGGTCGCTTTTTTTCTCGGCAAACTCAACCTGCGCTGGCTCTCCGGAGCGCTCGCCGTGTGCTTCCTGGCGTTGGCTGTAGCGCATTTCGTGCAGAAAACGGAGCCTGTTGATTCCGCTGAGACCCGTCCGAGCCGTTCGCTCGAGGTCTGGCGCGCCACCCTGCGGCCTGCGCCGTGGATTTCACTGGCGCTGCTCTTTTTTCTGTACGTCGGAATCGAAATCTCCGTCGGTGGTTGGGTCGCTCTGGATGAAAAACAGATGGTGGGCTTTAATCCGGCCAGGATGGCGGCGGGGCCCGCATTTTTTTATGGCTTCCTGCTGCTCGGCCGTTTCCTGCTTCCAGTCGCGTTGAGATATTTTTCCCAACGATCGCTTTCCGTGGGAGGGCTGGTGCTGGCCGCTGCTGGCGTTGCGCTGGTCGCGTTTGCGCAGTCTCCCTCGGTTCTGCACGTTGGCGCGTTGCTTGCGGGTCTCGGCTGCGGGCCGCAATACCCGATTTACGTCACCTGGCTGGCGGCGCGTTTCCAGGATGATGCCAACTGGCTGGCCGCGCTCTTTTTCGGCGCAGCGGGAATTGGAAGCTCATTGATTCCGTGGCTGGTGGGCGTGGTGGCGTCGCAAACACACTCCCTCCGTTTTGGATTTATGTTGCCGCTTGCGTCGGCCCTGTTGATGATTCCGTTTGCGCTTCGTGCCTGCCCCAGCTCCGACAAGCCGCAGCCCGTGGTCACGTAATCTGTGCAACCTTTATTTGTTGGAAAATCCCAACTGAAAATCAAAAGGGCCTCCAGATCCTATGGATTGGAGGCCCTTATAGTTTCCGATACGGAATTCTCTACTTTTCGATGGTAACGGGTTCCGTCAGCTTGAAGGTGATAACACTTTCCGCGGGAAACTCCACGTTCTTGCCCCCGGTCGCGCCAGAGGCCGCCAGCCCGCCTCCCGCACCGACGCCCGCTCCAATCGCCGCTCCCTTGCCGCCGCCGGCCAAGCCGCCGATCAGTGCGCCGACCGCCGCGCCGCCGCCTGTGACGACCGCAGTGCGCTTGCCTTTGCCTTTTTGCGTCCCGCCATATGGACTCGTCGAAATCGTGTAGCCTTTCTCGTGAATTTCGACGCGCGTCAGGCGGATGGCCAGAATCGCTTCGCCCTTGAACGTGCCTTGTTTCTTCGCGTCAACGACGGTTCCGTTCGCATGCGCTCCCTTCGGAATGGCGGTACGTCCCTCAACCACCACCGGCTCGGAAACCGTGGCTTCAAATTCATCCCCCGGTTTGGCCACTCTGGAGTTGATGGTGCTCGACAGAACTACCGTGATTGGCGTGTCAGCAGGAACCGTGATCGGCCTCGGAGGTTCCGGAGCGGCCTTCTGCCCTGCGGCCGACTGATCGGAGCCAGGTTGACCGCTGTCGGTAGACGGATTCGTTGAGGTGTCGCCTTTGTTGCAGCCGGCGGCCAGTCCGAGCATTGCCGCCATTCCGAGTGTTGCCCATTTACGATTCATACTTCCCCCCATTTTTGAATGTGAAATGAATGTAACGATGCCGCTGAGATGATTGTCTTGCCTGGGTATCCGCTGGGCGCTTGCGATACCTGAAATATTATCATCTCTTTTAGGAGGTGAGTAGCGCCACCCACGATACGTGCAGCGACTCGCACTTGATTCGCGCGCCGAAAAAGTGCAGCGCATCGAGCCCGCGCATTTGCCGAACCGCGAATGGCCCATTACAATTTGGCGCATGATGCCCGAAGCAAGAGTTGCGGCCCCGCTCACCACCGATGTGGCTGCCCGCGTTGCCGCGGAATTGTACGGACTGGCAACCACAATCCGGTCGCTGCCGGGCGAATACGACGACAATTTTCACGTCCAGGCGGCTGATTCGTGCGCGTTTGTGCTGAAGATGATGCACCCGGCGCGAGAGGACGCGTTCGTGGACATGCAGTGCCGCGCGTTCACGCATCTGGCGGCCAAAGCGCCGCATCTCGCTTTGCCGCGTGTAATTCCCACTAGCCACGGCGAACTTTACGCGCGGGTCACACTCGAAGACGAAACTTCGCGGCTGGTGTGGATGCTCTCCTATTTACCGGGCGCGACGCTTGCGGAAACCAAGCCCCACTCCCCGGAGTTGCTTGGCTCGCTGGGCCGATTGCTGGCCGAGCTTGACGTAGCGCTGCTGGATTTTGTGCATCCCTGCGCGCAGCGTTTTCTCAAGTGGGATCTCTCCCGCTCCAACTGGGCCCGCGACTATCTCGGCCATATCGCTGAACCAGACCGCCGCGCGCTGGCCAAGAAGTTTCTCAATCTCTTTGAAGAAGAAGCGGTCCCGCGATTTCCACTGCTGCGGCGAAGCGTGATTTATGGCGACGCAAACGACCACAACGCTCTCGTCGATCCAAACACGAAACGTGTAGTTTCCCTGATCGATTTTGGCGACATGCACGAAGGATTTACGGTTGGGGAACCGGCAATCGCGGCCGCCTACGCGATTTTGGGCAAACAGGATCCGCTGGCCGCGGCCGGGGCGGTCCTAGCTGGATACCACCAGGCCTTGCCGCTTTCTAACGAAGAGATCGCGGCTTTTTTCCCGCTCATGGCCGCGCGGCTTGCGGTCAGCGTTGTGAATTCCGCGCATCGCAAATCGCTGGTGCGCGATGATCCTTACGTTACGGTTTCGGAAGAGCCGGCGTGGGCGGCGCTGGAACGCCTGGCCTCGATCGATTCGCGAAGCGCCCTGGAATATTTTCGGGCCGCGGCCGGCAAAGTCGCGCCGATCACCGGGAGCAAACGCGCGAGCGGGGTGAGGGCCGAACCGGCAAAAGACTTCACGTTTGAGGAATCGCTGGCCGCGCGCAAGCGGCTGCTGGGTGGAAATCTTTCGCTCTCCTACGACAAGCCGCTGAAGATCGTGCGCGGTTCCATGCAGCATCTTTACGACGAGGCGGGTCGCGCTTATCTGGACGTTTATAATAACGTGCCACTGGTGGGGCATTCCCATCCCCGTGTGGTGCGCGCGATTCAGGATCAAGTGGCGTTGCTCAACACAAACACCCGCTATCTGCACGACAACATTCTTCGTTATGCGGAGCGGTTGACGGCTCTGCTGCCGGATCCCCTGCAGGTGTGCTACTTCTTGAATTCGGGCAGCGAGGCTAATGAACTGGCGCTGCGGTTGGCACGGACACACACGGGACGCGAGGATGTGATCGTCCTCGAGCACGCCTATCATGGGCACACGTCAACTCTAATCGATATCAGTCCCTATAAATTTAATGGTCCGGGCGGGCGTGGACGCAAGCCGTGGGTGCACGTGGCGCCGATCGCGGATGACTACCGCGGAACGTATCGCCGTGAGGAAGCGGATATCGGCAAAAAATACGCCGCGCACGTCGGCGAGATTCTGGCCGATTGCAAAAAGAAGGGGCAGCGCGTGGCGGCCTACATCGCGGAAACGCTGCCTAGCGTTGCCGGGCAGATTGTGTTCCCGCCGAATTATCTGGCGGAAGTTTATCAACACGTGCACGCGGATGGCGCGGTGTGCATTGCGGACGAAGTGCAAGTCGGCTTCGGTAGGCTGGGCACGCACTTCTGGGGCTTTGGGACGCAAGGCGTCGTGCCGGACATCGTCGTCTTCGGGAAGCCGATGGGGAACGCATTTCCCCTGGCCGCCGTGGTGACGACGCGCGAAATTGCGGCTTCCTTTGCGAATGGGATGGAATTTTTCAGTACCTTTGGCGGGAATCCGGTGGCGTGCGCGGCGGGTCTGGCGGTGCTCGATGTGCTGCGCGACGAGAATTTGCAGCAGAATGCGCTAATGGTCGGCACCGAGTGGCTGGGCGATTTGCGCCAATTACAGGCCAAGCACCCGTTGATCGGTGACGTGCGTGGGCTGGGATTTTTCCTGGGTATCGATTTGGTGCTCAATCGTGAGACGCGCGCCCCCGCAACTCGGCAAGCCTCTTACGTGGCGAATCGTTTGAGAGAAGAGGGAATTCTCGCGGGAACGGATGGCCCGCATCACAACGTGATCAAGCTTCGCCCGCCGCTGTGCTTCACTTTACCCAATGCAAAACAGTTTACTTCGGCTCTGAATTCCATTCTCGGCGAACCGAGCGCACAACCCGCTCTTTAGCCGAGCCGCGAAATCAGGCGAAGTCGAGTTCCACTTCGTCGACAAAACACCAGCCCCAGGATTCGCCGGGTTCGAGCGAGCGCATGATCGGGTGCTTGGTGCGGTGGAAATGTTTGGTGGCGTGCTTGTTCTTGGAGGAGTCGCAACACCCCACATGTCCACACTCCATGCACAGGCGAAGGTGCACCCAGGTATCGCCCATCTTCAGGCACTCCTCGCAGCCCTTGGTGTGCGCTGTTACTTTGTGAATGTGACTCTGATGTGTGCAATCGCTCATGATTTTCCCACCCCAATCCGAATGACCCGGGTGCTACCCCCGTCGGCGGCGTTTTCTGCTCCGAACGTCGGCATAGTCCTGGTATTTAATGCCCAAGCCCGGCTAAAGGATGCCTCAGCAGGCATCCCGCTGCCAATTTCTTTCTTGAAACTTG
>Ga0210389_10000872_pt1 | contig 25469 bp, 24 predicted proteins | sample IncBWH28OmetaG_FD_160127 | JGI IMG/M metagenome (GOLD analysis project Ga0210389, IMG submission 160127) | Forest soil microbial communities from Barre Woods Harvard Forest LTER site, Petersham, Massachusetts, United States - Inc-BW-H-28-O ...
TACCCACCTCCTGCGGAGGGTTCGTCCCGAGAGCCCAGGAACTGCACCGAGTCGGCAATGATATCGATTGCCTGGCGTTTCGCCCCCTCCTGGGTCTCCCACTCGCGCCATTCGAGCCGTCCGTCGATCGCCACCGGGCGTCCCTTGGCCAGATAGCGAGCCGCGTTCTCGCCCTGCGCACCCCAGACGGTCACGTCGAAGTAGTTGGGCTTGTCCTCCCATTCACCGGTGCTCCCGTTCTTGCGCCGCGTGTTGCAGGCGACGCGCAGCTTGCACACCGAGTTGCCGCTGGGCAGCGAGCGCAGCTCGGGGTCGGCGGTCAGGTTCCCGGTCAGCACTACGCGGTTGATGTTCGTGGCAGCCACGGCTGTGTTCCTTTCGGCTTGTCTCTCCGTCCGGCCTGCGGAGGAGCGGTCTCTGTGGTGTTGAGCTCCAGCCCCGAGTCTAGAGCGGCGTGCCCAGGGCACTCTCGCGCGGGCGAGCTGGGATCGCGTCTATCCCGCTCGTTGCGAGGAACGCTTGGCCCGCGGGGAGGTGCGGAACACCTCGTCCCAGTAGGGCGCGCTGATCCCGAAGCCGCGGGTGTCGTCCTGGAAGTGGTGGCGCATGTGCCGCTCGCGCAGCATCCGGCCCAGGCGTCCGCGCGGACGGAAGTGGTGCAGGTAGTAGTGCGTCATGTCGTAGATCAGGTAGCCGGCGAAGAAGCCCGCGCCGATCGCAGGCGCGTAGTGCACGCCGAAGGCCGCGTACAGCACCCCGAACACGATCGCCCCCAAGGGCATGCTGACCGCCGGGGGCATGACCAGCCGCATGGGGTCGTTGGGGTGGTCGTGGTGGACGCCGTGGATGATCCAGTGCAGGCGCGCGCCGAACCCGTTCTCGGGCTCGAAGTGGAAGACCAGCCGGTGCAGCCAGTACTCGAACAGTGTCCACAGCGCATAGCCGCCGATTGCCAGGGCGACGACGCCCACCACGCTCTGGTGCGACAGGCCCCACGCCGCCAGCACGGCAATCGCCGGCCCGAAGATGATCGCCGGGACCAGCGGGTGCACGCGCGAAAACGCGTCGAGCAACTTGGAGTCGAACATCGGCGGCGAGGCGCGCAGCACATCCGTCTTGCTTGCACTCGTGCGGTCGCTCATGTCCTCTGCCTCGGCCCAGCCCATGCGCCGATGTTATTACGCGCACGGCACGTACGTAAGGCCCACCGTTAAGTGGCGCGCGTGCTCGGCGTGACGGGTGGCTAAACCGGCGTGACGGCCGGGACGGCGGCGCTCTCGGGCGCCATCTCGGCCTCGGGCCGACGCGCAGGCGCGGCGCCGGAGCGCATGTCCGGTGGGTCCGGCACACCGGGCTTGAGCTTGATCAGCCGGAAGCGCAGAACCCCGTCGGTGATCCGCAGCGTGCGGTCGAGCCCGCTGAGCAACTCGGTGTCGTTGGCGTGAAACTGCAGCAGGTGGTACTCGGCGCTGGCCTTCTTGTCGATCGGGTAGGTCAGCGGCCGCTCGCCCCACTCGTCGTGGCGCAGCAGCTCGCCCTGGCTCTCGACCGACGAGCGCGTGTCGGCGACGATCTTCGCGCGGGCGCTCTCCTCGGCCTGTGGGTCCAGCAGCAGCACGAGATCGTATGTGGGTGCGGGCAGCGTCATGTGGCTCGATCGCACAGGGTAGCGGGTGTTTGCCACCGAGGCAGTCGAGAGGCAAGCGAGGCAAGGACGCAGGGAGCGTGGCGTGCGGGTGTAGCACGCGAGCGACCGAGGACGCCGCCTCGCGCCGCCTATCGGCTGCCTCGGGCCTTTGCGCGGATGTCGGCCAGCTGCTCGTCGATCCAGTCGCCGGGGTCGCGCGAGGTCACGATCTGGGCCAGGCCGGTGGCCCGGCGCCGGCGCTCATGGGGGTCCATGGTCAGCGCCGCGTAGATCGAGTTGGCCAGCTCCTGGATGTCGAACGGGTTGACCGACAGCGCGTACTCGCCCAGCTCCTCGTGAGCGCCGGTGTTCTCCGAGAGGATCGAGACGCCCTCGCGCTCGTTGACGATCGGGCCCTCCTTGGCCACCAGGTTCATGCCGTCGAACATGGCGTTCACGAGCAGCACGTCGTAGTGCTTGTAGGCGGCCATCGCCTCCTCCAGGTCGTCGCGCAGCTTCAGCTGGATCGGCATCCAGTCGGGGGTGCCGTGGCGGTGATTGACGACCGCCACCAGCGCCTCGATGCGCTCGAGGTACTCGGCGTACTGCGGCACGTCGGTGCGCGAGGGCATCAGCTGCGCCATGAACGTGATCCGCTCGGTGAACTCGGGATGCTCCTCCAGGAACAGGTCGAAGGCGGAGAAGCCGCGCAGTACGTTCTTGCTCAGGTCGGCGCGGTCGACGCGCAGGATCAGGAAGTCGCGCCGGCGGCGCAGCAGCTGCTCCTCGAACTCGCGCACGCGCGTGCCCTGCGCGATCTGGCGGGTGGCGCGATGGTCGATCGGCAGCGGGTACGCGCGGACCCACACCTCGCGCTCGCCGACCTGCACCAGGCCGCGCTCGAAGTCCACCTCCAGGTCCATCAGGTCGCGGCAGCACTGCAGGAAGTTGTGCCTGTAGGAGCGGGTGTGAAAGCCGATGATGTCGTTTGCCAGCAGACCCGTGTAGATCTCCTCGCGGATGCGGTTCGGAAGCACACGCCAGGCGTCCGGCTGTGTCCACGGGATGTGGATGAAGTGGTGCAGGAACACGTCCGGGCGTGCCCGGCGTACGAGGTCGGGCAGCGTGTACAGGTGGTAGTCGTGCACCATCACGACCGGCTCGGACTCGCCCTCGAGCTGCTCGACCACCGCCCGGGCCAGGTCCTCGTTGACGACGTTGTAGCCGAACTCGAAGGCTTCGATCTCCTCACGGCGGATGTCCGGCGCGTTGGACAGATCCCACAGGTAGTGCTGGATGAACCACAGCATCGGGTTGGCGAACACGTTGTAGAAGCGGTCGTACGCGTCCGGGTCGCTGACCACCAGGCGCACCTGGTACTCGCCGCCTCCCGGTGCGTGCACGGGGAACGCGCCGCCGCCGTGCTCGCGCGAGATGGCCACGTCGTGCTGGCTCATGGCCGACGCGATCCAGATCGCGTCGCGGTGTGAGGCCAGGCCGGTGAGCGCCGTCACCAGGCCACCTGAGCCGCGCTGCACTTCACCGTCCGCGTGGAAGGTGACGGGTCCGCGGTTGCTCACCAGCACCAGCGGAGTCCGCTGTGCCGGCTCCCGGGTCATGCCTCGTTCAGCTCGTTGAAGATCCGCAGGTAGTCGCGCAGGTAGCGCGGTGTCAGGAAGTGCTGGCGCACGTGCTCCTTGCCGCGCCTGCCGAGGGTGCGCCCGAGCTCGGGGTCGCGCAGGAACTCGAGCGTGCGCTGTGCGCACTGCTCAGGGCTCGACACCAGATAGCCGGTGACGCCGTCCTCGATCTGGAGCGGGATGCCGCCGACGTTGCCCCCGACGAACGGCCGCGCCTTCCAGATCGCCTCCGAGACGGTCAGCCCGAAGCCCTCGCGGGTGGACTTCTGGATCAGCACGTCGGCGTGCGACTGGAACGCGTTGACCTCGATCGCGCCGACGTTGTTGAAGTTGTTGAGGATGTGTATGTCGGGATCGCCGTCCGCGTGAGCGATGGTCGAGTTGAAGAAGTCCCAGCCCTCGGGGTCGTCCGATGCCATCGAGCCGACCAGTGCGAGCTGCACGTCGGGCATCACCTCCTTGACCTGGCGGTAGGCGTCGATCACGCCCAGCGGGTCCTTCCACGGGTCGAAGCGGGAGACCTGGCAGATCAGCGGCCGGTCCACGTCGATCCCGAACTGGCCGCACACGAAGGCTCCGTCCTCTGGTGAGAGAGCCATGTTCTTGGGCGTCAGCGGGTCGATCGCGGGCGGTACCACGTTTACTTTGCCGTTCATCCCCTCGGGCACGTACTCGCGCATGTGGAACAGCGACTGGGGGTACTCCTGGATGTAGGGGAGCAGCTGGCGGATGGTGTCCGGGTTGGGGGTGGATACGTCGATGTGGCAACGCCACACCCAGCCCTTGGCCTTCTCGGGCACGAGCTGGCACAGCGCCGCTGGCTGCGGATCGTGCACCAGGCACACGTCCCAGCCGGAGCTCAGCTCACGAGCGTTGTGCTCGTTGTATTTGCGCCACGTCGCCCACTGCTCCTCGTCGAGATCCTGCGGCGCGCCCTGCAGCGCGTTGTGCATCAGCTTGGTCGCGTTGAAGAACTCTTCGCGCCCATAGATCACGTGCCACTCGCAGTCCAGGCCGACGTCGCGCATCAGCGGCACGAGCGTGTACAGGATCTCTGAGACGCCGCCGCCGAACGCGGTGGCTGATATGTGCACCACGCGCTTGCCTTGCAGCGGCTCCGCCAGCTCGCGAATTTCTGCGATCAGCTCGCGGCCGCAGATGTGCGTGTAGTCGGTGAGCGTCTTGTGGGCGACGGCAACTGGCTGCAGCACGCGGCGGCACGATACCCGACCGGGCCCACAGATCGGCCCGCCGCCACGTTCGCGACGCTCGGGCACCCGCCGCCGGTGCCCTCAACCGCTAGGCCGTCGTGCGGACTATGGTCTAGGACCATGCTCAACGGGCGGCTCTACCGAGCGGCGTTCGTGCCGTTCCTGTTGGCGCTGGCGATCGCCGCGTTCTCGCTCGGCTCGCGCCCGCCGGCGCTCACCTCGACGCTCGCTCCGGATGCCTTCGAAGGCGCGCCGGCGTTCGCCGAACTGCGCAGCATGCTCTCCCAGTTCTCACGACGTCGCCCCGGTAGCGCTGGAGACCAGCGGCTCGCCCGTTACGTGGCGGGCAAGCTCGAAGCGCTGGGCGGCACCGCCGGCGGCGGCTTCTCGGTGCGCACTTATGAACTCTCCGGCCAGACGATCGAAGGCGAACGCACGCTCAGCACGGTCGTGGCGCAACGCCCGGGCTCGACCGGCGAGGCGCCGATCTTGATCGTGGCCCATCGTGACGCCGCCACTCGGGGAGCGGCCGCGGAACTGTCGGCCACGGCTGCGCTGCTGGAGCTCGGCGAGGTGTTCTCCACCCGTGAGACCAAGCGCACGATCGTGCTCGTGTCGACCAGCGGCGGCAGCGGTGGCATGGCCGGCGCCGCGCGCCTGGCTGCCGACCCGGCGGCGTTCGGCCTGCACGGTCCATTCGACGCCGCGATCGCGATCGGCGACGTCGCCGGCGCGCGCACACGCACGCCGATGGTCATCCCTTACTCCGACGGCCTCGGCTCAGCCCCGCTGGAATTGCAGGCCACGGTCGCCCACGCGATCGCCCAGGAGGCCGGTGTGCAGCCCGGCGGCCCCAGCACGCTTGGGCAGCTCGCGCACCTGGCTTTCCCGCTGACGCTGGGCGAACAGGGCGTCCTGAACGGTGCTGGCATCCCGGCTGTGCTGGTCCAGGCCTCCGGCGAAGCCGGGCCCGCCGGCGCGGCGCGCGACCGCGTCAGCCCCGAACGCTTGGAAGGCTTCGGTCGCGCGATCCTGAGCGCCGTAGACGCGCTCGACAGCGCCCCGGAAGTCCCGCGGGCAATGCAGACAGCGGTGCAGCTGCGGCGCAAGCTCCTGCCTCTGTGGGCGCTGCGATTGTTGGTCGGCACGCTGCTGTTGCCGCCGCTCGTCGCCGCGCTCGACGGGCTCGCACGGGCGCGCCGACGTCGCCTGCGCGTCGGGCGCTGGGTGTTGTGGACGCTGAGCTGCTCGCTGCCGTTTCTCAGCTGTGCGGTGTTCGCGTACTTGCTGGGCTGGCTGGGGGTGTTGGGAGCGGCGCCGGCGGCGCCCGTGCCCGCAAGCGCCCTGCCCCTGGACGGTCGCGGGCTGACGGCGGTGGTGGCGTTCGCCCTGACGTTCGCCCTGACCTGGCTGCTGTGGGGGTCACTCGTGCGACGTCTGCGCTGGAGCGTGCGCCCCGATCCGGAGGTGGCCGCCCTGGCGCTGACGCTAGTGCTACTCGTGATTGCGGCGCTCGCGTGGCTCGGCGATCCGCTGACCGCGCTGTTGGCACTGCCGGCGCTGCACCTGTGGCTTGCGTTTGCCTCCTCGCAGCGATGGGATGCCGTGCGCGGATCCGCCCGTCGTACGGCCGCACTCGCCCTGGTCGTGGTCGGCGCACTGCCGTTGGCGCTGCTGATCGCCTTCTACGCCCACCAGCTCGGGCTCGGGCTGGGCGCCACGGCGTGGACCGGGTTGCTGCTGGTGGCCGGTGGCTACGTCGGGGTCGGAGCGGCGCTGCTTTGGAGCATCGCGTTCGGGTGCCTGGCCGCCGCCGTCATCTGCGCCTTCGCGGACACGCCGCCGCCGTCGCTGGACGGACGCGCCGCCGAGGACTTCGAGGTGAGCATCCGCGGTCCGCTGTCATACGCGGGGCCGGGTTCCCTCGGCGGTACGGAGTCGGCTCTGCGACGATAGTGGTGCCAGATGCCTGAGCTGCTCACCACCAGCGGACGCGGCGAGCTCTCGATTCCTCGCCATTCGCGCTCCTCGCGCGCGGCGCGTGCGCTTGCCGTGGCGCTGATCGCTGTCGGTGCGCTCGCGCTGGCCGACGCGCTCGTCACGCTCGTGTGGCAGGAGCCGATCTCGGCGCTGTACGCCAGCATCAGACAGAGCGATCTCGGCAGCAGCCTGCGCAACGCCGAACGCGCGGCGCCCTCGCCGGCCGAGAGCCGCACGCTGGCGAGCCTCGCCGACGAGCGTGCGCGGGTCGCCTACCTGGCGCGCCAGTTCGAACGCCACACCGGCAACGACGACGCCGTCGGGCGCATCGTGATCCCGCGCATCGACGCCAACTACGTGGTCGTCAAGGGCACCGACACGGCCGACCTGATCAGCGGGCCCGGGATCTACTCGGAAACGCACTTCCCTGGCCTTGGCGGCACCACCGCGATCGCCGGGCACCGCACCACTTACCTGGCGCCGTTCAGGGAAATCAACTCCCTCAAGCCGGGCAACCACATCCTGCTGTACATGCCCTATGCGCACTTCACCTACACGGTCACCGGGCAGCGCGTGGTACAGCCCACGGACGTCGACGCGGCGGTCGCCAGCGTGGGCTACAGCCGGCTGGTGCTGTCGGCGTGCACACCCGTGTTCACCGCCGAAAAACGCTTGCTCGTATACGCACGGCTGACGCGTATCGTGCCGGTTGGTGCCGCGCGCACGCTCCCCGGCGGCGCTGTGCCCGTGCCGATCGAAACGGCCTCCAACCGTGTTCGCCGGCCGCGCTCACTGCCAGCGATGCTCGTATCCCTCGACCCGCACCGGGTCTCCCCGATCGTCTGACAGTGTCACGCCGGGTGCCTCCGCGAGCACCTCTCCGACCCAGCTGACCTCCACCGCGCCCGGCTCCCCGACCGCGCGCTCGATTTGCGCGCGTGCGGCGGCGGGAGCGCAGAAGCACAGCTCGTAGTCTTCGCCGCCGCCGGCCGCCAGTCGCCAGGGCTCCACCCCCAGGGCGGCCGCGAGCTCGCCGACCCCCTCGTGCAGCGGCAACGAGTCGAGGTGGATGTGCAAGCGCACGGCGCTGGCGTGGGCGAGATGCGCCGCGTCGGTGGCGATCCCGTCGGACAGGTCGATCATCGCGCGTGCGCCCGCGCCCGCCAGCGCGCGGCCCTCGGCGAGCCGCGGCATTGGCCGGCGCGCACGCGCGAGCGCCGCCGCGGCGGCGGGCGGCGGTGCGATGCCGCGCTCGAGCGCCGCGAGTGTCGCCGCGGCCGCGCCCAGCCGGCCGGTGACGCCGACCAGGTCGCCCGCGCTCGCGCCGTCGCGGCCGACCAGCGCGTCCTCGCGCTCGGCCCACCCGATCGCGGTGACCGACACGAACAACGCGGGCGCGACGACCACGTCTCCGCCGACGATCGCCGTGCCGGTCTGGAGCGCCAGCGCATCGGCCGCGCGCACCAGCTCGAGCGCGCGGCGCTCGTCGAAGCCCGCGGGCAGGCCGAGCGCCAGGTACGCCTCGCCCGCGTCGGCGCCCATCGCCGCCAGGTCGGACAGCGCGCCGGCGAGCGCCCGATGGCCGACCTCCCCGGCGCTCGCCCAGCCATCGTCCAGGCGGAAGTGCACGCCCTCGACCATCGTGTCGACCGACGTCACGCACACCGGTCGCGAGCGCACAACGGCGGCATCGTCTCCAATCCCGCGCAGTACCCGTATGGCCGACCTCGCGCTCGCCAACTCAGACGCGATGGAGTCGATCAGACGGCGCTCGGCGATGCCAGTGCTCAGCGGTGGCGGTACACGATCCGCGCGCGATCCAGGTCATACGGGGAGAGCTCGCAGCGAACGCGATCTCCCGGGAGGATGCGAATGCGAAAGCGGCGCATCTTTCCGGCGACGTGCCCGAGCACGACGTGGTCGTTGTCCAGCTTCACGCGAAACATCGCGTTCGGCAGGGCCTCGATCACCTCGCCCTCGAATTCAACCTTGTCCTCCTTCGCCACACGCACTCCATCTGACCGCTTGCCATGCCCGCGGAGGCGGGCCGGCGACGCAGGTCGCTCGCTTGCACTGTCCTCAAACTACCAGTGCGCGTGGCGCTATGGCGGCGCCGCTCCACCCGTACCGACCCCACCAGAGGGCCCGGCGGGGTTCGGCGCCGCCGGTTCGCGGCCCGGCACGGCGGGCGGCGGGGCTTTCGTCACCGGCGTTTCGCTCTTCGGCGGCGGGGCTTCCTGCACTTCGAGGACCGGGCGTTCGCTCTGGCGGTTGCCGGTGCCGTGGCCGGGGTGCTTGGCGGGATGCTTCGTCCTCGGCTGGGTGGGTTCGGGCTGGTTGAGCAGCTCCTCGCCGGTGGTGGCGTACTTGCCGTAGAACGGCCGATAGGAGATCTGTTCCTTGGGCTGAGGGAATTCGGTGCACGGCTGACCTTCGGTCACAGCGCTCATGTACGTTTTCCAAATCACAGCCGGAAGCGCCCCACCCTGCTGGGGTTCGCCCTGCACGTCGGTCATCGGCACGCGCTTGTTCGGATAGCCCATCCACACGACGGTCGTGTAGTTGGGGGTGTATCCGTCGAGCCACGCGTCGACCAGTTCGCTGGTCGTGCCGGTCTTGGCGGCGGTGGGGCAGTTGATCACCGACCTGACGGCAGTGCCGCCGAGCACGTTCTCGTGGAGGATGCTGGTCTCCTCGGCGGTCACCGCTTCACTGAGCACTTTCACACGATGAGGCTTGCCCCAGTTTTCGTCCACATGGCCGTCAGGGAACACGACCTTGGTGATGGCAATCGGTGTGTTGCGCCAGCCGCCGTCAGCCAGCGTTGCGTACACGACGGCCATTTCCAGCGGTGTGACGCCGAGCGTGAGGCCCCCGATCGCTTCTGCCGGATAGCTCGACAGATGCGTTTTGACGCCCATCTCGTACGCGGTATGCGTGATCGTTTCCTCGCCCAGGTCCGCGGCCAGTTGCGCGTACACGGTGTTGTCGGAGGTGAGGGTCGCCTGCACGAGGCTGATCGACTTGTTCAGCGAGGTGCCCTCGAAGGTATGCACTTCATAGGTGGGGTAGCCGGGGAGCCAGCCCGCCGGCAGTGTGTGCGACTCGTAGTAGGTGGTGTCCGGGTCGATGCCGCGGGTCAGCGCGTCGGCCAGGTCGATCGCCTTGAAGGTCGAGCCGGGCTGGCGATGGCCGTCGGCGGCGAGGTTGAACTGGGACTGTTCGTAGCTCTCGGACTCGGCCATCGCTTCGATGTCGCCGTTGTGGGGGTTGAGGGTGACGATCGCCGAGGCGGGATCTTCCGGCTCGTCGAGCACTTCCTCGATCGCTTTGCGCGCGAGGCGCTGCTTGTTCAGGTCGATCGTCGTGTACACCTTCAGCCCGCCCCGTTCGACGGCCTTCGCGCCGTAACGTTCGATCAGCTGCTGGCGGACGTATTCGAAGAAGAACGGTTCGCTGCGCTGTGAGTAGAAATTGCCACGGTGGAGCTCCAGCGAGGCGTGCTCGGCGGCGTTGGCCTGGGCCTTGCTGACGTAGCGCAGTTCGGCCATCTTCGCCAGCACCTCGTTGCGACGTTCGCGGGCGGCCGCCGGATACAGGAACGGGTTGTACTGCGACGGTGCCTGGGGCAGGCCGGCCAGCAGCGCCGACTGCTCGAGGTCCAGGCTCCTGACGGGCTTGTCGAAGTAGATGCGCGAAGCCGCCTGCACGCCGATCATGGTCTGGCCGCCGACCGTGCCGTAGGGGACGTCGTTGAGGTAGCTGTCGAGGATCGAGTGCTTGCTGTGGCGTTTGTTGTATTCGATCGCCAGCTTGGCCTCCTCGATCTTCTGGCGCAGCGTGCGCTCGTCGCCGCCCAGGTACAGGTTGCGCATCAGCTGCATGGTGATCGTCGAGGCTCCCTGCAACGCCTGCCCGTGGACCACGTCCTTGACGGCAGCCCGGAAGATGCCGGTCACGTCGATGCCGTCGTCCTTGTAGAAGCGCTGGTCCTCGATCGCGATCGTCGCCTGCTTGACGTTGGCTGGGATTTCACTCCAGCCGACCGGGGTGCGCAGTTCGTCGGACTGGATGAAGCCGAGCGGGGTGCCGTCGGCGGCGAACACCTGCGAGCTGCCGCCGCCGACGCTCGCGTGGCGCGATTCGAGGCCCGGGGTGTCGTGCACTATGTGCGCGACATAGGCGACCGCGGCGATGACCCCGATCGCCAGCAGGGTGGCGATCGTGCCGCCTCCGAGCAAGACGACCCGTGCGCCGACGCTGCGCGTGTGACGACGCTTGCGTGCTTGTCGTGACATGTGGGAGTGTCGAGATTACCGCGGTGGATTGTGATTTCCTGCCGCTTGGCGTCGCGGCGGGCTCTACGCTCGATGCCCAAGCTCCATGAACTCTGACATCGCGACCCCAGCCGCCGCCCCGCCCGCCGGTCTCGCGCGGCCAGCGCCGGCGCGTCGGCTGGCACGGCTGCACGCCGCGCTGCGCTCGCTCGACCCGGCGCGCAAGACGGCGGTGCGCGACAGCTGGCGTGCGCTGTGGAGCTCGCGCCTGCTGGCATGCGGGGCTGGGTTGGGCACGATCGCGCTGTTCGGCTATGGGCCGCTGCGCAAAGCCTTCAACCCCCCCGGGGTGACAGGGGGCTTCGGCTGGCTGGGCAACCTGTTGGCCGCCCCGGTCGCGCGCTGGGACTCGGACTGGTACCTGGTGATCGCAAGATCGGGATATCAGCCGGGCCTTGGCGCGGCGAGCGCCCGGCGCGATGCGTTCTTCCCCCTGTACCCGCTCGGCGTGCGGGCGATCTCGTGGTTGGGGACACCGCCAGTGCTGGCCGGTGTGCTGCTGTCGGTGGGTGCGCTCGCGCTCGCCCTGTACGGCATCCACCGACTGGCCACGCTCGAGCTGGCACGCGGTGCGGGCCGTTCGCTGAAGCGCGCCTCGAGCGAGGACGCAGCCCGCCTGGCGGTGTCGGCGATGGCGTTCGCGCCGATGGCCTTCTTCCTTTCGGCGGTGTACTCGGAGTCGCTGTACCTGGCGTTCTCGGTCGGGGTGTTCTGGAGCGCACGCCGCGGCCGTTGGGGGTTGGCCGGCGTGCTCTGCGCACTGGCCGGCGCCACCCGCAGCACGGGGCTCGCGCTGATCGCGCCGGCGCTGATCATCTACCTGTACGGCCCGCGTGAGGATCGCCGGCCGGACCGAGGCGAGGAGCGTCGCTGGCGGGTGGTCCCTCGCTATCGGGCCAGGCGCGAGCTGCTGTGGCTCGGGCTTGCCCCCGCCGGGGCGCTCGCGTTCGCTTTGTACATGGGGCTCGCGGGCGGCAGCGCGCTCGCGCCGCTACACGCCGAGCAGGCCTGGGACAGGCACCTGACGGCACCGCTCGCGGGCGTGTGGGACGGCCTGCGCGCGGCCTTCGACGGTGCCCGTCAGCTGTTGTCCTTCCAGCACCGTCACGTGTACTTCGCCGCCGCCGAAGGCAGCCCGTCGGTCAACGCCGGACACAACCTGCTCGACTTCGCGTTCCTCGCGGCGGCCGTGCCGGCGACCGTCGGGGTGCTGCGCAGGCTGCCGCTGGCGTACGGCGTGTACGTGCTGGCGGCGGTCGCGCTGCCGCTGTCAGAGCCAGTGAAGTCCGAGCCGCTGATGTCGCTGCCTCGCTACCTGGTGGTGCTGTTCCCATTCGGCATCTGGCTGGGCGCGTGGCTGGCCGAGCGCCCGCGCTTGCAGCGTCCGGTGCTCGCGGGCTCGGCGCTTGCCATGGCTGTGTTCGCCGCCCAGTTCGCCACCTGGCACTGGGTGGCCTAGCTCCATGGACGGGCAGCCGGCAAGCGAGCGCGAGCGCTCCCCGACGACCGGCTGGCCGCCGTGGAGCGCGCCGGCGGCGCTAGTCGCGGGGATCATCCTGGCGCTGCTCGGCGGGGTGCTGGTGGACATCCCCGCGTTGGCGCTCGGCGCGCACATCACCAGCGGGCACACGCCCGCCGGAGTGACGATCGCGGACACGATCGTGCAGGACGTTGGCTTCGTGGTGGTAGCGGTGTTCTTCGCACAGCTCGGCGGGCGTGCCGTGGGCGCGTGGCAGTTCGGCCTGCGCCGTCCCAGCGTCGGCTGGCGGGTGGCCGGCGGGCTGGTGCTCGCGCTGCTGGTCTCGTTCATCGTGCTCGGCGCCGTGTGGTCGGCGCTCGTGCACCCAGAAGAAGAGAAGGAACTGATCAAATCGCTTGGCTCCAACGAAGGGCCGGTGCTGTTGATCCTGAGCGCGGCGCTGACCTGCGTGGTCGCGCCGATCTGCGAGGAGTTCCTGTTTCGCGGCTACATCTTCACCGCGCTTCGCAACTGGCGCGGGACGCTGCCCGCGGCGCTCATCACCGGAGCGCTATTCGGGGGCGTGCACGTCGGCTCGGCGCCGGGACTCGACCTCGTGCCGCTCGCCTGTCTCGGCTTCGGCCTGTGCCTGCTGTACCGCTACTCCGGCTCGCTGTACCCCTGCATCGCGGCGCATTCGCTGAACAACGCGCTGGCGTTCTCGAGCCTCGAGAAATGGAGCTGGCAGGTGCCGGTGCTGATCGCCGGCGCGCTGGCGCTGATCGCCGCCGTAGTGGTCGTGTGCAAGCGCGTCGGCCTGATCGTGCCCGAGACCAGCGCGGTGCCTCCGAGCGCATAGGATCGTCCCAATGCTCACGCGCTTTGAGACCGTCGAGACGCCGCCGCGCCCGCGCGTGGGCATGGCGCTCGCGTCGGCGCTGCTCACGGCGCTCGTGTGCCTGCTGGTGTGGCCGCTGGCGGCCGGCGCTGAAACGCCCGCGCCAGCCGCTCCCGTCACCGGCGCGCCGGTGAGTGCGCCCGCGCCAGCAGCCGGCAGCGTGCGCGTGGCGCTCGCGGGCGCCGGGGGCGAGCCCCGCTTTGCGCTGCTCGGGCACAGGATCGAGATCCGCGGCTCGGTCACGCCATACGTGGCCGGCCAGAGCGTGCAGGTCGGCTTCTATCTGGACGGGCGCCGGCTGGGAGCGCGCGTCGTGTCTGTGGCCGCGACGGCCGGGGGCAGGGGAGAGTTTCGGGTTGCCTTCGTCAGTCACCACGGGGGCCTGCTGCAGGCGCGGATCAGTCATCTCGCGACCCGGCAGCAGGTGGCGTTCAGCGCGCGCGCACCGGAGGTTCGCTTCGTCAACCCGGGCGTTGGCTTCGGTGACAGGGGCCAGTCGGTGCGGCTGCTGCAGGAGGAGTTGGCGGCACTGCACTACGCGGTCCCGCTGAGCGGCGTGTTCGACGAAGGCACTGGGCAGGCGCTGATCGCCTACCGCAAGATGAACGGGCTCGAACGTGTCGCCGCCGCCGGCCCGCGCGTGTTCGCGCTGCTGTCACGTCGCGTGGGGAAGTTCCACGTGCGCTACCCAGGTGACGGGCGCCATGTCGAGGCGGACCTGGACAAGCAGGTGCTCGCCGAGATCGAACCGGGCGGACGCGTGTACCGGATCTACACGACCAGCTCCGGCAAGCCGTCGACCCCGACGGTGCTCGGCCGCTTCCAGGTGTATCTGAAGACGCCCGGGGAAAACAGCGAGGGCATGGTCGACTCCAACTACTTCATCCGCGGCTATGCCATCCACGGCTATGCCGACGTGCCCACGTACAACGCCAGCCACGGCTGCCTGCGGGTGCCAATCCCGGACGCGCCCGCGATCTACGCGTGGGTGCGCGTTGGCACACCTGTGGACGTCTACGAATAGACGCTACAGCCTGAGGCGCACCAGGCGCGCCAGAAAGCCGCAGCCGACGCCATAGATGGCCAGCGCCAACAGCAGCTTCACGCCACGCACGAGCCATTCGTTGCTGGCTCCCGATACGGCCCCGGCGAACGGCGAGGTGAAGTCGTTGGAGGCTTCGTCGATCGTCTTGTGCAGGCTGCTTTCGCGCGCCGGCGCGCTCTTGGTCGTGACGCTCGACCCGGCGGTGATCTCCCGTGTCTGATGCGCGGAGGCTTCTTTTGACTGGTTGTAGGCGAAGATCGCGAATGATGCGAGCACGACCACGCAGATTGCCAGCGAGGCGAGTCGCAGCAGGCGCACGATCGGAGTGATCACAACATCACGATCGGGTCACGGCGCTAGATTAGGTGCGCGGGTGGACAGCATGGACGAATATAGGAGCGATCGGGCGCATGCGCGTGAGCACCTGGTCGCAGAGTTGCGAGCGCACGCGCTGGTGATCGGCGAGGTGGCGCTCACCAGCGGCGCCCGCGCCCAGTACTACGTGGATGCCAAGCGCGCGATCCTGCGCCCCCGGGGGTTTGCGGCGCTCGCCGCGCTGCTCGCCGCGCAGGCCAGCGAGTGGGACGCGACGGCGGTGGGCGGAATGACCATGGGGGCCGATCCGGTGGCGTGCGCGGCGCTCGCGGGAGGCGCTCGTGTGAAGGCGTTCTTCGTACGCAAGGACGCCAAGGCGCACGGCCTGCAACGACGCATCGAGGGCCCGCCGCTCGACGCCGAGGACCGCTGCGTGGTGGTCGAGGACGTGGTCACAACCGGCGGCTCCACGCTCGCGGCGATCGCCGCGCTCACCGACGCCGGCCATCGGATCTGCGGGGTCGTCAGCGTGCTCGATCGCCTGGCCGGCGGCGGCGCGGCGATCGAACAGGCGGCCGGCGCTCCGTACGTAGCGCTCAGCACGATCGACGACGTCTACCCAGAGCGCCCCGACCGGACGGACCGCTGAAGACGTGGCCGGCGCGGGCTCAACCGTCACGCCACTGGTGCGCGCGGCGCGTCCCGAGGACGTGCCGCTGGTGCTCTCCATGTTCAGGGAGCTGGCCGTCTACGAGCAGTTCGAGGACCAGTTGGAGGCCACCGAGGGCCGGCTCGCCGACGCGCTGTTCGGGGCGCACCCGTCCGCCGAGGCGCTGATCGCCGAGCTCGACGATGAGGCCGTCGGCTACGCGGTGTTCTTTCATACCTTCTCGAGCTTCCTGGCGCTGCCGGGCGTGTGGCTCGAGGATCTATTCGTGCGCCCCGAGCACCGGCGTGCGGGCGTCGGGCGCGCGCTGTTGGCGGCGGTCGCCGCGCGCGTGCCCAGCGGCGGGCGCATGGAATGGGCGGCGCTCGACTGGAACGAGCTCGCGCTCGGCTTCTACGCCAGCCTCGGGGCCACGCGGATGGACGAGTGGGTCACCCACCGGCTGGTGGGCGAGCCGCTCACCGGTCTGGCCGCCGAGGCGTCCCCGCCGGGCGACCGCGCCGGCGCCTGAGGCGGGTAGCCTTTCCGCACGGCCATCGTGCGCGGTGGCGAGCGCCCTCGTAGTCCAATGGATAAGACGACCGCCTCCTAAGCGGTAAATCCAGGTTCGACTCCTGGCGGGGGCATGTCTGAGAAAGCCCTGCTCATGGGCAGGTTTGAGGAGCGGCTGACCGTTCGTCGCAAGCTCGCGGAGGGGCGCTCGAGGCTCGCTGCTGCCCATTGCTGCCCAATCAGGTGTGCCGAGTGCAACCTCGGAGGCAAGTTGTTGGTTGCGAGTTGGACAACTAACCCGGAGGCGGTTGTCGGCCGCCCCGTGCGTTGCGCACTTTCGCATCGTCGGTCAGCTTGCCCCCTGGGGGGAGTGTGCGATCAGGCTTGTTAACGCTCGAACCGCTCGAAGACCGTACCGTCATCAGGTAGTAGACTCACCTACGAAGAAACTGGGTCAGACGCCGACGGGGCACCACACCCCGCCGACGCCCGCTTCTCGGGGAATGGTGTGCATAGCCCCTCGTGCTGGCGGCACGAGGGAGTGCATCCCTCCGAAGGTGATTAGCGCTCTAGCTAAAGCAGCGAGCGCACACTTTTCTGGCCTGCCGAGACTTCAGTTCCCGGTTCCTTTAGATCGAGCACCAAGAGATCATCCTCAAGGCGACCTGTCCAGCGGCGGGCTACCTCGGTATCGATCCCGTAGTAGTTCATAAACGCTTTTCCTGATACCAACCATGTGCTATTGCCGCGACCAAGTGGTCTGACAACGTATGCGGAGTCAGCAGAAGGATCTACTCCGCGGAGTCCCATAAGGCGTTGTCCGCGGTCAAATAGCAACTCAATGGCCTCGGGCTGCCCCAGTGCTGCATAAGCAGGCAGATTGAGGGAGAGCGTTCCCCGCTTCTGAATCGTAACAGCAGGATCACGTGTGGTCGGTGCGCGCTGTCGGCGGAACGTCTCAAAACTCATATCGCGCACTCTAGCATTAAGGAGCGGCGGAAACGGGTGCGTTTGAGCATTGATATAGGGGTCACCCCACGACGGCAGCGATGGCGAAAGCGCTAAATGGTGCTGCGACAGCCCTCCAAGCCCTTGATTGTGCTCTATACTTCGTCTCTGGCGCGGTGTCCGAGTGGCTAGGAAGGGCTTTTGCAGGGTCCGTACGCCGGTTCGAATCCGGCCCGCGCCTTTTTCTTGCAGCCCTTTTCCCAAGTGGGGAGGGTGGTATAGTGGCCTCAACCCTGCAAAGGCCAGTTCTGAGCCACTTCAAGTCGGCAACGGAGCTAAAGAGCCCGCCTCGGCGGGCTCTTTCTTTGGGACTTGCAGTTGTCCAGCCCTGTATCGGAGCAGGATGCAGTTTCCAGGGCGTGGTTTGAGATGCCTCCAGCAGTTCCAGGTTCGACTCTAGGCAGGGGCATAGGTGCTGAAGCCTGTATTTATGCACCTTTGAGGTTCCCCTTGTTGCTCGCCGCAAGCTCTGTCCAGGGCGCTCGCGTCTCGCTGTTGCCCATTGCTGCCCAACCAGCCCCCCCAACGAGCGCTTGCAGGCGCTCCCTTGCGGTGCCGTCGCGTCGCATCCCGTGGCGGTAGACGCGCAAGGTGAAGCCGGGGTCCGTGTGCCCGAGCTGGTCCATGACGCTGCCGGGGTCGACCCCGAGGGCGACGAGGATCGACGCGAAGGTGTGGCGCAGCTTGTGCGGCGTCAGACCCTCCGGTAGTGGAACCTCTCCCGCCTCGATCAGCTTCTCGTTGGCTGTCGCGACGGCCTTGTCGAGTGCGCGCCGACGTATGTTGCCCTGGATCAGTTCGGAGCCGGCCGCAGTCGTGAACACAAACCCGCTCGGCGCTGTGCTGGGAGCCTGCGTCTTGTACGCGGCCAGCTCGTCGCGGAGTGCAGGCAGTAGGTCCACCTGTCGCATCCCGGCGTCGGTCTTCGACGCGCGCACGGTGAGCCGGCTGCCGGCGAGGTCAACGTCTCGCCACTGGAGCGCGGTCAACTCCCCGATGCGTAGGCCGGCGAAGACGAGCGTCGAGAGCAGCGCCCGCCGGTAGACGAGCCCGCCCTTCTGATCGTGGCCTCCCTTCGCCTTGGCGTGGTTATCGAGTGCGCCCGCAGCATCGAGCAGCGCCTCGATGTGCTCGGCACGATCGAGCCATACCGGAGCGGCCTTCTGCGGCTTGAGTCGTCGCCTGCGGCCCTTCGCTGGGTTGGCGCCGATCAGCCCGTACTCGACGGCGACCTCGAGAACCTGCCCGAGACGGGTGATCGTCTTGTTGATCGACGTTGCTGAGAGGGCTCGGCGTGACCGCTTGCGCTCGCACCCGTTCTTGTCTGTGTACGTGTGGGTCAGCGGTCTGCCGTTGGCTGCGGCTGCTTGGATCGCTCGGGCTTCCGCCACCTTGGCTTGGCGGTAGCGATCGACCTCGGCAATCGTGATCTGCGACAGGCGATGGCTCTTGAAGAAGGGCAGCAGATGGCTTGAGAGCTGCCATCCGTAATCGAGCTGTGTCTTCTCGCGCCACTCTTCCTTTGTGGACTCGAACCACTGTGAGGCGAACTCGTGGAAGGAGGGGTCCTGGTCGATCTCGGGAGCTGGCTCGGGCGCAGGAGGGCGCCAGATGCCGCGTCGCACGTCGGCGAGGATGTTCTGTAGCTCGGTTTGCGCCTTCGCTCGTGTCCAGCCGTCGGCGGCTGTCCCGAGCGCCACGTACTCACGTCTGCCGTAGGCGCGGAAGCGCAGTCCGTAGCTGGGGCTGCGTCTGCGCTCGTCCACGATCACTTGTCCGGTAGCTGGGCGTGCCATTACGCATCCCCGCCCTTCGCCTCGGCTACGCCCTCGGGAGGCGTAACGCCGGCGAGGAAGCGCTTGATGACCGTGGCCTTGGCGGCAGCTCGCGCGGCCCTCTGGCGATTCGGTTTTGTTCTGCTCGGCCAGCCACTCGAACAAGTCCATGTCGGCCTCCAGGGCGTCGATCATCGCCCGGTCCAGCTCGACCTCTACGTCCTGTTGGCGGGCGGGCGTGTCCCACCCGAGCGCGTCCAGCGCGTTGCGCGCGCTGTCGATGCGCGCGAGCACGTCAGTCCAGCCCGAGGGTGTGTGTGCCTCCGGCATCCCGCCGGGCGCGTCCTCGCACGCGCGGGAAAGCTCCGTGTAGAGCGCTCCGCGTAGCAGCACCACCACAGCAGCGGGTATGCGCGTCATTGTCCCCGCCTCCCCTTCGTGGCCCTACGGACCTGGACGCGGAACTGCTGCATGAGGCGCAGCTCGTCAGCCCGCGCCGGGCGCTCCGGGTCGTCCTCGTCCATTTCGCCGAACCACTGCACCATCGAGATGGTCATGTCGTCGGCTACGAACTTGATGGCCTTCCCGATGCTGGCGATGTCAGCCTCGATCATCTCGCCCGTGTCTTCCTCCTCGCTCCAGCCGATCACGTCGAGGAGCGCCCACTGTTCCTGCACCTGCTCGTACAGCGCTTCGCATTCCTCCTGGTACCACGTCGCGTCCGCGATCCGCTTGCCGAGCGTCTCCAGGTGCGCCAGCGCGCCCTCACGGACGCGCGGGACCACCGCCGGGGGGATCATCAGAGTGCTCATCTCGGTACCTCCCTTGTTGGAGGCCCGAGAGAACGATCTGACGAGACAGGCAGCCCGTCGATGGTCGGTAGGCTGTCTACGCGCCGGGAGCTTGTTCTCTCGGAGCCACGCCCCCGGCTGTTGATAGCAGCGCGGGGGCACTTATTGTTTGTACGCGGGAGCCTAGCGCAGTTTGTCGAAATCGACAAGCAGCCTGGGTCCGCCAGCGACCCAATGGGCTCCGATCTCACAAAGCGAATCGCGCGAGAGTCCCAGACTCTCGGCCGTGCGCTGCTCATCCTGCGTGGACGGGCTGGGATGGCGCAGCAGGACGTGGCGGCACGCGCGGGCACAAACGCTGCGGCTCTCTCCCACGCCGAGAAAGGGCAGCGCGACTTCCGCTGGTCCACGATCGCCCGTGTGCTCGATGCCCTCGGTGCAGACCTACACGACTTTGCGAAAGCGATGACCGAAGCCGAAAAGGACGATCCCGCTCCAAAGCGCTGACGGCCCATCAGGGCCGGTGCTCGCCATTGCTATCGAGCCTTGTTGAGCCCCGAATGGGCAGCAGTCTCGCGTCGCTCTCCAGACGCTGGCGATGCCGCCGTGACGAACCACCAGCAGGCCCGCGCGCTTGTGGTGCCTGCGACTTCTTGCTGGTAGAACGGGCGAGCATCTCCTGGGCGGTTTCCACGTCGAATCGGAGTCGGGGCTTTGAGCCGGTCCCGAGTTGTATGCCGCCGAGTTCTTGGCGGTGGGCGTAGACCCAGGAGCGCTCGACTCCCAACTCGAGCGCGAGTGTCGCCGCATCAACCATGCGCCGGTCCACGGGCGGGTTGCTCTCGTTTCGGATCAGCTCGACAACACGGCGCGCGAGCGCCTCAAGTGACGCCTCGTCAAGACCAGCACCGGAGGGTGGCGGGGAGCCCGCGAGGGGTTGGGGTTGCCTGCGGTGATTCATTGGGGTTGATGACCACCAACCCCGCTATGCGGCCAGCGAGTTACCCGGCCGGCGCTCTGCGCTCCCCACTCACCGTCCACCCGCTGGCGCTGCGGAGCGAACCGTGGGGCACCTCTCGCTGCCCCACGGCACGGCTCGCCGTGTCGCAATCGCTGGCTGCGCCACCCTCTCGGTCGCATCGCTCTAAAAGGCTGGACAGACGTAGATGCACGGTCCTGTGCGGACCCTTAACCGGCACCAACTCGTTGGCCGCCTGGGCGTGCTCGTGGTCTATGACCTCATGAGAACAACTGGACCCACGAACACGAACACAGCCCGCCACCGGACGCTGGAGCAGGCCCGATGAGTCGCCGTCTGAAGATCACGCTCCCCGACACGCTCGCCAACGAGGTTGACGCGCTGGCAAGGGACACCGGGGAGCCAGCCGCGAGGCTCGCCGGGCTAATGGTCCGCGACGGGCTGGCGAACACGCCGCATCAGCAGGCCCGGAAAGGACCCGCCGAGCCTCCGGCCTCATACGACGCACCAGCGGACGAGCAGTTCGACCAGCGGGCGCGCTGGCTGGAGCCCTACGGAGGCGACCGCGAGTGGAGCATGTTGATGTGGGGCTCGATCTGCGCGCTGCACGGCCGCTATCCCCAAGCCCTCGAAGCACTCAAGAAGGGCTGGTGGAAAAGCAGCACGCACGTCGAGACTCTCTGCGCGCTCGTCACCTGGCGCCAAGAACTAGACGACGCCGGCCGAGACCCACGCGACGAGATCGCGTTCCAATACACCCTCATCGACTACGGCCAAACACTCCGTAAAGAAGGCGGCGGCGTAACCCAAGCCTGGACACCCGGACCCGCACCCGAGGAATGGAGGCACTAAGGGAGACGCACGAGGCCCTGGCGTGGGCGCGCGAGACTCACGGGCGGCACCAACGTCGAGGGATGTTGCGGCCGGTGGCCGCAGCTACCTGCACCGGAGGCGTCGGCTACGCCTCCTCGACAAGAGCCGGTCTTATGGCCGGCCGGACGGTGCCTTCAGGCGCTAGCAGCAAGCATTTTCGACGTGATGACGCGCTCGCGCCCGTCGGCCGACACGAGGACAACGGCATAACCCTCATCGAACGCTCTGGTGATCTCGTGGCCAGCGTGGGGCGAGTCGGCATCGATGAAGGCTGCGTGTTCGGGATAAGGCGACTTGCCCTCGATCGCTAGGTCGATAGCACGGTCCATAGCCTTCGCGGTGGGCGACTCGGAGGGGTTCATGTTGTGCGCCATCCGGCGATCATCTCCTTGTAGTCGGTGCGAACCGCAGCGATCGCAGCTCGCATCCCTTCCCCAAGAGTACCGGCATGGAACGTCGTTGCGGGCGCCTTCTCACCGCGACGGTTATGTCGGTGCATGTCGTTGACGCCGTGCGCGCCGTCGTATACGCGCACGGTCGCTGCGCCAACGTCCTCATCGACCGTGAGGACCACGGCATAGTCCACGACATTGCTTCGGTCGGTCACGAACTCGACAACGAGGCGCGCCCCGATCTCGTAGTCCAGCACGTCGCGATAGCGATGGTTCATGCTCGCCCTCGCTCGCGTTGGGTCCGCGTGCCTGGGCTTGGGTGTGCTGCGTCTGCGAACGCGATCTCGGACATGACTCCGAGCCTGCCATCAAGCTCGGACGCCATCTGCACAGCTCGGGCAGACGTAGCGGGCGAGCAGCCACTTGGCGCTTTGTGCACTTTTCGCTAGCTCCCCATGAGGGGGTCGCGCGAGACGCCCGTCCACGAATGGGCCGGTGAGTTGTGACGGCTCGGATTAGGCCGCGCCGAAGCCAAACCCTGGCCCGAACTTGCCGAGCAGCACCTCAATCAACGCTGCAAGCAGGCCCGAGACCTCGGCAACACCCTTGAGGTGGTGCGCGAGCTTACGAAGGAACTCCCAGAACTTGTCCATGCGGCGGATAGTAGCGCTGAGGCGCGCCCCTGTACGGGGAAGCAGCCGCGAATGCATCCGCGGCGTCGTCAGAGCGGAGCAGGAAGCGGATTGTCCTTGTAGTGGATGAGTTGTCCGCTTAGGTAGGCGGGAATCTCCACCCCCACCCCGAAGACTTCCGCCATCGCCACACTCATTTCGCCTGCACTCCGGGCGGCTATGAGGAGTTGGCTGGCTGGTCGGACGCCTCCGCGCTGAGGCAAGAGTTGAAGGTCGGCCTCGTTCCCGCTCGCTCGCCGTGTGGCCACGACCCGCAGCCCCAGCAGGTCGGCGTGCGCGAAGCGGTCGAGTAGTTCCAGCTCCTCCTTGCTCCCGTAGCGCTGAGCGGCGCTCTTGAGCGATCCTGCTCGTCGCCCCTCGAGCAGCTTCCGCGCTGTGTCGCCCGACGCATCGTCTGCTACCTGGCGCCCCCGGATTACCGCCTCAAGTGACACGCGCCCGAGTCCAAGTGCCTCCCGCTCGTGGCCGCAGCCGATCAGCGCCATGATGCCGCTCGTGTTGCGCACCACGAGGGCGCCGAGGTTGACGGAGGCCAACTCGTTCGCGGTCTTGGCGTCGAGTTCACGGATGAATCGGCACTCCGGCGTGGGGATGCGCTCGGACAGCTCAGCGACGACGCCGGCTAGGTATTTTCGCGCCTGGTTCGCTGCCCGCCAGGTCGGGAGCTTGCGGCTGGCACGGTCGAGCAGCTCACGTTCCCGTGAGGCGAACGGCCAATCCTTGAGATTCGCTCGCACCACCGGCGGCTCTGCCTCGCTCACGAGCCAATCGTCGCAAGCCGACCAGCAGAACGGTCCAATGTCCGCAGGGCTAGGTGCTCGCTGGCGCGGACCGTGGGTCGCGCTCAACGAAGCGTCTCGCCAAGCGCGCTTCCAACTCGGCAATTGGTACCCACTTCTGCTTGACGAACTTCTCCCCGTTGCAGGCCGGGCAAAACTGAGTCTCTGATCCAGGGGCGGGAATCCCACCGTCGGGTCGGTAGGGGATTCGGCCGGCTCCGTCGCACTGCTCGCAACGCCACCGCACCTGGATTTCCAGCAGCGGTGCCACTACTGGCCCTTGGCGGGCACTTCCCCTGTCGACGGCACAACGACTTCCTCGCCGCCGAGGCTCGCGCGAACGTTGCGGTCGTCGTCAACGTCGATCCTGCCAGCGGCGCGGAGCACGAAGCCGCAGACCCGCTCGAACGCGGCCAGGAGACTACTGGAATCGTTCGGATCAAAAGTCACCGTTGCCATACGGGCATCGTACGGCAGTCGCGCCGCTCAATGCATCCCGCCGGACGGACCAACTGCGGGCATCGGCGGGTCGGCTTCCCTTGGGGTCACAGACGCAGACGCAGCCTACGTCCTGCTTGTGATGGCATCGCGTGAGCCGTCCTCGTTTGGGCAGCGGCGTCATTCTGCTGCCCAAACCCCCCTAAATCGCCCCCCAATCCGGCCCGATCCAAGATCGGCACGAAGGCCCGAATCTCCAGTAACCGTCTAGAAACCCGGCCATTTCAGCCGGAGCCCGCACCAGCCTCCTAAGCGGTAGATCCAGGTTCGACTCCTGGCGGGGGCATGGGGACAAAAACGGTGCAGCTTCGGAACTCCGCCGACGGCGGGCAGAGTAGGGTCGCGCGAGATGGCACACAAAAAGCTGGACGGCCCATTGACCCCGGCCGCACGTTCGACACACCGCAACCGCAGCCAAGCCTACGCACCCGTTTTGACCGAGTGGTGTTGGTGAGTCATGATCTAGTCAGTGGACCTCAACATCGCCAACAGGACGTGTGTCGTGACGGGCGGAACACGCGGCATCGGCGCCGCAACCGCATCGCTTCTTAGGACTGAGGGAGCTCGCGTGATCACGGTTTCTCGAAAAGGAGGACCGACTAGCGACGATCTTGCAATGGACGTGACTTCGCCGGGCGTGTGCGAGGAGATACGGCGAGCAGCCGGTCATGTTGACATCTTCGTGAATAACGCTGGCACGTCCTATGCGCGCGGGTTGGAGGAGCTCACGGACGATGAGTGGCTAAGGCAGTACGAAATCCACGTCCTGGCGCCGCTGCGACTGATGCGCGCGTTTGCGCCGCCCATGGCCGAGCAGGGTTGGGGGCGAATTGTGAACGTCGTGTCGAGCGCGGGCAAGGCGCCCACCCTGACCAATGCGGCGTACTCTGTCAGCAAGGCGGCACAGCTCTCGTTGAGCCGCGTTTTCGCGAACGCCTATTTCCGGACGGGCGTCTTGGTCAACGCGGTAGCCCCCGGGCCGGTCAACACCGGACTCTGGACCGAGCCGGGGGGGCTCGCTGAACAGAAGCACCCGGGTCAATCCCGCGACGTAGCGATGCACCTGCGTGCGGCGCAAATACCGGACGGACGATTCGCGGCGCCTAGTGAGATAGCTTCTGTGATCGCGTTCTTGTGCTCTGACGTCGCGCGCGCCGTCGCTGGCGCCGCGTGGTCAGCTGACGGTGGCACGGTGCCCGTTATTATCTGACCCCTGTCGCTGGCTCCTGCCTGGAGCCCGAGGTCAACAAGGCACGCCGCTAGGCTTCAGCCTCGATCGCAGGTCGCGCAGAAGCCGCGGCACCAGCGGCTCGTATGGCACGTTGACGAGGGTTGCCAGGCGCGCCGCGCGTACCGCCCGTTCCTCGTCGGTGAAATCCAAAGCCTCGCCGAGAGCGCGCGCGGTCTCTGAGACGTCGCGAGGATTGTGGATGAGGATCGCCGCGTCTCCAAGCAACTCGGCGGACCCCGTCGTTGCGGAGAGCACAAGCGCCCCGTCCCTCGAGCCCACCGAAGCCGCCTCCTGCGCAACCAGGTTCATCCCATCCGCCAAGGAGTTAACCAGCGTTACGTCGGCGACGCTCAACAACGCGAGGGCACGGACGCGGTTCTCACCGGTGTACAGCGTCACCGCTGAGGGATGCTGCCGGTTGATCTTGTCGATCAGTCGAAAGACCTCGTCGCGGCAGGCCTGATACTCCACGATGTCGGTCCGCGACGGTGACAGGCAAGCCGCGAAGCGCGCACGCCCACGCCAACGGGGCGATCGGTCGAGGAGCGTGGCAAAGGCTTCAAACCCGACCGCTATGTTCTTCGCGGGGTCTAGGCGGTCCGTCCGGGCAATAAGGCCCACGTCGCTGTCCGAGCGCATCGCAGCAGCCCACCCCGTCGCCTCGGAGGAAGCGAGGACGCTAGCGAGTTCAGCGGATGACACGTGCACCGGATACACGGCGAGTGCACTACGGCCCCCAGCATGCGAGATTGAGCGACTGCCCGCGTCGAACGAGCCACA
>Ga0210389_10000874_pt1 | contig 25442 bp, 21 predicted proteins | sample IncBWH28OmetaG_FD_160127 | JGI IMG/M metagenome (GOLD analysis project Ga0210389, IMG submission 160127) | Forest soil microbial communities from Barre Woods Harvard Forest LTER site, Petersham, Massachusetts, United States - Inc-BW-H-28-O ...
AACTCGGCTGGCCAACCATGTGGCGGCTGACCCGGTCGCCGAGGCGATCGTCTGCGCGAAACGGATCATGGAGCTGCCGCAGCAAGCGGTCGAAAGCACCAAGCGGGTACTCAACATCCACCTGGAGCGCGCGGTCCTGGCCAGCCTGGACTATGCCCTGTCCGCCGAACACCAGTCGTTCACGACCGAGGACTTCCGCTCGATCATCGCCAAACTGAACGAGGGCAAGAACTGATCGGAATGACCACGAACGTAACGGTAGCCCGGTCGCGGCTCGGCGAGGTCCAGTGCCCTCTCCGCACCCGCGGCACAGGCTAATTCGCGTTCGGCCGTGTCCCCTGGGTGAAATCTCAGTGATTCAAGCGCCGTCGTGATGCCGCAGGAAGTCGCGCATCACCCGATCGAACCGGTGCGGCTCCTCGAGGAAAGGCATGTGCGCGCTCGACTCGAACAGCTCGAACCGCGAGCCCTGGATTCGACGGTGCATTTCCCACATGTGCTCGGGCACGCATTCGTCGAACCTGCCCGCAAGCACCAGTGTCGGCACTGCGACCTCTGCCAGGCGATCGAATACGTCCCAGTTCCGGATGGTCCCGACGATGTGAAAGTCGCTCGGCCCGAACATCGTTTCGAAGATCTCGGTGCCCATGTTCGCGAATGCCTCCTCGAGCTCTGAGGGCCATGGACGGACACGGCACAGATAGGTCTCGTTCCAGGTGCGGATCGCGGCCTGGTATTCGGCCGACTGCGTCGTGCCGGCGGCTTCGTGACGGTCGATGGCGGCTTGAGTTGTCGGGTCCAGGTCAGACTTCAAGCGGGCCACCATATCCGAGAACTGCGGAATGGACGCGATGCTATTGGAAATGGTGAGGCTGACAGGATCGGATGTCTCGTCAAGCACGTACTGCTGCGCCAGCATCCCGCCCCACGAGTTGCCGAAGACATGGAAGCGGTCGAGGCCCAATGCCCGGACCACGGCGTCCATCTCGGCCACCGAGCGTTCCATCGTCCAAAGTGCGGTATCGGACGGGCATTCGGAGTTACCGCAACCGAGCTGATCCCAGAAGATGACTTCCCGCTCGTTAGCCAACCGTGCCAGCGAATCCAGGTAGCGGTGCGGCAAACCCGGGCCGCCATGAATCGCAAGTAGCGGCAGACCCGGTCCGCCACCGACTCGCTTGAACCATACGTGTCCGCCCGGGACCGCGATTGTCCCCTCCATGCCGACGATGCCTCCTGGGTTGGCAAGCAGTCCCCGCGAGCGGGGTCCCCAGCAGAATCGCACGATTCGATGCCGGTATATGCGATTCTGTGTCTGCTCGCGAGCCTGCCGACGCGGGCCGCCTCCTTGCGAGGATGACTCTCGGCTTGAGAGAATAGTATTCTCGTGTCTGTGCGGGTGGTGCTTGGTCCCGCACAGGCTCGTCGAAGTGCTCGCCGAACTGGAGAAGACCTGTGCCTGAAGCCGTCATCGTGTCCGCCCTGCGCACCCCCATCGGCACCGCCCGGAAGGGGACGCTGCGCGACACAAGTGCATTCGACCTTGCGCACCACGTGGTGACCGAAGCGGCCAAGGATCTGGACCCGGCCCAGGTCGACGATGTGATCCTGGGAGAGGGTCTCTACGGCGGCGGTGTGGTCGCCCGCCACGCGGCCATTACCGCAGGTCTGCCCCAGGTGCCCGGCTTGGCCAACAATCGGCACTGCGCGGCGGGTCAGGCGGCGGTGCAGAGCGCAGCGGCTAGTGTGCGCGCGGGAATGGACCAACTGGTCATCGCAGGCGGAGTGAACTCGGCATCCACGTCGCCGCGGTCACGGTTCCAAGTGGACGGCGAGTGGGTCGACTGGTTCCCGCCGACCCATCCGGACCGTCCCGACGCACCCAATCTCGACATGTCGATCACCGTGGGCTGGAACGCCGCGGTCAAAGCGGGCGTGAGCCGCGAGGAGATGGACGCTTGGGCGCTACGGTCACACCGCAATGCGATCGCCGCGATCGACGAAGGCCGCTTCAAAGAGGAGATCGTCCCCATCGAGACGCCGCACGGGCTGTTCTCGGTCGACGAGCACCCGCGCCGAGAGACCAGCATGGAAAAGCTGGCCGCACTCAAGCCGCTGCATCCCGAAATCGAGGGCTTTTCGATTACCGCCGGCAACGCCTGCGGCGCCAACGACGGTGCCGCCGCACTGACTATCGCGAGCGACTCGCTGGGACTGCCCGCGCTGGCCACCGTGCGGTCTTGGGCATCGGTGGGCGTCGACCCCGCGATCACCGGTTTAGCGCCGGTGCAAGCAATACCGAAAGCCCTTGCCCGCGCCGGCCTTTCGATCTCGGATGTGGACCTGTTCGAAATCAACGAGGCGTTCGCTGCGATGTGTGTGGCCACCATCAAGCTGCTCGACCTCGACCCCGAGAGGGTCAACGTCAGCGGTAGTGGCTGCTCCCTGGGACACCCGGTGGCGGCAACCGGGGCCAGGATGCTGGTGACCCTGGTGTACGAACTGCGCCGTCGCGGCGGGGGCATTGGCGTCGCTGCCATGTGCGCCGGCGGCGGCATGGGTTCCGCGACGGTCATCGAGGTTCCGGCTCCGTGACATGTCCATCGCCGACCTGATTGCGGCTGCGCGCAACGGATCTCCGCGAGCGGCCGGTCGGTTGCTGAGTCTCGTCGAGAGCGATCGTCGGGACGAGGTGCTGGCGAGTATCGGGCCCTCACCGGCATGCGCGGGGCCTGTCATAGGCATCACCGGACCGCCGGGTTCGGGCAAGTCGACGACGATCGCCGGGCTGGTCGGCGCCTACCGGAAGCGCGGCTGCCGGGTGGCCGTGCTTGCCGTGGACCCATCGTCGCCGTTCAGCGGCGGTGCGCTGCTGGGCGACAGAATTCGAATGACCGTGCATATCAACGACTCTGACGTCCTGCTCCGTTCGGTGGCGACTCGCGGTCACCTCGGCGGTCTGGCCGCCGCGGTTCCGGCAGCGATCCGACTGCTCGGCGCGATCGGGTACGGCGTGGTCCTGCTCGAGACCGTTGGCGTGGGGCAGTCGGAGATCGAGGTTGCTGCCGTCGCGGACCCCACCATCGTCATCGTCAATCCCGGCGCGGGCGACGCGGTGCAGGCGGCCAAGGCCGGCGTGCTGGAAGTCGCCGACATTGTCGCGGTCAACAAAGCCGACCGGGAGGGCGCCGAACAAACGGTTCGGGACTTGCGTGCCGAATTGGGCCCTGCCGGGGCCCCGATAGTCAGTCTCATCGCCGCCCGGGGCGAGGGCATCGCAGATCTCATGGCCGCGATCGACGAGCACCACCGCGCCGACAGCCGTGCGCGGCGGCTCGCCCGCGCCCGAGCGCAGATCCTGTCACTGGCACAAACGCGGCTGCGGACGCGGCCGGATCTTGATCGACTCGCCGAAGCCGTGGTCGACGGCCGCGACGATCCCTATGCCGCGGCCGAACGGCTGCTGTCGTCCACACCTCAACCAGAGGATTGACGAGGCGACCGCACGTCGACGTCGATTTGAGCGCCTCGTGTTGTTTCAGCCACACGCCTGGCTTGATTCGGTCGGGTCGTTATGGCCCAGACCCGACACTCGATCGAAGGTGATCAGATCATTTGACGCGGGCCCGGTGGCGTCCCGCCAGACCCGCAGGATGTCGTCACGGAATCGGTTGGCGGCGTGGGTGGGAATCTCGGCGTTGTCGGTGACGTGGCGGGCGTAGTCGTTGAGGGTGATCGCGTCGTTGATCGTCGCTCCATTGCTGACCAGGAACTCCAGCAGGAGCGGACCGGCTTCGAGGGGCACCCCGCCGCGGCGAAAGGCCTGAAAAGCTGAGATCGCCTTGGATTTGGTTGGTTCGCGGCCGAAGGCGTCGGACGCAAACCCACGCACCAGCAGACTCAGGAGGTAGCGCAATCCGTACTCGACCGCGGGTTCCGCCAGTACGCCGTTCAGCGGCGCCAGCGCGTTGCGATCCTTGATGTGCGTTGCGCCATGCTTGCGCAGCCACCCGGTGATCGTTGGCCCATCGGTGCCCAACACGACCAGCACCCGGCTCGTTGTGTTGAGGTAGAAAGCCGCCGTGTCCAGCATGGCTTCATCGGGGGACAGCAACGCCAAAGACGACCCCCGGATCGGTTCACCGCGCAAGTCGGTGACCAGGTTGATGGCCGGCGGCAGCGCCCAGGCAACGCGCATGGAACGCAGATCGGTCCCAGGTGGCGCGACAACCGTCGCAGTCCCCGGCTCGCTGTCGAGCCAAGTCCGCAACACCGACGCCAGGTCTGTGCCCGTACCGACAAGGTCGGTACGGTGTAGGTACTCCACTCCAGCAGCCATCGGCCACCCCTCGAAACCGATGCCCGCCATAGACTTCATTGGGCCAAGACAATATCACCATATTGCCTGTCGCAATACAGCGATATTGTAGGAGATCTATCTAAGTCGGCATGCGGGCGGCCGTTGTGCTCGTCACGCCACTCCGAGTGAGGCGGTCAGCCGCGGAGTTGACCCCGAGAGATGAGTTGCTCCACCGCCTTCTCCCACCGCTGCAGCTGTGTTCGGGTGGTGAATGGTTCGGGCAGGTGGCGGTCGAGCTGGCGGCGCAAAATGATCGCACCCAACGTCAAGATCAGCGGGTTCAGCGCCGCCCACACAACGTCGATGTCGGCGTCGGTGGCACCGCCGTCGGCGAGTTGCTGCCACTGTCTCAACCCGATGGCCACCAAGGCGTCGAAAACCGCCGCGCCGGTCGGCGTGCCGGTCACCATCAAGCGCGCGAGGTAGTCCACCACGCTCAGCCGCTCGGCGATAAGGAAGTCCACCCGCTGCCCGACCTCGAAGACGGCCTCGGCCGCCGATTCCGGCAACGGCGCCGACATAGTGGTCGCGACCACCGCCAACACGTGCAGGTCAACGGCCGCGATGAGGCAGTCCTTGGAACCGAAGCGATGTTGGATCAACCCCACCGATACGCCGGCGGCCTCGGCGATCATCTGCAGCGTCGCGTCCGAAGTCCCGTAGACCGCGAACACCTCTAACGCCGTGTCACGAATCCGATCGTTTCGCGACGTCCCCGCATCGTCGAAGTCGTCGGTCATCCGACACATCTTTTCACGCAGCGTGGGAGTGACAGCAGTCCCAGCCCATGACACGCCAGACCTGTCCACACTCTCGAACGGTTGCCGATCATCACCACAATCCCCGACGCAGCTATCGCCCTCGCCGTCAAAGCTGTGTCCTGGCGTCCGTCCACCTGGTAGCGTTACGCGGAGCCTCCCACTCAGAATCCACGGACTTGCCGGTGGCGGCTGCGTGGCCCGCTCGGTAACCGAAAACCATTGCCGGGCCTATGGTTCCGCCGGCACCGCCATAGGCCCGGCCGGTCACACCGGCCATGGCGTTGCCCGCGGCGAAAAGACCTGCTATCGGCTCGCCGCCGACATGGAGGACGCGTCCGTCTTGGTCGGTGCGCGGTCCGCCCTTTGTGCCCATCGCACCTATGCGCACCGGTACCCCGTAGTAGGGCGCGGTGTCGATCGGGCCGAGGGTCCTGCCGGCAGGCGTGGTGGCGTTATCGTCGCCCCAGTAGCCGTCGTAGGCGCTGGCGCCGCGCCCGAAGTCGGGATCGGCGCCGGTGCCCACGTGGCGGTTCCACTTCCGGATGGTGCGGGTCAGGCCTGAAGCAACGATGCCGGTCTTGGTCGCCAACTCGGCGAGGTCCGCTGACTCGCAGAACCAGTCCGGCGCGGGTTGTCCGGGTCCGATGCCCAGAAATCCGTAGCGCCGCAAGTGAACTGAATCGAAAACGATCCATCCGCGATCATTGACGTACCCCTTGCGGGGATCGAGGTAGTGGAAAGCGCCGGCCATCGAGTTGTAATCGCATGCTTCATTGACGAACCGCTGCCCGGCCAAGTTGACGATGATGCTCCGGGGCCGGGTCCGTTCCAGACGGACGCTACGGCTGCGCTGGTTGCCTTCGATGGTGTCGCCCGGGATTTGCACGATCGGCACCCACCAGGCTTCGCCCATATTGGCCAGATCCGCGCCGTGCGCCATCGCCATCCGCAGTCCGTCCCCGGTGTTATTCGGCGGGGAGACGGCGCCATGCATCGGGCCGCGTAAAAAGGCTTGCACCAGAACCGGATCCCATTCGAAGCCGCCGGTTCCCAGGATGACCCCGTGACGGGCGCGCACGCTCATGCGCTGACCCGGCAGCTCGATGCGTACTCCGGTGATCTCCCCGGCTTCGGCGATGAGTTGTTCGGCCCGTGCGTTCACCTGCGGCGTCACACCGGCATCGAGCAAGCCCTTGAGTAGCCCCGCGATCAGTGCGGTTCCGGCGACGCACAGCTGGCTTTTCCGCTCATCCACCGCCGCGTGCAGCCGGGCTCTGGTTTCGGCGTCGAAACCGACGTTGGACCAATCCGCGGGAAACGACGTGATTTTGGTTGCCCACTCGCCCAATTGGGTGAGGTCGCAGGGAGCCGCGCTGAGTGACCGGCCCCCCTGAGGCTGTCCGCCCGGCAGCTCCGGCCGGTAATCGGGGAACCCCGTCGCGATCTCGAACCGCAGATCACTGTGGGCCTCGACGAAGTCGAGCATCGCCGGGCCGGTGCGCACGAACGTTTCGACCAGCGCGTCGTCCATCGAACCCAGCGACTGCGCGCGTAGGTATGCCAGTGCGTCCGTCACCGTCAATTCCCCATCGGCAGAACGATTGTGGGCGGGGATCCAGGCGATGCCACCCGACACCGCGGTGGTGCCGCCGACGGTCGGGGCTTTTTCGAAGACCTCCACCGACGCGCCGGCGACCGCCGCGGTCAGTGCCGCAGTGAGCCCGGCGCCCCCGCTGCCCAGCACGACGACATCGACTTCATGGTCCCAACACATGGACTGCCATCCCTTCAGCTCACTGGCTAGCTCAAAAGCTCCGACAACTGCTTTGCGGCCTTGACGACCGCGTCCTTTCCGCGCATGACGACGTCCTCTCGGTGGGAGATGAGGTTGATGCAGGTGGGCGGAGACGGTGCTGGGCGGTTTACGGCCACGGCCAGGCCGTAGGTATTCGGCTCGATCTCCCCGTGCGTCATCACCCAGCCGCGCGCGCGAGCACGGCTGACCAGATCCCGTTCGCCCTGTCGCACAGGCATGCTCGCAAGCAGGGCAATCCCGGCGGCGCCACGGTTGAGCGGATACCGGCTGCCCTCGTGGAAGGACAGTTGATAGGCGACATGGCTCGGCACGATCACCGCGACCGCTACCTGTTGGTCGCCCTCGGCGATGAGCAACGACACCGTGGTGCCGAGTTCATCGGCCAGTGCGCGCAGCGTCGGCAGGCTGAGTTGGCGCACATTGCGGTCGAACGACGCACCCAGCACGGCCAGGCCGGCCGCGGGCCGGTAGCGCCCGTCTTCTCCCTTGGCCACCAAGCGGAATTGGGTCAGCGTCGAAAGCAGTCGATACGCAATCGTGCGGTGTACGCCGACCTGGTCGGCCAGCTGTTGCACCGTGAGTCCGGTCGGGGAATCGGCCACCATTTGCAGCGCGGTGAGTCCCCTGGCCAGCGTCTGAGAGCCCGTCCCTGAACCCGTCATGGCCTTGACAGACCTCGGCGCGAGAGCCAAGCTCTATTAATATCGCACATCAACGTGCGATATTAGCACGCCCTAGTCGAAAAGCGACAGACCCTATCGAAACCGAGAGATCTAATTCAAATACGAGAACAAGATTTCCACCGAGCAGCGAGGCACCGTGGCGGAGTTCGAAAGCATATGGAGTGATCTCCAAAGCGTGCCGTTTTCGCAGGGCTACCTCGACGCGGGGGGAGTGCGGACGCGTTTTCTGCGTGCCGGCGATCCCGGCAATCCGGTGCTGATGCTGTTACACGGATCCGGTGGCCACGCCGAGGCCTACGTCCGCAACCTGAGCGCGCACGCCGAGCATTTCTACACCTGGTCGATCGACATGCTGGGACACGGCTACACCGACAAACCGCGCCACCCGCTGGAAATCGACGACTATGTAAGGCATTTGATGGCGGTGCTGCACACCATCGGTGTCGATCGCGCCTGCGTCAGCGGCGAATCGCTGGGGGGCTGGGTGGCGGCCCGCGCCGCCGTCGATCATCCGGACGTGGTCGACCGGCTGGTCCTCAACACAGCCGGTGGTTCGCAAGCCGACCCCGTGGTGATGAAGCGGATCATCGCGCTGTCCATGGCGGCCGCGGAAGACCCCACATGGGAAACCGTTCAGGCTCGGATCAGGTGGTTGATGGCCGACAAGTCCAAGGACTACAACGACCTGGTCGCATGCCGGCAACGCATATATCGCCAGCCGGGATTCGTCGACGCCATGCGCGACATCATGGCGTTGCAGGATCCCGAGATTCGGGCGCGCAACATCCTCGGGCCGGTCGACTACGGCGCGATCACCGCCCCCACGCTGGTGTTGTGGACAAGTGACGACCCGACCGCCGACGTGACCGAGGGCCGCCGAATCGCGTCGATGATCCCGAATGCGCGGTTTGAGGTGATGCCCGGCTGCGGTCACTGGCCGCAGTACGAGGACGCCAAGACGTTCAATCGCCTGCATCTCGATTTCCTGCTGGGGCGGTGATGGTCGCCGCAGGGCTAGTTACAGAGGTCGACGTTCTGGTGGTCGGCGCGGGACCGGTCGGGTTGACACTGGCCAATATCCTTGGCCGGCAAGGTGTCCGCACGCTGGTGGTCGAGGAACGGGACACGCTCATCGACTATCCACGCGGGGTCGGGCTGGATGACGAGGCGTTGCGCACCTTCCAGTCGATCGGGCTTGTCGACCGCATCCTGCCGCACACCGTGCCCAATCAGATTCTGCGTTTCGTCGACGGCAAGCGTCGAGTGCTTGCCGAAATAGCGCCACCTGACGCGTGTTTCGGCTGGCCGAAGCGAAACGGCTTCGTGCAACCGCTCGTTGACTCCGAATTACTTTGCGGCTTAGACAGATTCGAACACGTTGACGTGTGGTGGAACAGTCCGATGACCTCGTGCGTGCAGGCCGCCGACGCGGTGACTGTCGAGTGTGGCCGGGAGGGCGATGCCGCCAGCGTGCGCGCGGGCTATGTCGTCGGCTGCGACGGTGGACGCAGCACGACGCGCCGGATGATGGGGGTGTCCTTCGACGGCACGACGTCGTCGACGCGGTGGCTGGTGGTCGACATCGCCAACGACCCGCTGGGCCACCCCAACAGCGAGGTCGGTGCCGACCCGGAACGACCATACGCCTCGATCTCGATCGCGCACGGAATTCGCCGGTTCGAGTTCATGATTCACGCCGACGAGTCCGACGAGCAGGCGGAGGACCCGGCTTTTCTGACGCGGATGCTGGCGCGCATGGTGCCGTACCCCGACCGGGTCGACGTGATCCGGCGGCGGGTCTACACCCATCACTCGCGCATCGCCGGCGCGTTCCGCAGCGGCAGGCTGCTGTTGGCCGGGGACGCGGCGCACCTGATGCCGGTATGGCAGGGGCAGGGCTACAACAGCGGAATCCGGGATGCGGCCAACCTCGGATGGAAGCTCGCGGCGGTGGTGACGGGGCGGGCCGACGACAGGTTGTTGGACACCTTCGACATCGAGCGGCGCAAGCATGCCCGGGCGATGATCGACCTTTCCACCATGGTGGGCAGGGTGATCTCGCCGACCGACCACAGAGTCGCCGCCGCTCGGAACCTCCTCGTGCGGTCGGCGTCAATTGTGCCGTCGCTCAAGCGGTATGTACTGGAAATGCGATTCAAGCCGATGCCGCGCTATGAGCGGGGGGCCGTCGTGCACACGGTGACTCCCAAGCAGTCCGGCCGCGGCGAATCGCCGGTGGGCACCCTGTTCATCCAGCCCCGGGTCGAGACGAGGACCCAACACGACGTGCTGCTGGATGACGTGCTGGGCGATTGGCTCGCCGTGCTGTGCTGGAACAACAATCCGCGCACGATTCTCGGCGAGCAGGCCTTCGCCAACTGGAAAGCCCTGGGCGCAAGCTTCGTTGCGCTACGACCGTTGAGTCAGCTGCACTGGTCCGGCGCTGGGACTCCCGAAGACCCCGACGTCGTGGTCGTGGGCGATCGCGGCGGAGCCCTCAAGGCCTGGTTCGACACCCACCATGAATCCGTGCTGTTCCTGCGCCCCGATCGGTGCATCGCGGGCGCCTGCATCGCGCAGCTCGCGCCCGAGGTCAGCGTCGCGCTGCTCGACGCCCTCGCACTCACGCCGGGAGGGGGTGAACTCCCAAGTGGCACTGGCCCTTTGCTGTATGTCGCACAGCCCGCTGCTGAATCTTCCGGGGCCGTCGCAGGACCTGCTTGACGACGTCGAAGGCGCGATCGCTCAGGCGCGCAAATTCGTCGAAGATTACGACCCTGAACTCGTCGTCATCTTCTCTCCGGATCACTACAACGGATTCTTCTATAAGGTGATGCCGCCGTTCTGTATCGGCTTGCACGCCACCGGGGTTGGCGATTACGGCACCCACGCGGGCCCGCTCGACGTGCCCGGGGACCTCGCCGGTGACTGCGCAGAGGCCGTGCTCGGCGCCGGTGTGGACGTGGCGGTATCGGCCAGCATGGACGTGGATCACGGCACCGTCCAGCCGCTGGAGAAGCTGTTCGGAGACGCCACCTCGCGCCCGGTGATACCGGTCTTCATCAACGCAGTCGCTGTGCCACTGGGACCATTGCATCGTTGCCGGGCACTGGGTACGGCGGTGGGCACTTATCTGAACACCCTGGACAAGCGAGTCTTGGTGATTGGATCCGGCGGGCTCTCGCACAGCCCGCCGGTGCCGACGTTGGCGACTGCGTCGCCTGCGGTGTTGCAGCGGATCGTGCACGGCGCGCCGATGACGTCCGAGCAGCGGCAGGCCCGGCAGGCGGCCGTGATCGACGCGGGCAGGAGTTTCGCCCGTGGCGACACCGAACTGCAAGCGCTCAACCCGGTGTGGGATCACCGATTCCTCGAGATCGTCGACGAGGGATGGCTTGCCGATCTCGATCACTGGTCGAACTCGTTCGTCGTCTACGAGGGCGGCAGCTCGGCGCACGAAATCAGAACGTGGGTGGCGGCGTTCGCGGCGCTGCAGACCGCTGGGCCGTACCAGACGCTCATGCGCTATTATCGGCCCGCAGCCGAACTGATCGCCGGTTTCGCCATTAGGACGGCGGCGCCGAAATGACCAATGACGGCTTCGATCACGTTGTCGACGTCCTCGTCGTCGGATCCGGCGGTGGAGGGATGGCGGCCGCCCTGACGGCTCACGCCTCCGGGCTGGAAGCGGTGGTGGTGGAAAAGTCTTCCTACTTCGGCGGTTCCACCGCTCTTTCGGGCGGTGGTATCTGGGTGCCCGGGGCGCCCGCGCAACGTAGGGAGGGCTACGTTCCCTCTCCCGAAGGCGTCGTCGAGTACCTGCGGACGATCACCGACGGCCTGGTCAGCGAGGCACGGATACGGCAGTACGTCGAGTCCGCCCCACAGATGCTCGAGTTCCTCGAAAAGCTGTCCGAGTGGTTTGAGTTCGTTTGGAAGCCCGGCTATGCCGACTACTACCCGGAGTTGCCCGGCGGTTCTGAGCTCGGCAGCACGATCAATGTGCCGCCCATCGATCTGCGGAAGCTTGGCGTGGATGAACCGCGCCTGCTCAAGCCGCTGGCTCTCGCTCCCAAAGGAATTTGGCTGGGGCCCAAGGAGCTGCGGTCCTTCTACCGGATCAGGCAGTCGTGGGCGGGCAAAGGCGTGCTGCTGAAACTGATTTCGCGGATGGTCAGGGCGCGAGTGGTGGGCGAGCGGGTCGCGGCGATCGGACAGTCGCTGGCGGCCCGGCTGAGACTGGCGATGCGGGAACGCGGCATCCCGCTGTGGCTGGACTCGCCGATGGTGGAGTTGCTCACCGACGCCGGCGGATCGGTGATCGGCGCGTGGGTGGAACGAGAAGGCGGGAAGCAGCGGATCGGTGCCCGCCTCGGGGTCATCCTGGCATCCGGCGGCTTCGACCACGACCTCGCTTGGCGCAAAGAGCATCTCCCCGTCTTGGCGAGTGCTGGGTCCCAGGACTGGAGCTTCGGCAATCCCGCCGCGATGGGAGACGGCATCCGCGCGGGCCAGAAGGTTGGCGCCGCAACCGACCTGCTCGACGAGGCCTGGTGGTTCCCGGCAATCCAGTGGCCCGACGGCCAAATGCAATTCATGCTCAACGAACGCATGATGCCGGCGCAGTTCATCGTCAACGGCGACGGGAAACGCTTCATCAACGAGGCCGCCCCGTATATGGACTTCGGCCACGCGATGATCGATGGCCAGAAGTCCGGGATCACCCACATCCCATGCTGGCTGATCACCGATCACAGGTCTTGGAATCGCTATGTCGTCGCAGGACACCTGCCGATACCCAAAATTCCGGGGGCACCGGTGCCGACGGGTCGTAAGGTTCCGTCGGCCTGGCTGGAATCGGGCGTGGTCAAAGCGGCGACGACGTGGGACGAAATGGCCGCCAAGATCGGTGTTCCGGCGCGCCAACTTTCCGAAACCGCCCGCCGCTTCGACGAACTCGCACGCAAGGGCCACGACGACGACTTCCACCGCGGCGACAGCGTGTACGACAATTACTACGGCGACCCGACGTTGCCCAACCCCAACCTGTATCCGCTGGGGGATCCGCCGTACTACGCGTTCCGAATCGTCCTCGGTGACCTCGGGACGTCGGGCGGCCTGCGTACCGATGAATACGCACGGGTACTTCGCGCCGATAACACCCTCATTCGCGGACTGTACGCGGTGGGCAACACGTCCGCACCGGTGATGGGCCGCAGCTATGCCGGTGCCGGCGCGACCATCGGCCCGGCCATGACGTTCGGCTTCGTCGCGGCGAAACACGCTGCCGCACAGGCTGGCACGCGGTCGGCCACCCGGACCCTTGATTCTCATGGGAGGTAATGAATGAAAATCTCGCTGTTCTACGAGTTCGCCCTGCCGCGCCCCTGGCAGCCCGATGACGAGCGGATCATGCTGCACGAATGTCTCGACGAGGTGGAGGCCGCCGATCGGGCGGGGTTCTCCACCGTCTGGCTCACCGAGCATCACTTCCTCGAGGAGTACTGCCATTCCACCGCGCCGGAAATGTTTCTGGCCGCGGCCAGCCAGCGGACCACGAACATCCGGCTGGGCTTCGGCATCATGCACCTGCCGCCCGCGGTCAACCACCCCGCCAGGGTGGCCGAGCGGATCGCCACCCTCGATCTGATCTCCAACGGTCGGGTCGAATTCGGCACCGGGGAATCCTCTTCCGTCGGTGAGCTCGGCGGATTCAACATCGATCCCGCCGACAAGCGGGCGCAGTGGGAAGAGGCCCTCGAGGTTGCGATCCGGTGCATGATCGAGGAGCCGTTCGCGGGGTTCAAGGGAGAACACATCCAGATGCCTGCCCGCAACGTCATCCCCAAACCGATGCAGAAACCGCACCCACCCGTCTGGGTGGCGTGCACGCGGCCGGCCAGCGTGCAGATGGCCGCCCAAAAATGCATCGGCGCACTGAGTTTCGCCTATACGGGTCCCGGCCCGCTCACCGAGCGGGTAAACGGCTACTACAAGGAATTCGAAGAGAACGGTGTCCCCGTCACGCCGCGGATCAACCCGAACATCCTGGCCATCGGCGGTGACCTGTCGATGATGGTCGCCAAAACCGACGAGCAGGCACTCGAGCGTCTTGGCAAGGGCGGCGGATTCTTCTCGTTCGGGATCCTGCACTACTACATGACGGGGGTGCACACACCCGGCCGCACGGGTGTGTGGAAGCGGTATCTGGACGAGGTCGCGAAGGACCCGACGCTCGCCTACGGACCCGGGCGCGGCGCCATCGGTTCTCCGGCCACCGTGCGCGAATTCCTGCGCGGCTACGAGGAAAGCGGCGTCGACGAGATCATCCTGCTCCTCAATCCGCGCAGCCACGAAGGCACTATGGAATCGATCGAGCTGATGGGCAAGGAGGTGTTGCCCGAGTTCATCGAGCGCGACGAGAAGGCGGTGGCCGACAAAGCGGCGCGGCTCGCGCCGACCATCGAGAGAGTCGAGGCGCGTCGGCCGGAGCCGACCACTCCGCAATTCGACGAAAACTACTCCTTCGGCGGACTGCCGACGGGCCGCGGCGGTAAGTTCACCGCCAGCGAGATCCCCGAAGCCATGGCGGAGATCAACGAGGGCCGCGTCCAGGCGGCGCAGCGTCTCAGGGAGCACAACGATCAGGGCAAGTGAGACCCGGAGACCTCTCGATTTAGGAAGAGCGTTGGGACGATTCGACGAGCTGTGGCGCTACGACGGTCGGCGCACGGTGGTGACCGGATGCGCGTCGGGCATCGGCGAGCACACGGTGCGTCTGCTCACCGAACTCGGTGCCGATGTCGTCGGACTGGATAAGCGGCCGCCTGCCTTCGACATCAGCGAATTTCACAAGGTCGACCTCGCCGATCCGGTGTCGATCGATCACGCGGTAGCGGCAGTCGCCGCGCCGGTCGACGCGCTTTTCAACGTCGCCGGCGTCTCATCCGGGATCGGCAACCCGCCGTTGGTTGTCACCGTCAACTTCCTGGGGCTGCGGCATCTCACCGAGGCGCTGATCCCGAAGATGGCCGCCGGGTGCTCGATCGTGAGCGTGTCCTCGCTCGCGGCGGCCGGTTACCGGGAGCACCTGCGGGCCGTGGCGCCGCTGCTGGCCACCGCGACGATGCGGGAGGGCATCGACTGGTGTCACCGTCACCCCGATGCGCTGGCCGGCGGCGGATACCGACTGTCCAAGGAAGCGGTCATTCTTTACACGATGCGCAGCGCTCCGCGCCTTGGCGCGCTGGGCATCCGCATCAACTGCACCGGGCCGGGCGTTACCGAGACGCCGATCCTCGATCAGCTGCGGACGGCTTACGGGCAGGAATTCCTCGACGACATTCCCAAACCGCTGGGCCGCGTCGCCGGCCCCGCCGAACAAGCGTCGGTGCTGCTGTTTCTGAATAGTCCTGCGGCCAGCTATATCTCGGGCCAGGTCGTCTGGGTCGACGGTGGAAATGTGGGCGCCGCGATCGCCCGTGAGCTCGAGGGAGGAGATCCATGGCCAGCGTGACTGACTTCCGGCGGGTCGCCCGCGACGTCTCCAACTGGGGACGGTGGGGGGCCGATGACGAGCTTGGCACACTGAATTTCATCACCCCGGACAAGGTTGCGCAGGCCGCCGGCCTGGTTCGGCATGGCAGGGTGTTTCCGCTCGGCGTCGACTTCGGCTCGTCAGGTCCGCAGGGCGCCTTGGAGTTCCGGCACAACCCCGTGCACATCATGACCGTGGACGGCGGCGACGTGAACACGTTGGTGCAGTACGGAGCCTCCTGGGCGCGCAACCCGACGGCGCAGCAGATGGGCGGGTACCTCGTCGACAATCTGTTCCGCTTCAACGACGACATGATCATCATGCCGTTGCAGGCGGCCACCCAATGGGACGCCCTGTCCCACGTCTACTACGACGACCAGCTCTACAACGGCTTCCCGGCGGGTTCGGTGACCAGCCTGGGGGCTTACCACTGTGGCATCGAAAAGGCTGATGTCGCCGGCATCACCTCACGCGGGGTCCTGCTGGATCTTGTCCGCCATCGTGGCGCCGAGGTCTTCCTCGAACACGGAAATCCGATCACCCCTGAGGAATTGGACGACGTCGTTCGCGCACAGGGGGTGACGATCGGGCGCGGCGACATCGTGCTGATCCGAACGGGTTGGTGGACAAGGTTTCTCATGACCGGCAACAAAACCGAACCTTATTCGGGACTGGACTGGCGATGCGCTTCGTGGCTGCACGATCACGAGATCGCGGCTGTCGCCTCCGACAATCTCCAGGTCGAAGACCCGGTATCCGGTGTCAACGGTGTGTTCCTACCCCTGCATTTGCTCTGCCTGCGCGACATGGGACTGATGTTCGGTGAGTACTGGGACCTGACCGCACTGGCGGCCGATTGCGCCACCGACGGCGTATACGAGTTCCAGCTCGTCGCGCCACCGCTGAGATTTGTTGGCGCCGTTGGTTCACCGGTGAACCCGATCGCGATCAAGTAGGAAGGCCGCGGTGGAAATTCATCGCAAGACCCAGTCGGTCGACGGCCTGCTCACCAGCTACCTGGAGGCGGGCGAAGGCGACCCGGTGGTGCTGCTGCACGGTGGCGAATTCGGTGGCAGCGCCGAACTCGGCTGGGAACGCAACGTCGCCGCCCTGGCCGCTCGGCACCGGGTGCTGGCGCCGGACCAACTGGGTTTCGGACAGTCGGCGAAGGTCATCGACTTCGTCGACGGCCGTGGCATGCGCATTCGGCACGTGGCTCGCTTCTGCGAGGTGCTCGGCATCGGCCTGGCGCACTTCGTCGGCAACTCCATGGGCGCCATCAACGTGCTGACCGACGCCACATCGGAGACGCCGCGGCTGCCGATTCGCAGCTTGGTGGCCATCTGCGGGGGCGGCGAGATCCAGCAGAACCGGCATTTTGATGCCTTGCAGCAATACGACGCAACCCTGCCGGGAATGCGGCGCATCGTGGAGGCGCTGTTCCACGACCCCGGCTACCCGGCAAACGAGGACTACGTGCGGCGCCGCTACGAATCCAGCGTGGTACCCGGCGCGTGGGAGGCGGTGGCAGCGGCCCGATTTCGTCGCCCCGACGCGGCACCGCCCGCGACTCCGCCCAGCGCGCGGGCGTACGGGCGGATCAAGGTGGCGACGCTTGTCGTCGAAGGGGGCGACGATAAACTTCTTCCGTCCGGCTGGTCCGCTCAGATCGCGAAGCAGATCGAGCGTGGCCGTTCGACGGTGGTCGACAAGGCCGGACACTGCCCGCAGATCGAGCGGCCCAGCGCCGTCAACGAGTTGCTGCTGGACTTCTTCGCAACAACCTGAGGTCACAAGATTCAGAAGACATAGTCCAGCCGAGTCTGCATGCCGGCGAATTGGTGGTATGTGTTGTGGCAGTGCATAACCCAGGTACCGGGGTTGTCGGCGACCAACACGGCCACGATCTTTTGGTTGGGCAACACGATGACGGTGTCCTTGCGGGCACCGGGACTGCCGTCGGCGTTGAGCAATTGGAAAGTGTGGCCATGAAGGTGAATCGGGTGATACATCATCGTGGGGTTGTCAAAGGTGAGGGTGGGCCGTTGACCCAGCCGCACGTGCAATGGATCGGTCTTGCTGTACGGCTCGCCGTTGATCATCCAGTTGTATTGCATCATGTTGCCGCCCAATACAACTGGGAGATTGAGATTCGGCTCCGGCGGACCCAGGCTGACGGGCGTTGTGGCGGTGAACATCTGGATTACGCCGACCCTCTTGGTGAGTTCGGCAGGCTGAAATTGCAGGTCGGGCGGGCTGCCGGCCCCCGTAACCAACAACGCGCGCGCGAAAGAGCCCTTTCCTTCCGCGATGGCGATCAGCGGGAAGACGCCGTCGGCGGCCGTCACAATGACGTCGTATCGTTCGGCCATGCCGATGAGCAGGGCGTCGACCTGGGTGGGCACGACGGGATAACCGTCGGTGTGGGTGACCGTCATCTCATGCCCGGCCAGGGCAACCCGAAATGCCGTGTCGGAGCCGGTATTTATGAAACGGATCCTGATCCGTTGTCCAGGCTTCGCGTTGAAGCTGGTGGGGGCGGATGGGATTCGGCCGTTGATCAGATAGTACGGGTACATGATATCGCCGGCGTCGCCGCCAAGTAGATCGCTGGTGCCGATACCGGGGTCGGGCGTCGTCGGCGTTGCCCGACCCCTTCCGACCGCCGGGCCGGCGGGCATGTTCGGCATGGCGGATTTGTTGGGACCGCTGAGATCGGCATAGAGCTGTTGCGGAGACTTCCCAATGCCGTCAGTCCAATCATCAAGGACAACAATCCATTCAGCGTCGTAGTTGCTCTCGGTCGGATCATCGACGATGACCGGTAGATATAGGCCCGTGTCTTCCTCTAGACCGGTGTGCGGATGAGCCCAATAGGTCCCCGAATTGGGAACGGAGAACCGGTAAGTGAAGTCTTGGCCGCCCGGGATGTTCGGGGTGGCGGGCTCGGCGCCGTCCATGTCGTTGCGCAGCGCGATGCCGTGCCAATGCACCGACGTGGGACTGTCCAGCCGGTTTGAAACCGCGATCACGAGTTCGTCGCCGATGTTGGCTCGGATCAGCGGCCCCGGGACGGTATCTCCGTAGGCCAGCGTGGGGACAATCGGTCCGCCCAGGTCGATTTGCGCCGGCTGGGCCGTCAGGCTGGCGGTCACGGTACGCCCGCTGTGGGGGCGGGCCTCCTCGGCGGTAGCGATGGCAGCGGCCATTCGTGCTGCACTGTCCGATACCTGGGAGTTGGATTGGCTGCACGCCGCGAGTGCTAATCCGCCGGCAATACCGGCCGCCATGAAGCCGCGCCGGGTGAGCCGTGTCCCGTCGAAGGGGACCCCGCTGGTGGGCAGCACGGGCATTGATCGCTCCTCGTCTACGGTCGATTCGCCTGGGGCGCCTTATACCGTGCTCGGCTGATAGCCGGATCGCAACTGCTGGCGCTGCCCCGCACTGTCCGCGTCCGCCGGTGCCGCTGCGGTGATACGTGCCTTGTCGTCGGGGCACCGGTGAGATCGCCTGGGGTGGAACGCTATTCGTCATCTTCGTGGCAACGCCGCGGTCGGCATGCCTTCGATCAACAGGCCGACCTCAGGTCGCCGCCCGCCGCCTTATCGGCACGGCGTCGAACCGGTGTTTCGGCCTGATAGGGGTCCCGGCCTTTGTGCCACGTTCAGGTCCGACCGCCAGATTTTGTTGGCAACGACGATGACGCCGCGCCAACCGAGATGGATAATTTGTGACGGCCATCACACTCCACTCGCCGCCGTGGCGGGACTGACCGAATTGGAGGGCCGCATGCTCGAATATCGCTCGCACTACATCGGCGGACAGTGGCAACCCTCGAATGGCAAGGACACGATCGAGGTCGTGAACGCGGCCACCGAGGAGGTGATGGGCTCGATCCCGGCCGGGAACGCCGACGACGCGGGCAGGGCGGTACGCGCCGCCCGCGCGGCGTTTGCCTCGTGGTCGACGACATCGGTACCCGAGCGCGCCGGTTACCTGAAGAGGGCGGCGGAAGGGTTGCTGCTTCGGCAGACCGAAATCGCGATGCTCGTCAGCCAAGAAGTCGGGATGCCTTTCGCGTACAGCAATGTGGTTCAGGTCGGCCTGCCGGTGCAGTCGTTCGTATCGATTGCCGATGTGGCGCTGGACTTTCCGTTCGAGCGGCAGGTGTACAACTCCCTGGTGGTGCGCGAACCGATCGGGGTTGTCGTCGCGATCACGCCGTGGAATTACCCGCTGCACCAGATCGCGGCGAAGGTCGCGCCGGCCCTGGCCGCCGGCTGCACCGTGGTTCTCAAGCCCAGTGAGGTCGCGCCGCTGAATGCCTACGTGCTGGCCGAGGTGCTTGATTCGATCGGCCTGCCGCCCGGGGTGTTCAATCTGGTCACCGGGACGGGTGCCGGGCTCGGGGAGGCCCTGGTCGCGCACCCGGAAGTCGATATGGTTTCGCTCACCGGTTCCACGGGCGCGGGGCGGCGGATCGGCGCGGTCGCCGCGGAAACCATCAAACGGGTCGCCTTGGAGCTGGGCGGAAAATCGCCGCTGATCGTCCTGGATGACGCCGATGTCACTGCCGCGGTCTCGGCGGGATTGTCGGCCTGCTTTCTCAACTCGGGACAGACCTGCATCGCGCTGACACGGATGATCGTGCCCCGATCCAAACTCGCCGAGGTCGAAGCGGTAGCCAAGGCGGGCGCCGAATCGCTCATCGTCGGTGATCCGTTCGATCCCGCGACGGTGATGGGCCCGTTGGTGTCGGCTGTACAGCGTGACCGTGTCGTCGGCTACATCGAGAAGGGCATCGCCGAGGGGGCTCGGCTCGTCATCGGGGGACCCACTCCGCCGGACGGGCTGGACAGGGGCTTCTTCGTGCGGCCGACGGTCTTTTCCGACGCCACGCCGGACATGGCGATCGTGCGTGAGGAGATCTTCGGCCCGGTCCTGGTGATCCAGGCCTACGACGACGAAGACGAGGCCGTCGGGCTGGCCAACGACTCGATGTTCGGTTTGAACGCCGGAGTATTTTCTGCCGACGAGGAGCACGCGATCAGGGTCGCGCGCCGGATCCGGGCGGGCCAGGTCCAGATCAACGACGGGGCCTTCAACATCCACGCGCCCTTTGGCGGCTACCGACAGTCGGGCAACGGTCGCGAGTTCGGCCAATGGGGACTCGAGGAGTTCCTGGAGACCAAATCGATGCAGCTGCCCTAGGGCTTTGCTTCTTGCCTGCAATCCGATTGTTCGCCGTTTGAAGCCGGCCTAATCCATCTGAAAAAGATTGAAGGATCAACACCGTGGCCATTGAATTCACTACTCTCCAGCGAAAGACACTGACCGCGATCGTCGATACATTCGTAGCGGCCGTTCCGTGTGAGGATGACCCAACCGGCTTTTATGCCACCAAGGGCAGCGACATCGGAGCCGACGTTGCCGCCGAGCAGTACCTCCTCACCCATCTGCCCGACGAGGATCTCGCCGGCCTGCTCCGACTGATCGAGACTGCGGCCCTCGTGGGGCTGAAGAATCAACCCCAAGCCATTCGGGAGGTCATCGTTGCCAACCTCTCTCGAATTGCGCCGCAGCCCGCGGCGGCGATCGCCGCGCTATATCAGCTCTCGGTGCTGTTTTCCTACGGCATGCCCGACGCGCAGGGCCGCAACCGGTTGTGGGATGGCATGGGATATCCGGGCCCGGCCCAGACCCCCCCGCTGGACGTCCCGAAGACACTGCAGGTCATCACCCCCACCGGCGACACTGTGTTGGAGGCGGATGTGGTTGTCGTCGGATCCGGCTGCGGTGGCGGGATCGCCGCCGCGGCGCTGGCGCAGGCCGGCAAGCGGGTCATCATCCTCGAGGCCGGCGGCTACTTCAACGAGTCCGATTTCGTCCAGGTGGAAATGTTGGCCTATCGCAATCTGTTCCTGCGCGGTGGGTTCTTCCCCTCCGCCGACGGCATGGTCAGCATCGCCGCGGGCGGCACCGTGGGTGGCGGCAGCACTGTCAATTGGTCCAACTCGTTGATGACCCCAGCCGCCGTCCGCGCCTGCTGGGCCAAAGACAGTGGCCTTACCGACGTCGACACGGCTGAGTTCGACGAACACCTGCACGCGGTATTCGACCGCATCAGCTGCAACGACAAGGTCGCCACGCAGAACGGCCCGCACCAGCGGTTAGCCGACGGCGCATCCAAGCTCGGGTACTCCTACCGCCTCGCCACACTGAACATCGCCCCCGACCGATACGACCCGAACCTGATCGGTTACAGCGGGATGGGTGATCAGACCGGAGCCAAACAGGGCACGCTGCGCACCTATCTGCAGGACGCCTCCGATGCCGGAGCAAATCTGCTGCCCAACACCCGCGCCGAGCGAATCCTCACCGACGGCGGCAAAGCCGTTGGGGTGGAGGCGATATACACCGATCCGCAGGCGCAGCAGAACTATCGCGTCGTCATCCACGCGCCCACTGTGGTGGCCGCCGCCGGCAGCCTGGAAACCCCTGCGCTGCTGCTACGGTCGGGCATCGGCGGACCGGCGGTCGGCAAGCAACTGCGGCTCCACCCCGCCAGCCTCGTCACCGGGATCTATGACGAACCCCAAGACCCATGGCTCGGCCCCGCAATGGCCGGCGTGATGAACGAGTTCGCCGAGGCGAACGAGGGCTTCGGGTACATCATCGAATGCGTGCAGCACCTCCCCGGCCTGTTCACCACGGTGGTGCCCTGGCTCAGTGGTGCGCAGCACAAGGAGCTCACCCGCCAGTACCGGTACCGAGCCGACTGGGTGTTCATCGTCAAGGACCGCGGCGGCGGCAGTGTCACCATCGATGACAACGGCCAATCCCAACACTGGTATCCGTTCACCGACGAGCTCGATCGCCGAAACTTCCGCGAAGCCGCCGTGACAGCGATCCGCATGCAAGAGGCCGCGGGTGCGCAACAGATCTTCCTGGCCGGCCAGCCCTTCGCGCCCTGGAAACGCGGTGAGGACCTCGAGGCCTTCATCGAGAAGGTGAACCAGGTCCCGATCGGCCCGGGCGGTACCCCGGTGTTCAGCGCCCACCAGATGTGCAGCGCACAGCTTGGCAGCGACCCCCAGACCGCGGTGGCGAAACCAACTGGCGAGCTGCACGACACCTCCGGGGTCTGGATCGCCGACTCCAGCGGAATGCCCAGCTGCTCCGGGGTCAATCCGATGCTGTCCGTTATGGCTCTCGCGCGCCGCACCGTCATGAACATGCTCGACCAAGATTGACCTAACTGCCTGAGGTCGTCGGTGCCGATGCGGCGTCGTCATTGGGGAAGGTGACTATGACGCCCTGTCGCGGGTCGACGCTTCCGCCCTGGAGCCGAATCCAGTGTTCCTCTAATGCTTTTGGGCCTGCGGCAGTCACGATGTCCAGGTTGTCGCGCAGCAGTGTCTGAAAGTCGTCCCACGCACTGCGATAGCGGCGCGCGATCTCCTGCTGCATGGCGGGGGTGAGCAGGTAGTCGAACGCACCGAAGACCGTTGGCTTCGGGTCGACGAGTTCCTCGATGCCCAGCGACGTGGGGCTTGAGATGTGGGAAACGCCGAGCACCGCATCGTGAGTCAGGTTTCCGGCGAGGTGGCGGTGGATTCGCCGGCGGAGACCGGGGTCGCCGGCGACGTCGGCGTAGAGGGTCGTCACCGTGGGAAGCGCTTCGACGTCGTCATAGGTGATCACGGTGTCGTAGCACCCGAGCTGCTCGCTGAACGCGACGTTGGCCGGGCTCGTGATGCCCACAATCTCGATACCACCACGGCGATGGGCGAGATGGGCGATGCCGTAGCCGGTTTTGCTCGACGCGGAGGAGATGAGCAGCCGGACCGCACCGAACCACTCATTGGCTGCGGCGAATGCTTCGAACGCGAAGCTGGTCATGAACAGCGGCCGGTAGAGCGCCGTCACGTTTTCGCGTTCAGGCGAGCGAGGAACCCCGGTAACAACCGTGTAGTCGTTGTAGATCGGCATCAGCCCGGCGCGATGTGCAGCGTGATCGCGGAACCGATCGGCGCCGAACGGCGACGGAGTGACAAGCAGATGGCTGGCACTCGGCAAGTAGCCGAAGACGCGGTCATGCCGTTGCAACACATCGGTTTCGGTGGCAACAACTTCCGCGTATCCCCACAGGGGGATGTGTCCCATGCCGGGGATCTGGCTGGGGAAGTAATCCCAGTAGCGCAGTGTGTCCCCGAGCGCGCAGTAGGTCACATTGTTCGTTGTCAGACCGACACGCTCCACCCGCAGCAGCGCTTGCCCACTGGTGGGGCGCATCGCGGCAGCGTCGACAAGCTTGGTCGAGGACAGATCCGCACGCTCGACGATCAGGGCCCATGTCTTCATGGAGCTATTCTCGATCGCCACCCGAAACGATTTCCAGGCCGATTTGCAATCTTGACCACCGTAGTGTGGTTTCGGCGCGAAACCGCTTCTGGGGTATGTCAATTCGTTCGATTCGAGGTGTGCGATGCCAACCAGTCGGTGAAGTGCTTGGGGAAGATCGTGGTGTTCTCGCCGTCGACCGGAACGATGCTGTCGTCGTTGAGGATCGCACCGTAGTAGCGGGCCGTCGGGTCGGCCACCACGTGGCGTGGATCGCCGTGCGCGCTCAGAGCGGTCCGGGCGAAGTCGTCCATGCCGGACTTGTCGGGTCCGGCGATGTTGATGGTGCCGTTGGACGGGTCGTTGACCGTTGCGCGAGTGACAGCGGTGGCGACGTCCTCGGCCGCGATGGGCTGGAACGCCGCATGCGGCAGCCGAACCGTATTGCCCTCGGTTACCGAGTCGGCAATGCCGATGACGAACTCGAAGAACTGAGTCGCACGCACGATCGAATACGGGGCTCCCGACTCCTCGATCAGCTTTTCCTGGGCGACTTTTGCCCGCATGTAGCCACTCTCCGGGACACGGTCGCAACCCACTATCGACAGCGCCACATGGTGCTGCACGCCGGCGTCCCGCTCCGCCGCAAGGAGGTTGCGGGTGGAGGTAGTGAAAAAGTGGAGTACATCGTCGTCGGTCCACGACGGCGAGTTGGACACATCCACCACTGTGTGCGCACCGGCAAGGGCTTGGGCGAGACCTTCCCCTGTGACAGTGTCGACACCCGAGCGCGGCGAGGCCGATACCGCCTCATCTCCGAGCTCGACAAGCTGGTTGATGACCTGTGAGCCGATTAGTCCGCTGCCGCCGATGACTACGACCTTCATGACCTGATCACCCTCTCTGGGTTAGCGACAATTCGATCACTTCAGTCTTGCCCTTGTGCTCGCTCCTCGAAACCGTGGAGGTCGCTGGAAGTCCCTAGTCATACCAACCTCACGAGGGCAACGCTTCGGTGACGTGCCGTCGTCCCCACGGCTCGACTTAAATCAATTGCTTGACTTAACCCGGCGAGCGTCGATTAACTCGTTGTGTGGTCAACGAACTCACGGGCAAGGTTGCGATCGTCACCGGCGGAGCGTCGGGCATCGGTCGCGGCACGGTGGAGAAGTTCGTGGCCGAGGGCGCCCGGGTCGTCATAGCCGACCTCGACGCGGATAAGGGCGAGGCGCTGGCAGCGGCGCTGAGCCCCGACGTGTGCTTCCGGCGGACGGACGTCTCCGATCCGCATCAGGTCGGGACACTGGTCGCCGCGGCCGTCGAGAAGTTCGGCGGTTTGCACGTGATGGTGAACAACGCCGGGGTCTCGGGCACCATGCATCGCCGGTTCCTCGACGACGATCTGGCCGATTTCCACCGGATCATGGCGGTAAACGTCCTGGGTGTGATGGCGGGTACCCGAGACGCCGCTCGGCACATGGCCGGCCACGGCGGCGGCTCGATCATCAACATGACCTCGATCGGAGGAATCCAGGCCGGCGGCGGCGTAATGACCTACCGTGCGTCAAAAGCAGCGGTGATCCAGTTCACCAAGTCCGCGGCAATCGAGTTGGCGCACTATGAGATTCGGGTCAACGCGATCGCGCCCGGCAACATACCCACACCGCTGCTGGCGACGTCGGCGGTGAACATGGATCAGGGGGAGATCGAGCGATACGAGGCGGCGATCCGCGACACCATGCGGGCCGACCGCCCGCTGAAGCGCGAGGGCACACCCGATGACATCGCCGAGGCGGCACTGTACTTCGCCAGCGATCGGTCGCGCTATGTCACCGGAACCGTGCTGCCGGTCGACGGGGGCACGGTCGCCGGGAAGGCGATTCGGTCCAGGCGCAAGGAATGACGAGGGCGAACACCGCCGAGCGTGACGCCGCAGTCACTT